>Ga0136846_1213816_pt1 | contig 11720 bp, 11 predicted proteins | sample HopSoiMetagenom2_FD_96841 | JGI IMG/M metagenome (GOLD analysis project Ga0136846, IMG submission 96841) | Grasslands soil microbial communities from Hopland, California, USA - 2 Assembly 2016 (version 4) | ecosystem: Environmental > Terrestrial > Soil > Grasslands | place: USA: Hopland... | reverse complement strand
GCGCCCCACGCTCCCCCGACAGGGGGCGCCGGGCCGCCGCCGCGGCTTGCGATAATTCCGCTTCCTCAGACGAACCGGAATCTCCTATGGCACTCAGTGTCGTGATCATGGCGGCGGGCAAGGGCACGCGGATGCGCTCCGCGCGGCCCAAGGTGCTGCACGCACTGGGCGGCAAGCCGCTGCTGGGCCATGTGGTGGCCACGGCCGAGGCGCTGTCGCCGGACCGGTGCATCGTCGTCACGGGCCATGGTGCCGAGGCCGTCGAGGCCGCCTTCGCGGGCGCTCAGCGCGTGTTCGTGCGCCAGATGCCGCAGCTGGGCACCGGCCACGCCGTGCAGCAGGCCGTGCCGGCGCTGGCCGACGACGACGGCATCACGCTGGTGCTCAACGGCGACGTCCCGCTGATCCGCGAGGCCACGCTGCGCACGCTGGTCGACGCCTGCGCCGGGAAGAACCTCGCGCTGCTGACGGTGGACCTGGACAACCCCTTCGGCTACGGCCGCATCGTGCGCACCGCGGAAGCCGGCGACGCCGACAGCATCGGCGCCGTCCAGGCCATCGTCGAGGAGAAGGACGCGACGCCGCTGCAGCGCCAGATCACCGAGGTCTACACCGGCATCCTGGCCGCGCCCACCCGGCTTCTCAAGGGCTGGCTGGCGCGCCTCACGAACGACAACGCGCAGGGCGAGTTCTACCTGACCGACGTCGTCGCCCATGCGGTGTCCGATGGCGTGGAAGTGCGCACGGCCTGCGCCAAGGACGAGACGGAGGTGCTGGGCGTCAACAGCCCGATGCAGCTGTCTGACCTGGAGCGCCGCCTGCAGCGCCGCCATGCCGATGCGCTGATGGAGGCCGGCGTGCGCCTGGCCGATCCGGCGCGCTTCGACCTGCGCGGCACGCTCGCCTGCGGCATGGACGTCGAGATCGACGTCGGCTGCGTCTTCGAGGGCGCGGTCAGGCTGGGCGACAACGTGCGCATCGGCCCCCACTGCGTGATCCGCGACGCCGAGATCGCCGCCGGCGCGGTCATCCACCCGTTCACGCACATCGAGGGCGCGACGGTGGGCGCAGGCACGCTGGTCGGCCCGTTCGCGCGCCTGCGTCCCGGCGCGACGCTCGGCGAGGAGGTGCACATCGGCAACTTCGTCGAAGTGAAGAACTCGACCCTGGCCAACGGCGCCAAGGCCAACCACCTGGCCTACCTCGGCGACGCCACCGTGGGCGAGCGCGTCAACTACGGCGCGGGCAGCATCACGGCCAACTACGACGGCGCCAACAAGCACCGCACGGTCATCGGCGCGGACGTGCACGTCGGCTCGAACTGCGTGCTGGTCGCTCCGGTCGAACTCGGCGCCGGCGCCACCATCGGCGGTGGTTCGACGATCACCAGGACCGTCGCCCCCGGCTCGCTGGCGATCGGCCGCGCGCGGCAGGTGGCGTTCGAGAACTGGGAACGGCCGAAGAAGAAAGCGAAATGATGGCCCCACGGTCGCTCGCGCTCCTGCCCCCGCGGGGTCGGCCGCGAGCGGCCCGGCCAGGCCGGTTCCGCCGCGCCCTCGAACTTCACGCCAACGGCGCGGGCGGCGCCGCCCGGTAGCCATCCTGCTTCGCCTGGGCGGCCGGTCTCAGGATGCGTCCGCCGCCGTTTCTTTCGCGAGGCACAGGTCCTCCCACGCCTTCGCCTTCTCGGGCAGGTTGCGCAGCAGGTAGGCCGGGTGGTATGTGACGACGACGGGGATGCCCTCGTAGCGATGGATGCGGCCGCGCAGCTTGCCGATCGCCTCGTCGGACTTCAGCAGCTGGGTCACGGCGAAGCGGCCCATCAGCAGGATCAGCCTGGGCTTGACCAGTTCGACCTGGCGCTTGAGGAAAGGCTCGCAGCGCGCCATCTCGTCCGGCTCGGGATTGCGGTTGCGCGGCGGACGGCACTTGAGCGTGTTGGCGATGAAGACGCGGCGTGCCGGATCGCCCGCCATGTCGTCCTCGGCGCCCTCGCCCGTCCCGGCCCGGCGCGACAGGCCGAGTGCGCGCAGCATCTGGTCCAGCAACTGGCCCGCGGCGCCGACGAAGGGCTCGCCCTGCAGGTCCTCCTGCTCGCCGGGCGCCTCGCCCACGATCATCCAGTCGGCCTGCGCGTGGCCGACGCCGAACACGGTCTGCTTGCGGTTCTCGCACAGGCCGCAGGCAGTGCAGGCCGCGACCGCCTCGTGCAGCGGGCCCCAGGCCAGCGTCGCGATGTGCGCGGCGCGCTCGGCCAGCGCGGGATCGATCGCGGCCGCGACGGCCTTGGCAACCGACATCGCACCTCGCGCGGGTGCGGGTGCGGGTGCGGGTGCAGGTGTGGGTGTGGGCGCGGGCGCGCGCGGCGTTGCGACGGGCGCTGCCGCCAGCGCCTCCGCCGGGCGTTCGATCACCGCCGTGTCGGCAGGCACGACCGGCTCGACGGCCTCCGCCGCCGCGGCCACGGCCGCCGGGGACGGCGCGGCGGCCGCGGGGGTGGCCGGCGCGAACAGGCGCACGCCCATCGCGGCCAGCATCCGCCGTTGGCGTTCGTTCCAACTCATGCGCCGCCCTCGCGCGGGACGCCGCGCGTCATCAGCAGCGCGTCCTCGCGGCGGCCCTGCGGCGCCGGATAGTAGTCGCGGCGGCGGCCGGCCTCGGCGAAGCCCTCGCGGGCGTAAAGCGCGCGCGCCCGGTCGTTGCTCTCGCGCACCTCGAGCCACACGGCGCTGGCCGAGCAGCTGGCGCAGAGCGCATACAGCTCTGTCAGCAGGCGGCGCGCATGGCCCTGACCCTGGTGGCGCTCTGCCACCGTCAGGTTCAGCAGGTGCATCTCCTCGAAGCCTTGCATCGCGACGAAATAGCCGATCAGCTCGCCGTCCTCGGCCAGCAGGACCCGCGCCAGGTAGCCTGCCGCGAGCGAGTCGATGAAGTTGCCGCGCGTCCATGGGAAGGTGTAGGCCTGCACCTCGATCGCCAGCACGGCGTCGAGCAAGGGCACCGTCATCACGCGCAGCACGGGCGCACGGCGCGACGGGACGAGCTCGGACCGCACGGCGCTCATCGTGGCGCTCCCGCCGCCGACTCGCGCGCAGCCTTGGCCGCCGCGCGCTCTGCCGTGGTCTGGGCGACCTTGTCGCGCAGGTAGATCGGCAAGGCCTGGTCGGCCGGCACGGCGTCGCCGCGTGCGAAGCCGGCCGCGGCGAGCCAGCCGAGCGCTGCGGCGCGGCCCTGTTCGATGGACACGCGCTGCGCCGCGCCCGTGTCCAGGCGCTCGCCGAAGGCCGACAGCGCGGAACCGGCGACCACGGCGGGCGGCGCGGCGCGCCACTGGGCGTGCAGGGCGTCGGGCGCGGTGAGCGCGGGCTCGACCACCGCGCGCCAGCCGGCAGCGCCGTCGTCGCGGTAGCAGCCGGCGTAGATCTCGTCCATGCGCGCGTCCATCGTCACCCAGACCACGGCACCCGCGGCCAGCCCGAGCCGGCGCGCGGCGTCCTCGGCGACGATGGCCAGGCTGTCGACCGGCACCACCGGCACGTCCTGCCCGAAGGCCAGGCCCTGGGCGACGGCGCAGGCGGTGCGCAGGCCGGTGAACCCGCCGGGGCCGCGGCCGAAGGCGATCGCATCGAGGTCGGCGAACGCCCAGCCGGCGCGCTGCAGCAGCGCGATGAGCATCGGCAGCGCCTGCGCGGACGCGGCGGCGCCGCCGTCGAGATCAAGAGGCTCGATGCGGCAGGCGGCGCGCGCCAGCGCAGCGCCCGGCGCACGGCCGTCGTCGATGGCGGCGAGCGCCAGCCGTTCGGTGGCGCTGTCGATGGCCAGCAGTTTCACGACCGCGTCCCTGCCCGGCCGGAAACGAGCGGATTCGACGACGCGCAGGCGCGTTCGGGTCGGGAATGGCAGGGCAGCCGGCACATGGGAAAGAGTGTAGCCGTGCGATCATGGAATCGCGCCGCCGCGGGCGCGAACGACATTCCTGCCTCTTCCCATGCCCGTCAAGATCCGGCTCGCCGCCCTCGCCCTCGCTGCCGCCGCGGCGGCGGCCCCGTCCCTGCCCGCCGCCGCTGCCGCCCCTGCCTGGACGCTGCCGCCGGCCATCGCCGCGGCCCTGGCCAAGGCGCACGTGCCGCAGGACGCGCTGGCGCTGTGGGTGCAGCCGGTGGACGCGAGCGGACCGTCCTGGGGCTGGAACCCCGACTTCGGCGTCAACCCGGCCTCGGTGTTCAAGCTGGTGACCACCAGCGCGGCCCTCGACACCCTCGGCCCGGCCTGGACGTGGAAGACCGGCGTCCACCTCACCGGCCCGATCCGCAACGGCGTGCTCGACGGCTCGGCCGTCATCGTCGGCAGCGGCGACCCCAGCCTGGTGATGGAACGCGTCTGGCTGCTGCTGCGCGAGCTGCGTGACGCGGGTGTGCGCGACATCCACGGCGACATCGTCCTCGACCACGCCGGCTTCGCCCCGGCCGCGCGCTCGCCGGCCGACTTCGACAACGCGCCGTCCGAGCCCTACAACGTGCTGCCCGACGCGCTGCTGATGAACTTCCGCTCGGTCACGCTGAGCTTTCGCCCGCAACCCGGCGGCCGCGTCGCCCGCGTCACGTCCGAACCCCCGCTGGCCGGCCTGGCGGTGGCGCCGACGGTGCCGCTGTCGACGGCGGCGTGCGGCGACTGGCGCGGCGGCCTGAGGCTGGCGGCCGACGATCCCGCGCGCTGGCGCTTCGGCGGCAGCTATCCGGCCGCCTGTGGCGAGCGCAGCTGGCCGCTCGCCTACCCGGAGCCGGCCGGCTACGAGAACCGCCTCGTGGCCGCGCTGTGGCGCGAGCTCGGCGGCAGGCTCTCGGGCACCGTGCACGCCGGCACGCTGCCCGACGGCGCCACGCTCGCGTTCACCTTCGAGTCGCCGCAGCTCGCGCAGATCGTGCGCGACATCAACAAGTTCAGCAACAACACGATGGCCGAGCAGCTGTTCCTGACGCTGGCGTCGAACGCCGCGGCCACGGCCACTGCCCCGGCCACCGACGTCCGCCCGGAGCAGGCGCGCGCGGTGCTGGCCCAGTGGCTCCACGGGCGCCTGGGTCCGGCCGCCGACGGCGTCGTCATCGTCAACGGCTCGGGGCTCGCGCGCGAGACGCGCATCAGCGCACGCACGCTGGGCGCGCTGCTGCAGTCGGACTGGCGCAGCGCCACGATGCCCGAGCTGATGAGTTCGCTGCCGATCGTCGGCGTCGACGGCACGCTGCGCCGCAGCAAGGCCGAGGCGGGCCGCGCTCACCTGAAGACGGGCTCGATGCGCGACGTGCTGGCCATCGCGGGCTATGTTCTGTCCGACAGCGGGCGCCGCTACGTCCTCGTGGCCGTCGTCAACGACCCGAACGCCGGCGCGGCGCACCCCGTGCTCGATGCCGCGATCGACTGGGTCGCGCGCGATCCGGCGCCGGACCGCATGCCCTGAAACGACGGATCCCGCGGGCATCGCTGCGCGCGGGATCTCGCGGAGGTCGGCGCCGATCGCGCCGGAAAAGTGCCGATGCGGCCTCGCGGCCGCGCGCTCAGAAGGCGTAACCGATGGACGCGTTGATGGCGACCGGGTTCAGGCGCGCCTTGGTCGTCTGGCCCGTGGACAGCTGGGCCTTCGTGTTGATGAAGGTCTTCAGCAGGGCGGCGTCGAGGAACCAGTGCTTGTCGATCTTGTAGCTGAGGCCGACCTCGGTCGTGGCGCCCCACTCGGTGTCGCCGCCGATGGTGGTCGGCGGGCCGCCCGGGTTCGTGAACGCGGTCAGTGCGGCGGAGCCCCGGCTGCCGTAGAACTTGGCGAAGGTGGGGCCGGCCCCGACGTAGGGGCGGAACGGCGCGTCCGCCGGCATGAAGCGGTACTGCAGCATGACGGTCGGCGAGATCTGGTGGATGCTGCCGATCTTGCCGACGCCCTGCACGGAGCCGGTGCCGATGATGTCGTGCTTGTACGGCAGGCCGCCCAGCAACTCGACGGAGAAGTCGTCCGTGACCATGTACGTCGCCGTGACGAACAGCGCGCTGGCCGACTTGATGTCGATCGTGGAGCCGGGCAGCGCCGGCGCCGACAGCTCGGTGCTGCGCACCTTCGGCATGATCTTGTTCCAGCCCAGCTTGACCATGAACTGGCCCGCGACCTGCGCCTGCGCGGCACCGGCGCCGCACAGCGCGGCGGTGGCAACGAGGGCGGATGCAATGGAGTGCTTCTTCATGAATGTGTCCTTGCGTGTGTCTCGGTCGCCGGCTTACAGCCAGCCCTTGATGGCCAGTTGTTCGCTGACGAGTTCGGCCAGCAGGCGGTAGCCATACGGCGTGGGGTGCACGCTGTCGGCGTACTCGTAGGTGTTGGCGGCGGTGGCGGCGGCGCCCGAGGCGGCCGGCGCGACGGCCGGGATCAGCGTGTTGGCCGTGCAGACCAGCGAGCTGCTGGACGTGCAGGTGGGCGTCGAGACGTCCGTCAGGCCGTACTGCAGCTTGTTGGTGGCCTGGTCCTCGCTGGCCGCGTACGCGTCGACGTAGACCAGGTTGGCGCTGGCGGTGACACCGGCCTGCAGGGCCGTGTTGAAGGCGACGACCATGTTCTTGATCAGGCCCTGGGCCACGGCGCCCGCGCCGACCGCGTACGGCGTCAGGCTGACGTCGGGCAGGTTGACGACGACGACGTGCGTCGCGCCATTGGCCAGGATCTGCGTGTTGACGTAGGCCGCCAGCTCGGTGCCGGCCTGGGTCATCGCGCCGACCGCCTGCGTCGGGGTTTCGAGGCCCGCGAGCACGCCTCCGGCGTTCATGAAGATGTCGTTGCCGCCAGCGAACACCGTCACCAGTTGATCGCTCGAGAACTTGCCGCCGTTGTGGGCGAGGTAGTTGGCGATCTGCGTCTTCACCGGAACCGTCAGCTGGCCGATGGCGTCGCCGGACGTGCTCTGGTCGTTCGGGTTGAACAGCGCCGCGTTGCCCGGGCCGACCGGCGACGTGACGCGCGCGCCGCCCTGGGCGTAGTTCGTGCAGGTGCCGCCGTTGCTGGCGTCGTGGAAGGTCGGCGTCTCGTCGCCGATGATGGGCACCGCGCCCTGCACCGGCGTGAGGCCGGTCTCGGCGGCGCACGGCGCGCTCAGGGCCAGCGTGGCCGAGAGGAATTCCGTCCAGTTGGTCCACAGCAGGCCGGTGGCGCCCTTGCCGTTGATCGAGTAGTGCCCGCCGCCCTGCAGCTTCACCACGCCGACCGCGTACGAGCCGACGTCGCTGAGGCTGTCGCCGAAGCTCACCATCGACGTGAAGGCGACGCGCGGCGTCTGGTCGCCGGCTTCGTTGCCGCCGCAGCCAGCCAGGAAAACCGCAGCCGCGAGGGCCGTGGTCAGGACGTGGAATTTCTTCATGTGCACCTCGCCGGAGGGAAAGTCAAAAGGTCAATCGAACGGTCGTTCGATTTGATAAAAACTATACGCACCCGGGGTGTGCCCCAAGATGGGGGACTTCCCTGTCGACCTCATGCAGACGCACGCAGCCGCACAACCCGGACGCCGACGTTATGTCGGGGCCGGCGCGGTGTGAAGACAAGAAAGCCCTCGCGCGGCAGGGACGTCGCGGGAGGGCCACATGGTGCAGCGCAGCACCGACGCGGAGGATTGCGCCGGGGCTTAGAACGGGTTCGCGTGGGCGCGCTGCGCGGCGACGGTGCCGATCTGGCTCTGCATCGCGGCACCCAGGTGCGTGGCGTCCGCCCACAGGAAGTGGGCCGACGTGATCTGGCCCGTGGTCGGGTCCGGACGCAGCGTGTCGTCGTTGCAGGTGGGCAGCGGCGCGGAGTCGAGACAGCCGTACGCCTGGTTGGCGAACTGGATGAAGCCGTTGCCCGTCGGGTTGCGCACCGCGTTGCGCACGTAGTTGTCGACCTGCACCAGGCCGACCTTGCTGCCGTCGTTGATGAAGTTGGTGACGAGACCGAGGTTGAACTGCGTGCTCATGTCCGCCAGCAGCTTCATCCGGTCGAAGTCGCCCTTGAGCGACTCGGTATAGGCGAAGGGCGAATCGCTCATGTCGGGAATCGTCAGCAGGATCACCTTGGCGCCGCTCGCCTCGATCTGGTTGACGAGGTTGGCCAGCTTGACGCCCTGCTCCTTCATGTCCGACAGCAGCACCGTCTCGTCGCCGGTCGCATTGGACTTGTACTCGTTGAGCACGTCGTGCATGCCCACCCACAGCGTGACGAGGTCGTTGCCGTTGAAGGTGTCGCCGGCCGTGAACGCGGCCACGCTGTTGACGACGTCGTCGACGGTGGCGCCGACGGTGGTCAGGTCGATCGCGTCGGTCTCGAAGTTCGCGTTGACGTTGCAGCGCTGGTAGACCAGGCCGTACGAGTTCGCGACCAGCTGGCTCCAGATCGGGTTCTGCGTGCAGTCGACCTGCTGCGTCGACTGCGAGATGCCGTTGATGCTGTACTTCAGGCCCTGCGAGCCTTCCATGCGGCTGTTCTCGTCGCCGAACGACAGGATGCGCGCCGGCACGAATGCCTTCTGCTGGTAGGTGCCGCCACCGCACGAGGCCAGCGCGACGAGCGCGCCGACGGCGACCACTCCCGCGACCGATCGCGACGCGATGCGGCGCAGGCGTTCATTGAAAAGCATTCGTTCTCCTGATGGATGTTCTCGGTTCCGGCGGCGACGCGCGCCGGGCTCCCTGGGTTGTCATGCGGCGGCCGCGCGCTGCAGCCGGTCGCGCACGCCGTCCCAGGCGGGGGCATCGGGGGGCGACTCGACCCAGATCAGACTGGCGCCCGTACTGTCGAGTTCCCTCAGGGAGGCGAACAGTTCGTGCGCGGCGGCCACCGGATCGTCCGGCATCGTGCGGCTGGCACGCACCGAGCGGTCGGGCGTGACGGTGCGGGAATATACAGCGACCGGGTTAACGGTCGATTTCGCGAGCACGCCCAGCGCGACACGCAACTGCTCGGCCGGCATCAGGCGCAGCTTGGCGCGCGGCGCGTAGTGCGCCTCGAGCGTGCCCGAGGCGCGCGGCGCGTCGCGGCCGGCGTCGCGCAAGGGCTCGCCGAGCGCGGCCTCGATGCGCTCGCGCGTGAGCACGCCCGGCCGCAGCAGCGCGGGTGCGCCGCGGCTGCAATCGACGATGGCCGACTCGATGCCGGCGTCGCACTCGCCGCCGTCGACGATGGTCATCGCGTCGCCGAATTCCTCGAACACGTGCGCGGCGGTGGTCGGGCTGATGCGGCCGAAGCGGTTGGCGCTGGGGCCGGACACGCCGGCCACGCCGAGCGCGGCCGCCGCCTCGAGCAGCGCCCGCGCGGCCGGGTGCGCCGGGCAGCGCAGGCCGATCGAATCCTGTCCCGCGGCCGAGGCCGCGCCGATGCCGTCGCGGCGCGGCACGATCACCGTCAGCGGGCCCGGCCAGAACGCGTCGGCCAGCTTGCGCGCGCTCGCGGGCCACTCGCGCGCGAAGACCTGCGCGCCGGCGACGTCGCGCACGTGCACGATCAGCGGATGGTCGGCCGGCCGGCCCTTGGCGGCGAAGATCCTGGCGACCGCCGCGTCGTCGTCGGCGCGCGCGCCCAGGCCATACACCGTCTCGGTGGGAAAGGCCACGAGCTCGCCCGCGGCCAGTTCGGCCGCGGCGCGCTGCAGCGCCGCCGGGTCGTTGCCGCTGACGATGGCCATCAGAACCCTTGCAGCCCCAGCACGGCGGCGGCGGCGTTCGCGCGCTCGCGGGCGAGCGCGGGCGTGGCGGCCGTCACGGTGAGGTGGCCCATCTTGCGGGCCGGGCGCGCCTGCTTCTTGCCGTACAGGTGCAGGTGCATGCCGGGCAGCGCCAGCAGCGCGGCCCAGTCGGGCTCGCGCTCGCGCCCGTCCTCGAACCACAGGTCGCCCAGCAGGTTGACCATCTCGCACGGCGAGTGCTGGCGCGGCGTGACCAGCGGCAGGCCGGCCAGCGTGCGCACCTGCAGCTCGAACTGCGACAGGTCGCAGGCGTCGATGCTGTAGTGGCCGGAGTTGTGCGGGCGCGGCGCCATCTCGTTGGCCACCAGCGAGCCGTCCTGCAGCACGAAGAACTCGACGCACAGCACGCCGACGTAGCCCATCGACCCGGCGATGGCCGTCGCGCGCGCGACGGCCTGGTCGGACTGCGGCTGCGTGACGTCGGGCGCCGGCACGGTGGTCAGCGCGAGGATGCCGCCGCGATGCAGGTTCTGCTGCACCGGCAGCGTGACGACCTGGCCGTCGGCGCCGCGCGCCACGATGATGCTCAGCTCGTAGGCCAGCGGCAGGCGCTTCTCGAGCACGCAGGGGACGTTGCGCAGCTGCGTCCAGGCCTCGGACAGCGCGGCGCGGTCGGCCACGGTGACCTGGCCCTTGCCGTCGTAGCCCAGGCGGGCCGTCTTCAGGATGCCGGGCAGCAGGTCGTCGGCGACGGCCGCGAGCTGTTCGGCCGTCTCGATGACCGCGTGCGGCGCGCACGGCACGCCGGCACGCCCGAAGTGCGCCTTCTCGGCGGCGCGGTCCTGGCAGATGGCGACGGCATCGGCCGACGGCGCGACCGGGATGTCCTGGGCCAGCGAGGCCAGCGACGGCGCGGGCACGTTCTCGAACTCGGTGGTGACGGCGTCGCAGCGGCCGGCCATCTCGGCCAGCGCCCGCTCGTCGTCGTAGGGCGCGCACAGCTGGTAGTGGGCGGCGACACCGGCAGGGCTGTGCTTGTCGGGATCGAGCACCAGCGTGTCGAAGCCCAGCGTCTGCGCGGCGTGCACGAACATGCGGCCCAGCTGGCCGCCGCCCAGCACGCCCAGCGTGGCGCCGGGCGACAGGGGCTGGCCCTTGCGCGCCTTGTTCACTTCAGCTCCTGGGTCATCGCGCGGGCGGCCTCCGTCTGCTTCGCACGGAAGGCCTCGAGCCTGCCGCGCAGCGCCGCGTCGCGGGTGGCGAGCTGGGCCACCGCGAACAGGGCCGCGTTGGCCGCGCCGGCCGCGCCGATCGCGAACGTCGCGACGGGCACGCCCTTGGGCATCTGGACGATGGAGTGAAGCGAATCGACCCCGCTCAGGTGGCGGCTGGCCACGGGCACGCCCAGGACGGGCACGACCGTCTTGGCGGCCAGCATGCCCGGCAGGTGCGCGGCGCCGCCGGCGCCGGCGATGATGGCCTGCAGGCCGCGCGCGACCGCGCCTTCGGCGTACGCGAACATGTCGTCGGGCATGCGATGTGCAGAGACGACGCGCGCCTCGAAGGGAATGGCGAACTCGGCGAGAATGTCGGCAGCCGCCTTCATCGTCTCCCAGTCGCTCGCCGACCCCATGACGACGCCGACCACAGGCGAGGCACTATTCAAGAATCACTCCCGGTAAAACAGCGATTTTAGCCGGGGGCACAGGCAGACCCGTCCATGATTGACATCACCCTCCAGAATTTCGAGAACGACCTGCTGCAGGATTCGATGCAGCAGCCCATCCTGCTGGACATCTGGGCCCCGTGGTGCGGCCCGTGCCGCAGCCTGGGCCCGATCCTCGAGAAGCTGGAGACGGCCTACGAGGGCCGCTTCAAGCTCGCCAAGCTCAACAGCGACGAGCAGCCCGAGATCGCCGGCCAGCTGAGCCAGGCCTTCGGCGTGCGCTCGATCCCGTTCTGCGTGATGTTCCACCAGGGCCAGCCGGTCGACGGCTTCGTCGGCGCGCTGCCCGAGGGCGAGATCCGCGCCTTCCT
>Ga0136846_1242328_pt1 | contig 11721 bp, 9 predicted proteins | sample HopSoiMetagenom2_FD_96841 | JGI IMG/M metagenome (GOLD analysis project Ga0136846, IMG submission 96841) | Grasslands soil microbial communities from Hopland, California, USA - 2 Assembly 2016 (version 4) | ecosystem: Environmental > Terrestrial > Soil > Grasslands | place: USA: Hopland... | reverse complement strand
CCCGGTGACCGCCCGCGAGGGCGTCGGCGCGGCGCAAGTCTAGTGGCCCTTCTCGCAACGTTCGACCGGAAACGCCGGGCGGCGATCACCGCCCGGCGGTGCCCTCGGATCGGGCCATGCCACCAGCATTGCGCCGATCCTGCGTCCTTGCCGGATCGGCGCCGCCCCGCGCCGTTACCGGCCAAACGTCACGAGAAGGACCACTAGGAGCTCGCCTCATGCGCTTCGACAACGAGATCGAGGTCTCGAGCCCGCCGGACGAGCTCTTCGCGTTCCTGACCGACGTCGAGCGGGTCGCGCCGTGCCTGCCCGGCGCGGCCATCGACGGGCGTGACGGGGACGACTACCAGGGCAGCATGAAGGTCAAGGTCGGCCCGATCACCGGCACCTACAAAGGCACGCTGCGGTTCGTCGAGCGCGACGAGGACCACTTGCGCGCGGTGATGAGCGCGCGGGCGACCGAGGTCAACGGCCAGGGTGACGCCGAGGCCAAGATCACGGCGCACATCGAGCCGGGCGAGGGCGAGGCGAGCCGCATCCGGATGGAGACGGACCTGCAGATGCGCGGCCGCGTGGCGCAGTTCGGTCGCGGCGCGATGGAGAAGATCTCCCAGCGGATGTTCGAGGAGTTCGCGCGCAACCTCGAGCGGGAGATGAGCGGCGACGGGTCCGAGGGCGGTGCCGGCGCCGAGGAGCAGGAGGCCTCGGCCACCCCGTCCGCGGACGGCACGAGCGCGACGCCGGCCGAGTGGTCGCGCGAGGCGCCGGCGCCCGATGACGCGCGCGACGCGCCGGTCGAGCGGGCTGCGGGCCGGACGACCCGGCCGCCCGCCGCGCAGGGCGAGGCCCTGGACGCGGTCGGCGTGTTCGTCGTGCCCGCGCTGCGCCGCGCCGCGCCGGTCGCCGCGCCGGCGCTCATCGCCTTCGGCTACGGCTACCTGCTCGGCCGCCTGCGCGAGCTGCGGCGGGCGCGCGAGCTGCGCCGATGACGGTGACGGCGACGCAGCCGCGCGCCGAGCTCGACCCGCTCGACCCGCTCGGCATCGAGACGCTGCTCTCCGACTCCGAGCGCGCACGCCGCGCGCAGGTCCGCCGCTTCGTGACCGAGCGCTTCGCCCCGGAGGCCGAGCGGCTCTTCGAGGAGGCGCGCTGGCCGGTCGGGCTGGCCCGCGAGCTCGGCCGGCTCGGGGTGCTCGGGATGCACCTGGACGGCCATGGATGCGCGGGCGCGAGCGCCGTCGAGTACGGGCTGGCCTGCATCGAGCTGGAGGCCGGCGACAGCGGCCTGCGGACGTTCGTCTCGGTGCAGGGCTCGCTGGCGATGACGGCGATCCACACGTGGGGCTCGGACGCCCAGAAGGAACGGTGGCTGCCGGCGATGGCCGCCGGCGAGGCGATCGGCTGCTTCGCCCTGACCGAGCCGGCGGCCGGAAGCAACCCGGCCGAGATGGCCACCACGGCCCGGCGCGAGGGCGGCGACTGGATCCTCGACGGGACGAAGCGCTGGATCGGCATGGGCAGCATCGCGGACGTCGCCGTCGTCTGGGCCCGGGCCGACGACACGGTCCGCGGCTTCCTCGTGCCCGCGAGGACGCCCGGCCTGACGACGCAGGACATCACCGGCAAGCGCGCACTGCGCGCGTCGCTGCAGTCCGAGCTGCGCTTCGAGGGCTGCCGGGTCCCGGGCGAGGCGATTCTGCCGGGCGCCGAGGGACTGCGGGGGCCGTTCGAATGCCTGAACGCGGCGCGCTACGGGATCGCCTGGGGCGTGGTCGGGGCCGCGCGGTCGTGCTACGCGGCGGCGCTCGCCCACGCCGCCCGCCGCCACCAGTTCGGCCGTCCGATCGCCGGCTTTCAGCTCGTGCAGGAGCATCTGGCCGACATGGCCGCCGCCGTCGCGCACGGCGAGCTGCTCGCGCTGCACCTCGGGCGTCTGGCCGACGCCGGGCGCCTGGCCCCCGCCCAGATCAGCATCGGCAAGCGCGAGAACGTCCGCATGGCCCGCGATGTGGCGCGCACCGCGCGCGGCGTGCTGGGCGCCGAGGGGATCACCGACGCGCAGCCGGTCATGCGTCACCTGGCCAACCTCGAGGCGGTCGCCACCTACGAGGGCACCGACGAGGTCCATACGCTCATCCTCGGCCACGCGCTGACGGGGATGCGCGCCTTTGCGTGACGCTGCGGATCTGACCGCGCGCGCGGCCGCGGAGGCGATCGCCGCGGCGCACGTCACGAGCGCGGAGCTGACCGATGCGTGCCTGGCGCGGGCCGCCGCGTTCGAGGCGCTCGGCGCGTTCGTGGTGCTCGACGAGGAGGGCGCGCGGCGGCAGGCGGCCGCCCGCGACCGGGAGCTGCGCTCCGGGCGCGGGCGCGGGGCGCTGCACGGCCTGCCCGTCGCCGTCAAGGACCTCGTCGACGTCGCGGGGCTGCCGACCCGCGCGGGGTCGCAGGCGACCGACGCGACACCCGCCGAACACGATGCGCCGGTCGTCGAGCGGCTGCGCGCGGCGGGCGCGGTCGTGCTCGGCAAGACGGCGACGCACGAGTTCGCCTACGGCGTGACGAACCGCTCGGTGCAGAACCCCTGGGACGGCGAGCGCCTGGCCGGCGGATCGAGCGGGGGCTCGGCCGTCGCCGCTGCGATCGGCGCCTGCCCGCTGGCGCTGGGCAGCGACACCGCGGGCTCGTGCCGGATCCCGGCCGCGCTCTGCGGCGTCGCCGGCATGACCAGCAGGCCGGGCACGCTGCCCATGCAGGGCGTCGTGCCGCTCGCTCCCGGGCTCGACGCGCTCGGGTTCCTGGCCCGCAGCGCGGATGACCTCGCGTTCGCGTGGACGACGCTCACCGGTCAGGACGTGGTCCCGGCGACCGCGCAGCGCGTCGGCGCCGCGCCCGAGGCCGCGCTCGGCCCGGTCGACGAGGCCGTGCTGGACGCCAGCGCCCGCGCCGCCGAACGGCTCGCGCCCGGCGCGCGGCCGATCGAGGTCGCGCTGCCGGCGCTGGCCGACTTCAACCCGGGGCGCGGCACGCTGATCAGGGCGCTCGCGCTCGAGGCCCACGTGGAGCGCGGATGGTGGCCGGAGCGCGCGGAGCGCTACGGCGAGGACGTCGCCGCGGAGCTGCGCCGCGGCGAGCGGCTCGACGCCGACGAGGTCCGCGAGGCGCGCCGTGGGCTGGACGTTCTGGCCGCCGAGCTGCGCCGCTCGCTCGAAGCCGTCGACGTCCTCGTGCTGCCCACGACGCCGGCGCCCGCGCCGCCGCGGGAGGGCGACGACCCGCTCGGCAAGCGCGAGCGCCGCCACGCCGCGGAGCTGACCCGCCTGTGCGGGCCGGTCAACGTCGCCGGTCTGGCGGCGGTGACCGTCTTCGGCGGCCTCGACGGCCACGGCCTGCCGCTCGGCGTCCAGGTCGTCGCGCGCGACGAGGTCACCGCGCTCGGAGCGGCCGTCGCGCTCGAGCGGGCCGCGGGGCGGGCGCCCGCGCCCCCGCTGCTCGCGGCGGCCACCCTCGCCGAGGGCGCCGGGAGGGAGGAGCCGTGAAGCCCGCCGCCTTCGCCTACCACCGCGTCGAGCGGACCGAGGACGCCCTCGAGCGCCTGGCCGAGCTGGGCGACGAGGCCAAGGTCGTCGCGGGCGGTCAGAGCCTCGTCCCGATGATGAACTTCCGGCTCGTGCGGCCGCCGGCGCTGGTCGACATCAGCCGCATCCCGGAGCTGCGGTACGTCATGCGCGACGGCGACAGCCTGCGCGTCGGCGCCCTGACGCGCCACCGCGAGGTCGAGTGCCTCTCGGATCCCGACATCGTCTCCGGCTACGAGGTCCTGCCCGCGGCGGCGCGCTGGGTCGGGCACCTCCCGATCCGCACGCGGGGGACCTTCGGCGGCTCGATCGCCCACGCCGACCCGTCGGCCGAGTGGTGCATGATGGCGGTGCTGCTCGACGCGACGGTCGTCGTGGCCGGGCCCGAGGGCGAGCGCGAGATCGCGGCCCGCGACTTCTTCCTGGGCTTCTTCACTACGACGATCGAGCCGGGCGAGCTCGTCGTCGAGGTGCGCTTCCCGCGCCCGCGCCCGCTGGCCGCGATCCAGGAGTTCGCCCGCCGCCATGGCGACTTCGCGGTCGTGGCGGCGGCCGTCGCCGTCGACCTCGACGGCGACCGCATCGACGACGCGCGCGTCGTCGTGGGCGGGGTCGACGAGGTCCCGCTGCGCGCGGAGGCGGCCGAGGAGGTGCTCGACGCCGCGTCGGCCGGTGACGACACCTTCGCCGAGGCCGCCCGCGCGGCCGCCGCCGCCGTCGAGCCCTCGTCCGACGTCCACGGCAGCGCCGAGTACCGCAAGGAGCTGACGGCCGTGCTCGTGCGCCGCGCCCTGGCCGACGCCGTCGCCCGGCGCGGCGGCACGGAGGACGGCCGTGGCGCGTGAGGTCGCGCCGCCCACGCCGACGGCGGCGGCCGGGCGCTGGGTCGGCCGCTCGATCCGGCGCTACGAGGACCCGCGTCACCTCACGGGGACGGCGTCGTTCGTCGACGACATCCAGCGGACCGGACTGCTGCACCTCGCCTACGCGCGCTCGCCCCACGCCGTCGCCCGGATCCGCGCGATCGACACGTCGGCGGCCGCCCGGCTCGACGGCGTGCGCGCCGTGCTCGTCGCGCAGGACCTCGATGCCGCCGCGCCGCTGCGGCCGATCCTCAACCGCGATGACTTCGTCGGTGTCGAGATGCCGCTGCTCGCGCAGGACCGCGTCCGTCACGTGGGCGAGCCGCTGGCCCTCGTCGTCGCCGACTCGCCGCACGTCGCCGAGGACGCGGCGGAGCGGATCGAGGTCGACTACGAGGTGGGGGAGGCCGTGATCGCGATGGACGCCGCGCTGGCGCAGGACGCCCCGCGCGTGCACGACGAGGGCAACGTGCTGCTCGACGCCGCCTTCCACGACGACCCGGAGCTCGACGGTCTGCTCGAGGACGCCGCGCTGGTGGTCGAGGAGACGATCTCCTCGGCGCGGGTGACGGCGGTGCCGATGGAGGGACGCGCGTGCCTGGCCGAGTGGGACGACCGCGACCAGCGGCTGACCTTGTGGTCCTCGACCCAGGTCCCGCACGTGGTGCGCACCACGGTCGCCGCGCTGCTCGGGATGCCCGAGCGCGCGCTGCGCGTCGTCGCGCCCGACGTCGGCGGCGGCTTCGGCCAGAAGTGCGTCGTAGCCCGCGAGGAGGCGCTGGCCTGCATCGCCGCCCGGCGCGTGGGCGCGCCGGTCAAGTGGGTCGAGGACCGCCGCGAGAACCTGATCGCGGGCTTCCAGGGCCACGAGCAGCGGTTCGCGCTGCGCGCGGGGTTCGACGGCGACGGTCGGCTGCTCGGCGTCGCCGCCGACATCTCGTGTGACGTGGGCGCCTACTCGACGCACCCGTTCACCTGTGGCGTCGAGCCGCTGATGGCCGCGACCGAGCTGCTGGGCCCCTACGCCGTGCGCCACTATCGCGCGCACGCGCGCGCCGTGGCCACGAACAAGCCGCCGATGGCCCCCTACCGCGGCGTCTCCCGCCCGCAGATGGTGCTGGCCATGGAGCGCCTGCTGCAGCGCGCGGCGCGACGCCTGGAGCTCGACGACGTCGAGATCCGCCGGCGCAACCTGATCCCGGCCGACCAGCTGCCGTGGACCGGGCCGGCCGGGCTCGTGCTCGACAGCGGCAGCTACCACGAGTCGCTCGAGTTGTGCGCAGGGGCGCTTCACGTCGAGGCGTTCCGGGCGCGCCAGCGCGCGGCCCGCGAGGAGGGACGCCTGCTCGGGCTCGGGCTGGCCTGCTTCGCCGAGCGCACGGGCTACGGGACGGAGGCGTTCAACCAGCGCAAGATGTCCGTGACGCCCGGCTACGACAGCGCGATCGCGCGGATGGACCCGACGGGCGGCGTCACGATCTACGTCGGGACCTCCGGGCACGGCCAGGGGCACCTGACCACGCTCGCCCAGGTGGCCGCCGACCACCTCGGCGTCGATCCCGACCAGATCGAGGTGCGCCAGAGCGACACCGACTCGACGCCCTACGGCTGGGGCACCTTCGCCAGTCGCTCCATGGTCGTCGGGGGCGGGGCCACCCAGCGCGCCGCGACCGCGCTGGCCGACCGCGTGCGCCGACTCGCCGCCCACCTCCTCGAGGCCGCCCCGGAGGATGTCGAGTTGCGCGATGGCCGCGCGTTCGTGCGCGGCTCGCCCGAGCACGCGCTGTCGTTCGCCGACCTGGCCCGCGTCGCCTACCTGGAGGCCCAGAAGCTGCCCGAGGACGAGCGGCCGGGGCTCGAGGCGCAGGCCACCTTCGACCCGCCGGGCACGTTCTCCAACGCGACCCACGGCTGCGTGGTGGAGGTCGACCCGGAGACCGCCCGGGTGCGGATCGAGCGCTACGTCGTCGCCGAGGACTGCGGCGTGATGATCAACCCGGCCATCGTCGAGGGTCAGGTGCGCGGTGGCGTCGCGCAGGGGATCGCCGCGGCGCTGTACGAGGAGCTCGTCCTCGGCGAGGACGGCCAGCCGCAGACGACCTCGCTGATGGACTACCTGGTGCCCACGGCCGCCGAGATCCCGCCGATCGAGATCCTCCACCTCGAGACGCCGTCCGAGTACTCCGAGACGGGCGCGAAGGGGATGGGCGAGGGCGGCACGATGGGCGCGCCGGCCTGCGTGGCCACCGCGGTCGCCGACGCGGTCGCGCACCTGGGCATCGAGATCGACCGCGTGCCGGTCCGGCCCGACCACCTGCTGGCCGCGCTGCGCCGGGCGGAGCCGGCCGAGAGGGGCGCATCCCGATGAGCGACGTCCACCTGATCAGCCTCGTGGTCAACGGCACCCGTCACGAGGTCGCCGTCGAGCCCCGACGGACGCTGGCCGACGTCCTGCGCCACGACCTCGGCTACACGGGCACGCACGTCGGCTGCGAGCACGGGATCTGCGGCGCGTGCACGGTCCTGCTCGACGGCGAGCCCTGCCGGTCGTGTCTGATCTTCGGCGTGCAGGCCGACGACACGGCGGTCGAGACGGTCGAGGGGCTCGCGCAGGAGGGGAAGCTCAACCCGCTGCAGGAGGCCTTCACCGAGCACCACGCGCTGCAGTGCGGCTTCTGCACGCCGGGGTTCCTGATGCTCGCCACCGCCCTGCTGCGCGAGAACCCTGCGCCGAGCGACGACGAGATCCGCGAGGCGATGGCCTCCAACATCTGCCGCTGCACGGGCTATCAGTCGATCCTGGAGGCCGTGCGCGCCGCGGCCGACGCGGCGGGCGAGGCGCATCGCGAATGAGCGCGGTCGGCCGCTCGGTGCGCCGCCTGGAGGACCCGCGGCTGCTGCGCGGCGCCGGGCGCTTCGTCGACGACGTCGACCGCCCCGGCCAGGTCTGGATGCGCGTGGTGCGGTCCTCGTCGGCGCACGGGCGGCTGCTCGGCGTCGATGCGGACGCCGCGCGCGAGCTCCCCGGCGTCCGCGCCGTGCTGACCGCCGCCGACCTTCAGCCCGTCCCGCGCATCCCCGTGCGGCTGGGGCCCTTCGACGAGCCGCTCGACGACTTCCTGCAGCCGGTGCTGGCCGCCGGCGCCGTCCGTTACGTCGGTGAGCCGGTGGCCGTCGTCGTCGCCGACGACCCCTACGTGGCCGAGGACGCCGCCGAGCTCGTCGTCGCCGAGCTCGAGCCGCTGCCCGTCGTCCTCGACGCGGCGCGGGCCGTCGCCGACGACGCGCCCGCGCTGCACGGCGCGGGCAACGAGGTGACGACGCTCGTGCGCGCCTACGGCGACGTCGACGACGCCTTCCAACGGGCCGCGCACGTCATCGAGGTCGAGGTGGACGTCGGGCGGCACACCGCGGTCCCGCTCGAGACGCGCGGGCTGGTGGCCGACTACGACGCGACGCTGGACCGCCTGGTGCTCTGGGGCGCGACCAAGGTGCCGCACTTCAACCGCGGCGCGCTGGCCCGGATGCTCGGCATGGACGAGCGCAGCATCGCGATCCGCAGCTGCGACGCGGGCGGCGGCTTCGGGGTGCGCGGCGAGCTGTACCCCGAGGACTTCCTCGTGGCCTTCCTGGCCCGCCGGCTGGCCCGGCCGGTCAAGTGGATCGAGGACCGCGCCGAGCATCTCGTCGCCACCAACCACTCGCGCCAGCAGCGGCGCCGCCTCGCCGGCGCGTTCGCGCAGGAGGGCGAGCTGCTCGGGCTGCGCGAGACGCTGTGGCACGACAACGGCGCCTACGTGCGCACCCACGGCGTCGTCGTCCCGGAGCTGACGCTGAGCATGCTGCCGGGCCCCTACCGGGTGGCGGCCTACGCCGGGCGCGCGCATGTCGCCCTGACCAACAAGACGCCGTGCGGCACCTACCGCGGCCCCGGGCGCTACGAAGCGACCTTCGCGCGCGAGCGGCTGCTGGACGCGGCCGCCGCCGAGCTGCACCTCGACCGCGTCGCGCTGCGGCGGCGCAATCTCCTGGAGGCCGCCGACCTGCCGCATCACCGCGCCCTACCCGTGCTCGGCCACGACGTGGAGATCGACGTTGGCGACTTCCCGTCGCTGCTCGACACGACGCTCGAACGCGCGGGGTTCGAGGCGTGGCGTCGCGAGGCGCGCGAGCAGCGAGCGGCGGGGCGGTCGGTCGGCGTAGGGCTCGCCTGGTTCTTGGAGAAGAGCGGCGGGGGCGGCTTCGAGCGCGCGCGGGTCGACGTCGACGTGCGCGGCCGCGTGCGCGTCGCCGGCGGCGGCACCTCACTGGGCCAGGGCATCGAGACGGCGCTGGCCCAGATCGCCGCCGACGAGCTCGGCGTCGAGGTGCCCGACGTCGATGTCGTCCTGGGCGACACCGAGCTGGTCTCCTCCGGCGTCGGCTCGTGGGCCAGCCGCTCGACGATCTTCTCGGGCGGCGCCGTCCGCCTGGCCGCCCGCGCGACCGGCGAGCTCGCGCGCCGCGTCGCCGGCGAGCTGCTCGAGGCGGCGGCCGAGGACGTCGCGCTGCGCGACGGCGCCGCGGTCGTGGCCGGCTCGCCGCAGCACCGCGTGCCGCTGGGCGAGATCGCCGCCGCGTGCGACCCGGCGAACGCCGCCCGCCGCGGCGACGATCCCGGCCTCGGCGCCGCGCGCACCTACGTCGACGCCCCGATGACCTATCCCTACGGCGTCCACCTGGCGCAGGTCGAGGTCGACGGCGAGACGGGCGGCGTCCGGGTGCTGCGCTACTTCATCGGCTACGAGGTCGGCCGCGCGATCAACCCGGCGCTGGTCGAGGGCCAGCTCGTGGGCGGCGCGGCGCAGGGGCTCGGCGGCGCGCTCATGGAGGAGTTCCGCTACGACGCCGAGGGCCAGCCGCAGTGCACGTCCTTCATGGACTATCTGGTGCCCTCGGCCGCCGAGGTGCCGCCGATCGGCACGGCGATCGCGCAGGACGCGCCGTCGCCCGGCAACCCGCTCGGCGTCAAGGGCGCGGGCGAGGGCGGCGTCGACGGCGCCGGGGCGGCGATCGCGTCCGCGGTCGAGGACGCCCTGGGCATCAGTGGCGCGATCAGCGCGCTGCCGATCACGCCCGAGCGCGTGCGCGCGCTGGCCGCCGCGGCGCCCGCGGGCTCGCTGCCGGTCTCCGCCGGTCGCTAGGTGCTGGGCGGCCGCGCAGGCGCCGCCCGGAGCGGCGCCGTTTGGCGCGCGGACGCTGGGGAAGCTCGCGCACCACCGTCTCCACGAGGGGAGGGATCGCTGTGGCGGAAGAGTTGCGGCACGAGCGCTTCACCCGGCCGAGCGGCCGCGAGCGTTCCGGGGACGACCGGCGAGGCGTCCCGGCCGACGAGCGGTCCACCGGCCTGTACTGGCTGTTCCTGGTTCCGTTCGTCGCCCTGTTCGTCCCGTGGATCTTCAACTCGAGCAGCCCGGAGCTGTTCGGGATCCCGTTCTTCTACTGGTACCAGCTGGCCTGGGTGCCGCTCACCGTCTGCCTGACGGTCGTGGTCTACCGGGCGACGCGAGGGAGGTCGTGATGAGCGCGACATCGCTGCTCGTGCCCGCGGCCGTCAACGGCGTCGAGCTGGGCATCTTCGTCTTCCTGTTCGCGGTCGTCACCGTCCTGGGCTTCGTCGCGTCGCGGTGGCGTCGTGCCGCGTCGCTCGATCACCTCGACGAATGGGGGCTGGGCGGACGCAAGTTCGGCAGCGTGATCAGCTGGTTCCTGCTCGGCGGCGACCTCTACACCGCCTACACGTTCGTGGCCATCCCCGCGCTGCTGTTCAGCGTCGGGGCGCTGGGGTTCTTCGCGCTGCCCTACACGATCATCATGTTCCCGATGGCGTTCGTCGTCGCGCCGCGGCTGTGGTCGGTCGCACACCGCCACGGCTACGTCACACCGGCGGACTTCGTGCGCGGGCGCCATGGCTCGCCGACGCTCGCGCTGGTCATCGCGATCACCGGCATCGTCGCCACGATGCCCTACATTGCGCTGCAGCTGGTCGGCATCGGCGCGGTCATGCGGACGATGGGGATCAGCGGTGAGTGGCCGCTGATCATCGCGTTCGTGATCCTGGCCGCCTACACGTACCAGTCCGGGCTGCGCGCGCCGGCGCTGATCGCGTTCGTCAAGGACGCGCTGATCTACATCGTCGTGCTCGTGGCGGTGATCTACATCCCGATCAAGCTCGGCGGGTTCGATGCGATCTTCGGCGCGGCCGACAAGAAGTTCGCGAGCACGCCGGAGACCACCGACGGCGTGCTGCTCGGCAACGCCCAGGTGCTCGGGTTCTCGACGCTCGCCTTCGGCTCCGCGCTCGCGATCTGGCTCTACCCGCACTCGGTGACGGGCCTGCTGGCCTCGCGCAGCCGCGACACGATCCGCCGCAACATGGCGGCGCTGCCCGCCTACACGTTCGTGCTCGGCCTGCTCGCGCTCCTCGGCCTCATGGCGATCGCCGCCAAGGTGACGCCGCTGAACGCCAACGGCAAGCCGGACGCGAACACGGTCGCGCCGCTGCTGTTCGACAAGATGTTCCCGGACTGGTTCGCCGGCGTCGCCTTCGCCGCGATCGGGATCGGCGCCCTCGTGCCCGCCGCGATCATGTCGATCGCAGCCGCCAACCTGTTCACCCGCAACGTCTACAAGGAGTACCTGCGCAAGGACGCCTCACCGGCCGAGGAGGCGCGCGTGAGCCGCCTGGCCTCGCTCGTCGTCAAGGCCGGCGCGGTGGCCGTGATCCTCGCGCTCGACCCGCAGTTCTCGATCGACCTGCAGCTCATCGGCGGCGTCATCATCGTCCAGACGCTGCCGGCCATCGTCATCGGGCTCTACTCGCGCGCCCTGCACGCGTGGGGCCTGCTCGCCGGCTGGCTGGCCGGGATGGTCGCCGGGCTCTACATGCTCTATGACACCGCGAACGCGACCACCGGCAAGGCGCACTTCGGCGGGCCGCAGTACGCCCTCGCGAACTTCGGCCTGGACACGAAGGTGACGATCTACACCGGCGTCCTCGCGCTCGCGCTGAACCTCGTCGTGGCGTTCGTGGTCACCGCGGTGCTCCGCGTCACCCGCGCGCCGCAGCTCGAGGACGCCACCGCCGCGGACGACTACGAGGTCGAGGCGGCCCCTGCCCACGAGGTGGCGCCGATGCCCGCGACCGTCGAGGAGGAGCGCCGGACGGTCACGCCCACGTGACCGCGCCGGCGAAGCGCGGGCGGCGCGGCGACGAGCCGCCCGCGCCCGAGGCGCGCATG
>Ga0136846_1241472_pt1 | contig 11723 bp, 14 predicted proteins | sample HopSoiMetagenom2_FD_96841 | JGI IMG/M metagenome (GOLD analysis project Ga0136846, IMG submission 96841) | Grasslands soil microbial communities from Hopland, California, USA - 2 Assembly 2016 (version 4) | ecosystem: Environmental > Terrestrial > Soil > Grasslands | place: USA: Hopland... | reverse complement strand
GCCCGCGTGCACGCGACCGCCGCGCAGCGTCCGGTACTGCGCCAGGCGCGTCGGCGAGACGTCGATCGGCCCGCCCCAGGCGTGGGTGATCCGGCGTCCGCCCAGCTGCGGGAAGACCCGCACCAGGTCGGCCTGCGCGCGGCGGACGACGCCGGGGTCGACGTCGAGCGCGCCGCGGCGCCGGGCGCCCATGGCCATGCGCCCGCCTCCCCAGCCGAACGCGATCCGCCCATCCGGCGTGGTCCGGAATTAGTGCAGCATCGTCCGGCAGTCGCTGAGCCCCTCGCCGCCGGTCCATCCGACCTCCTCGAGGACGTCGGGAACGGGCTCGGTGAGCACGATGTGGCTGGAGGCCACGCTGACCAGGTTCCGCAGCGGGCGCACGCCCGCCGACGCCTGGTTGACCGCGACGACGATGGCTCCCGCGCGGACCTCGCCGCCGGCAGCGACGGCACGCGGCGCGGCGCCGTCCTCCACGCGGTGCACGCGGGTGTTCTCGAAGAGCCGGACTCCGCGCTCCAGCAGCCGCTCGCGCAGCGCGAAGGCGAGGCGGGCCGGCTGCACGGTGGCCGCCGACGCCAGCCGCAGGCCGCCCCGGAAGACGGGCGACCGGCAGTGCTTGGCGACCTGCGCGGAGGTCAGCGCCTGCGCCTCCTCCGTCTCGCCCAGCTCCCGCAGCGCCGCGAGCGTCTCCGCCCAGGCGCCGTCCTGCAGCGGCGACGTCGCGATCTCCAGGCGCGGCGCGCGGCGGTACCACGCGTCGACCTGGTGCTCCGCGCACCAGGCGCCGACTGCGTCGGCCGAGGCCTGCGCGGCGCGCAGCAGTCCGTGCGCGGCCGCGCGTCCGAACCGCGACAGCGCGGCCGGCGCCTTGTCCCAGTACCCGTCGACGAAGCCGCCGTTGCGACCCGACGGCCCGGTGCCCGCGGTCGCGGCTTCCAGCACGGCCACGCGGGCCGCCGGCGCGCGCTCCAGGACATGCCAGGCCGTCCACAGACCCAGGTAGCCGCCGCCGACGATCGCCACGTCGGCCTCGATCGCCGCCTGCAGCGGCGCGGTCGGCCGCGGACGGCCGGCCTCCTGGACCCAGTAGCCGAGCGCGGTGTGCTCCATCGCGCCGCGACGATATCGACGAGCGCGGTACGCGGGGCGGGTCGGCCACGGTGGCTGCCCGCCGCGCGCCGCCGGCTGCGCCCGGAGCTGGGGGGTCGCTGTCAGGCGCCAGAGTCCACGATGACAGCGACAGGCGCGGGCGTCGTCAAGGTGATCCTTCGACGCAAGGGCGAAAAGTCAACGGATGTCGCGCCCCCGCGTGAGCCGGCTGCCCCAGACCCGGGCGGCGCCATCCCCGGGCGGCGTCCCAGCGTCGCACGTCACTCCTCGAGCGCGAACTCCTGCTCGCCCAACGCGACGACGAGCGGTTCGCTGTCGTCCGACCGGGCGGTCAGCGAGAGCGGGGTCGTGGGATCGGTGGTCGCAAACTGCGCGAAGGCGACGTTGCGCCCGCCGAGCGCCCGGGCCAGGGCGCGCGTGGCGTCGGCCAGGTGCTGCAGGCCGCCGACCGGGGAGGCCACCGTTCCGGCGGCCGCGTCGACGTCGAAGGGCGGCAGCCGCCGGATCTCGGGCAGGGCGGGCGCCGCCGCCCGCAGCTCGATCGCGTGCGGCACGTAGACGGTCCGCTCGCCCAGGTCGACCTGGACGGGCGCCGACCGCGGGCAGTCGACGACGGCGGGCGGCCGGCCCGGCGCCTGGTCGACGAGGGCGATGACGCGCAGCGCGCCCGAGCGATGCAGGAAGTCGCGCAGCAGCACGACGACGCCGTCGAGGGGGCCGACCGAGGCGACGACCTCGCCGGCGTCGTCGGGCGCCGGCGAATGGCTCACGGCGACGGGGAGGGCCGGTCGCCGTCCAGCTCGCGCGGGACGACGGTGACGTTGCGGATGTCGCCCGCGCGCACGACCGTGGCCTGCGCGCGGCGTCCGATCCGCTCGTCGGTCATGAGCCGCTGCAGGTCGTCGACGCCGCCCAGCGCGAGCCCGTCGAGCTCGACCAGCAGGTCCTCGGGCCGCAGTCCGGCCAGGTCGGCCGGGCTGCCCGGGACGACCTCGATGACCTCGATGCCGCGCGTCCGTCCAAGCCGCCCGGCGACCCGCGGCGGGAGCGGTCGCGTCCCCCCGACGAGGCCGAGGTACGCCCGCCGGACACGGCCGTCGCGCATGAGCGCCGCGACGATCCGGCGCGTGGCGTCGTCGACCGGGACGGCCAGCCCCAGCCCGACGCCCGCCACCGCGGTGGCGATGCCCACCACCGCGCCGCGCCCGTCGGCCACCGCACCGCCCGAGTTGCCCGGGTTCAGCGCCGCGTCGGTCTGCACGACGTTCTCCACGATCCGCTGCCGGCCGCCCGGCCTGCCCACCGGCAGCGAGCGGCCGAGCGCGGACACCACGCCGGCCGTCACCGAGCCCGCGTAGCCGTTGGGGTTACCGATCGCGACGACGAGCTGGCCCACCTGCAGGCGGGAGGCGTCGCCGAGGCGCGCAGCCGGGGGCGTGCCGTCCGCGACGCGCAGTACGGCGAGGTCCGAGAGCGCGTCGGCGCCGACGACCTGGAAGCGCAGGTCGCTGCCGTCGACGAAGGTGGCGGTCCCGGCACGCGCGCCCTCGACGACGTGCGCGCTCGTCAGCAGGAAGCCGTCGGGCGTGATGACGACCGCGCTGCCGGCGCCGCTGGCCGTGCGGCCCCGGAACTGGCGCGCCACGCGCAGGCTCGCCACGCTGGGCGACAGCTCGCGCGCGACCGCGATCACCACCGTCGAGTAGGCGTCCAGCGCCTCGGCGTCCGAGGGGCGGAACTCGTCGCCCGCCGCCCCCTGCCCGTCGCGCGCGGCCGAGGCGTCGACGAACTGCAGCGTTGCCATGGTCGGACGCTAGCGCCTGTGCGAGGGTGTCGGCGATGAAGACCCTCGCCGTCATAACCTTCGGCCAATCGCGCTTCGACGAGCGCCTGCGCACGCTCCTCGACGCCACCGGTATCGATCCCGAGGAGTTCGAGGACCTCGAGTACTTCGGCCTGCTGCCGTTCTTCGTCCTGGCCGGCGCCTCGGTGCGCACGGACGCCCACGCGCACGACGACCACATGCACTTCCATGGCGTGACGGTCGAGGTGCCCGACGAGCTGGTCGAGTCGTTCTTCACCCTCCTGCCCGAGATGCTCGACCAGGCCTACGGGGACGAGGAGGACGAGGAGCCGCAGGACAGCTGACGGCTCACGCAGGGGCCGCGTTGAAGCGCGCCTGCTCCAGCCGCGCCGCGACGATCGCGCCCCACTCCGCGTCGCCGGCCGCCTCGCGCACCTGGTCGCGCGCGCGCTCCCATGGGTAGTCGACCCGGCGCAACTCGACGGCGCCGTCCTCGTGGACGAGCGCGTACGCGCCGCGACGGTCGCCGTCCAGCGGCATGCCCACCGAGCCCGGGTTGACCAGCTCGACGGGCTGGCCCGCGTCGTTGCGCGCCTCGCGCTGGAACTGCAGGTGGGTGTGTCCGAAGACCAGCCGCCGGTCGCGCACCCCCGTCAGCAGCTCGGCCTCGTCGTCGCCGCCCTGCGGCTGGAAGGAGCGCATGTCGGAGGCGGGCGACGCGTGCCATGCGCGGCCGGCGCCGTGGGGAAGGGCGGCACTCTCGGGCAGCGCGGCGAGCTCGTCCGCGCGCTCGTCGCCGAGCGCGGCGCGGCAGGCGAGGATCCCCGCGTGCATGGGCGCCTCGGGCGGCAGGTCGGAGCGGTCGACCAGCCAGCGGTCGGTGTTGCCGCGGATCCACACGGCGGGCAGGGCCAGGGCGCGGTCGACCGTCTCCGCCGGCCAGCCCCCGAAGGCGGCGACGTCACCGCCGATCAGCCAGCGGGTCGCGCCCTGCCGGTGGGCGTCGTCGAGGACGGCCTCGAGCGCCGGTAGGTTGCCGTGGATGTCGTACAGCAGCGCCAGCATCGCCCTGCATGGTCCCACCCTGACGCTGCGGCCGCCCAGCGCCGACGACGCGCCCGCGCTGCTGGAGCTCGCCTCCGACGCCGAGGTGACGCGCTGGTTCTCGTGGGGGCCCTACACGGCGCTTGAGCAGCCGCTGGCCTACATCGCGCGCTGCGCCCACCAGCGCGAGGCCGGCGAGCAGCTGGACCTGCTCATCGTCCATCGCGAGCTGGGACCGGCCGGCATCACCGGGCTGTCGGAGTTCTCGCGCCGCGACCGCCGCGCGGTCGTCGGCACCTGGTTCGGCCGGCGGTTCTGGGGCACGGGGGCCAACCGCGAGGCCAAGGCGATCGTGTTCCGGCTCGGTTTCGACGTGCTCGGCCTCAACCGCATCGGCTCCTACTCGAACCCCGAGAACACCCGCTCGACGCGCGCGCTGCTGGGGGTCGGGCTGCGGCACGAAGGCGTGCTGCGCGCGTGGCATCGCCATGGCGACCGCTACCTCGACGTCAACGTGTTCGGCTTGCTGCGCGACGAGTGGGCGGCGGCGGAGTTGGCCGGCGTGGACATCGCCGTCGAGGGCGACGTCCCGCCCGCCTTCTCATCCGGCTGAGCGCAGCGGCCCGCGCCTCGGTCAGCCCTGCGTCTCGGCCGCCTCGCGCGCGCGTCGCAGCGCGCCCGCCGAGGGGGTCAGCACGCTCTCGTGCCCGTCGTCCCACTCGATGCGGTACCGCGCCGACGGCTCGCCGTGCACGACCTCGCGGACCGTCCCGTAGCGCGGCGGACGGTCGGTCGACTCCGTCTCGGCCACGACGCGATCTCCGACCTCGAACGTCATCGCTCACCCCTTTCGTCGTCGCTCGGCGCGGAGCCTAGATCAATGCTCGGCGCCGGGGGAGGGCGCCCGTCCGCGGGCGGCCACTCGTCGGGTCGGCGTCAGCTGCGTCGCTGGTCCCAGCTGAAGCCGCGCACCGCGAAGAACGCGCCGGCCGCGGCCCACAGCGCGACGACGAGCAGGTCGCTGAGGTGATGCTGCAGGCCGGCGCCGGTGACCATCGCCCCCGAGAGGCCGTTGATGACATGCGTCAGCGGCAGGGCCTGGGCGATGTCGCGCAGGAACTGCGGCGCGTTCTCGACGTCGTAGAAGACCCCGGAGATGAAGATCACCGGCAGGAAGACGATGTTCACGTACGCCGGGGCGGCGTCGAAGTTCGGGATGACGTGCGCGTAGGCGATGCCCAGCGCGGCCAGGCAGCCGACGCCGGCGACCACGAACACCGCGAGCTCGAGCCAGTCCTCGGGCCACCCGACCCCGAAGAAGAGGCGCCCGGCGAGCACGATGAGCGCGATCTGCACGGCAGCGTTGGTCACGGCGTTCGCCAGGATGCCGCCGAGGTAGGCCGTGCCGGGCAGCGGCGTGCCGCGCATGCGCTTCAGGACGCCCTGCTCGCGCAGGAAGACGAGGTTGTGGGCAAGCGCGCTGAAGGTCGTCGACATCACCGCCAGGCCGGCGATCCCGGGCACGATCACGTCGAGGTCGTTCTGGTTGGAGCTGAAGATCGCCCCGAAGAGGGCCAGGAAGAGCAGCGGCAGGAAGAAGTTGAAGAACGCCGCTGTCGGGTTGCGCCAGAAGAGGCGCCGCTCCAGCCGGTACTGGCGCCAGGTGAGGGCGAGCGTCTCAGTCACGGCCGACTGCCTTCTCCGCCGTCAGCTCGAGGTAGACGTCCTCGAGGCTCGGGCGCGTGACCGAGATGTCGCGCAGACCGTCGCCGCGCGCCAGCGCCGCGCTGGTCAGCTGGTGCAGCAGCGCGGTTGGGTCCTCCAGCTCGCGCTCGTGCAGCAGGCCGCGCTCGTCGCGCCAGACCACCCGATAGCGCGAGGCGCCCGCGCCCAGCGCCGCGGGCGGGCCCATCTCCAGGATCCGCCCCTCCTTGACGATCGCCACGCGGTCGCAGAGCGCCTGCGCCTCGTCGAGGTAGTGGGTGGTGAGGACGACCGTCTTGCCGAGATCCTGCAGCGACCGGATCGCGTCCCATGCCGCCCGGCGGGCGGCGGGGTCGAACCCGGTCGTCGGCTCGTCGAGGAAGATCAGCTCGGGGTCGCCGACCAGGGCCAGCGCGAAATCGAGCCGGCGCATCTGCCCGCCCGAGAGCGTGCGGGCCATCGCGCCGGCCTTCTCGGTCAGCCCGGCGATCTCGAGCACCTCGTCGACGTCGCGCGGATGCGCATAGAACCCGCCCCAGTGCGCGATCGCCTCGCGGACGCGGATGTGGCGGTACATGCCGGTGCTCTGGAGCACGATGCCGACGCGGGCGCGCAGCGCGCGCGGGCGCTGCTGCGGGTCGTGCCCGAGGACCGAGACGATGCCGGCGTCGCGCGCGCGGTAGCCCTCGAGGATCTCCACCGTCGTCGTCTTGCCGGCGCCGTTGGGGCCCAGCAGCCCGAACACCTCGCCCGGCGCGACGTCGAAGTCGATCCCGCGCACCGCCTCGTGCTCGCCGTAGGCCTTGCGCAGGTCGCGGACGAGGATCGCTGGTGCACCGGTGGCCATCGCTGGGCCATGATGGCAGCCCGCGTGCGCTGCGCCTGCATCGACATCGGCTCCAACACGACCCGGCTGCTCGTGGCCGAGCCGGCCGGCGACGGGGCGGGGCCCTTGCGCGTCGTCTGCGGGCAGCGTTCGTTCGTCGGGCTTCCCCAGGGCGCGGCCGGCGAGGCGGTCGGGGCGGAGCGCGCGGCGCGCCTGGCCGCGGTGGTCGCGACGCAGGTCGCGCTGGCCCGCGACCACCACGCCTCCCGGATCCGGGTCGTGGGCACCGCCGCGCTGCGGCGGTGCGCGGACCGCGACGAGGTCGTGGCGGCCGTGCAGCGCGCGGCCGGGCTGCCCGTGGTCGTGCTCAGCGCCGTGCAGGAGGCGGCGCTCGCCTTCGCCGGGGCGACGCACGGACTGCCCGTCGCCGGCGACGTGCCGATCGGCGTCGTCGACGTCGGCGGGGGCTCGTGCGAGCTGGTGGTCGGCACCACGGGCGCGGGCGTGCGCTGGTCGGCCTCCGTCGCGACCGGGTCGGGCGTGATGACCGCGCAGCGCCTGCCCTCCGACCCGCCGGCCGCCGCCGAGCTCGACGCGGCCGCCGCGGCCGCCGCCGATGCGTTCGCGCCGCTGCGCCCGCCGCCCGTGGATCTAGCGCTGGCCGTGGGCGGCAGCGCGATGTCGCTGCGGCGCGTGCTGGACGAGGAGGTCGGCCCGCAGGCGCTGCGGGACGCGCTGGCGGGCATCGTCAGCGCGCCGGCGCGCGAGGCCGCGCTCCGCCTCGGCCTGCGGCCCGAGCGCGTGCGGCTCCTGCCGGCCGCACTGCTGCTCCTCGAGCAGGCGTCCGCGGTGTTCGCGCGTCCGCTGGCGCTGGGAATGGGCGGCCTGCGCGAAGGCGTCCTCCTGCAGGAGGTCGCGCGGGCGCAGCGGGGGTAGTTCAATGCGCATGTGGCCAAGGCGGCGGACATCGCGGGACTGGACGCCGAGATGCCCTACGCCGAGGCGGCGGCGCGCACGATCGAGGTCCGCACGCAGGAGGTCTTCGAGCACGCGGAGGGCGTGCTCGACATGCAGGACATCGAGCGCGTGCACGACATGCGCGTGGCGACCCGGCGCCTGCGCGCGGTGCTCGAGATCTATGCGCCGTGCTTCCCGAAGGCCGAGTACCGCGCCGTCCTGGGGGACGTCAAGGCGCTCGCCGACGCCCTCGGCGCGCGGCGCGACCCGGACGTCCAGCTCGCCGCCATCGAGGCCTTCGAAGGGCGCGCGCAACCGCAGGACACGCCCGGCCTGGAGGCGTTCGCCGCGCGCGTGCGCGACCGGCAGCGCGACGGCAACGACGTCTTGGCCGCCGCGCTGGCGGCCGCCGAGGAGCACGCCCTGCGCGACCGGCTGGCCGCCCTCGTCGACGCGGCCCGTCAACGCGCGGAGCCGGCGTGAAGGCGCGGGCGGTCAAGGGGCTGGACCCGTCCGCCCCGCTCGCCGACAACGTCGAGCGGATCGTGCGCGTGCGGCTGGACGAGGTCTTCTCGTTCGCGCCCCGAGCGCTGGGTGGCGATGACGTGGAGGCGCTGCACGACATGCGCATCGCGGCCAAGCGCCTGCGCTACATCCTCGAGGCGACGGCCGAGCCGTGCTTCGGGCCCTACGCGCGCACGGCCACAAAACGCGTCAAGGAGTTGCAGGACCTGCTTGGTGAAATCCACGACTGCGACGTCGCCGAGCCCGACGTGCTCGGGTTGCTGGAGGAGCTGCGCCGAGCGGACACCGGCGTCGTCCGGGCCGCCGCCGGCGAGGCCGAGGACCTCGACCCCGCGCTGTCCGCGGCGGCCCCGCACGCCGACGCGTGGCGCGGCCTGACGACGCTGGCCCTGCACCAGCGCGCGCGCCGCGCGCTCCTCTTCGAGCACTTCGAGCAGTTCTGGCAGGCGGTGGAGCGCGAGGGGTTGCGCGGACGGCTGGAGTACGCGATCGCCGAACGGCCGACCCGTCCGCCGGACGGCGTCGCCCAGCTCGACGAAGCAGCCGAGGCGGTCGCGCGCGCCGCCCGCGCGGCCGTCTCCGACGACGGCTCCCCGGACGCCAGCGCGGGCGCCGAGTCGGCTGGCGCCCTACCCTCCGTGACACCGTGAGCGACCAGCAGACCGCCATCCGCGAGGTCACGCCGCCCGCCGGCGGCGAGCCGGGCGTGCTCGCCGTCGAGGCCGCCGACTTCCGCGACCCCCGGCTCTACGACAACCGCGAGCTGTCGTGGGTGGACTTCGACGACCGCGTCCTGGAGCTCGCCGAGCAGCACGACGTCCCGCTCCTGGAGCGGGTGAAGTTCGCCGCGATCTTCACGTCGAACCTCGACGAGTTCTTCATGATCCGCGTCGCCGGCCTGCATGACCAGGTCGACGCCGGCCTCGACCAGCCCGGGCCGGACGGGCGAACGCCGAGCGAGGTCATCGACGAGCTGCGCCGCCGGCTGCTGCCGCTGTACGAGCGCCAATCCCGGACCGTCGAGCGCGAGCTGCGCCCCGCGCTGCGCGAGCACGGGATCTGCATCGTGCGGCTGGCCGACGTCAGCGAGGAGGAGCGCGCGGCCCTGGACGAGCGCTTCCGGCGCCAGATCTTCCCCGTGCTCACCCCGCTGGCCGTCGGCATGGGCCGGCCCTTCCCCTACATCTCCAACCTCTCGCTGTCGCTCGCGCTGCTGGTGCGCGACCCGCAGTCGAACCTGACGACGTTCGCCCGGGTGAAGGTGCCCAAGGAGATGCTCCCGCGCTTCGTGCCGGTCGGCGGGCACGGGGCGACGCGGTTCATCACCCTCGAGGAGCTGATCGCGGCCAACCTCGACGCGCTCTTCCCGGGGATGGAGGTCGTCGACCACGGCATGTTCCGCGTCACGCGCGACGCCGACTTCGAGGTCTCCGACGAGGCCGACGACCTGCTGGAGGCCGTCGAGGCCGAGTTGCGACGCCGGCGCTTCGGCGAGGTCGTGCGCCTCGAGATCAACGCCGACATGAGCCCCGTCCTGCGCCGCGAGCTGACCGACGGGCTCGGGGTGGAGGAGCGCCAGCTCTATCCGGTGGCCGGCCTGCTCGACCTCACCGACCTGTGGCAGATCCACGGCGTCAAGGGCCACGCCGACCTGCGCGACCCGTCCTGGACGCCCGTGACCCAGCCGCGCCTGCACGGCGAGGACGGCGCCCGGGTCGACATGTTCGAGGTCATCCGCCAGGGCGACCTGCTCGTCCACCATCCCTACGACTCGTGGTCGAGCTCGGTCGAGCGCTTCGTCGAGCAGGCGGTGGAGGACCCCGACGTGCTGGCGATCAAGATGACCGTCTACCGCACGTCGGACGACACGCCGCTCGTCCCCGCGCTCATCCGCGCGACCGAGCGCGGCAAGCAGGCCGTCTGCATGGTCGAGCTCAAGGCGCGCTTCGACGAGCGGGCCAACATCGGGTGGGCGAAGTCGCTGGAGGAGGCCGGCGTGCACGTGGTCTACGGACAGCCGGCCCTCAAGACGCACGCGAAGGCGATCCTCGTCGTCCGGCGCGAGGGCGACGGCGTTCGCCACTACTGCCACGTCGGGACCGGCAATTACCACCCCAACACCGCGCGGCTGTACACCGACTTCGGATTGTTCACCTGTGACGAGGCGATCGGCTCGGACGTCGCCGACCTGTTCAACTACCTGACCGGCATCGCGCACCCGCGGCGCATGCGCAAGGTGCTCACGGCGCCCACCTTCCTGCGTGACGGGATCCTCGAGGAGATCGAGCGCACGATCGAGGCCCACCAGGAGGGTCGCGAGGCGCGCATCGCGATCAAGATGAACGCGCTCGTCGACCGTCGCTGCATCCGCGCCCTGTACCGCGCCTCGCAGGCCGGCGTGCCGGTCGACATCAACGTGCGCGGGATCTGCTGCCTGGTGCCGGGCGTGCCGGGGGTGTCGGAGACGATCCGCGTGACGTCGATCGTCGGCCGCTTCCTCGAGCACTCGCGGATCTTCGCCTTCCACCGCGAGGGGGAGGCCCCGAGCGTGTGGATCGGCTCGGCCGACCTCATGCCGCGCAATCTCGACAAGCGCGTCGAGCTGACCGCGCCCGTCGAGGACCCGACGCTGCGCGACGACCTGCTCGACACGCTCGAGCGCTGTCTGGCGGACAACACGAACGCCTGGGAGCTCCAGCAGGACAAGACGTGGAAGCGCCGGCCGACGGAAGGTGAGTCCCGGTCGGTGCAGCGCGAGCTGATGCTGCTGCACTCCGCGCGCGCCGCCGAGTCTCACCCCGAGTGAGCGCCCGCGACACGGTCGACCAGGCCCGGATCCGGGTCCCCGTCCGCGGCAACCGCCGGCTCGGCCAGTTCGTCGACGCGGTCAATGCCGACGAGCAGCTCAAGGCGTGGTGGTACGTCGCCGGGCTGAACGCCAACCGCCTCGGGATGTCCGACCACTCCTGGGTCCACATCCAGATCGTCACGAACATCGCGCTGCGCGTCGCGCGGCTGCTCTTCCGGCGCGGCGTGCGCCCGGGGATGGTCGCCGACCACGGCATGGACGAGCGCGACGCCGAGGTCGTGATCGCCGCGGGCGCGCTCTTCCACGACACCGGCATGTCGATCCATCGCAGCGACCACGAGGCCTACTCGCTGTTCCTGACGGCGGACAAGCTGGGCGTGCTGCTCAGCGGGATCTACGACGAGCCCGAGCGCACGGTCGTCGTCGCCGAGGCGATGCACGCCGTCATCTCGCACCGCACCCGGGGCGCCCCCTTCACGATCGAGGGCGCGATCGTGCGCGTGGCCGACGCACTCGACATGGCCAAGGGGCGCTCGCGGATCCCCTTCGAGGCCGGCCAGCAGAACATCCACGCGCTGTCGAACTACGCCATCGACGAGGTGCGGATCAGCGCCGGCGCGGACAAGGCGGTCCGCGTCGAGGTGGCGATGAACAACAGCGCGGGCATCTACCAAGTCGACGAGGGGCTGGGCACGAAGCTGCGCGGGACACCGCTGGAGGAGCACTTCGAGGTGATCGCCCGGATCGAGGGCGAGCACGAGCGGCGCCTGCTCGAGGTCTTCCGGCTCTAGGAGGCGCCCCCAAAAACAAGCCGTTGTCCGGGGCGCTCAGCCGCGGTTGTGGGTGCCGCGCAAATTCGAAGTCGATGCGGGTGGCATTCGCGAGATTTGCGTGGCGATCCACGGCCGCGCATGAGCGTCCAGGCCGCGGGTCTTTCACGG
>Ga0136846_1213723_pt1 | contig 11723 bp, 11 predicted proteins | sample HopSoiMetagenom2_FD_96841 | JGI IMG/M metagenome (GOLD analysis project Ga0136846, IMG submission 96841) | Grasslands soil microbial communities from Hopland, California, USA - 2 Assembly 2016 (version 4) | ecosystem: Environmental > Terrestrial > Soil > Grasslands | place: USA: Hopland... | reverse complement strand
TCGCCTGATGCCCGACGTCGACATCCTCGTGATCGGCGGCGGCATCGCCGGCGCCGGGGTCGCGCTCGAGGCCGCGCGGCGGGGCCTGGCGGTGATGCTGGTCGAGGCGCGCGACTTCGCGTGGGGCAGCTCCTCGCGCTCGTCCAAGCTCGTGCACGGCGGCCTGCGCTATCTGCGCGAGGGCGCCTTCGGGTTGACGCTGGAATCGGTGCGCGAACGCGGCCGCCTGCTGCGCGACGCGCCGGGGCTGGTCGAGCCGCAGCGCTTCCTGATGGGCCACTACGAAGGCCGCCAGCCGACGCGCCGCATGCTGGGCGCCGGCCTGGCGATCTACGACGCGATGGCCGGTGCGCGCACGCGCTCGTTCCATTCGCCCGACCAAGTGCGCCTGCTCGCGCCGCACCTGGCCACCGAAGGCCTGCTGGGTGCCTCGGGCTACCTCGACGCCAAGACCGATGACGCGCGACTCGTGCTGCGCGTGCTGCACGAGGCACAGCGCCACGGCGCGCGCGTGTTCAACCGCGCGGCGGTGAAGTCGCTGCTGCGCGCGGGCGACGTCGACGTGCCGCTGGGCTCGTCGGGCGCCGACGGCGGCGACGGCGCCGTCCGGCCCGGCACCGTGGTGGGCGCGCGCATCGAGGGCGCGGGCTTCACCGGCCACGTGCGGGCGCGCTGCGTCGTCAATGCCACCGGCTTCTGGGCCGACGGCGTGCGGCGCGGGCTCGGCGCGCCGATGCTGCGCCCGCTGCGCGGCAGCCACCTCGTGTTCCCGCTCTGGCGGCTGCCCGTGGCGCAGACGGTGAGCCTGCTGCACCCGCGCGACGGCCGCCCGGTGTTCGCCACGCCGTGGGAAGGCGTCGCGCTGGTGGGCACCACCGACCTCGACCACGCCGACGATCCCGACATCGAACCCCGCATCACCCGCGACGAGACGGCGTACCTGCTCGAGGCCGTGCGCAGCGCATTCCCGCGGCTGGACCTGCGCGCCGGCGACGCCATCGCCAGCTTCGCCGGCGTGCGCCCCGTGGTCGACGACCGCAGCGCCGGCCGCGACCCGTCGAAGGCGCCGCGCGAGCACGTGGTGCGCGATGAGCAGCGCCTGGTGACCGTCACAGGCGGCAAGCTCACCACCTTCCGCGTCAACGCGCTCGACGCGCTGCGCCATGCGGCGCCGCACCTGGCCGGCAAGCCACGACGCGCCGGCCTTGCGCCGAGCCGGTCGACGGGCGCCGCGCCGGACGATGACGCGCCTGCCGCGACGAGCCCCGCCGACTTCGCCTATCGCCAGGCCGACGCCATCCTCGCGCCGCTGGCCGACGCTCCCGAGCTCGCCGCGCTGCCGCACGGCCTGCGCGCGCGGCTGCTGGGACGCCACGGTCCGCAGGCCGCGGCGCTGGTGAACGAGGCCACGTCCGCCGAGCTCGAGCTCGTGCCGGGCACCGCCACGCCGTGGGCCGAACTGCAGTGGGCGCTGCGCCACGAGCAGGTGCGCTTCCTCGACGACCTGCTGCTGCGCCGCACCCGCCTCGGCCTGCTGCTGCCCGAAGGGGGGGCGGCCCTGCTGCCGCGGCTGGAGCCGGTCGCGCGCGAAGCCCTGCGCTGGTCCGCCGGAGAATGGCGCGACCAGTGCGAGCGCTACGCCCGCCTCATCGGCCAGTGCTACACGGTGCCCGCTCCATGACCCCTGCCCGACCCGACGACCTGCTGCTGTCCATCGACTGCGGCACGCAGAGCACGCGTGCGCTGCTGTTCGACCCCTACGGCACGCTGGTGGCCAAGGCCCAGGTGGCGCTGGACGACTACGTGGTCGAGCGGCCCGGCTGGATGTCGCACGACGTCGAGGCCTTCTGGCTCGCCTGCGCCCGCGCCTGCCGCGGGCTGTGGGCCGAGCGTCCCGAACTGGCGGCGCGCGTGCGCGGCGTCTCGGTGACCACGCAACGCGGCACGATCATGCCGGTCGACGCGCAGGGCCACGCCGTGCTGCCAGCGCTGATCTGGCTGGACCAGCGCCGCGCCGCGCGCCCGCCGCGCATCCATGCCGCCTGGCGTGCCGCGTTCCGCCTGGCCGGCGTGGCCGACACCATCCGCTATTTCCAGCGCGAGGCCGAGGTCAACTGGTGGGCGGAGAACGAGCCCGCCACGTGGGAGCGCACGCACAAGGTGCTGCTGCTGTCGGGCCTGCTGAACTTCAAGCTGACGGGCGAGTTCGTCGACTCGGTCGGCTCGCAGGTGGGCTACGTGCCGTTCGACTTCAAGTCGCACGGCTGGGCGAAGCCGACGGACTGGAAGTGGCAGGCGCTCTCGGTGCGCCGCGAGCAGCTGCCCGAGCTGCGGCCGGTGGGCTCGGTGCTGGGCCAGATCAGTGCGGCGGCCAGCGCGGCCACGGGGATCCCGGCCGGCACGCCGGTCATCGCCGCCGCCGCCGACAAGGCCTGCGAGGTGCTGGGCTCGGGCTGCATGGCGCCGAACATCGGCGGCGTCTCGTACGGCACCACCGCCACGATCAACGTCTGCACGAGGAAGTACTCGGAGGCGCTGTCCTTCGTGCCGCCGTATCCGGCCGCGCTGCCGGACCACTACGACAGCGAAGTCCAGATCTTCCGCGGCTACTGGATGGTGCGCTGGTTCAAGGAGCAGTTCGGCGACCGCGAGCGCCATGCGGCGCAGGAGCGCGGCGTCGCGCCCGAGGCGCTGCTCGACGACCTGGTGGCCGCGGTGCCGCCCGGTTCGCTGGGTCTGGTGCTGCAGCCCTACTGGACGCCCGGCATCCGTCATCCGGGCCCCGACGCCAAGGGCGCGATCATCGGCTTCGGCGACACCCACACCCGAGCGCACGTCTACCGCGCGATCCTCGAGGGCCTGGCCTACGCACTGCGCGACGGCGGCGAGCGCATCGAGAAGAAGACGCGCGTGCCGCTGACCGAGCTGCGCGTGTCCGGCGGCGGCTCGCAGTCCGACGCCGCGCTGCAGCTGACGGCCGACGTCTTCCGCCTGCCCGCCAGCCGGCCGCACGTCCACGAGACCAGCGGCCTCGGCGCGGCCATCGACTGCGCCGTGGGCCTGGGGCTGCACGGCGACTTCGCCACCGCGGTCAAGGCGATGACGCGTATCGAGCGCACGTTCGAACCCGACCCGCGCCACGCGGCGCTGTACGACGAGCTCTACGCGCAGGTCTACCAGAAGATGTACGGCCGCCTCGCGCCGCTGTATGCGCGCATCCGCGCCATCACCGGCTATCCGTCACGCGACTGAGCGCAGGATCGACATCGGCGAAGAGGGGATCGCCGCGGCGATCCCTTGTCGTTGGCGCAGGTTGGCGTCTCAGAAGCTGACGCCCAGCCCCAGGTCGACGCGCGTCAGGTCCGTGTTGGTCTTGAAGCGCTGGTAGTCGGCCTTCAGGACGACGTTCGGGTTCAGGTAGAAGTTGGCTCCCAGCGTCCACACGTGGTCGCGCGGCGTCGGCCAGGGCTTGCCGTCGGAGGCCAGGCCGGTGGGCACCGTCGTGAAGCCCGGGGCGATGCCGGCGTAGCTGGCGCCCATGTCGTAGTGCTCCCAGCGCACGAACGGGCTGAGCCTGTAGCTGCCGCTCTCCCACAGCTTGTACGCACCCTGCACGTAGTAGCCGAGGAAGGACGAGGGCAGCGGGTTGGACGCGCCGGCGTTGTCCAGGTTGTACGTGGCCGTGTTCGAGAACGCCCCGTGCGCGACCACCGCCGAGATGTCGGCGTTGCCCGGCGTCCAGCGCGCATGGGCCTCCCACAGCGTGACGCGCGACTGCGGCAGGTTGGCCGGCGTCGACGGCATGGCCATGTTGCCCGTGAACGCGAAGCCGCCCAGCAGCAGGTTGGGCACGCCGGTGTAGTTCAGGGCGGCGTACTGGGCCAAGTGCTGCACGTTGGCGTTCTGAAGTTCCTGGTGCGTGGCCTGCATCGGCGCGGCCTCGCCGAGATCCGACGCGGTGCGGTACAGCGGATCCTCGGGCATCGCGTTCCAGCCGCCCAGGTTCAGGCCGGTGCTGATGCCGGCGTCCCAGGTCAGGCCGATGTCGCTCGTGCCGTGCAGGCCCAGGCCGCCTTCGCGCCACGTGCTGGGAATGATCAGCGTCTCGACGAAGTTCCGGTGCACGCCGTAGAAGGCGGTGGGCTCGTGGTGCTCGTTGATCAGGCCCGCGGGCATCAGGTACAGGCCGATCCGGGTGCTGACCGAGTCGGTGAGCTGGTGGTCGACGTAGAACTGCTCGACCTCGAACTCGCCCGAGTCGTCCGCCGAGGCGACGGCGTGCTCCACCTCGAATTCGGAGTTGAAGCTGGTCTTCTCGTCGAACTTGTAGCCGATGCCGAAGACGGCGCGCGCCAGGTCGGCCGTGGCCAGGCTGTGGTCGTGCGTCGGGTTCGAGTAGTAGATCTCGCCGTAGCCCCACAGGCCGAGGTTGGGCGAGATGCCGCCCGCGGGCGCGGGGACGGCCGCGGCCGCGACGGTCGCAGGGGCCGCTGCCGGCGGCGTGGCGGCAGCCTTGGCCTGGGCGGCGGCGAGCGCGTCGTTCTGCGCCTTCACGCGCGCCAGCTCCTGCTTCATCGCGTCGAGCTGCTGCTGCATCTGGTTGATCTGCTGCGCGAGCTTGTCGGCCACGTCGGGCGACGTGTCGGCGGCATGGGCCGACAGCGTCAGGCCCAGCGTCAGGGCCGCGAGGGCCACGGAGGTCTTGTCCATGGTGTTCATCGGTTCAGGGGGTGTTCGCGGCGGCCGTCGTGCGGGCGGCGGCCAGGCATTGGGCGGGCAGCACCTGCGCGGACGGGCGCGCCGGGTCGTAGCCGTCGGTCAGCGTGCACAGGAAGGTGATGACGTCGTCGATCTCGTCGGGCGACAGCGCGGGCGTGTCGCCGATCGAGCGGTTGTACGGGATCTCGGCGGTGTTGACGTTGCCGAGATAGCCCGCGTCGCTGCCGACGACGCCGGCCTTCACGACGAACTGGCCGCCGTAGGACGCGGGCAGGTCGTCGAACTTGGTGACGCTGCCATCGGCCGCGGTGGGGTACCACTCCTGCGGGTCGGTGTCGCGCCGCACGTAGAACCCGATCGCCTCCTTCAGCGTCGCGAAGCGCCCGTTGTGGAAGTAGGGCGCGGTCACGGCGACGTTGCGCAGCGTGGGCACCTTGAACTGGCCGCAGCTGGCCGCGAGGTTCGCGGTCTCCTCGCGGAACGGGCCGCACACGCCCAGGTCGTAGTACGTCTGCACGCCGTCGCTGCCGTTGGCGGGCGTGTAGGCCGGCGCGGCGCTCGTGTTGCCCGGAATCAGCGGATTGCGCGGGATGCCCAGGTTGTCGTAGCTGTAGTCGGTGAACATCGGCGGCGTCGAGCCGTCGGCCGACGTGCTGGGGTGGCACGCGCTGCAGTTGCCCTTGGTCGCGTTGTTGAACAGGCCCATGCCGCGCAGCTCCTGCGCCGTCAGTTGCGCCTGGCCCCGCTGGACGGCGTCGAACTTGCTGGAGAACGGGTCGAACGACGGCTCTTCCGACTCGAACGCAGCCAGGGCGCTGCCCATGCGCGCCAGCGCGGTCCGCGGGTCGGCCAGGACGGCGTCGCCGTACAGCGCGACGAACTCGGCGAGGTAGGGGCGGGTCTTCAGGCGTGCGATGACTTCGGCGGCGTCCGCGTTGGCCATCTCGAAGGACGAGGTGAACGGCATCGTCGCCTGGTCGGCCAGCGTGGCGGCACGGCCGTCGCGGAAGAAACCGCCGTTGGGGCTGCCGTCGGAGTCGAAGAAGAACGCCGGGGTCAGCGCCGTGTACATCAGAGACGGCGTGTTGCGAAAGCCCGCCAGGTCCATGCCCGGGCCGCCGAGCGCCACCGGCAAGCCATGGTCGACGCCGCTGGCCGACGCGTCCTCGGCGAAGGCGGCGCTCGCGACGTGGCAGCTCGCGCAGGACTGCCGGCCGGAGGCCGATAGCGCGGTGTCCGCGAAGATCTTCTGGCCGAGCGTGGCGGCGGCAGACAGCGTCGTGGCGCCGCCGCCAGACGGCGGGGCGGAGGCGTCGCCGCCGCCGCCGCAGGCTGCGAGCAGCGTGGCGAGGGCGAGCGCGAGGCCCCATCCGCGGAAGCCGGATGCAAGGCGGATGCCGAAAGCGTTCATGGCCGGGTCATGCGGCGCGGCAGTCTTGCCGCGCTTCTGGATTGATGATGCAAGTGCGAGTGATTCGCAATCACGAAGGCCGCACTCTAGCGGGATCGAGGCCTCTCGACAAGAAACGGGCGTCGAAAGCTTGATCTGGATCCAGACCGGCGAGTGAATGTTGCTGGCTTGCAACGGACCGCGGCGACGACGGACAGGTGCCGGGGCGGCGATGCGAGACGGACGACGGTGCTGCCGTCGCCCCGCCTGGTGGAGCGTTCCCCCAACAGGAACCCCTCAGTCCAGCAGCGCGACCGACTTCACCATCGCCCAGACGGGCAGGCCCGGCGCCAGCCCGAGCGCCTGCACGCTGCGGCGCGTGACGCGCGCGAGCAGCGCGCTCGCGCCCCCTCGCGCGCGAACGCGCACGAGCACCTGCGACGGATGCGTGTCGTCGGCGATGGCCTCGACCACGGCGGGGATCTGGTTGGCGATGCTGCTGCCCGGCTGCTCGACGAGGCTCAACGAGACATCGCGCGCGAGCACGCGCAGCCGGATGACGTGGCCCACCGGCAGCGACGGGTCGCGCGTCCAGAACGACGCACCGGGGACGTCCAGGCGCGCCATGTGCCACGGGACGTCGAGCGCGCCGACCTCGCCCAGCAGCACCACGCCGGCGTCCTCGCCGGGCGGCAGCGGCAGGTCGAGGCGGCTCAGCAGCTCGCCCACCGGACCCGCGGCGACGGCGCGCCCGGCGTCCATCAGCACCACGTGGTCGGCCAGGCGCGCGACCTCGGCGATCGCGTGGCTGACGTACACGAGCGTGATGCCCGAGAGCTCGTTCAGGCGCTCGATCGCGGGCAGGATCTCCGCCTTGCGCGCGGCGTCGAGCGCGGCGAGCGGTTCGTCCATCAGCAGCAGGCGCGGGCTGACGGCGAGCGCGCGCGCGATCGCCACGCGCTGCCGCTCGCCGCCGGACAGTCCCGCGCTCGACCGGCCCATCAGCGCGCCGATGCCGGTCCATTCGACCGCCTGCTCGATGGACACGCGTCGCTGCGCGGGCGCCAGCCGCTTCCAGCCGAATTCGACGTTGGCGCGCACATCCAGGTGCTCGAACAGGCTGGCCTCCTGGAACACGACGCCCACCGCGCGCCGATGGACGGGCACGAACACGCCCGCGGCGTCGTCCTGCCAGACCTCGCCGTCGACGACGACGCGTCCGCCCGGCGCGTGCTCCAGGCCCGCGAGGCAGCGCAGCAGCGTCGTCTTGCCGCAGCCCGAGGGCCCGAACAGCGCGCTGCTGCCGCGCGCGGGCAGGCGCAGCGCCACGTCGAGCGCGAACCCGCCGCGCGGCAGCCGCAGCGTCGCCTCGATCATGCGCGCGGCGCTCCGTCGTTCGGCGCGGCCACGAGCGCGCCCTGCGGCCGCAGGCGGTGGATGCCCAGCAGCACGGCGAAACTGAACACCAGCAGGAGCGCTGCCAGCCGGTGTGCCTCGGGGTATTCGATCGCCTCGACGTGGTTGTACAGCTGCGTCGAGATGACGCGCGTGGCGCCGGGGATGTTGCCGCCGATCATCAGGACGACGCCGAACTCGCCGACCGTGTGCGCGAAGCCCAGCACCGCCGCGGTGATCACGCCGCGCCGCGCCAGCGGCAACGCCACGTGCACGAAACGTTCCCACGGACCCGCGCGCAGGGTGGCGGCGGCCTCCAGCGGGCGCGCGCCGATGGCCTCGAACGCGGTCTGGATCGGCTGCACCACGAACGGCAGCGAGTACAGCATCGAGGCCACCACCAGTCCCGTGAAGCTGAAGGGCAGCAGGCCGATGCCCAGCGCCTGCGTCGCGCGGCCGACGACGCCGTGCGGGCCCATCAGCATCAGCAGGTAGAAGCCCAGCACCGTGGGCGGCAGCACCAGCGGCAGCGCGACGAGCGCCGACAGCGGCGCCTTCCAGCGCGAGCGCGTGTGCGCCAGCCACCACGCGAGCGGCGTGCCGAACGCGAGCAGCAGCACCGTGACGACGAACGCGAGCTTCAGCGTCAGGAAGACGGCCTGCGCGTCGTCGCCCCAGTTCAATGGAGCTCCTCGCCCGCCGGGCGCGGCGCTGCATCCCCCCGGGCGGCCCGGTGCCCGAGGCGCGAGCAGGTCGTCACCGCATGCCGCATCGCCAGCTCCCTCCTGCCGTCACCAGGCGTAGCCGTAGGCCTTGACGACCTCGCGTGCCTTGTCGCTCGCGAGGTAGTCCACGAACTGGGTGGCGGCCTTGGCAACCTGGGTGCGGGCGATGACGACGGCGTCCTGCCGGATCGGCGAATACAGGTTCGCGGGCACGACCCACATCGACCCGGCCGGCTTCGAGCCGTCGGGCGGCTGCACCTGGCCGAGCGCGACGAAGCCGAGTTCCGCGTTGCCGGACTGCACGAACTGCAGCGCCTGGCCGATGCTCTCGGCGGTGACGATGCGCGGCTGCAGGGCCTGCGTCAGCTTGAGCGAGGCCAGCGTCTCCCGCGCGGCCTGGCCATAGGGCGCCAGCCTGGCGTCGGCGACCGACAGGTGCTTCCACTGCCCGGACTTCAGCACGTCGCCGTTGCCGTCCACCAGCGCCGGGTCGGCCGACCACAGCACCAGCTTGCCGACCGCGTAGGTGTGCAGCGTGGCCGGCACGCCCTTGCCTTCGGCGACGAGCTTGCCGGGCGTGGCCTGGTCGGCGGCCAGAAGGACGTCGAATGGCGCGCCGGCCTCGATCTGCGCGTAGAACTTGCCCGTGGCGCCGACGGACAGCTTGACGACGTGACCGGTGTCCTTCTCGAACTGCGCGGCGATCTTCTGCGCCGCGGCGGAGAAGTTGGCGGCGACGGCCACCTGCACCTCATCGGCCCCGGCCGGGAAGGCGAGGGCGGCGAGGGCGAGGGCGCACAGGGCGCGGATCGACGCAGGGGTCATGGCATCTCCGGTTCATGGCAGACGGCCTCGATGTTGTGGCCGTCCGGATCCAGCACGAAGGCGCCATAGTAGTTCGGGTGGTAATGGGCCCGCAGGCCCGGCGGGCCATTGCAGGTGCCGCCGGCGGCGAGCGCCGCCTCGTGGAAGGCGCGCACCCTCGCGCGGGTCGCGACGCGGAACGCGACGTGGATGGCGGGGCGGTTGGGCGTGCCGGCGCTGATCCAGAAGTCGGGCTTGGGCGGCTCGCCGAAGCCGGCCACCGACACCGAGCCGGTGATCCCGGGGCCGAACTCCATCAGCTTCTCGTAGCCGATGGCGGCCAGCGCGCCGACGTAGAAGGCCTTGCTGGCCTCGAAGTCGCCGACGGTCACGCCGGTGTGGTCGATCATCGCGGAGATCCTCCTGTGGGGATGGCCGATTGTGCGGCACCGCCCGCCCATCCCCCCAGGACGAGCGGTGCGCCGGGCCGCCCGCGATCGTAGACTGCCCGCCACACCCATCACAGGAAGGGCAGGAGATGCCGATGTCCCCCCGTTCGCGCGTCCCGCGGCCGCTCGCCGCGCTGGCGCTCGCCCTGCTGGGAGGCTGCGCCGCCCAGATGCAGCCGCTGGCCGACTTCGGTGCCGCGTCCAGCCACCTGGCCACCGCCTACAAGCCGTTCACCACGGGCCTGGGCGCGAGCTGCGAACAGCGCGAGCGCTACATGGCGCTGGGCAACCCCGGCGCCTTCGACGACGCGGTCGCCGAGCGCGCGGCGGCCGGCAAGTGCAAGGCCCTGCGCGAGGCCGGCACCACCGCCGCGCTGTTCGGCCAGGCGCTGTCCGACTACGCCGGCGCGCTGGCCAAGCTGTCGGGTGCCAAGCCGACGATGTTCGACGGCGACATCAAGGGCCTGTCCGGCGCCGCCGGCGCGCTCGCCACGCGCGACGGCACGCCCGTCTTCGACAGCGGCAAGCTCGCGGCCGCCACCAAGCTCGCGCGGGCCGCGGCGGCGCTGCTGACGCAAGCCAGGATCGAGACGCTCAAGCGCTCGACGCTGGAAGACAACCAGGACGCGCTGCGCGTCGTCGTCGAGGCGATGAAGTCGTATGCCGGCCGGGTCTACGCGGGACAGCTCACCGACACCCGCGAGATCATGCGCGGCGAGCTGGGCCGCCTCGTCAGCGCGTCCAACGCGCCCACCCAGGCCGACGTCGAGTCGCGCCTGCCCTGGCGTTACGCACAGACGGCCGCGCGCGCCGACATCGCGGCCAATGAGCTCGAGGCGCGCCACGTGCGCGCGTTCGACCAGGGCGCCGACGCGCTGCTCGCCGCCCACGCCGACCTGATCGCCAATTTCGACAAGATCGGCGGCGCGCGCCGGCTCGAGCTGGTCGCCGCCTTCGTCGCCCAGGTGCAGGCGATCAACGACGACGCCGCGGCGTTGTGATCCAGAGAGCCACGAGAGGCACGCCATGACCGACTCCTCCGCATCCGACATCGCCGCCGCCGCCATCGCCGCCACGGCCGCGCCCTCCGACGCCGACACCGCCGATGCCATCGCGCAGCTGGCCGACGCCGCCGGCCATGCGTCCACCGTGCTGTTCAACTGGCGTCGCGACAACCCCACGGCACTCGACGTCGACCGCGCGCTGAACCTCGAGATGACGCTCGACCAGCGCGCCATCGACCTGCGCGCCAAGGCCGTCAGGCTGCTCGGCGCACAGGCCGCCGGCGCCATCGCGCAGATCAGGGACGCGGCGCAGAACGTCGACGAATTCCTGGGCGCGGTCAAGAAGACGGAGGATCGCCTGGCCATCGCCAGCGCGGTGGTGGGCCTGGCCGGCGCCGCGCTCGTGGGCGACGCGGGCGGGGTGCTGCAGGCCGCGGTCGCCGTGCACGGCGCGCTCAAGGCCGCGCGAGCCTAGGGCTCGGTCGTCGGCAGGGTGTTGGTTGGACGCGGGCCTTCCGCGTCCATGTCGGTGGCCAGGTGTTCCGGGCCGACGATGTCCAGCACCTCGCCCATCCACAGCGCGTGCGACAGGTGGTCGGCGCGCTCGTTGCGCGTGTTCGGGTGCACCAGCACGGTCAGGCCGCGGCGGTTGAGCATCAGCCACGGGACGATCTTGCCGAAGCCCGCGACGTCGAACGCCACCTGGTACATCGCGCGGGCGTGCGGCCCGATCGGCCCGTCGTGCACGCGGCCGAGCGCCACGGCAAAGCGCTGGCCGATCTGCTCGCGCAGCGCGAGCGCGGTCTCGCGCTGGGCGGGGCCGTCGAAGTAGACGTGGGCGTGGAAGCTGCCGATGGCGGACAGCGGCTGGGGCGGATGCGGGGTCATTCCCGCACTTTAGCGACGCCGGCCCCGGCCGCATCGCTGCGCCCGGGGCCGCGTGAGCCGATGGCGATCAGACGCCGCGTCCGCTGATCAGGCGGAACAGCACCGCGATGATCGCGATCACGAGCAGGATGTGGATCAGGCCGCCCAGCGTCACCGAGGTGAGCATGCCGATGAGCCAGAGGATGACGAGGATGACGGCGATGGTGTAGAGCATGGTGTTCTCCGGTTGTCCGACTACTTCTTGATGGTGGTGTCGTTGACGACGCTCTGGACGCCCTCGACGTTGCGTGCGACGGTCGTCGCGCGTGCCTGTTCATCGGCGCTGTCGACGAAGCCGCTCAGCTGCACG
>Ga0136846_1224721_pt1 | contig 11724 bp, 12 predicted proteins | sample HopSoiMetagenom2_FD_96841 | JGI IMG/M metagenome (GOLD analysis project Ga0136846, IMG submission 96841) | Grasslands soil microbial communities from Hopland, California, USA - 2 Assembly 2016 (version 4) | ecosystem: Environmental > Terrestrial > Soil > Grasslands | place: USA: Hopland... | reverse complement strand
CGAAGATGCGCAGATCCGCCGGCGCCGAGAAGCTCTCCTCGATCCAGGGGTAGCGGCCGCGGCCGATCTGGCCATGATCGAGATCCGGCTCGGTGGAGTCGACCGCGACCACCGTCACCCCGCCGACCCGCGCGACCGAGTTGCGGTCACCGAACAGCTCCTCGAAATGCACGTAGCCGACGTTCCGCGAGTCGTGGTTGCCCGGGATCACGACGAGGCACTCGCACTCGATGCGATCCAGGTAGTCCTTCGCGAGCGCGTACTCCTCCTTGAAGCCGAACGTCGTCAGATCGCCCGAGCAGATGACGATCTCCGGCTGGATGTCGTTGACCTCCGTGATCGCCCGCTCGAGCAGATTCGGGAGGAAAAACTGCGTCCCGCAGTGCAGATCCGAGATCTGCACAACGGTGAACGTGCCGTTGCGCGTCACCACAGACCCAGTTTAGGGCGTCCGGACCCACTGCTACCCTGGATCGCGGTGACACTGGAAACGCCCGATTTCCAGGCATATCGTGGACAGGAACCGCCGCGCTTCGCGAACCGTGCCGAGCTCGAATGCGCGAAGGTCTTGGACTACTACGGAGTGCCCTGGCAGTACGAGCCCACGACCTTCGTCCTGGAGCAGGACGAGGACGGTCGAATCGTCGAGGCGTTCAGGCCCGACTTCTACCTTCCTGAAGAGGACCTGTACGTCGAGGTCACGGTGATGAAGCAATCGCTCGTCACCCGGAAGAACAGAAAGCTGCGCAAGCTGCGCGAGCGATACCCCGAGGTGCGCGTGAAGCTCTTTTACAAACGCGACATCGAACGCCTGGCGGAGCGATACCGGCTCGAGCTGGCGTCGTAGGCCAGGGCTCGCGCCTCGGCGACGTCTACCTCTCCCGCGAGGAGCTGCAGACACGCGTCGGCGAGCTCGGCCGCCAGATTGCACAGGACTACGCCGGACGGGAGCCACTGCTCGTCGCGCCGCTGAAGGCGAGCTTCGTCTTCGTCAGCGACCTGTCGCGTGCGCTCGGCATCCCCCACGGCCTCGACTTCCTCGAGCTCGCGAGCTACCCGGCCGGCGCGGACCAGGGCGGCCATGCCCGGATCCGCTTGCTCAAAGACCTCGACGCGGAAATCGCCGGCCGGCACGTGCTGGTCGTCGAGGACGTCGTCGACACAGGTCTGACCCTCAACTACCTCTGCAAGACCCTGGCGCTGCGCGCGCCGTCCTCGCTCGCGGCCGTCACGCTCCTCGACCGGCCCTATCGCCGCCTCGTCGAGGACATCCCGGTTAGCTACGTCGGCTTCACCGTCCCGGACGAGCTTTTCGTCGGCTACGGGTTCGACCTGCAGGAGCGGTACCGCAACCTGCCGGACCTACACGTCCTCGAAAGCTAAAGGCCTACAGGCAATGGCGGCGCCGGCGAAGCCGCCGCCGCCTCTTTTGGTCGGCATCGCGAGCGATGCCTCAGAAGTTAGCCTAGGCTAAACTTCGGCGCGGGATGATGGGGACCCGCGTAGAGGAGCTCGACCGCCTGCCCGGCTCCGGCGAACGCGTGCTCCGCGGCGGGCGCAGGTCGCTCTGGCCCTTCCTGGGCCCTGCCTTCATCGCCTGCGTCGCTTACATGGATCCGGGGAACTTCGCAACGAACATCGCCGGCGGCTCGAAGTTCGGTTACACACTGGTGTGGGTGATCGTCGCGTCGAGCCTGATGGCGATGCTGATCCAGACGCTGTCCGCGAAGCTCGGCATCGCCACCGGCCGCAATCTCCCCGAGGTGTGCCGAGAGCAGTACTCGCGGCGCACCTCGATCAGCCTCTGGGTACAGGCCGAGCTGATCGCGATGGCCACCGACCTCGCGGAATTCCTCGGCGCGGCGGTAGGCATCAAGTTGCTGCTCGGCATCCCGCTGTTCCCCGCCGCAGTGATCACCGGCGTGATCACCTTCTTGATCCTCGGGCTGCAGCGCTTCGGCTTCCGGCCGCTCGAGGCCGTCATCACAGCGTTCGTCGCTGTGATCGGCGTCTGCTATCTCGCCGAGCTCTGGTTCGCGCACCCGCCACTGGGGACGGTCGCAAAGCACGCCGTGGTTCCAGACCTCGCGGGTAACGAGTCCCTGCTGCTTGCGGTCGGGATCATCGGGGCGACGGTGATGCCGCACGTGATCTATCTGCACTCCGCGTTGACGCAGCATCGCATCGTTCCGCAGAACGACGAGGAGGCGCGCAGGCTCTACCGGTACACGCGCGTCGACGTGCTGATCGCGATGACCATCGCCGGCCTCATCAACGTGTCGATGCTGGTCGTTGCGGCAACCGTTTTCTTCGGCAGCGGGCTCACGAACGTCGAGTCGCTCGAGGGCGCGCATCGGACGCTCGAGCCGATCCTCGGCGGCGCGTCGAGCGTGCTGTTCGCACTCGCGCTGACCGCGTCAGGGCTGTCGAGTGCAACCGTCGGGACGATGTCGGGCCAGGTGGTGATGCAGGGGTTCATCCGGCGCCGGATCCCGCTCTGGGTACGACGCGTGGTGACGATGATCCCCGCGTTCGTCGTGATTGCGCTCGGTCTCGACCCCTCCCGCACCCTCGTGATCAGCCAGGTCGTCCTGTCGTTCGGCATCCCGTTCGCACTCATTCCGCTCGTCGTCTTCACGAGCAACCGCGAGATCATGGGCGTCCTTGTCAACCGGCGCCTGACCGTCGCCGCGGCAGCCATCGTCGCCGCGATCATCAGCGGCTTGAACGTGTTCCTGCTGGTGCAGACCTTCGGGCTGGCCGGCTAACCGACGCTAAAAAACAAACCGGCCGCCCCGGGGGAGCGGCCGGCGTCGTCGGGAGACGACCGTCCGTACGCAGCGTGACCCTGTCCTCGACGTCGCCACGTACGAATTACAAGGAGTAAACGGCTCGCGCCGCGATCCGGGTACGGCTAGAGGTAGCCGAGCGGATCGACGGGGCTCCCGTTGATCCGGACCTCGAAGTGGAGGTGCGGCCCGAAGCAATGGCCGGTGCAGCCGACGTAGCCGATCACCTGGCCCTGCCCGACTGAAGCCCCCTGCGAGACGGCGTACGACGACTGGTGCGCGTAGCAGGTCGCGAGGCCGCCCCCGTGATCGATGCACGTGTAGTTGCCGTAGCCGCTGACCCAGCCGGCGAGCACGACCGTCCCGGCCGCAGCGGCGTGGATCGACGTCCCGTAGCCGACGGCGATGTCGATGCCGGCGTGCAGCCTTCCCCACCTGTAGCCGTACGGGCTCACGACGGGACCGCTCACCGGCCAGATGAGGCCGGAGGCGGATGGCGTGGAGTCCGTCGCTCCTTGCGCCGTCGCGAGGCGTCCGCGGATCGACGCGTCGGCGGCTGCGAGGGCGGCAGCCTCCGACTGCAGCTTCTTCTCCTGGTCACGGGTGAGCGAGAGGACATTCTGCGAACGGCTTCGTTTCCCGGCCAGGCGGCTCTTGCTCGCGAGCAAGTCGTTCCTCGCATCGCGTTGCTGCTGTGTCCGAACCGCGACGACCTGCGTTTCTGCGTGCACACGCGAGCGGACCTTCTTGGTCTGCTCGCGCGTCGTGTGAACCTGGTTGCGCGCAGCGCGCACGCGAGTGGCGATGTGCTTGTCGGACTGCGTGATCGCAGCGAGGTAGTGGATGCGGTCGAGGATGTCCTGGAAGGAATCCGACTCGATGATCACCTCGACGAGCGTGGGATCCGGCGTCGTGTAGAGGTCGATCATCCTCAGGTTGAGCTCGTGCACCGCTTTCGCGTAGGCCCGGCGCAGGAAGTTCAGTCGCTCCGTCTCGAAGGCGTAAAGCGCGTTGAGCTTGTCGAGGCGGCGCTGGTGCAGCGCTAGGTCCTGCTCGAGCAGCGACAGCCTCTGTGACACGTCCCCGACCTTGGCCTCGAGGTTGCGGATGCTCACGGTGAGGCCAGAGATCTGCTGCGTCAGCCGCGCCTCCCGCGCTCGCGCCGCGGAGAGGCGGTGCTGGATCGCGCCGAGCTTCCCGTTGTCACTCGCAGCGGGCGCAGCCATGAGCAGACAGGCAGCGAGGACGATGGCCGATACACGGACCATGGGCGAAGCTTCGGCGAGGGGGCCGTTGTCCCTGCCGAGCGGGCTAGTCGTCCCTCTCGTCGGGAAGGGGCCCTGGCTCGGGAATGATCGCCGGCTCGGGCGGGTTCCCCTCGTCGGGCGGCGGATACGGCTCCGGGATGACGGCCGGGCCGCCGGGGTCAGCCGGTGCTCCAGGCTGGTCGGGCAGCTCCACCATCTCGGTGGGCTGAACTTCGAGTCGCCGCTGGTGAATTCGGTCCTGCGCCTGCGCGATCACTGACTGCATCTCGGCCTCCCTCTGCCGCACGACCTCGTCCAGTTGGACAACGTTCGCGCGGGCAGCTTCGGTCGCTTGTTCGTCACCACGGTACACCGCATCTCCGAGGTCGAACAGAAGTCGGGCCCTCACTGCGGCCAATCGCCGCAACTCCCTGCGAATCGCCAGCAGACGTCTGGCTGCGCGCCCGCGTGTCGCGACGGAGTCTGCGGCCACGCCGGCGCGATCCCTGAAGGCACCCGTCTCGACGCTCACGAGCAAAATCAGAATGCTCGCGCCGAGGACGATCAGACCGATCGGCCAATGCCCGATCACGATCAAGACCGCTGCCAGCACGACGCCCGCGGCGGCGACGCCGGCGACGAGCCACTTCGGCGCCACGCCGTAGTACCGCCGCTCCGCGACGGTGTACACGACCGGCACCTGCCCGGTCTCGTCGGGGGGAAGCTCGAGCACCTTCGTGCCGGTGTCTCCGGTGGGCTGGCCGCACTGGGGGCAGTAGCGGCTCTCCCGGGGGAGTCGATGACCGCAGGTCGGGCAGCTAGCCAACGGCGCGCAGCGTTTCCGCCGCCCGCCGACGCAGGACGCCCACGAGCTCGCGGTAGTCGTCGTCCGACACCTTGCCGGTGCGGTGGTCGAACTCGAGCTCCTTCAGTGCGGCGAGAGCGCGGTCACGTTCCTCGGCGAGCGCAAGTCGCCGCTGCTCGGCCGCGTCAGGCTGGATCAGATGATCGTCCGCCGCCACCGGCTCGCGGAGGAAAGGGACGGCGACGAGCACGACCGCTGCGATCGCAAGCAACGCACCGGCGAGCAGAGCGACGCTCATGCGCGCACCGTCGCGCCCTCGTAGCGCTCGGCGAGCCTGCGCTCCTCGCGCGCGTCGGGCCACAGTGTGATCAGCGAACCGCCGATGAACACGAGCCCTGCCAGCCAGATCAGATTCACAAGCGGCTTCTGCAGTGCCTTCAGGTCGACGCTGCCGTCGCCGTTGACCTGGTCGGCGATCAGGAAGAGGTCTCCCCCGGTGAGCAGGTCGTGGCGAATCGAGACCTCGTTCGACACCTGGTCCTCGGCGAAGTACTGGTTCTTCCCGGGCCGGTAGCGACCGAGGTACTCGCCGCCGTGGTACACGTCCACGTTCGCCCGGATGGCGCGGTGGTTCGACTCGTTCGTAGTCTGGAAACCGCGGAAGACCAGTCGGTTGCCCGCCACCGTCATCTCGTCCCCCGGATGCAGTCTTTGTTCGCGCACCGTCTGGTAGGCGCTCGAGCCGGCAATGCCGATCGCGAGCAGCACGACTGCGGCGTGTACGACGTAACCCCCGTAGCGCCGACGGTTGCGCGCAATGAGCGACGAGAACGCACCGGCCCAGCCGACTCCGCCGAGCGCCCTGCGCGCGCTCGTCCCGCGCGCAAACTCGAGTGCGATCGAGGCGAGAACGAAGATCGAGAACGTGTACGCGATCACGCCGACCCGCGAGGAGCCGGCACCTGCCAGGAGCAGCGCGATGCCGCCCGCCACTGCGGCGCCGAGCGGCCACAGGAACGTGCGTCCCAGCGCGCGCAGCGACGCACGCCGCCACGCAACGAGCGGACCGATCCCCATCAGCAGCAGCAATGGGAGCCCGAAGGTGTGCAGGAAGAAGTTGTAGTAGGGCTTGCTCACGGTCGACGCCTCGCCCGTCACCGCCTCGGACAGGAGCGGATACACGACCCCCCAGAGGATGGTCAGCGCTAGCGCGACGAGCAGCAGGTTGTTGTAGAGGAAAGTTGCCTCACGCGAGACGAGTGACTCGAGCCGCGTCTGCGCGCGCAGGAGCGGCAGACGAAGGAAGACGAGCGTGAGCGATGCAGCCGTGACCAGGCAGATGAACCCGAGGAACCACGGCCCGATCGAGCTCTGCGTGAACGAGTGGATCGACTGGATGATTCCGCTGCGCGTCAGGAACGTCCCGAACAAGGAGAGGCAGAAGGCGAGCACGACGAGCAGCACGTTCCAGACCTTCAGCATGCCGCGCTTCTCCTGGATCATCACGGAGTGCAGGAACGCCGTTGCGGCGAGCCAGGGCATCAGCGCCGCGTTCTCGACCGGATCCCACGCGTAGTACCCGCCCCACCCGATCTCGACGTACGCCCAGTGCGCGCCGAGCAGTTGCCCGACGCCGAGGAACGCCCACGCGGCGAGCGTCCACCGGCGCGTGGCGACGATCCACCGTTCGTCCGTGCGCCGCGCGAGGAGCGCACCCATCGCAAAGGCAAATGGCACCGTCAGGCCGACGTAACCGAGGTAGAGCATCGGCGGGTGGATCGCCATGTAGGGGTTCTGCAAGCTCGGGTTGAGCCCGGCGCCGTCGGCGGGAGCGACCTGGGACGCGAACGGACTGGCGACGAACGTCAGCATGAAGGCGAAGAAGGTGCCGACGAAGCCAAGGGTCGGGACGACCCAGGCAAGTGTCTCGCGGCCCGCGCGGCGGGCTGTCAGGACGGCGAGCACGGAGTAGGCGCAGAGCACGAAGAGCCAGAGGAGCAGCGAGCCCTCCTGTCCGCCCCAGAACGCCGTCAGCGTGTAGCCGAGCGGGAGCTCACGGCTCGTGTGATCGGCGACGTAGCTGAAGGAGAAGTCGTGTCGACCGAGCGCAACGAGCAGGACGACGGTCGCAACCGCCGTCGCACCGAACGCCGCGAGCAGCGCGTTCTGCGCAGATTCCGCGAGCCTTCGGCGACGGTGCCAGGCAGCGGCCGTGCCTGCTACGGACGCGTACGCGAGCAGCAGGAACGCCGTGACGAGGGCGGCGCGCCCGAGATCAGCCATCTACTTCTTCGGTGTGTACTTCGACGGGCACTTCGTCACCAGCGTGTCCGGTACGGCGACGAAGACGCCGTTCCGCAGCTTCCCGTCGACGACGACCTCGCGGCCGGTCTTGAACAGGTCCGGAACGGTTCCCTTGTAGACGACCGGAACGCTCGTCATCGCGTGGCGGTCGCGGAGTTGGAACCGCAGCCCGCCTGCGTGCGCGTCGCCCGCGGGCCTGCCCGCGACGATTCCGACCAGCGAGACGCGGCCGTCGTGTCCCCTGAGCTGACTCGGCTGCAGCGACGGAGTCCCGCCCGCCAGCGAGGTGTAGATCAGGAAGACCGCGAGGACGGCGGCGACCGAGAGCGCGACGATCAGCCGCGCAGGGCTGCGCTTGCCGGGCACACCGGCAGTCTACTTTTCGTCAGTCGTGCGCCGGAGCAGGACGACGACCCGGGATCCGATAGCCGTGGTCGTGGCAGAGAGAGCCGGGAGCGTCCTCGGTAAGGGCGTCGCAGTAGCCCTTGCCGTATGCCGCGCGCATGAAGGCCGCCACGACGTCGAGGTTCCACTCCGTGATCTCCCCGGCCTCACGCCACAGGTCGGTCAGGCGCAGGTCGATGTCGAGCTCGAGCAAATCGATACGTGACGGCTTCTTGAGCATGAATCGAGGGTAGAAACCGGGTCGGACGGCATTCGTTAGCGTGGCCGAGTGGCGCCGAGCCTCCACTACGGCCCCGCCCGGGTTCCCTCACGCGAGAGTCCCGACGAGGCGATCGCCCTCCTGCAGGAGCGCGGCTTCACAGCTTGTGAGATCGACTTCGAAGGGAAGTTCTGGATGGACTACCCGTGGGCGGAGCGCTTCGGCGAGCTCGCCCGCGACGCCGACATCGTCCTCTCCGTGCACGCGCCGATCGCCGGCTTCATGGGACATGCCGAGCGTGGGAAGAAGCTCAACATGGCCGTGGGGATGCTCGACCACTCGGCAGGAATCGCGAAGGCCGCCGGCGCCGAGCTCGTCGTGTTCCACCCGGGTTTCCTGCTCGGACGCGAACGCGAGGACGCCATCGCCTCCGTCGTCGAACAGCTCGGCGAGCTACGGGAACGACTCGAGCGGAAAGGCCGCGCCGTGCCGTTCGGCGTCGAGATCATGGGACGCGTGCGTGAGCTCGGCACCGCTGATGATGTCTTCGCCATCTCAGCGCGCACCGGCTGGGTCCGCCCCGTGCTCGACTTCGCCCATCTGCATGCCGTCACCGACGGCGGGTTCACGGAAGCGTCAGCGTTCTCGACCGTCCTCGCCGGCGCCGATCAGGTCCTACCGCCCGGTGTGCCCTTTCACGTTCATTTCTCCGACATCGCCTTCGCCAACCGCAACGAGACGAAGCATCTTCCGTACGGGGAGGGAACGCTGCGCGCCGCGCCGCTCGGCGAAGCGCTGGCGACTTTCGACCGTCCCGCGACCGTGATTACCGAGTCGCCCGACCTGGTGTCCGACGAGGCGATTCGGGAGGAGCTCTACGCCGCGGTCGGCACCCGCGCGGCGAGCCGCGCCTCGAGCTCTGCTGCCTCGTCCGGCCGCGAGCGGGCGCGCAGGAACTCGGCGTAGGGCGGCAGGATGTCGAGCAGGATGCGGCAGTGCTCGCCTTCGCTGACGATCTCGAACGCCTCGGCGAAGAGCAGCTCGGCCTCCTCATGACGGCCTTGCGCAGCGCGCACCTGCGCGAGCGCGATGCGCGTCGTCGCGCGTGAAACGAGATCTTCCGCGCTGACGGTCTCGCGCGCCGCGAGCGCGAACGTCTCCGCCTCGTCGATGCGGCCCTGTTCGAGCAGGAGTTGCGAGAGGTAACGCTGGCTTTCGCACAACGTGCCGCGCTCGCGCATCGGGGCAAGCAGACGGATCGACTCACGGAGCAACTTCTCCGCTTTCTGCGGATCGCCCGTCTCCCAGGCGACGATGCCAAGCGCGCGGTTTGTCCACGCGATGTCGGAGACGGACGCGGCCTCACGGTAGAGCTCCAGCGCTTTCGTGTACCAACCGGCCGCGCCTTCGTAGTCCCCGCGCACTCGAAGCAGCGCTGCCTTGGATGAAGCGGCACTCGCGCGCGCGACGATGCTGCCGCTGTGCTCGGCCAACTCGAGCGCACGGTTGATCAGCGGCTCCGCCTTCGCTTCCTCCATGCGGCCGATGTGGATGCCCGCGAGCTGCAGCGCCGCTTTGGCCTCGTGGTCTTTGCGACCCGCCGCGCGTGCTTCCTCGAGCGCCTGCTGCTCGAACTCTTCTGCCTCGGCGAGACGTCCGATCCACTTGGCAACGCGTGCGCGCCGGTCAAGCGCGCTGAACCGACCCTCGTGGTCGTCCGCCTCAACGACCTCCAGAGCCTCGTCGGCCAGCTCGGCGGCCCGTGCGAACTCGCCGTCGAGGGACGCGACGGTCTCGGCGAGCGCGGTCAGAGCGCGCGTCTGGATGTCGCGCGCGCCTGCAGCGGCTGCCTGCTCGGCGACGACGGTCATCTCGTCGCGGACAACCGGCAGCTCGCCGAGCTGAGAGGCTGCGAGCGCGGCGAGGTAGCGCCGCTCGAGCGTCGGCTCGAGCTCGAGCGCGCGTAGCAAGAGCTTGCGCGCGGACTGGTTCGACTCGCGCGCGAGCGCCCGCTTGCCGGCAGCCTGAAGCGCCTTCGCCGCGGTGCGCGCGAGCTCCTCCGGCGGTTGGCCGTCGAGCTCGGCGTACAGAATGCAGGCCTGGTCGAGGTGGTACGCGCGGATCTCGAGCAGCTCCTTGTCAGCTTTCTCGCGCAGCCATTCCGCGAAGCGCGTGTGGTACTCGGCTCGGCTCGACTTCGACAGCCCGCCGTATGCGACCTCGCGGATCAGCACGTGCTTGAAGCGGTACGCCGTCTCGCCGCTGATCGTCGATCGTTCCTGCCTCGTGATGAAGTCGCGCAGCAGGAGGTCGTCGAGCATGTCGTCGAGCTCGTCGGCGTCGTACTCCGCGGAGAGGCGGTCGACGGCACCTGCGAAGAACGTTCGGCCCATGACCGAGCCGCGCTGCAGGATGATCTTCTCGCCCGCCGGGAGACGGTCGATGCGCGCACCGATCAACGCCTGCAGCGTGTCCGGGATCCGGTCGCCGCCCTCGGCGCCCTGTTCGAGGAGCATTCGGATCGTCTCTTCCACGTAGAGCGGGTTGCCCTCCGTCTTCTCGAGCAGCCGCGGTGCGAGCTTCTCTGGAATGTCGTGCTGTTCGAGGAGAGCGGCCGCGAGCGCTTCGCTGTCCTCGCGCGCGAGCGGCTCGAGCTCGATCGCCGTCGAACGGATGCGGCCGCCGCCCCAGCCCGGGCGCACGTCGAGCAACTCCGGGCGTGCCAGGCACACGATCAGGAGCGAGCGTTCGCGCACCCATTGTGCGAGATGGTCGATCAGCTCGAGGAGCGGCTCCTCGGCCCAGTGGATGTCCTCGAACACGAGCACGAGCGGCTGCACGTCGGCGAGCTCGTCGACGAACTCCCGCGCGGCCCAGGCGATTTCGGGCTCGCCACGTTCGCCTTCTACTGCCTCCATGCCGCCGGACGCCAGCCCGAGGAGCTCGGCGATCGCCTCGTCGCCGCAGCACTCGATCAGCTTTTCGCGCGCTGTCTCCATGGGATCGTCGTCCGTGATCCCGGCTGCGGCCTTGATCATCTCGGCCAACGGCCAGTACGTGACGCCTTCTCCGTACGGCAGCGCACGCCCGGCCAGGATCGTGACGCCCTCCGCACCCGCGAGGAACTCGCGCAGCAGGCGGCTCTTCCCCACGCCGGGCTCGCCGTAGATCGTGAAGACGTGCGGTCGGCGGTCGCGGATCGTACGGGTCAGCGTGTTCTCGAGCAGGTCCAGCTCCGACTCGCGCCCGACGAACGGCGCCGAGACGGCAACGCGCTTGGACTGGCCGTCGACGGCCGCAAGCGCGCGATAGGCGGCAATCGGCTTACGGAAGCCGCGCAGCTCGAGTGGGCCGGCGTTCTCGGTCTCGATGCGGCCGTCCGTGAGTCGGTGGGCCGCCGCGCCGATCAGGATCTCGCCAGGGCGCGCCGCCTGCTGCAGACGGGCGGCAACGTTGACAGCTTCCCCGGTCGCGAAGGTCGAATCGGTCTCGTCGACCACGACCTCGCCGGCCTCGATCCCGATGCGGGCCTCGACCCCGAGCTTGTGGATGTGGCTGATGATCCCGAGGGCGGCCCGAACGGCGCGCTCTGCGTCGTCCTCGTGGGCCTGAGGGATGCCGAACGCGGCCATGACGGCGTCCCCGGCGAACTTCTCAACGGTGCCGCCGTGCGTCTCGATGCAGCCGGAGACCGCGTCGAAGAAGGCGGTGACCCTGCGCCGCGTGATCTCGGGATCCTGGGCCGAGACGAGCTCCGTCGAGCCGACCAGATCGGCGAAAAGCACCGTTGCAAGCTTGCGTTCCACGACTGAATTCTAGGTGTGGGAGTGGATTGCACCGCGGCCGGAAATTCCGGGAATTTTTTTGGCGCCAGCCATATCCCAACCGGTTGCTTTGTCGTTTCCAACTGGTAAATCTCGCACGCCGTGGGAGACAACGCGAAGGGGGAACACTCATGGCACGACTATTGCGGCT
>Ga0136846_1231636_pt1 | contig 11726 bp, 11 predicted proteins | sample HopSoiMetagenom2_FD_96841 | JGI IMG/M metagenome (GOLD analysis project Ga0136846, IMG submission 96841) | Grasslands soil microbial communities from Hopland, California, USA - 2 Assembly 2016 (version 4) | ecosystem: Environmental > Terrestrial > Soil > Grasslands | place: USA: Hopland... | reverse complement strand
GGGCGATGGTGTGATGGGAACAATGGATTTGATCCTTTATTCAAACTTGCGTTTGTCAAAACTATAGGGAAGGGCTGGTGATGTGCATGCGTCAAAGCGGATTTACGTTGATTGAAGTGCTGATATCGGTGTTGGTGCTCGCCTTGGGCGTCATCGGCGCGGCCGGCATGCAATTGACCGCGTTGCGTACGACGCAGCAATCGGCATTTCAAACAATCGCGCTCGATCTCGCCTCTGAAATGGCAGAAAAAATGCGAGCAAACACTGGCCAGATGAAGCAGCTGGATGATCTCAACACGTTCATGAACGTGAATTACAAGTCAGGCACCGACGGCAATCCCTCCGCACCTGACAAGATGTGTTTTGAAGAGGCGGTAAATTGCAATGCCAAGGAGCTGGCAGAGTTCGATGTTTATGAATGGGAAACGAGGATTAAAGCGGCATTGCCGTCTGGACGTGTGGTGATCTGCCGCGATGCCAATCCGTGGGATGCCAGCGCCGGTGCGCTCAGATGGAGTTGCGATGGCTCGGGCGCGGCATCGAGCGCATCGGTGGTCATCAAGATTGGCTGGCAGGGAAAGAACCCGGATGGCAGCTTGGTCAAGGACGCGGACAAAAAATTTCCGCCGAGTGTCGCAATCACCGTTGAGCCCTACATCAAATGAGGCTCGCAAATAACATGACCAAGAGCGATGTTCGGCCTCACCGCACGGTGAAACGAGAAGCCGGCCTGACACTGGTCGAACTGATGGTTTCCATCACCCTAGGTCTTTTGGTCGCGATGGCAGCCGCCGCATTGCTGCTATCCAGTAAATCGGGGTACACGGCCCAAGATGACGTAACGCGTCTGCAGGAGACTGGCCGCTACGCAATCGAAAACATCACGCGCGCCGTTCGGCAGACAGCATATGAAAATTGGGACAAGGACGATGCGCCCGTTCTGGCGACTGCGGAGATCAGCGCGAACATTGCGGGGCTGGACGCGCGCAGCTTGAATCCCACACTTCCGGGCATCGAGTCGCCGGTGATGAAGTCGATCAATGGCAGCGATGTACTGGCCCTACGATTTTTTGGCGTCGGCACAGGCAAAAATGGCGATGAAACCATCATCAATTGCGCTGGCTTCGGGGTCCCCGCAGCCAGCCAAGCCGAAGCAGGACGCGGCTGGAGCATTTTCTATGTTGCCGAAAGCAATGGCGAACCGGAATTGCGCTGCAAATATCTCGGCGACACAAGTTGGCGTTCCGACGCGATCGTACGCGGCGTGGAATCCTTTCAGGTGCTCTATGGCGTAGACACGGACAAGGACGGTTTGCCGAACCAATTTCTGACCGCGACCGCCATCAATGCATTGGACGCTGCGCTGATTCTGGAAGGCGCGGACGAGACTGCCAATGAGATCGATAAAAACAGGAAAACAAACTGGAAGAAGGTAGTAGTCGTCAAGGTCGCGCTGCTGGTGCGCGGTTCTCAACCGGCGCGTACCGATGCTTTGGTAGCGCAGCACGATCTGTTCGGCAAGGAGTACAGCGATGCCAATGCCGAGACCGACATTGGTACGCAAATAAAAGAGACTGACTTACCGACTGGCGTACGAAATCGCCTCCGGAAAGTCTTCACGCTGACCATTCAGTTGCGAAACCAGACAGCGGGCGGTCCGACATGAGAGCGTGCGTATTGATCAGCGATGCCCGCATGGTAATGACCTCCGGCAAGCAGCGCGGCGCATCCTTGATTGTGTCGCTCTTGATGCTGGTGGCAGTCTTGGTGCTGGGGATATCCGCCGCGCAAATTGCGTTGCAAGGAGAGAAGGCATCGCGCAATGACCGTGATCGCCAGATCGCTTTCCAAGCGGCCGAGGCGGCATTGATGGATGCCGAACTGGATATTGAGAACTCTCCGGATGCCACAAAGTCGCGCAGCCAGCAATTTTCAAAGGACAGCACGTTAGGGTTTCCTGGCGATGGTGAAGAGGCGTGCCGCTCTGGCGAGGCCAACATCAATCTTGGCTTGTGCAGGCGCGCGACGGATGGTGCCGCGCCGATTTGGCAGACGGTCGATTTTCTGGATAGCGATTCTTCCACGATGAGTTCCGTCCCTTATGGAAAATTTACCGGCCAGGCTTTCCCGACCGGTAAAGGTGCCTTGCCGGGCAAGTTGCCAAGATATGTGATTGAACTAATGCGCTACAACAAGGAAGGCGAGAGCGCGGACAATGCCAGTTACTTCTATCGGGTGACAGCGGTCGGTTTCGGTGCGCGCGAAACGACGCAGGTGGTTTTGCAGACTTTTTATCGTAAGGAAGACTAGTGGTGCAACGTATGAAAATCAACATTGGGAACATTGCCAGTACGCTCATCATCGTGTTGTGCGCGGTGTTTACCCTTGATGGCTTCGCAGCTACCCCTGTGGTAAAAATTGCCGGCGGCCCCTTATTCGGCGGTAGCGGCAATGTGCATCCCAATATGCTGCTCAGCCTGTCTGTGGAATTTCCGACGGTCGGGATTGCCTATCGCGGTGATAACGGGACCTACAACAGAACCTACGAGTATGTCGGTTATTTCAATCCACTGAAGTGTTATACGTATATCAGCGACAATGACAATATTGTCGGTAGCTATTTTTCCATCTCAAAAGCCGCCGATGCCATCACGCATGAATGTGGCGGTGGTACGTTCAGCGGCAATTTCATGAACTGGGCTGCATCGTCCGCCATCGACATGCTGCGCTATGCGTTAACCGGTGGCGATCGCATTTTCGATAAGGCAGACAAGACAATTTTGCAGCGCGCTGTACTCCCGAAAAGTTTTTATGCGCATGCGACATATTTTCCGCGACGGTCCGTGACAGGCGGTGGCAATGTCAGTGCACCGAACCAGGTAACGCCATTCAATACGGACACGCTTTATATCGTGTCTTGCAACAACCGCATTCTCTTTAGCGATACTAAAAGCACCGACGGCAATTGCGACACGTCGGCGTTCGACAATAACGGTGCGCTGATCAATGCCGATAAAAAACTGGGCGAGTATCTTGTCAGAGTCAAAGTCTGCGATGCAACGGAAGGACCGGAGCGCGTCGATCTATGCGCGAAGTATGGTAGCAACTACAAACCGGCGGGCGAGATGCAGCGGAATTCCGAAAAAATCCGGTTCGCCGCCATGGGATATCTGCTGGACGATTCTGCCACTCGCTATGGTGGCGTGCTGAGAGCGCCGATGAAATATGTCGGCCCCAAAAAGATTGAGACGTCCAACTTCAGCGAAGCCGCCAACGATACGCTGGAATGGGATGCTGCAACCGGCGTGTTTTATAACAACCCGGAAGATCCTTCCGATCGCAACAACGCGGCGGTCAACAGCGGCGTCATCAATTACGTCAACAAATTCGGCCACTCCAGCATCTATAAGGGGCTGGACCCCGTCAGCGAGCTGTATTACGAAGGCATCCGCTATTTGCAGGGCAAGCAGCCAACGCCCGATGCCACGACAGGCATGACCGACGCAATGCGGGAAGGCTTTCCGGTATTGCAGAACTGGACAGATCCGATCACCGCGTCGTGCCAGAAAAACTACATAGTTTCCATCGCCGACGTCAATACGCACTGGGACCGCTACATTCCGGGTAATACGCGCACCACCTACAACAATGGCACAAATGCAAATGATCCGGTGCGCGCGGCGGATTCCGCAGGCGGCAAAACACCGGCATTCGATGTCACGACATGGACGCGCAAAGTAGGGGAAATGGAGGCTGATGCGGACGGCAGTTTTACCAATCCTGCGAAGCGTCCCAATCTTGCGCACCTCGACAATCAGGACACGGGCGCCGGCGGCCACGGCACGTATTACATGGCAGGTCTGGCGTACTGGGCAAATACGAACGACATTAGGCTGGACAAGCCGACTCGTGTAAAGACATTCGCCATCGACGTCGATGAAGGCGGCAACGGCCTGATTGACGGCAATACGCGCACATTGAAGCCGCGTGACAGCCAACTTTATCTAGCCGCCAAATATGGCGGATTCAACGACCGGAATAAGGATGGCAATCCCTTCATTACGATAGCAGCCGATAGCCAGACAGTGGTGAAGAATAGCAATTCCGAGTGGGACAATAATGGCAATGGTGTACCGGCCAATTATTTTCTGGCGGGGCAGCCAAAGGAATTGATTCAGTCGATTCACAAGATCTTTTCCACTATCGCCAATCCAAGCGGCACGATGTCCGGCGTGTCGGCATCGAGTACGAGAGTCGCTGCCGACGGCGCATTTGTGTATCAGCCGGGCTTTGAATCGTCGAAATGGAGCGGCAGCCTGAAGAAACTGAAACTGACGCTTGATGAAGCAAGCGGCGAGGTCAAGATCGCGACGGTCGCCGATTGGGATGCCGGGGAGATATTGACTGGTGTCGGTGGAAATGAAGCCAGCCCGAGCCCGGATGCGCGCAATGTGTATACGGCGAAAATCAAGGCCGACCAAACTCTGGAAACGGTCGAATTCAAATGGGACAATCTGGCTGAATCGCAGAAAGCCCTGCTCAATGCCTCTCCTGCCGATGGCATGAATGACGGATTGGGCAAGCAGCGCGTGCAATATTTGCGCGGTGTGCGCAGTCTGGAACTGGGGCAGGAAAACGGGAAGTTCCGCGCGCGGGATCGGGTGCTGGGCGATATCCTCAACAGCAATCCGCTCTATGTCGGACCGCCCGCCTTGAACGCACAGGGCGCTGGATTTCCAAAGTTTTACGAAGATCACAAAGGCCGTACCAAAGCGGTTTACATCGGGGCCAATGACGGGATGCTGCATGGATTTGACGCGGCGAACGGCAAGGAATTGTTCGCTTACATTCCCAACGCGCTGATTCAAAATTTGAATCAATTGACCCAGCAAGAATATGTGCACCGGCCGTATGTCGATGGCGCGATGAGCGTGGCCGAGGCACGCGTCGGATCAACATGGAAAACAGTTTTGGCGTCCGGCATGGGTGGCGGCGCGCAAGGTGTCTTTGCACTGGATGTGAGCAATCCGTCGAATTTTAGCGGCGGGGCGGGGGCCATATGGGAATTCACTGATATAGATGATGCCGACATGGGCAATCTTGTCGGTGCCCCCGTCATCGCTAAATTCAAAACGAAGGTCACGGGCGGCGTTGCAGAGTACAAGTATTTCGTCGTTGTCCCGAGCGGCCTCAATAATTATGCGGACGATGGCGAGAATAAATTCAATCCGGCCGCACCCGGCGTCTTGTTCCTGCTATCGCTCGACAAGGCCCCGTCCAAACAGTGGAAGAAAGACGACAATTATTACAAATTCGAAATGCCCATCAAGGACGCCGCGCTGCAAAACGGATTGAGCTCCCCTGCATTGGTGACCGGCAGTGATGGCGCGGTGCGTTACGCCTACGCTGGAGACTTGCAGGGCAACCTGTGGCGGCTCGATTTTACCGGCGATGCGCCATGGCTCAATGCGAAAGGCGCAACACCGGAGACGCCTCTGTTTGTCGCGACGGACGCAAAAGGTAACCGGCAACCGATTTCCACGCAACCCAAAGTGGTGTTCGCTCCTGGTGGCGGATTTGTCGTTCTGTTTGGCACCGGCAAGTTCGTTGAGGATGCTGATGTTGCGCCCGGGAATTTCAAGCCGCAGTCCTTTTATGCGATTTACGATGTCGCCAATGGAGTGGACAAGGTCGCAAGCCGCAGTCAACTTGCAGAGCGGACGTTTAGCGCAAAAGGCAATGTATTTGCCGTTTCCGGAAATGATTTTACGTATGGCCTGGCAGATAGCAGCAAGCGAGGGTGGTATGTCGATTTCCTGGACTCGTATAAAACCGGCGAACGCCTCGTCACCAATCCCTTGGTTGCGTACGGTCGCCTGTTTTTCAACACATTGATTCCGGGGATCGATCCGTGTGCGAGCGGCGGCGGCGGACGTACGTACGCGTTAGATGTGCTGAACGGATTCGTGGCGGGAGGCGGCTACACCGGCTCGTTGTCCGAAGTGGGCTTTTTGAGTTCTCCCAGTCTGTTTGAGACTGGCGTCGTCGAAGTCGGGGACCGGAATGCCACCGGCAAGAGGGCGGTGAAGAAAAAATATTCGATCATCAATTTTGGTACAGATGGCGCGAAACCTATGCCGAATAGCGAAATGTATCCGCCTGCGGGACGCTTCAGTTGGCGCGAAATATTGAACTGGATAGAAATGCGCGCGGCAGCGAACAAATAAATAACAGGTGCACAGTGATTAACAATAAAGCTCAAGGATTCACGTTGATCGAGGTGATGGTCGTCGTTGCGATTATCGGAATACTGGCAACGATCGTCTACCCGACTTACCAGGAGTCAGTTCGCAAGGCTAGGCGAGCGGAAGGACGCGCTGCATTAATGCAATTGATGCAGCAGGAGGAACGTTATTATTCGCAGAATACCAGCTATATCGGGTTTTCTTCCGCCTCAAGCGATGCCAACGAGGTCAAGTTCAAATGGTTTTCCGGCGACAGCGCGCCAGCCAGTTCCTATGAAATCAGCGCTGCGGCATGCAGCGACGATGTCATCCAGAATTGCGTGCTGCTGACCGCGCAACCGGGCACATCCAACGTCAACAAGGGACATACCGACACTGCTTGCGGGAACTTGATGCTGTCGAGTACCGGTGCCAAAACGGCGTCCGGTAATGCCACTAACTGCTGGCAATGACATGAGAGTCCATCTGGTTGTTGCTGATGTAAGGTCTGGTCGCGGCTTTTCGCTGATCGAGCTCATGGTAGTCATGTCGATTGCGGCAATCCTGCTGGCAGCCGGCGTCCCCAGCTTTCGGTCCCTGATCCAGAATCAAAGAATGACTGCGACGGTGAATGACTTTTTTGCTGCGATCAACCTGACGCGTTCGGAAGCGATACAGCGTGGGACGCGCGTCGACCTGGTTCCGGCGGATGCAGCCGATTGGGCCATGGGATGGGTCGTTTTTGTCGATGAGAATGACAATCAAAAGCCGGACACGGGGGAGCAGATCATTTTTTCGCATGGGCCGGCACCAAACGGCATTGCCATTGCATCTGCTTTTACCGATTCGACAGTAAAATATATCGCTTATAACGGTACTGGCCGCACGCGAACCAACGCAAGCAGCCAGAAGACCCAATCTGGCCATTTATCGTTTACTGTGGGCGAGCAGGTAAGGAAAATCGTTATCAATTTTCTAGGCCGTCCGCGTGTCTGCAATCCCGCTGTTGATTCTGATAATTGTTAGCAACGCGGAATAATACTTGCCGCGTTTTCAATCTCACTACGCAAAGAATCCGGTGGAAATTTCTAACGATTTGCAGGGTATAAGCCACGCAGGTGTGTCGACGAATTGCTGCTTTATCTGGCGTCCAACCTGCTGGGCGATGCACAAGGGCTTGTTCGATCCAGGCACGCTTGACAAGCTGGATGGCAAGCGCAGCTTATCGTTTCACGAAATCAAGAAAATCGGCACGGATTTGCGTATCCTAGCGCGTTTTATTTAACGAATTTCATTCTCATGTTCACAGGAATCGTCGCCGCTGTCGGAAAAATTACATCTCTTTCTCCCTTGGGGAGCCAGTCGGACGCCGGCGTTCGCCTGACTGTTGATGCAGGCGACTTGCCGATGGTGGATGTCGCCATCGGCGATTCCATTGCATTGAATGGTGCGTGCATGACGGTAGTGGTCAAGACCGACACCGGCTTTGTGGTTGATGTATCGCGCGAGAGTTTGAATCGTACTGCCGGTTTGGACGCAGAAGGGGAAGTTAACCTTGAAAAAGCATTGAGGTTGGCCGATCGACTGGGAGGCCATCTGGTGTCAGGTCATGTTGACGGTCTGGGCAGCGTGCAAAAATTCGAACCGGTAGGCGAATCCTGGGAGCTGGTCGTCGAGGCGCCGAAGGATTTGGCAAAATATCTGGCGTACAAGGGCTCGATCGTGGTGAACGGCGTGTCGCTGACAGTCAATCGGGTCACGGACACGGCGATCGGGTGCGCGTTTTCGATCAACCTGATTCCGCATACGATTGAAGTGACGACATTGAAGCATTTGAAGCGCGGTACCAAGGTCAATCTCGAAATTGATTTGATTGCGCGCTACGTTGAACGCATGTTGTCGTTGTCCTGATGCCGCCAAATAAAAATAAAAAATCCCGTAAAAAAATTTCCACTGCGCTGTCGTCCTTTGAATTCATGCAAATAAACGACTGAACGGCGCAAAATAGGCCAATTCCTATCTGTTAAGAGTTGAAGTACTTTAAATCCATTAAAATAGCGGGCTAATAAGGATTTAAGTTATGTCTATTTCAACTACCCAAGAAATCGTTGCCGAACTCCGCGCTGGCCGCATGGTGATCTTGGTGGATGAGGAAGATCGCGAAAACGAGGGCGATCTCGTGCTGGCCGCTGAATTCGTCACACCGGAAGCGATCAATTTCATGGCCAAATATGGCCGAGGACTTGTTTGCCTGACATTGACTGAAGAGCGTTGTGATCAATTGAATTTATCCATGATGACTTCCCGCAACGGAACGTCGTATGGCACCAATTTCACCGTTTCCATCGAGGCGGCCGAAGGCGTGACGACTGGTATCTCTGCTGCCGATCGTGCAAAGACGATCCAGGTTGCGGTGGCCAGGAACGTCAAGCCGTCGGATATCGTGCAGCCAGGTCATATTTTCCCGCTGAAGGCGCAAAAGGGCGGCGTCTTGATGCGCGCCGGTCATACCGAAGCAGGGTGCGATTTTGCCGAGTTGGCTGGTTTGACGCCTGCTGCCGTTATTTGCGAAATCATGAAGGACGACGGCACGATGGCGCGCCTGCCGGACTTGATTGAATTCGCGAAAGAACATGGACTCAAGATCGGCACCATCGCCGACTTGATCCACTACCGCAGCCAAAACGAAAGCATCGTCGAACGCATTGCAGAGCGTACGATGCATACGGTACACGGGCCATTTCAGGCGATTGCCTATCGCGACAAGCCGAGTGGCGGAGCCCATCTGGCGCTGGTGCACGGCGATATCGTTCCGGAACTGGAGACACTGGTACGCGTACATCAACCGGTATCGATTCTCGACATGCTTGAGACGCAAGCCACCACGCATTCGTGGAACATGGCAGCGGCGATGGCGGCAATCAAGGCCTCTGAACGAGGCGTGATGGTATTGCTCAATTGTGAAGAGTCCGCCGATCAAATGTTCGCGCAGTTTGAAGCATTGAACAACCCTGACACCAAGCCGCAGGCGCGCGGCGCACGCATGGATTTGCGCACTTATGGCATCGGCGCACAAATCCTGAAAGACCTGCGTGTTTGCAAAATGAAATTGCTTGCAAGCCCAAGAAAAATGCCATCAATGACCGGGTTCAATCTGGAAGTGGTGGATTATCAAGCCAAGCCGAATAGTTGAATATTCGTTTCTGCCGTGAATGATGACAGTGGCAGCTTTTTTGAATTGTTCAAAGAATTGCGATGCGTTGTGATTGCAGCAGTCGATTTTGAAATAGATTACACGCAAGTGCGCATAAAGGAAAAATGATGACCGTAGGAACATACGAAACCAATCTGGAAGGACAAGGGCTGCGCATTGGCATTGTGCAGGCGCGCTTCAATGAAGATGTCTGTCACGGCCTTCTGTCGGCCTGTCTGGCAGAGTTGAAGCATTTGGGCGTGGAAGACGAGGACGTGCTGCATGTGACGGTTCCCGGTGCGCTCGAAATCCCGTTGGGACTGCGCAAGATGGCCGAAACGTTGCAATTCGATGCGCTGATCGCCATTGGCGCGGTGATTCGTGGCGAGACCTACCATTTTGAACTGGTGTCGAACGAATCGGGCGCAGGAATCACGCGTGTGGGTCTGGACTTCGGTATCCCGATCGCCAACGCAGTACTCACGACGGAAACCGATGAGCAGGCCGAAGTGCGCATGGCCAAGAAAGGTACCGATGCCGCCCGCGTTGCGGTTGAAATGGCCAATCTCACGATTGCGCTGGAAGATCTCGCGGAAGCAACCGAGGAAGAGTAATAATGTCGCACCGGTTCGCGGTTGCCCAGGCTTTGACAGCCGCTACCGCGAATATCATTAATCTATTTTGCCGGTCCGCGCCGCACGCCGGATAGCGGCGGTTCGTAAACCATGACCCAAAAATCTCTCCACGCCAATCCCAGCAAAAATCGTACGCCGCGCCATCGCGCGCGTGAATTTGCGCTGCAGGGCCTGTATCAATGGCTGTTGAATAATGAAGACGCAGGCGCGATTGAAGCGCACATTCGTGAAGCGCACGGCTTTGACAAGGCGGATGCGGCGCACTTCGATGCGTTGCTGCACGGCGCGATCAATGATGCTGCGTCGTTGCGCAGCGGATTGGCACCGCTCATCGACCGGTCGATCGATCAATTGTCGCCGGTGGAGCATGCCGCATTATTAATCGGTGCGTTCGAACTGCAAAACCACATTGAGATCCCGTACAAGGTAATCATCAACGAAGCGGTCGAGCTTGCCAAGTCGTTCGGTGGCGTCGATGGTCACAAATATGTGAATGGCGTGCTGGACAAATTTGCCGCCAAAGTGCGGGATGCCGAGATCGGCGCATCTAAAAAATTGTAGGATGAATGTAAACAATCTTGCTTCCCGTCTCGGCAGCATCGCGCCTTTCCATGTGATGGAGTTGGCGAAAATGGCGGCCGAACTGGAACAGCAAGGGCGTCACATCATTCACATGGGCATCGGCGAGCCGGATTTCACTGCGGCGCCATCTGTGGTCGAGGCGGCCATGCGCGCCATGGCGGACGGCAAGATGCAATACACGTCGGCGACTGGCATTCCTGCGTTGCGTGAAGCAATCGCCGCGCATTATCAGAGTATTTACGGTTTATGCATTGCGCCATCGCGCATCGTCGTGACTGCTGGCGCGTAGGCCGCGCTGCTGCTGGCTTGTGCGGCACTGGTCGAGCGAGATGCCGAAGTGCTGATGCCCGATCCGTCTTATCCATGCAACCGGCATTTTGTCGCAGCGTTCGAAGGCCGGGCCACAATGATTCCGAGCGGACCGGAGCAACGGTTCCAATTATCCGACGAGATGGTGCGGGTGCATTGGACGGGCTCCACGCGTGGCATTTTGCTGGCGTCGCCCTCAAACCCGACTGGTACTTCCATTGCGCACGAAGAATTGGGAAAGATAGTCGCGACGGTCCGCGAGAAAGGCGGCTTCACCATCGTTGACGAGATTTACCAGGGATTGACCTATGATGCGGCGCCGTTTTCGGCCCTGTCGCTGGGTGACGACATTATCGTCATCAATAGCTTTTCCAAGTACTTCAACATGACAGGCTGGCGCCTCGGCTGGTTGGTGGTGCCGGACGGCCTGGTGGCGCAGATTGAAAAACTCGCGCAAAACCTCTTTATTTGCGCATCCAGTATTGCCCAGCATGCGGGTGTCGCCTGTTTTTCACCCGCATCTATCGCAATCTATGAAGAGCGGAAGGCGGAATTCAAGCGCCGCCGCGATTATATTGTGCCGGCCCTGCGCGAACTGGGTTTCAAGGTGCCGGTGACGCCGGATGGCGCATTTTATGTATATGCGGATTGTTCCGCGCTATCGGACGATGCGAATCGCTTGACGATCGACATACTCAACGAGGTAGGGGTCGTTCTGGTACCCGGTCTGGATTTCGGTACTTCTACTGCGCATCAATACATCAGAGTGTCGTACGCAACATC
>Ga0136846_1218645_pt1 | contig 11726 bp, 7 predicted proteins | sample HopSoiMetagenom2_FD_96841 | JGI IMG/M metagenome (GOLD analysis project Ga0136846, IMG submission 96841) | Grasslands soil microbial communities from Hopland, California, USA - 2 Assembly 2016 (version 4) | ecosystem: Environmental > Terrestrial > Soil > Grasslands | place: USA: Hopland... | reverse complement strand
TTTTACCAATCTTGACTTTAAACCCCCACGAATTTAACGCCTGGATGCACTGCTCTGCCTTTTCAAAAGACATGAAGCCCGCCGGGCAGACTATTCCGATTGTGTCACCTTTAGATAAGTATGGGGGAACCTCAGTCATTGCATTGAAACGATTATCGATTATTCAAATTACTTCGTACTAACAATTTCATTTAATATGACTTCAACATCTTTCACATCAAGCCGATGTTTCATGCCACACTTCAATGCGAAGTTATTTTTCTGGTGACCAACTGGAAAGTCGAAGCAAACCGGGTAGTCGTATTTCTGCACTTTTTCCAGCACTATATCATAAACAGTTCTTCCAAAGTCTTCGCCTTCGTCATCCTTCTTCACTTTGAAACCACCAACGATCAATGCCTTTAACCCAGATAATTTCCCTGTGCGTTCAAGATTCCAAAACATTCTATCTATGCTATAAGGGTATTCGCCGGTATCCTCCACGAAAAGAATTTTTCCAGCGGTATGAAGATCTGACTTTGTACCTGACAACGTCTCGAGAGTTTTCAGATTTCCACCAACTAAAATTCCTTCGGCTGTTCCTTTAATATTTGAAGGATGTGCATCAAGAACATATTTCATCGGGTCGCCTGACAATGCCTGCCTGATCGAGTTGATTGTTTCCACCTGGATTTGCTCTGCCTTATCCCAGTCGTCTGGAAAACTATTGCACATCTTGGAGTGGATAGATGCGATTCCATAATTGCGGTTCAGGTGCGAATGCAATACGGTGAGATCGCTGAAGCCAATAATCCATTTTGGTTTTTGAATGAACTTTGTGAAGTTCAAGCGGTCAATAATCCGAACCATTCCATAACCACCTCTTGCTGACATGATGGCTTTGATGTTCGGATCATCCAGCATCTGTTGGAAATCAGTGGCCCGCTCTGCATCGGTTCCACCAAAAGTGAAGTCTCGCTTTCCTATTGTGCCACCCACCTGAGTCTTGAAACCCCAACTTTCCATCTGAATGATCGCAGGTTGAATTTCTTCGCGTTCTATATGTCCTGCCGGGGCAGTAATACCTATCACATCGCCATTCTTGAGATACCTGGGAGCAGTCGTTTTCTCAGGTTCATCGTTAAGTGCATATGCGGGTAATCTCAACGCAGGAATTGCGCCGATTGTGACCATCGAATTTAAAAATCGCTTCCGATTCATTCCAGATTGCTATAATGAACTAAAAATAATTCCTAAATGCCGAAATGCCTAACCTGTTACTCAATATGGTTTGTGAAATCGGTGGTTTTTAATTCCTTCATCAGTGTTCCCTATTTTTGCACTCATTTTCTACTGATAATTAGTAGGGATTTAAACGGCTTTGATGACTGAGTATAAAAGAATTTTGGTAACGGCTGCGCTTCCTTATGCAAATGGACCTTTGCATATTGGTCACCTGGCTGGCTGTTATATCCCGGCAGATATCTATGTACGATACCAGCGAGCGCAGAAACGTGACGTCAGGTTTGTTGGTGGAAGCGATGAACATGGCGTTCCTATTACAATTCGGGCAATGAAGGAAGGCATAAGCCCGCAACAAGTTGTTGACAAGTATCATGGCATCATCAAAAATAGCCTTGAACAGATGGGCATTTCGTTTGACATTTATTCGCGCACTTCAAATAAAATTCATCACCAAACCGCCTCCGATTTCTTCAAGAAATTATATGATGACGGGCTGTTTGAAGAGAAGGAATCCGAACAGTATTATGATGAAAAGGCAAAAACATTCCTTGCAGACCGATACATCATCGGAACGTGCCCGGTTTGCGGAAATGAAAATGCATATGGTGACCAATGCGAGAGATGCGGTTCCAGTCTCAGCCCTGAACAGTTGATCAATCCGAGGTCCGCATTGAGCGACGCGAAACCCGTCAAGAGAAAGACAAAGCATTGGTATTTCCCGTTGCATCAATATGAACCATGGTTAAAAGAATGGGTTCTTGAAGAGCACAAGGATTGGAAGAACAATGTTTATGGCCAATGCAAGAGCTGGTTGGATAATGGGCTTCAAAGCAGGGCAATGACCAGGGATAGCAATTGGGGAGTGAAGGTGCCGCTTCCAGACGCTGAGGGAAAAGTTCTGTATGTATGGTTTGATGCGCCTATTGGATATATCAGTGCTACCAAAGAGCTCACCAGCAATTGGGCAGATTACTGGTGTCAGAAGGATACAAAGCTGGTACACTTCATTGGGAAAGATAATATTGTATTCCACTGTATTATTTTTCCAGCGATGTTGAAGGCACATGGAAATTTTGTTTTTCCGGATAATGTTCCTGCAAATGAGTTCCTGAATCTTGAGGGAGAGAAAATTTCTACAAGTCGTAACTGGGCAGTTTGGGTGGATGAATATGTAAAGGAATTTCCTGACATGCAAGATAGCCTGCGGTATGTATTGACGGCAAACGCACCTGAGACAAAAGACAATGATTTTACATGGAAAGACTTCCAGGAAAGGAATAACAATGAACTCGTTGCCATCTTTGGAAATTTTGTGAACCGCACTTTTGTACTCATGCATAAGTTGACGAAAGGGAAAGTTCCCCCTTTCCACAATGAAGCCATCGATGAACTTGACATCGAGATCATTCGGAATATAGAAGCATCGAAAGCAAATGTGGAAAATGCCATTGAACAATACAAATTCAGGGAAGCGCTTTATGAAGTAATTGACCTTGCAAGGAAAGGAAATAAATACCTGCAGGAAAAAGAGCCGTGGAAGAAAATACAAAACGGAAACGAAGAATCCCAGCGATCTATTGACAACTGTCTTCACCTTTGCCTCCAATTAACCGCTAACCTGGCAGTTCTCATCAACCCGTTCCTTCCATTCACCGCAAAAAAGATGTTGCACATGATGAAGGTGGTGGATAAAATGCTGGATTGGAAAAATTCAGGCAAGATTAAGTTATTAAGTACCGGCTATAGTTTGCGTGCGCCTGAACTGTTGTTCAGGAAATTAGAGGATGATGAAATCAAATCACAAGTAGAAAAATTAAAAGGTAAAACACCTGCAACCACCATGAATGCAAATGAGAATCCGCCCGAATCCAAAGATGTGGCTACACTAAAATCTACAATTCAATACGACGATTTTGCAAAGCTTGACCTGCGAATCGGAACGATAATATCCGCAGAGAAGGTTGAGAAAGCAGACAAGCTTTTGAAGCTCCAGATCGATCTCGGATTTGAAACGAGGACGGTGATTTCCGGTATCGCGCTTCATTTCAAGCCGGAAGAGATTGTTGGAAAGCAAGTCACAGTTGTTGCAAATCTTGCGCCTCGCAAAATGCGCGGCATTGAAAGTAATGGAATGATATTAATGGCCGAAGATCAGGGCGGCAAACTAAAGTTTATTGCGCCCGATGTTGAAACCACAAATGGATCTTCAGTCAGTTAATAGCATGTCTACCCGGCAGCCTGTCTTCGGCAGCACGAGCACAATCCAATCAGGTTGGTGTTGGAAAAATTCGCCTTTTGCGTACAAGGTTAAACCTCTTCACACCATTAAAGAAAAACAAAAATCTTTCAGGTTTCGATAAATCATCTATATTCATTCTTCCGATACCGTGAGAATGGTAGTTCTGTCCCTCTTCAGTTCGCACCCCCGAATGCTCACTCCTTATTCTTTGCACTGATCACTTCATTAAAACAACAACAATATGCACAAACTCGTCCTTATTGCAGGCGTTAGCTTACTCGCGGCTTGCAACAGCGGTTCAAAAGAAGAAGTATCTTCTATGGCTCCGGCAAAAGACACGGCCAGTACCGCTTCTGCAGACAATGTTTCTTACGCTTATACTGCTGGCTATTCCTCCAAATTTGAGATTGGCAATGCTAAAGACGCACAATTGATCATGGATCTCTGGAAAGATTGGGAGGATGGAGATCTAACTAAGAGTAAAGATAGGTTTGCAGATACGGTCAGCTTGTACCTAGCGGATGGAAATAAGATTTGGGGCTCAAGAGACAGCGTCATCGCCATGTCTCAGCGTTTTAGAAGCTCGGTCGCATCGGTCACAAACAAGGTGGATGCATTTATGCCATTAAAAAGTACTGACAAAAATGAAAATTGGGTAGCAGTGTGGGGAAAGGAAATAGTTACAGATAAGAAAGGAAAGATTGATTCTACAAATTTGCATGAAGTTTGGCGCATAAATAAAGAAGGAAAGGCAGACTTGATGTACCAGTTTTCTCAGAAGAACCCACCTCCAAAAAAATAGTAAAATTTATTCTTCGTCGAAAGCTCCTTACCGGAGCTTTTTTTATTTCTAGGATTCACATTTCGAAAGAAAACAATCAAATTTGAATCTGCTCGTTTTTATTTTACCTTCGGTTTTCAATTAGTTAGCTAAACAACCATTGGATCAAGAGTATGAAACGTACAATAAAGAAAGTTGCTGTATTAGGAAGTGGAGTGATGGGTTCAAGAATTGCGTGCCATTTTGCGGGTGTCGGTGTACAGGTTCTGTTACTAGACATTGTTCCAAAGGAAGCTGCTGAGTCAACTAATAAAGCTGCCCGTAACAAACTAGTAAATAATGCATTGCAAGCTGCAATCAAAAGCAATCCATCTCCAATCTATCATAAGGACGCGTTGAAAAAAATCACTACTGGCAATTTTGATGATGACATGAAACAGGTTACCAGCTGTGATTGGGTAATAGAAGTTGTGGTGGAGCGATTGGACATTAAGCAAAAAGTTTTCGAGCAGGTAGAAAAATACAGGAAGCCGGGTACGTTGATTACTTCAAATACTTCAGGTATTCCAATTCACCTGATGGCAGACGGAAGAAGTGATGATTTTAAAAAGCATTTTGCAGGCACGCACTTTTTCAATCCGCCGCGTTACCTCAGGTTGTTGGAAATTATTCCAACTCCCTTTACTGATCCGGCTGTTGTTGAATTCCTATTGCAATATGGCGATCTCTTTCTGGGTAAGACAACTGTTTTAGCTAAGGATACGCCGGCATTTATTGCAAACCGTATTGGCGTATTTGGCATCATGGCCATTTTTAAATTGGTTGAAAAGCTCGGACTTACCATCGATGAAGTGGATGCTTTAACAGGACCAATAATTGGACGTCCAAAGTCTGCAACGTTTCGAACTGCCGATGTAGTTGGACTTGACACAATGGTAAAAGTGGCAAAGGGAGTGTACGACAATTGTCCCAAGGATGAGTTGCGCGATACTTTCACCATTCCTTCGTGGCTGGAGAAAATGGTTGACAACAACTGGCTTGGTGACAAGACTGGACAGGGATTTTTTTTGAAGAAAAAATCCGATAAAGGTGAAAGGGAAATCTACACGCTCGATTTAAAATCGTTTGAATACAAACCAAGGATCAAGAAAAAATTCGCTTCAGTCGAAGCAGCAAAACCAATTGACGACTTAAAGACCAGGTTAAAAATGTTGGTGCAGGCTCCGGATAAAGCTGGAGAATTTTATCGGCATTTCCACTACGGTTTGTTTTCCTATATCTCACAGCGTATTCCTGAAGTAACTGATGAGATTTTTAGAGTCGATGATGCAATGATGGCTGGTTTTGGGTGGGAGATCGGCGCATTCGAAAGTTGGGATGTGCTGGGTGTTGAAGAATCTACCAGGAAGATGGAGGAGGCGGGGTATCCTGTTGCAAAGTGGGTAAAGGATATGATTACTTCTGGCTTCAAAACTTTTTACAAAGTTGAAAATGGTATTCGTTTAAGTTACTCTCCTGCTGCAAAAAAATACATTTCTCCATCGGAAGCAGGCCAGGACAGCAGTGCCTTTATCGTGATGAAAAATTTCACGAACCAAACTGTTTGGAAAAATTCCGCTTGTCGCACCTACCACCTCGGCGACGATGTCCTCGGTCTCGAATGGTACACAAAAATGGGGAGCATAGGCGGCGAGGTGTTGGAAGGAATTCAAACTTCCATCGGCATGGCAGAAGAAAAATATCGCGGTCTCGTGATTGCGAATGAAGGTCAGAATTTTTCCGCTGGCGCGAATGTTGGCATGATCTTCATGCTTGCCATCGAGCAGGAATACGATGAATTGGATATGGCTATCCGCATGTTTCAGCAAACGATGATGCGTGCAAGATATTCTTCGGTACCGGTTGTTGTGGCACCACATGGTCTTTCTCTCGGCGGGGCTTGCGAGCTTAGTCTTCACTCCGACAAAGTTTGCGCTGCAGCAGAAACATATATCGGGCTCGTAGAACTGGGTGTCGGCCTCATTCCGGGTGGAGGCGGCACGAAAGAATTTACATTGAGAGCTGCAGATGAAATGCATGAAGACGAACCGGAAACAATCACCCTTAAAAATCGCTTTCTTACAATTGCAACTGCCAAAGTAGCCACATCAGGAGCGGAAGCATATGACGCCGGTGTACTCCGGCACGGAGTGGATGAAGTAGTGATCAACCAGAACCGGAGAATTTACGAAGCAAAGAAATCGGTGATTGAATTATCTGATAGTGGTTATGTAATGCCTGTGCAAAGGAAGGATATTAAAGTTCTTGGTCGCTCCGCATTGGGCGCACTATACGCGGGCATCAACGGCATGTGGCGAGCGAACTATGCTACTGAACATGATGTGAAGATTGCAAGAAAACTCGCGTTCGTGATGTGCGGGGGCGATTTGAGTGAACCGACATTAGTTAGTGAACAGTATCTCCTCGACCTTGAAAAAGAAGCATTCCTTTCCCTTTGTGGTGAAAAGAAAACGCTGGAGAGGATTCAAAGTGTACTGAAAGGAGGAAAGCCGGTGAGGAACTAAGTGATTCTTCGAATTTGAAATTCAGCCCTAAATGTGAAGAGAGTGATCCGCCACTCTCGTTTACAAAAAAATACAATATTAAACCGACTGATGATAAGCAGGGCCTAGTAATCGTTACATCAATCTTGCAAGAGGACGATTCTTAAAAGACCGGCGCGAATAGAAATGGAATTATATTGGTCCGAAACTTTGCCAGGATGTGAAATCAATTGCAAATTCGTCCTATTTTAGCTGCTAGTGGAGCGAATTGCTCTTTCGCTATATATTATGATCCTCACACTTCAATCCATCACTAAGTTCTACGGACCCATACAGGCTTTGAATAAGGTTTCGCTGGAAGTTCCGGAGGGTTGTGTATTTGGGATCCTTGGACCGAATGGAAGTGGAAAAACAACGATGCTTGGTATCGTTACCGATGTGCTGAAAGCTACGTCCGGTAGCTTTCGCTGGTTTGACGAGGAACCACAAGCTGCGCATCGCAGAAAAATTGGGACGCTGCTGGAGACACCAAACTTTTATCACTACCTGTCTGGAGAAAGAAACTTACGCATCGCCGCCGAAATAAAAGGCCATGGCCGCGACCAAATTCCAGATGTATTGAAGCGGGTAAATCTTTGGGACCGAAGACATTCCAAATTCAGCACCTATTCACTTGGAATGAAACAGCGACTTGCTTTGGCTTCTTGTCTCCTCGGGGATCCCTCTGTCCTGGTGTTTGATGAACCTACAAATGGCCTGGATCCTGTTGGAATAGCAGAAACGCGGGATCTGATTAAAAGATTGGCAAAAGAAGGCAAGACTATCATTCTTGCCAGCCACCTCCTGGATGAAGTTGAAAAAGTTTGTTCGCATGTTGCCATTTTGCAAAAAGGAAAACTCATCGCCGCCGGGCATGTAGACCAAGTATTGGCGAATGAAGATATAGCCGAAGTTGGCGCGGAAAACCTTGCAAAATTGGAGTCAGTCTTAAGGAGTACAAATGGATGGAGCAGCATCAAGACTGAAGGCAACGTTGTTCAACTTTTCTATCCGGTGGGCACTGCAAGGCTTGAGTCTATCAATGAACACTGTTTCAAAAACGGTGTCATACTGAACCATCTTCAGTTAAAGAAGAAGAGTCTTGAAGTGAAATTCTTTGAATTAACACAATCCGCAAACACGAAATGACGATATGCTGAAACTATTAAGAATTGAATGGATGAAACTGAAACACTATAGGACCTTCTGGATCCTGAGTGCCCTCTATCTCATCAGCATTGTCGGTCTCAATTTTATCGTATTCTACGTACAACAAAGAATATTTGAAGAAAAACAAAGTAAGGGGCTGGCAGAATTGGTGATTGGCAACAGGCCGTATTCGTTTCCGACTGTATGGCAAATGACGTCGTACGTAAGCGGATTTCTTTTATTCCTGCCAGGCTTGCTGATGATTATTTTTATTACAAATGAATATAGTTTCAAAACACACCGTCAGAACATAATTGATGGCTGGAGCCGAAAGGAATTCATTTCGGTTAAGCTGGTATTAGCGTTGATAATAGCTTTCGCATCTACTTTGATAGTAATCATAACTGCAATGATTTTTGGATTCCAATTAGAGAATTCGTTTTCCCTTGACAAGTTCGAGCATGTTGGATATTTTTTTATTCAAGCATTGAGTTATGGCCTCGTGTCCGTTATAATTGCCGTTGTGGTGAGACGAGGGGGGCTGGCGATAGGTATTTATTTTATGTACGCGGTGGTTCTCGAAAATGTATTGTCAAAAGTGATGAACCATTGGCTCAATGATACAGGCCGATTTCTTCCTTTGCAATCAACGGACGAATTAATACCGCTTCCTGTTTTCGAAAGGATGCAACGGCAAATAATCGGCGCACCCAATTACCCGGTCTTGTTTGTAGTGGTAACACTCTACCTGGTTGCTTATCTGGTTTTCATTCAGAGAAAATTCCTGCGCTCAGACCTTTAGTGATTCGTCAATTCATCAATCGCAGATTGGAGTGTTGGATAGATATACCGGAATCCGGCCTGCCTTATTTTTTGATTGCTGACAGTTGTGCTCTTTAAAACCTCTATGCTCATTTCGCCAAGTGCAAGCCTTAATGCTGCGGTGGGCACATAAACGGGGACAAAAAATTTACCCCTTGTCTTCTTGCCGAGTTCCAATATTAATTTCTTATTTGATTCTGGTTGAGGGCTAACCGCGTTGTATACTCCATGCAATTCTTCTCGCTCCAAAACATAACAATATATCCTACAGAGGTCAGTAATATGAATCCAACTTATGATTTGCTGGCCATTTCCCAGTATTGTGGCTAATCCAAAGCGCAGCGGCTTTTTAAATTCTTGCAACGCGCCACCCTGATTGCTCAAAACAATTCCTGTTCGCAATTTTATAAGTCGCTTTCCAATTTGTTCTACAGGATTGATACTTTCTTCCCATGCTTTACATGTTTCACCGAGAAATCCTTTAGCCGCTGGTGCATTCTCATGAAATGGAATTTTGTCTGCCATGTCCTCACCATACCAGCCAATAGCGGAAGCAGTAACAACCGATTGTATATTATTCGGAATCCCCTTCAAAGCTTTCACCAACAATGCGCTGGTCCTGGTCCTGCTTTCAAGAATTTCTTTTTTTCTTTTAGCAGTCCATCTTCTTTCACCAACATTCGCGCCCGCAAGATGAATTATGTGATCAGCCGTTTGGATCGCTTTTTCATCGATTGTTTGCTGGTCTATATTCCATAATGCATATTTCAGTGAACCTTTCCCCTCGATTTTTTCAGAATTACCTTTCTCTTGCCCGGCCATCGGGGACACTGCATCATTGAACCGGTTATGCGGAATCTTCCTGGTAACAATTGTTACATCGTATCCCTTATCCAAAAGCATCGTGGACAAGGCTGATCCAATCAATCCTGTTCCACCAGTAATCAATATCGTTTGTCGATTATTCATTTTACGCTTTCAATCCAACAGTCGACGATCTAACAATCCCTGTCGAACGACCGGGCTAACGAAAGTTCACAACTGATCGTTCGGGCGGTCGTATTAAAAAAGGTCCCCCTGAAACTTCAGAGGGACAAACACTAAAAACAAATGGTGGTTCAAAATAACTCAGCAAGGATTAATCGCGAATTGATGCAAACCGTTGCGATTAGTCTGGCTTCTTCCCGTCTAAAAAAGTATTTAATGTGCTAATGGACGTATTATTTTTTTCGTCGGTCTTTACTTCGTAGTTGCTATAAAAATCCTGTGCAGCTGAAATTGTATTATACAATTCCAAATTACGGCGGACGTATGCCGGCACAGTCTCAAACTCATTATTAGGATCAGCAGCATTAATATTGAACGACAAGTTGCGCAACTTGTTTATTCGTTCTGCTGCGCGGCGCTTTTGCTCTCCTACTTCGTCCAGCATTGCCGGCTCCTCAATAGGACAATTCGCCATCTGTTCCTGAATTTGATGGGCCAGGGGCTCGTCCGCCGCTGGAATTTCATCTTTGACTACCAGTTGCATTTCCAGGGAAGGTTCTTCTTCCTTTTTGGAATGAGTGCTGGTACCAGAGACTGAGTGTTCGGGGTTGGATTTCTCCGACCGAGGATTTCCATGAATATTAGTTTCCTTTGGCTCCGCATAGATATTGGAAGGCTTGGCCAAGTATCCTCCACTCACTGCAGATGAGGGAGAAGCATTCTCAGCCTTAGGCTGAATATTTTGTTGTGGAATATCAGAGTCGGGCGAAAATAATAACTGAATCTTCTCTGCGGCTTCCGACTTATCCACCATCTTCCCACCAGCGTTTATATGGCGGTCGTCATTTGCAAACATTATGATCGACGTGGGGGAATCTGCGTTGACTTCGATCAATGAAGGTTGAAGCTCCTTGGGCAAACCACCATGAACAGGTTGCAATTCTGTTGCCTTCTTCTCATCCGCAATTTCCGTTTCTTCAAATTGAAGCGCCGGTTGGTTATCAAGTTTCTTCTCTTCATCATTTACACCAAGAGTCATCAATATTTTCTCATCGTTCTTTGCTTCTTGCTTTACTGACTCTTTTTTGGTGAACGGATCTTTGTGTTCAAAGCCAGTTGCTATCAAAGTGATTCCAATCTGCGCTCCAAGTGCATGATCATATCCAAGCCCGAGGATAACATCAGTATGTTCACCAGCTTTGCTGATGAGATAATTTTGGATAATATCAACTTCATCCATGGTAAACTCGTGATCTCCCTCCGCTGAATTGATATTGATAAGGATCCATTTAGCACCATGGATTTCATTATCATTTAATAAAGGAGAATTCAAAGCTTCTTCAATAGCCCGCTGCGCCCGATTCTCGCCTTCAGCCGCCGCACTTCCCAAGATAGCAACACCGCCATTACGCATTACCGTGCAAACGTCAGCAAAGTCAACATTGATTTGCCCTGTACTATTGATGACATCTGTAATACATTTTGCTGCAGTTGCCAGCACATTATCCGCTTTCGAAAATGCTTCCTTCATTTTCAGATTGCCATATTGATGCCTTAGCTTGTCGTTGCTGATGACCAGCAGCGTATCCACGTACTGCTTCAAATTTTTAATTCCCTCCTCTGCTTGTATCTGGCGCTTTTTTCCTTCATAACTAAACGGAGTAGTAACAATACCTACAGTTAATATGCCCAAATCCTTACAGATCTTCGCAATGATGGGAGCTCCGCCGGTACCCGTTCCACCGCCCATGCCTGCAGTTACAAAAACCATTTTTGTATTCACCTCCAGGATGGAGCGGATTTCTTCTAAAGATTCTTCCGTTGCCTGCCGGCCAATATCGGGATTTGCGCCTGCACCCAACCCTTGCGTGAGATGTGGTCCGAGCTGTACCTTATTTGGCACTCGACTTAGTGCAATGGCTTGCGCATCGGTGTTACAAAT
>Ga0136846_1229031_pt1 | contig 11727 bp, 11 predicted proteins | sample HopSoiMetagenom2_FD_96841 | JGI IMG/M metagenome (GOLD analysis project Ga0136846, IMG submission 96841) | Grasslands soil microbial communities from Hopland, California, USA - 2 Assembly 2016 (version 4) | ecosystem: Environmental > Terrestrial > Soil > Grasslands | place: USA: Hopland... | reverse complement strand
GTCCGGCTGCTCAAGCTGCACAAGCCGGCGCTTGTCATCTGCGTCGGCCAAGCCGGCGGGCGCCACGCGATCTCATTGGAGCGCGTGGCCATCAATGTCAATGACGCCCGCATTCCCGACAACGCGGGCGGCCAGCCGGTCGACACGCCCGTCGTCACCGGCGGCCCTGCGGCTTACTTCGGCACTCTGCCCATCAAGGCCATGCTGCAGGCGCTGCAGGGCGCCAACATTGCTTCCGAGGTGTCGCAGACGGCCGGCACTTTTGTCTGCAACCACGTGTTTTATGCGCTGATGCATGCGCTGGCCACGCAGCGGGGCTTTAAACGCACACGCGGCGGCTTTATCCACGTGCCCTATGTTCCTGAACAGGTGGCCGGGCAAAGCGTGCCCAGCATGCCGCTGGAGGAGATCGTGAACGGGTTGAGGCTGGCCGTGGCGACGGCGCTGGCTACCGGGCGCGACATTGCAAAGGGCGCGGGAGCCGTCAGCTAGCCGGGTCGTTGCCCGCTGCAGGCCGGGCTGGCTCATCCCGCAGCAGCCGCCACGCCAACCACGTCCCCAGCACCGCATTGCCGATGGCAAAGCAGGTCAGCACCAGCGTGCCCACGACGTTCAGCGGCCGGTTCTGCACCACCCAGGCCAATAGCGGGGACAGCCCGTTGAGCACAAGCATCAGCCAGAAAAGCGGATTGCGCGGCTGGTAAAGCCGCGACAGCCGTGCAAGAGCTGAAGAAGGTGAAGGAGGTGAGAGGGGCGGCCGGTCCATCGTGGCCCCATGCTAACCGCAGCGGCCGCTGAGGCCCCTGAGGCTCTGGTAGCGAACGGACGGACTGGCGAACGGATGGCCTAGCGAATCGCGAAAGACGCGCCCATGAGGCCTTGCACAGGCTGCGTCGGCATCATGCTGCTGACGGAAGCGCTTGCACCGTTGCTGGCCATCATGCCGCCGGAGTCGGGCGATGCGTCAGCCAGCGCCTGCGCCTTGGGGGCACTTTCCGTGGCGGGTGGCATGGCCGCGCTGGCCATCGCGCGTGCCTGCCGGAAACAGCTCTGGCGTGCAGGGCCCGCCGCCTTTTCAATGCACTGCGCGATCGCTGCCATTTCAGTCTGGCGCTGGTAGTCGCGGATCCTCGCTTTGGTGACCTGCTCGTCCGCCACAAAGCCCACAGCCACCAGCTGGCACAGCAACACCAGGCCGGCCGCTACCCACAGCAGCGTTTTGTAAGGCATATCGTCGAATTTCTTCAAGCGGTCAGAAAACATGGCAGGCCTCCCTGTGAACCTGTTTTCATCCTGAGGGCCCCCCTGGGGGTTTCCATCCAGCGCTTTTCCCGGCACTTTGTAGGATAAAAACCTTTCATTTTTTTACGCCACGTAACGGCAGGCCTGCTCATCTTTGACTGCCACGCCATTGCCTCTCTCTGCCTTCGCCGCTTACCATCGCCCCCATGACGCCCGCCCTGCTCGACCCCGCCCAGACCGCCGCCCGGCTGCCTTACCCGCTGCTGGTCAGCGAACTGGCTCTCTTGCTCAAAGACATCACGGTGCAGGTGCCGCCACGCGTGGTGCAGGGTTTACCCGGCGGCGGCAGCCTCTTTGTGATGCCGGCGCTGGACGCCCGTACCGCCATCACCAAGCTCATTACCCTCACACCCGCCAACGCAGGCACCGGACGGCCCGCCATCCAGGGCGATGTGGTCGTGTTCGACATCGCCACCGGCCAGCGCCGGCTGATGCTGGACGGACCCACCGTCACCGCCCGCCGCACGGCAGCCGTCTCGCTGCTGGCGGCGCAGCGGCTGGCGCCCAATCCGAAGGGGCCGATGCTGATCGTCGGCGCCGGCGTGCAGGGCCTGGCGCATCTGGAAGCATTTGCCGAAGGCCTGGGCGTGCGCGAATTCCGGATTGCTTCGCGCAGCGCGGCCAGCGCCCAGGCTTTGGTGCATCACGCACATGCTTTAGGCTTCAATGCCCGCATGGTGTTTGACGCCGACACCGCGCTGGCCGACTGCCCGCTGGCCGTCACCTGCACGCCCGCCAGCGCGGTGGTGCTCAGCGCCCTGCCCCGCCCGGACGGCTTCATCAGCGCAGTCGGCGCCTTCGCACCCGCCATGATGGAACTGAGCGCCGCCCTGTGCCAGTACTTCGCGGCCAAAGGCTCGGTGTTTGTCGACACAGCCGACGCCAGCCACGAAGCCGGCGATCTGCTGCAAGCCGGGCTCGACGTGAGCCGCTTCGCCACGCTGGGCGATGTGATACGCCAGGACATGAAAAAACCCGCCGGGCCGGTGCTGTTCAAAAGCTGCGGCTGGGCGGGCTGGGATCTGGCCGCGGCGCGGGCGGCGCTGGCCGTTGTGTGACCGCGTGCCAAACGCAGCCACGCAGGCTTGACTCAATCCTTGAAGTTCGCCAGCTGGTTCAGGAATTCCTTGATGTTTTCAAGGATCGAGCGCTCGTTGGACATACGCAAGCGCTCCACGGCTACAAAGGCGTCTGACACGGTCGCGCTACCGGTCGCTTTGACCGGATAGTCGCGCGTCGCGCCCGGACCCGACAGCTTGTAAGTAATGCTGGACTTCACATCCAGCGTGAATCCCATGAGGGGCTGGTCCAGCTCCGCGAGATTGGCCGACACCGCGTACTTCGCCTGCGCCGGGTCTGTGGCCAGATAGCCGCTGATGGCCAGACTGTCCTCAAGCGCCTTCTTGAAACTGGCGCCATCCACCTGCGAGGTCCACATGGGGTTGGTGGCCTTGCCGCCCGTCACCTCGCCCAGCTTGACCGCGCCCTTGAGCTTGGGGTTCACCGTGGCCACGCTGCCCGGCTTCACAGTCATGGCCTGCGGCGTTGCCGAACTGGCGCAACCGGTCAGTTGCAGAACCACGGCGGCGCCGACGGCGGCGCACAACAATTTCAGAAACTTCATATCCTCACTCCTCTAGGGTGTTGTTAAAACAGGGGTTGATGAAACGGGGGGCGGCGAAACTGGTGCGGCGGAAACAAGGGACGGGGGGCAAGGGCTGCTCAGCACCACGGCCACCTCTTCGGGGTAATTGAACCCAGCCCCATTGCCTGAGTCGACCGCGTAGCCAATCAGGCCGCCGGCGAGGATATTGCCCCACGCGCCGTTGTTGTTCTTTGACACGAACTTCGCGGCGCCTTTGGACTGTGCCTTGGTGCAGGCAATCGCGATTTCGCCGTAGGATTTTTTGATCAGGGTGGATTCGGGCGTGGTGAGTTGCCAGCTTCCCTTGTCATTGGTCAGCGTGCAGGACGCAGCAGGCACGATCTCGCCCTCACACACCGCCGTCACCGCGATGCGCTGGCTGGTGCCGCTGGTGATCGAGGCGCAACCGCCAAGGAAGAAGCTGAGCGCCAGAACCCCGCCGGCTATCAGGCGGATCATGCTCGCAGGGCCCGGCAACCGCAGGCGATGAAAGCGCAGGCCGTCACGGCCCCACACACGGTGAGATGCAGGCAAACAGACATTCAGGTCTCCCTCCGGTTTGTCGTAGTAGTTATCAATGCCGCAGCGAATGTAACACGATGTTTCCCGGTCCTTGCGCTGCCCATTTTTGTTTTTATGACCCTTGCCTGGGAGCGCTCCGGGGGGCCACACAGCGAAGCTGGGCCTCGCAGCCTCACAAACCGCGCCACTGGCGCAAGACAGCACAGCGCTGGTCCCCCGTGCTACGGTGAAACATCCATACCGGAGAACGCACCATGAAGATTCTGTTCGCCGCCGACGGCAGCAAGTACACCAGGAAAGCCCTGGCCTTCCTGGTCAACCACGGTGAACTCGCGGGCGAAGAAAGAAGGCGACGTGCTGGTCCTCAATGTGCAGGCACCCGTGCAGGCCGCGTCAAGACCATGCTGGGCTCGTCCAACATCAGCGCCTGGCACGCCGAAGAATCCGAAAAGGTGCTGGCGCCCATCGAGCGTTTTACGCGCCACAAGATCGCGTTCAAGATGCTCGCGGTCTAACGCACCAGAGGATGCGGCTCCACTCCTCGGACGAACACCTTTAAGATTAATTCTCCTCACCAATCGCAGCAATGCAAGTGTCTAATTTGCGCTCAAAATCATCAAAGCACGCCAACCCTCTTAGATAGCCAAAGTCCTCGATCAGATTAGCTACCCGCGCTCTGGCGCTGTAAACGTCAAATTTCTGCAATCGCCGTCCGGAAAGTCCACTAGCCTTCCTAAGCGCATCAAAAAGAAGGTTTTTGGGGTCAGGTTCTGCAGACCAACGGTTCCGCTTAGGTAAATCCAAATTAATTACGTCTTGCGGACGACCTGCGGCCCTTCTGATCGATAGATGATCAGACAAAAGCCACGCTTCTGTCATACGTATGGGAACTACGGGAATCCAGTTGGGTATCGGAAGCCGGTCTACTGCTTCTTGAATTTGCTCCACCCTCTCAGTCCATGGTTGAGCTTCGCAGTCTCTGTGAACAATGAGAGCACTGCATGGATACATCTCATGCGCAAATCCTATTCTCGCGGTCAATCCTTTGCTCCAGTTAGGTAGGCCCTCTGCCATCTGCACGTGAAATGGGCGCTCAGCTAACTTTGCCGTCAATAGCCACTCAATAACTGGAATCAATGCACGATCCGAGCTTCCATCTGCGACAAGAGTGAAAGTTAGGACCTTCATATGAGTTTAAAAGCCCAAGTCGTGCTGAGCCCAGTCCAAAACTGACGTAGGCAATCCCGAGTAATAAGCAGGCTCCAAGCCCTTATCTTCCAAATAATCAATCAAAGTAGATTTAGTTACTGGGGGAGCAGTCAAGCCGGCATGGGGCACTTCACTTCTCCAAGTCCCTTTAATTGCCGCAAAGGTAGTGATGCTCGCGCGGCCAAGTCGCACTGGAGTAGCAATAACTAGGTCTTCGATCTTTAAATTCTTAATCACTACAGGTGAGTGCGTGTTGATGATGATTTGTCGCATAGGGTTGTCATCTCCCACCGGAGCACCAACGTCAACGCACATGCCCTTTAAAAGTTCCACAATCGCGGGAATTCTCGCTGGATGGATGCCATTTTCTGGCTCCTCCATACAAATTACCCCACCTGCCATTGGATCGCACGAGAGCACTGCCAACGCCAAAAACCTCAGCGTACCGTCTGACAGAGATCTCGCCGCGTGCTCCGCCCCACCCTTCTGGGTTAGATAAATGGTCTTAGACCTGCGAGCCTCGTCTACGTCAACCCGCAAACTATCAACGTCTGGAAGCAGGCGAGCCAGAAGATTTGACACCTTGTCAAAATCCCCAAGTCGCAGGAGGGTGGCGGGAAGGTGCTCACCGTCTGGTCCCAACCTATCATCAGAACTGAACCCGTCCGGGGCTCGCAACTTGGAAGGCTCAAGCTGCAACTGAGCCCAAGATTGCATTTCTCGACGTGCGGCCAATGCTGTAGGTCGATCATCGGTATTTACTGTGCTTAGTACAGTTCTCGGCGAAGTGCTTGCCGGAATACGAGATGGCGGCCCCTTAACTTGGTCTTGCCGCAGCAGAACAACTGCTCGGCCATCGGGACTGCGTTCTGTCGAAATAAAGTCCGACCGCTTATTCCCGCCTAGTACGGAATCTAAGAACTGTCTTTCAACTGAAAAACCAATACGTTTAGCAGACTCGGACTTGGGGATATAAGTCAGCTCTTCTTCCAAAAGCTCAATGCGTTCTGAGCCGCCTTTTCCTGGCACATACCTCAACGCCACTTTATAAGTGAGGTAAGTAGAACTAGGAGTAGCCTCGCGGTCGAAATCATCCAATACCTTTTTCGGCACGAAAAAATCAACCTCCAGCTCAATATCTCGCCATGCTTCTCCCCCCTTTTTGGCAAACAAAGAGGACAAGCTAGCCGTAGATCCGCCTTCGTGGCTTCGTACTCTTGAGGCTGCCTCCACAATCGAGTGACTAGCAAGATCGTTTATGAAAGCGATAACGTCAAATAAATTTGACTTACCTGCTCCGTTTGAACCAGCGATACAGGTGAACGGACCAAACCGCACCTCCGTATCGACAAGATTCTTAAAACCTACAACTCTTAGCCTTGTGAGCATGCAGCTCTCCTAGATCGTAGATCGCTATGGCAAAAATCAAGCCTTGGGCAGCGTCACCCCAACCTGCCCCTGGTACTTCCCGCCGCGGTCCTTGTAGCTGACTTCGCAGACGTCGTCTTTGTCGCTTTCAAAGAACAGCACTTGCGCGCAGCCTTCACCCGCGTAGATCTTGGCGGGCAGCGGCGTGGTGTTGGAGAACTCCAGCGTGACGTAGCCTTCCCATTCGGGTTCAAACGGGGTGACGTTGACGATGATGCCGCAGCGGGCGTAGGTGCTTTTGCCCAGGCAGATGGTGAGCACGTTGCGCGGGATGCGGAAGTATTCGACGGTGCGGGCCAGCGCGAAGCTGTTGGGCGGGATGATGCAGCTGTCGCCGTGGAAGTCGACAAAGCTTTTTTCGTCGAAGTTCTTGGGGTCCACCACGGTGCTGTGGATGTTGGTGAAGACCTTGAACTCGGGGGCGCAGCGGATGTCGTAGCCGTAGCTGCTGGTGCCGTAGCTGATGATTTTCTGGCCGTCGGCTGCCGCGCGTATCTGGCCGGGCTCGAAGGGCTCGATCATGCCGGTCGTTTCCGCCATGTGGCGTATCCATTTGTCGCTTTTGATGCTCATTCGGGGGAACTCCTCACTGTTCCCCGATTGTAGGCAAGCGGGGCCGCTGCCCTGCCAGATGCTCGTCAGATGCCTGGCCAGATACTTGTCGCTACAAATTTGATAGCTTATAGCCCATGATCCATATGGGCTGGAGCACGATTTGATCCACAAAATTCAAGGCGGGCGCCTCCAGCCCGGAAAAGGCCGAACTCCGCAAAGACCTGCGCGGCCCGCCTAAAACACATGCCCGGTCGCCAGCGCCGCCGCGGCCGCGCGGGTTTCGACACCCAGTTTTTCAAAAATATGTTCCAGGTGCTTGTTCACCGTGCGGTGGCTCATGCCCAGGATGTCGCCGATATCGCGGTTGGTTTTGCCTTTGGCCAGCCACGACAGCACCTCGGTTTCCCGTGGCGTCAACGCGGCATTGGCCAGGCGCGAGGGCGACGCGGCGTTGGCGCTGCACTGCTCCAGCAGCAGCATGGTTTCACCGATGCCGACGCGGCCCATGTTGCGCACCGACAGCTGCACACCGGCCAGGCTCAGCAGCACCTCGCCGGAATCGCCTTCGAGCGCGGCGTAAACCGGCTCGGGCAGGCGGCCCGGCTGCGTCCCGGCATCGGGGCCTTGCAGCCACAGGGCCGCCTGCGGCGAGCGCCAGGCGATCCGCCCGCGCGCATCCACCAGCACCACGCCGAAGCCGGCCACGTCCACGGCCTCGCGCGCCAACCGCGTCATGCGCGCATTGCGTGTATGGGTGTGCAGGCGCGCCACCACCTCTTGCGCGCGCAGCGGCTTGACGACGTAGTCCACGCCGCCGCAGGCAAAACCTTCCAGCACATGCGGCGTCTCCGACAGGCCCGTCATAAAAATCACCGGGATGTGCGCCATCACAGGGTTGGCCTTGATTTGACGGCAGGTGTCAAACCCCGACAGGCCGGGCATGACGGCGTCCAGCAGGATGGCATCAGGGGCGACCAGTTCCAGGCGCTGCAGCGCCGAGTCGCCGTCGCGCGCCACCAGCACGGTATAGCCCTCGCCTTCCAGCGTGTCGCACAGCATGCCCAGGCTGCTGGGGGCGTCGTCCACGACCAGCACCACGGGCCTTTGTTCCTCAGCGGCCTCAAGCATCGACGCCCTCCGTCAAATGATCGAGCAGCAACTCGAGCTCGCAGCGGCTCACAAAGCCGCGCAAGCGCGCGCAGCTGGCGGCCAGCGCCGGGTCTTCGGCCGCGACGCGGTCCAGCAGCCGGTGCAGGCCATGCACGTGGCCCAGCTTCACCAGGCGTATCAGCCCGGCGCGGGCTTCCTCGGGCAGGCCCAGGGAAGCTTCCCCGGATGCGCCCGCCGCGCCGGCAGCCGGCGGCGCGGGCGAAACCACCGAGGTCACCCACTCCAGCCCCAGGTGGCGCTGCAGGGCGTCCATCAGTTCCGACTCAAGCACCGGCTTGCCGACAAACGCCTGGCAGCCCGCCGACTTCAGCCGCGAGGCCTGGTTTTCAAACACATTGGCCGACACCACGATGATGGGCACGCCGTCATAACCCCGGCTGCGTATCTGCACCGCCGTTTCCCAGCCGTCCAGGTCGTCCATGCTGATGTCGAGCAGGATGGCGTCCGGCACGCCGTCCTTCAGGCTGTCAATGCACTCAAGGCCACTGGCCGCTTCTTTCACGTCAAAGCCCAGCGGCGTCAGCATGCCTGCCAGCATCTGGCGCTGCACCGGCTGGTCGTCCACCACCAGCAGCGTGCGGCGTTTGCCGAAGAAGCCGGCAATCTGGTGCGGCGGGTCGGCCTGTGGGCCGGGGTCATCGATTTCGCGCAGATAGAGCCGCACGCTGAAGGTGCTGCCTTTGTCGGGCTCGCTTTGCAGGCTCAGGTCGCCGCCCATCAGCGCGGTCAAGAGGCCGGTGATGGTCAGGCCCAGCCCGGTGCCCGGCTCGCCGCGCCGGCGGCCGGCGGCGCCGCGTTCAAAGGGCAGGAAGATGCGCTGCTGGTCTTGCGGCGCGATGCCGATGCCGGTGTCGACCACATCAAAACGGATCACCTCGCGCCGGCAGTCCACATGCAGCTTCACGCTGCCCGCGTCGGTAAACATCACAGCATTGCTCAGCAGGTTGATGATGATCTGGCGCAGCCGCTTGGCGTCGGCCTGCACCCAGGCCGGCATGCGGCCGCTGTGGGTGTAGATGAAGTCCACGCCCCTGGCCTCGGCCTGGGGCCGCACCATGCTGACCAGGCCTTCCAGGAAGTCGGGCAGCGGCACCGGAATCGGCTCAAGGCGCAAGCGGCCGGCCTCGATACGCGCCAGGTCGAGCAAGCCGTCCACCAGTTGCAGCAGGTGCTCACCGCTGCGCTGTATGGTTTGCACCGCGTCGCGTGGGGTGGTGGCCAGCGCTTCGCTTTTCAGCAAAATTTGCGAATAGCCCAGGATGCTGTTGAGCGGCGTGCGCAACTCGTGCGTCATGCCGGCCACGTAGCGCGTCTTGGCCTGGTTGGCCGACTCGGCCACTTCCTTGGCGGTTTGCAGCGCCGCGTCGGTGCGCTGGTGCGCCTCGATCTCACGCGACAGCAACTGGTTCTGCCGGTTCGACTCGTCTTGCGCCATGCGCCGGCTTTCGCTGCCCAGCACCACCCACCAGCTGCAGACCGCGACGATGAGCAGCAGCATGGCGAACACTTTCACAAACGCCGACCGCAGCAGACCCGACAGGTCACCCGAGGGTGAAAAGGTGGTCTCCTGCATATAGACCATGCCCATCACTGTGGCCAGCAGCGCACAGAGTGAGAGCATCACCACCATGTAGTGGCCCACGCGGAAGTTGACGCGGCTCGACAGCGCGCTGGGCAGCAGCTTGCTCAAAAACTCCTCGGCCTGCTCGGCGGCGCGCGAGCGCGTCTTGCAGCGGTCGTGGCAGCGCGACTCCAGCGTGCAGCACAGCGAGCAAATGGGTGCGCCGTAAGCCGGGCAGCTGGCCATGTCTTCAGCCTCGAAAGCGTTCTCGCAGACGTGACAGCGCACCCTCTGGCCGGGCACGCCCATGGCCTGCGGCTTGCGCGCGACGTAATAACGCCCTTTGGTCAGCCACGCCAGCAGCGGCGACAGCACCAGCGCCATGCCCAGCGCGATAAAGGGCGAAAAAGCCTCGGCCTTGGGGCCCATAGCGCCGGTATATGCGAACACCGACACCACCGTCGCCAGCAACATGGAGCCCAGGCCAACCGGGTTGATGTCGTACAAATGCGCACGCTTGAACTCGATGCCGGGCGGGCTCAGGCCCAGCGGTTTGTTGATGACGAGGTCGGCCACCAGCGCGCCCACCCAGGCGATCGCCACGTTGCTGTAAAGCCCCAGCACTTTTTCGAGCGCTGAAAAAACGTCCAGCGTCATCAGCAGCAACGCAATCGCGACATTGAACACCAGCCACACCACACGCCCCGGGTGGCTGTGCGTGAGGCGCGCGAAGAAGTTGGACCAGGCCAGCGAGCCGGCGTAGGCGTTGGTCAGGTTGATCTTGAGCTGCGACACCACCACAAAAACCACGGTCGCAGCGAGTATCCATGCCGGGTCGCTGAACACATAAGCGAAACCCGCCAGGTACATCTGCGTGGGCTCCACCGCCTTGGAGGCCGGCAACTCGTGCTGCAACACCAGGAAGGCCAGGAAGGCGCCGCCCAGCATCTTCAGCATGCCCAGCACAATCCATCCCGGCCCGGCCATCAGCACCGCGGCCCACCAGCGCCGGCGATTCGCAACCGTCTTTTCGGGCAGGAAACGCAAGAAGTCGACCTGCTCGCCGATCTGCACCACAAGCGAGAACGCCACGGTCGCCGCCGCACCAAACATGAGCGGATCGAATTCGCTGCTGCCCGAGGTGCGGCCGGTCAGGCCCGTGAAGTCCGAAAACGCTTGCGGGTTCTTCCACAGCACGGCCAGGTAAGGCAAGAGCAGCAGCACGCCCCACAGCGGCTGCGTCCACATCTGCAGGCGCGAGATCAGCGTGATGCCGCGAACCACCATGGGCACGATGACCACCGCGCTGATGACGTAACACCAGGCGATGGGGATGTCGAGGTACATCTGCAGCGCCAGCGCCATGATGGCCGCCTCCAGCGCGAAGAAGATGAAGGTGAAGCTCGCGTAGATCAGCGAGGTGATGGTCGAGCCCAGGTAGCCGAAGCCGGCGCCGCGCGTCAGCAGATCCATGTCGACGCCGTAGCGCGCCGCGTAATAGCTGATGGGCAGGCCGGTGAAGAAGGTGATCAGCCCCACCACCAGGATGGCCCACAGCGCGTTGGTGAAGCCGTAGTTGAGCGCGATGGCGCCGCCTATCGCTTCCAGCGCCAGGAATGACATCGCACCGAAGGCCGTATTGCCGACCCGCCACTCCGACCACTTGCGAAAGCCGCGCGGCGTATAGCGCAGCGCGTAGTCCTCGACGGATTCGTCGGCCACCCACGCGTTGTACTCGCGTCGAATACGAAAAATTTTCTGGGTGGCGATGGTCAAGGGCGGTCTCCATCAATCGGCAGCGGGCGGGCGGGCGGCCTGTCAAAGCCGTCCGCAAGAAGTGTGCCCGCGTCTGGTGCGTGCACCAGGATCGGTTTCTACGTTGATTGACGTATTGGGATACGCAGCCCTCGTGAACATGATTCACCTGACCCCAACGTAAGCCTTCCGCTTTTTATTGCGTCAGTTTTTTCCACTTTCACCGTTCACCTTTTCACCAACCGCAGGAGCCCAGCATGTCCAACGACGATCGCGACCCATCTTCCTTCATCAACCGCCGCCGCCTCATGCAGGGCGTCGCCGCGGCCCTGCCGCTGGCCGGCCTGCCCGGCTGGGCGCAGGCCCAGCAATTTCCCACGGCCAAGGTCAACACCACCAAGCTGGCCGTCACTGACACCGAAGTGACGGTAGGCCAGTTGCACTCGGCCACCGGCACCATGGCGATTTCCGAGACGGGTTCCATCCAGGCCGAGCAGCTCGCCATCGACCAGATCAACGCCATGGGCGGCGTGCTGGGCCGCAAGATCAAGGTCATCAAGGAAGACGGCGCCTCCGACTG
>Ga0136846_1207814_pt1 | contig 11727 bp, 12 predicted proteins | sample HopSoiMetagenom2_FD_96841 | JGI IMG/M metagenome (GOLD analysis project Ga0136846, IMG submission 96841) | Grasslands soil microbial communities from Hopland, California, USA - 2 Assembly 2016 (version 4) | ecosystem: Environmental > Terrestrial > Soil > Grasslands | place: USA: Hopland... | reverse complement strand
TTGGTCACTCACTTGCGATGAGGGGCATTGCATTGAGGGCCGACCGCGAAGTACCCGAGGTTCCGCGAGAGGCCTTCCTTGACGACTTCGAACTGTACCAACCTTCAGCGCCCGATTTCGAGGAAAAAAACGATCGTCATCACGAACCAATATTCAAAATTTGGAACAAGGATGAACGTTCAATAGCGTTCGGCGCAGTTAAGAAGTGGCTCCGGCGGGGCGAGCGCTGGTCAGTCGCCTATTGGCTAGCCTCGCAATTCATAGGCGGCGGAAAACAAGTAAATCGCAGTAACATGTTGCGAGCGATGGCTTGGTTCGAGGCGGTTCCGGACTATGTGTTTGATGAGATAATCCCTGAAAGCAAGGTCAAGCAATTTTCCAGAGAATGCCGTAAACTAGACAGCTTTAAAGCGCTTGGACTAAAGACGAAAAGGTTAAGTGAAGTACTCAACGATCTTGCCAGAATACCTCTTATGGACAGAATTGAACTTGCAGTGAACGATATCAACCGGCTTGTCGGCGACGATTTCCTTTCAAAGTCCTTCCTTGATGACTGCAAGGGCGCGAAGAACCTACGAAATAGGGCTGCCCACGGCGGGGACGACACTCTTGAGGCCGATTTTCGGAGTGTCGTGGTTTCCACTGCCGCAATTGAAACGTTAGCCCTGCTGGTAACGATCAGATCGCTGGGGGTCGATGCCCGCATACTTAAGGCAATCACCAATGCTTACAACCCACATCCCTATGCTCGCTATTTTTGGGCTGCGGGCCTCCCAGAATAAGAGCGTTTATTGCTAACGTCCGTAAGGCACCCGTCTTCCTACATTTCCGTTGCACGACCGCCCGTGGCAGCTTAGCGTGTGCCTCATTGTCGACTACTCGCCTTTTGCGCGAGTTCACTCTAAAAGGAGCCGTGAATTGCTTCGAAGGGGAGGAAATCTTGGTTAGGGCGGGCACATGGTTAGATGACTTGATAGAAATTTATAATGATCTTGGTGGGCAGTCTCCGTACAGACAGGTCTACCCTTTGGCGCGAGAACGTCGGCTGGCGAGAGGCGCGTCTTGGACAACACAGGCAGAGGCATCGATTAGGCGAACGGTCGAAGACCACGCACGAACGTCCAATAATTTTCGCGGTGAAGAGGTGTTCTACACGGTACACGGGCACGGCAGGGGTGTCTGGGCCCTGATGCCGAACTATCTCCGTTCAAATCCAGTTATGCCTTCGATGGGCGCGGCTTCATACACTGCCGGAGTTGAAGGTATTATATTGGAGTATACCTATTTGAGGCGCTCTCGTGACCCAAGGCTTGTGGAGGAGCGAAAAAGGATCGATGACTACACCTGCCAAGTCTGTGATTTCCGCCTGGCTGTTGGGGATGAAAATTACGTTATTGATGTCCATCACTTGCACCCATTAAGTACGGCAGCCCCTGTGGTGATTACCAGCGTGGAAGATTTAGTTTGCTTGTGCCCGACATGCCATCGAGTGGCGCATTCGCGAAAAGAAAGACCTCTAACCTTGCCGGAGGTTCGTGATCTCAGGTCGCGGAGATAGCGGAGCAGCGCCTCATCAGAGCAGGCATCCTACCGTCCTAACCTTGCATGCTTTTAGTCCACATGGTCGGGCGTCCTAGAGGAGCCCTGCTGCATTACGCCCGCTTGCTTGTTGAGAGCCTCGTACGCAAACAAGCCGGCAGCTAACAAATCTATGGGTAGCCAAATGGGCCGGCTGAGCCATACGGGAGCCAAAGGGTTGAACAGGATTGCGGTCACTCCCATCGCGATTACTTTCCAGTTGGTGGAATTGTTCACGCGATAGCTTGCAAGCGCTGCGATGACAGCCGAAACGGCCACGATCCACCGAAGGAAAGTATAGTAACCGTAAGGTAAGGGCATCACCGCTAACAAAAGGAGAGCCGCAGGAATTAAAAAGTATCTACGTGTTGAGCTGTTCAAGTTTACATCTCCTCCGTGTCCTCTCCCCTTTTACCACTCACTCCACCGCTAGTGAAAGGGCTACGCATCAAAACGCATCCATCAGATACTCAAGCGTGTTGGCTTCTTGCGATTCGTGAGTACACAAGACAAACGGACGGAAGCTGTTGTTCCCTGACATACCGGAAGCCCTTATGCGGCAAAGTTCGGAATGAATAGCCCCGAGTTTCGTAGACACCCTCGGGTTAGATTTTCTGCTGCTTCTCGAACTCGACGGGCGACAACATCCCGTTCCTGACGTGTTTGCGTTTTGGATTGTAGAACATCTCGATGTAATCGAATACGTCCTGGCGGGCCTCATCGCGTGAACGGTAAACCTTGCGGCGTATCCTTTCGCGCTTCAGAAGATTGAAGAAGCTTTCGGCCACGGCGTTATCATGGCAGTTGCCACGTCGGCTCATCGAATGAACCAGATTGTGGTGCTTGAGGAACGAAGCCCAATCCATGCTGGTGAACTGCGAGTCCTGGTCCGAATGGATCAGCACCTTGTCCTTCGGCTTGCGCCGCCACACGGCCATGAGCAGAGCCTGCAGCACGACATCCGTGGTTTGGCGACCCTGCAATGCCCAGCCGATGACCCGGCGAGAATAGAGATCGATGACGACAGCAAGGTAAGAGAAGCCCTCGCAGGTCCGGATATAAGTGATGTTCGTGACCCACGCGTTGTCCGGAGCCGCCACGTCAAACTGCCGGTCGAGCGTGTTGTCGATAGCGACAGAAGGCCTGCCGCCATAGATGCCGGGGCGGCGCTTGTAGCCGATCCGCGCCTTGATCCCGGCAAGACGGCTCAGACGTGCAACCCGGTTCGGGCAGCACATCTCGCCCTGATCGAGAAGATCGTCGTGCAGCTTTCGATAGCCGCAGTCCTTGCTCAAGCCTTCTATCATCTAACAGCTCAATTCGGTGGAAAAGCAGCTCTACTGCGCATTGGCAAATGCTATGCTCACTATCAAATCACCGCGCTTTGCCTAAGCTAGGCCATGATCACAGATGTATTTTCAATACGGTATGAGGAAACCCCGATCTGGTCGACGTTTACAGAGCGAGACCGGAGATTTTTAGTTCAGGCAGCGAAGCTGGTCACGGAGCAGCTATTCCCCAGGATATACCCAGGCGATGCGCAAGACGCAGACGCTTCTCTACAAATTGTCCATGATCGGGTGGCAACGGAGATTGGGTTAATACTGCTTGGTCAGGCTTGGTTCCAAAGCGGAACCCAATGGCACAAGAATACGATTGCCGCCCAGCTGTCCGGTTTCATGATGGATACGTTCCGAGACACCTATTCACCTGACCTGTTCATGAAAATCCGCATGAACGTTGTTGAGCTTGCATTTCGACTTCGGGAGGAACAGATAGCTGCCCTCAACAATGGACTCCCAACCCGCATTGAAGAGATCAAAAAACGCTTTGCTAAGGTGCCGAATGGTAAAGCGACGGGCCTCTCTCAAGTGGCTAAGTGGGAAGCTCAAGTGGCCACGCTCACAAAGATGTTTACGGAAACACTAGCCGAGCTCAACGAGAGGATGTTTCGGGCTCGCTTCCCGCTCGCATATCATAGGGGCTTCATTCAGATATCCAGCGACGCAACTGTGGCGAAGATCATCGAGAAACCATTCTGGGCCTTGGTGTCTTCTTCCCCATGGGAAAACGTCGCGATTGACATGGCGAGGGCGGTTGATCTTCGAGACAACAACAAGGGCGATGCCAGCCTATATGCCTCAAAGGCTTTGGAGAGCACACTCAAGATTATCTCAGATCGTAAAGGCTGGACGACTGGCAAAGAGGTCGGCCCGGCCAACTACGTCAACAATCTTGTTAGCAAGAACAATGGCAGGTTCATTGACGTGTGGGAGCAAGAGAGCCTCCTCAAGCTGTTTAGTGATGCCCGAAGCCCCTTTGGTCATGGCCCAGGGACAGACCCCATGCCGTCCATGACCCCGCAACAGGCAAGCTGGGCTATTGAGGTCAGCATGAGCTGGATCAAGTCGCTCATCAACCGGTTGTGAGAGCTTGCCTTGGTGTCTGAGATACGCAAGGCCACATGCATCGGTAATCCCGTGGCAACGACGGTATCGCTTCCCCGTACCCTTTGACCACTACAGAATTGTGCTTAGTCGGGGTTGTATTGGGTGCGATCGCCTTCCAAATTAGCAGGCAGATAGCTTCTGTTGGGGAGGGAGAATGGCTGAAGGAGTGTGCAGGCTCACTGAGACGCGTGGCCGCTACGTCAAATCCCATCTCATCCCCCAAGCATTCACCAAACCTGAGGAACCGGGTCTTCCACTAATACAGGTTGGCAAGGCGCAGCCGTCTAAACGGCGATGGAGCAGTTGGTATGACCAAAAGCTCGTCACGGCCGAGGGAGAGGTAATACTCAGAGATTTAGACACTTGGGCAATTGAGTTTCTGCGAAAGGCCAAACTGGTCTGGAGCGGATGGGGCCCAGCTCTCTCCCTGCCGGATAACAAGTTGAATGGAAAGCAGCACAAATGGGGCTTGCGGACCGTCGCTGTCCCGGAGAAGGGCCGATTGCGATTGTTCATGATCAGCTTGCTTTGGAGGTCTGCAGCAACAACACTTCCCGAGTTCCGAGAGATAGCGTTGCCTCCTGAAGATTTGGAGACCCTGCGACTCACCTTGCTGAGAGGCGTATTGCCTCCCTTGGACTTCTATCCAGCGACGCTCGCGCAGCTATCCACCCTCGGAATTCGACACAACCAAACGCCGATTACCGGCAGCCGACCGATCTTCTCTCTTGACGGCACTGCGCCCCTCCGACAGCTTCCCATATTCAGGTTCTATTTCGACGGTTTAATAATTCATTTCCACAGGCAGAACCGAGATGACGGCGACACTGCCGGATTGGGAAATCTTGTTATTGGAGCAAGCGAAAAGCTCATCGTATCTACGCTCCCATACGAGGCGTCTTTTCAGGAGAGAAACCTCTTCAAAAATATACTGGGCTCAATGAGTAGCGGGAAGCCTAGTCTCTGAGCCAAATACAATACAAGTCTACTCTGCCCGGGTTCAACACACATCTTAAAGGTATGAATGCGATAGTGATGGCGAGTTTTGTCACGTTGGTGCATCATCGCACCAACACCTCAGGAATATAGCGCAGTGTCGTTGGGGGAGCTAGGGGTGGACGCGTGGCCTTCCCGTTTGTCAGCCCCGCTAGTCCGCTCAAACAAATCCCACTCTTTCAGCTTCGTTTCATACATAGCAGACTTGAGCTGCTCGATTGACAGCCGGTCTTGGTGGCGCTGAAAGTTCAAGAACCAGAAGACAAGACCCAAAATGAACATGGCGGACCCTGAGTACCATCCGACATGAAACGTCTCCTGGTTAACACGGCGCTCTGCATCGAGGCTCCATTGTCTGGTACGCTCAAGGAGTAAGTCCTCGTTCATCTTCCGAAGCTCGGCATAGCCGGGTGCATCGTGAGAAAGGCTCTGTATGAGAGCATCGTTGGCTTCATAGAGGTCTGCGGGTTCAACCGTCCCCAGTTTCTCCGGTAAGGGGCTCGGAGCCAGACCTGCCGCTTTCAGCCTGTGGTGCAGGATCAAGGCATCAGCTGCGCCCTTTCGGATATCAGGAATGACGGAGTGCCCGAAGGGCCCGAAGAGGTAGGTAGAGGCGATAATTAGCGCTAAACCCATGATGGTAATCAGCTTGTAAAGATTGTCGGTTGGAAAGCTCGGTATCATTGCATTCTGCCCGTTGTCGTCCTTACGCATGCGTCCCACGCCGGATCGCCTTCGTCAACAACCACAACCGCTAATGATGCTGCGTCTCAAAATGTATGAGCGGTGAGACAGTCTCTTGACCCGTCTCAAATGTCATCTTATAAGCTTCTTATCGCAACCCCTAAGGACTTACAAGACAATGGCATTGATCGGATACGCCCGAGTTTCCACCGTAGGGCAGTCGCTTGAGGTGCAGATCGGCAAGCTGACGGCGGCAGGGGTGGAGACTGACCATCTCTATTCCGACAAGAAGACTGGTGTGGACCGGGACCGCCCCGGCTTGAAAGACGCGCTACGCTTCGCACGTAAGGGTGACACCTTCGTTGTTTGTAAGGTCGACCGTCTAGCGCGATCCACAATCGACCTGATGAACATCGTCAGCGAACTCGACAAGAAGGGCGTCCAGTTCAAGGTATTGGACCAGAGCATCGATACCACGACCAAAGAGGGCCGAATGATGCTGGGGTTCCTTGCGGTCATTGCGCAGTTCGAAACCGAGATCAGGCACGAGAGGCAGATGGACGGCATCGCCCAGGCCAAGCAGGATGGCGTCAAATTCGGAAGGAAGACCGTCATGACCCAGGAGGTCGTAGACCTGATCAAGACCATGAAGGCAGACGGGAAGCCAATAGCGGAAATCATGAAGGCTTCGGGAATGTCCAGGCCGTCAGTCTATCGAGCGCTTGGCTCCGCAGGAGAATAGGGCCTTCCCTAGCGTCGTGATGGTGGATTTCGGCGGCTGAGGAGGGTTAGGTTGTCCCCTAGCGTTGCCAGCGTAATCCACGGGGCACCATGGTGGCACAGCGGATGCGTTCGGGGGCGCTGACGTGGCGGTTAGCATAATTTCTCCCCCACTAGCAGTACCCCCGCGACGACGTTAGGGTTACCCCTAGCACGACGAAGGCAATTTTGGTGGCCACCGGCACGAAGATTGCTACCATTGACGTTAGGTGGACGACTAGCAATTACCTGACCCCTAGCACATTAGGTGCCCCCCTAGCATATTAGGTGGCCCACTAGCACGGCATCGCTGTGATTGGGTTGCCCCCTAGCTGATGAAGGCGCAGGGGGTCGAAGCCGGACGCCCCAGGTGTGGCCGGTTAACCCACCCCCTAGCTCTACTCGCGAAATCCACACGTTAGCGCTCGCCTGTCTCCCCGCTGCTCCTCCGGGCGCGATGGGTTGGAGCGCTGTCGTGTGCATTTCTAGAGCATGCACAGAACTCGCTTAGCGGGACTCCCCACTAAAATCTTGAGCCCGTGTGTCTTGCTATCGATGCCTGAACAGCATGAGCAGATGCAGACGTCCTCACCATCACCACCGTCGAAACCTCAGACCACAGGAGCAACCTATGAGGACCATGAATGACCGCTAGAACCTATAGCAGACCGAAGAAGACCTTAGTTCTCAAGGCGAAGAGGAAGAGGGCTCGTAACCTTACCGCCGCTGTGGCCTACGCCGTCGAGAAGGACAACCGAAGAGAAGCCCGAGAGCAGGCAAGAGCAAGGATCGAACAATGAACGGTCACGGAACGACCATCACCCTCGATCTTGGCGCTCTCCTCATGCTGGAGGAAAACCAGATACGGGAGAAGACCGAGCGGCACACCGTAAGGCGCTACGCTGAGCAGATGGCGGGCGGAGCGATATTTCCGCCTATCAGGGTTACATTGACCGATCCCACCGACGTGACCAGAGGCTACACCCTGGTGGATGGATGGCACCGCGTCGAGGCAACGAAGGAGAACGGCGGCGGGTCCATCCTGGCCGAGGTTGTCGTTGCGAGAGCTGAGGAAATTCCATGGTTGGCTGTGGAGGCGAATAGAGCGCACGGGCTTCAACTGAAGCTCACCAGAGTGGTTCGAAGGGGCATCTTCAGGGCCTACGTACATGCCGGTAAACACCGCACGGGACGTGGTAGGAAGGTGAAGACGGCGAGCGAAATGGCCCAGGAGCTGAATGGTATCGTGTCGCGGCGGCAATTGCCGTCGTGGATGGCTGCTGATTTCCCGGCAATCTACAGGGCATTGAATGGCAATGGTCTTGAAGAGCAGGACCATGGTGGACCGAAGGGCCGCGATAGGGACGAAGAATGCGCTAAGGCAGCCCTTGCAGCGTTGGACGAGTATGAGGCCTGCATGCGGGCGATGACGGACAATCGTAAGGCTCGGAAGGTTCTGGTAGCCGCCGCCGCACAAGTCCTTGAGGTTGCCGCATCTGTCACGGGGAAACGGGAATGGCCTAAGGCTGGTTCGGTATCTTCAATTGATGATTTCTGACACGATATCCCGTAATATCAACGCCTTAGCTAAAAAGATGGCAATTGCCACTCCACATACGCATTCGGGACCCTGAAAGCACTGGGAAACAGGGCGCATAGCGGTTTCACCCCCGACATTACCATCAGAAACAATACCACTAAGGCTCGGAGCGATCCGGGCCTTTTCGTATTTCCAAAGGACACAGAATGAAATGAGAGCAGATATCCGATGTGGGCAGAGCGCAAAGGTCCGCAGGACCCAGCCCAATTGGCTTGTCGAGTGCATCAAGGCGGGCATTCCGTTGCACCAACTCCCACCGGCACCGACAGCCGATGCAAGCCACAAGGAGAAGGCGCAGTACACATGGGCTCTTCGCAAGGCATGGTCGAGCAAGACCGGTCGGACCATCGAACGCCTCACGCCACCCGGCTACAACGACAAGCTTGCGGAGGCGAGACGGAAGGAACGGCAGGGTGCTGTAGTGAGCCCTGAGGTGAGAGACCTGATCATTCGCAGAGTGTTGGAGTAACACCGCGTCGAAGGAGAAGGGCCACAGTCTCAATCACCGTGGCCCAGCTTCAACCCTCTAGCGAAGTGGGCGGGGGAATTTTGGATTTCCCAACGCAGAGACATAGCCGATCTCACCAAGCGGGACAAGCCAACGCAGGCGAACCACAATCCAGAATACGCAACAACAGCGCAATCAGCAGCCTATCAGGGCGCTTCCACATTCAACATTCAAGCATCAGAAGAGGTATAATGACCGACGCAATTTCCATCATCAAGGGATTTGAAGGCTACATCGACCACGCGAAGTGGGACCGCACCGCTTACCGCGCCGGCTATGGTTCCGACACGACCACCCTTGCCGATGGTACGAAGGTTCCGATCACCGCAGACACCGTAGTCACCCGCGAGGACAGCGAACGTGACCTTGCCAGCCGTGCTGTCGAGTTTGAGAATACCGCAGCCAACCAGATCGGTAAGGATAAGTGGGCGGCTCTCCCAGGCAATGTCCGTGCAGCCCTTACGTCCACCACATACAACTATGGCAGCCTTCCGCACGACGTGGTTGCCGCTACCCAGACCGGCGACATCAACGCTATTGCTTCGGCAGTCAAAGGTCGTGGAAGTGACAACGGCGGGATCAACGAAGATCGACGGTCGAAGGAAGCCGAGATCATCCTTGGTGGTCCTATGTCCGCCGCTGACAACGCCCAGTATCGCCCTCAGGTTTCCACGGGTGTCCAGTACACCGCAGGCACCGAGGTCAACCTTCAGTCCGACACGGCTCAGCTAGACGGTGCTCCACGCGCCGACGCTCCCGAAGACACAAGCCTCTGGCAGCTTCAGAAGGACGCCTTCAATCAGGAAAGCACTCTAGCCTACCTGATGAATAGCAACCCCTACCGCGACGATCCGAACTTCAAGGCCCCCTCGGAAGAACAGCGCTTGCAGGACCTGAAGGACCGTGGTCTTGATCCTGAGCATTACGCCAAGTTCACCGGTCAGGCTACGTCCGCCGAGGGGTACAATCGCCAGCTCCAGAACGCGGTGGAAGACCGTGATAGGCTTCAGCGTCTCCAGGGTGCCGGCATGACCGGCGCAGCCCTCCAGATCGCCAACCAGTTCCTCGATCCAGTTTCCCTGGCCACCGACGTCGCCGTAGGTGCTGTCGCCCCTCAGATCGTGTTTGGCAAGAGGGCAGGCCAGGTATCCCGAGTTCTCGTTGGTGCCCTGAGCGCTGGCGCTGGTGCAGCCGCATCGACCGGCATCAATTACGCAGTCAACCCTAATGCCACCAAGGCAGACCTTTTGATGGGCGTTGCGTTTGGCATAGGTGTCGGCGGTGTCGCCGGTAAGCTCATGTCCCGTGGTGCTACCGTCACAGAAGGCGCTCAGCTTCAGCGGCTCGCACAACGCGTGGTCGATGACCATGAGGGCGTCAAGATGGGCACCGGTTTCGGCGGCGCAGCCCCTACAGGCATCCATGAACCGAGGCTCCCATTCGAAGCTCCGATCTCTGAACTGGACCATGCTGACGTTGCAAAGACCGCCTTCGGTTCCGTACGCGCTGACCTCTCTTCCCAGCTCGATAAGTCACCCCTGGTCACCACCCGTGCCCTGGGTGGCGCTTTGGTGCAGGATGGTACCGGTAAACTCGGTGGCGCTGTCAACGGCAAGGCCGCATCTGAGGAAGCCGCATACTTCACCGAGGAGTTCCGCTCCGTCTACTTCCGAACCTACAAGGCCCAGCTCCAGAAGGTCTTCGACAAGGAAGGCACGGGTGTGGTCGACAAGTTCTGGAAGGGTGCCAGAGAGCGTCAGTTCAACGACGAGGTCGATCGCTACGTTCGTGACAAGCAGTTCATGGGTGGCGACAAGTACAGCGATGAAGTCAAGACAGTTGGCAAGGTGATCCGGGATAACCTCAAGGAACTGAACCAGCTCCAGAAAAACCCTTGGAAACGCGAGGGTCTTGAGGGGCGCTCAGTCTTTGGGCACGAGAACATCCCAGACAACCCATACTACATGCCCCGTGAGTGGCAGTCCTCCAAGATCGCTGCGGCATATCACTCGTACGCTGATGGGACCTTGGAAGACCTGTTCTTCGGTGCGTTCCGGTCGGCCAATGCTGACATGGAAGAGGGCGCTCTTCGCAAGCTGTCTACCGGTTTCGTCAAGAGCCTGACAGATCGTAGCCTGGGCCTGGACGACAACTTCGTCAGGACGCTCTCGGGCGACAACATTGATGAGATGGTCGAGATGCTGTCGAAGCATAAGGGGCTGTCTGAAGAGGACGCCAAGGAAATCGCTGAGAGCTTCCGTAAGGTGCCCAATGGTGACGCTGGTCGCGACAAGCATCAGCGGAGGCGTTCGGTTCTCGATGAGGATTATCAGCTCCCTTACAAGCCCCGGACGATCCATGGTGTCACTGAGGATCAGCCACTTTCCATCCGCGACTTCTTCAACACAGATGCCACCTCGGTCCTCGACAGATACACCAGAAATGCTGCCGGAAACATTGCCATGGCCCGTATCCGCGTGGCTGATCCTAAGACGGGCAAGCTCGTCATCGACGGACTGACCAGCCAGAAGGCGATCGACAACTACATCGCCATGATGAGGCAGGAGGCGGTCGATAGGGCGGTCCCAAAGCAGCAGATCGCCAAGGACGTGAAGAACGTCGAGCTGGCCATCAATGCCATCAAGGGTCACCACATCGACGGGCTTGAGGGGACTGAGCTGGGCTTCTGGCTCCGATCGATCCGTAAGTTCAACTTCTCCCGCATTATGAACCAAGCTGGCTTCGCAGCCGTTCCTGAGATCGGGAACATCGTCGGGTCCGCTGGTCTTAAGGCGGCTCTCTCGCAGATGCCTGCTGTCCGTCGTATGATCAATGACGCTGGTGAGCTGGCTCTCAAGGATGGGCTTGCCGACGACATCGAGTATGCACTGGGCATCGGAACTGAGCGGCTAACCCGCTACTCTCCTAGCGACGTCTACGACGATGTCATGTCTGTCGTGGACGATGGTAGCCGAGGCTGGCGTGACCATGTCAGCAACACCCTGGAGAGAGCCAACCGTGTAACCGCAGACACCTCGGGAATGTCCTTCATCGACGCAACGACACGTCGGTGGGCTTCTAAGGCAATCATCCAGAACTTCGCCAACATGGCGGCTAAGGGTAAGGGCATCTCCGCAAAGCGTCTGGCGGAC
>Ga0136846_1241959_pt1 | contig 11730 bp, 10 predicted proteins | sample HopSoiMetagenom2_FD_96841 | JGI IMG/M metagenome (GOLD analysis project Ga0136846, IMG submission 96841) | Grasslands soil microbial communities from Hopland, California, USA - 2 Assembly 2016 (version 4) | ecosystem: Environmental > Terrestrial > Soil > Grasslands | place: USA: Hopland... | reverse complement strand
GGCATTCGGCCCCGGTAACCCGGCAACGGCCGTCCCTGGGACGAGCGGGCGGCATGCTCGATGCCGCAGCGCGCACGATCACCGGGCTTCCCGCCGAAGCGCTGCACACGCGCGCCGCCGAGACCGCAGAGGCGGCGGGTCCCAAGCTGGTGGAGCCGGCGCCGGCGCCGGCGCCCGCACGCTGGCGCTCACGGCCACGTTTCAGGCGCCGGCGCGCGCTGGCCGCCGTGTCGGTGGCGGCACTGGGCGGGGCATTGGTCTTGCTGCTGGTCCCGCACGGCGGCGCCAGCAATCAGAAGACCACCGGAGCAGGGGTCAGCGCCAGCAGCGTCGGCGGGAAGGTCCTCCCCGCCCAGCCCGAAGCCGCCGTGGCAGCCACGCTTCGCAACACTCTGTCGCCGCTGGCGAAGACGCGCGGTGCCGTGGGATCTGCCCTGGCCTCGAGTGATCTCGGCACCCGTGCGCGAGGGGCGGCGAGGATCGCTGCGGCGGACCGCGACGCCTCCACGGCGATCCGGAAGATCAAGGCCGGGCCGCGCAGGCCCAAGGCGCTGCTGGGCCTCGCGACGGCGATGGCCACCGAGGCGGGCCGGCTCGACGGGCTTGTAAGCGCGATCCACAGCCGCGACCGCGGCGCCTATCGCAATGCGAGAGCCGGCGCGAGGAGGGCTGAGACTTCGATGAAGCGCTCGCTCACCGCCCTGAAGGTGGCCGGCTACGGGACGAAGAGCGCGCCGCTCCCGCCGCTCAGCCTGACTCCGCGGATCGCGTCGTCGCTGCCTCGGGCGAAGAAGGCTCCCTCGAGCTCCGGCGGGAGCACCACGAGCTCGGGCTCGAGCTCAACCTCGACGGTCACCCCCTCGTACCAGCCCAGCGGCAGTGGCTCAAGCGGAACTCGGTCCACCCCGCCCAAGAAGAGCGGTGGGGACACCATCCCCGGCACCAACGGCCACTACAGCGGCTAGAGATGAGAACCGTGGTCACAGTCGTCCTGGCCGCCTCCGCGGCCCTGGCGCTCGCCCCGGCTGCGGGCGCCGACACGCCGCAGCCGGTCGTCTCGCGCATCAGCATCGCCACCGCCGGCATCACGGGCGTGCGCACCCACCACGGTTACTCGATGCGGGTCGACACGATCGCGCTCGACAAGCTGGCCGGCGCGAAGGTGAAGCTCCGCTGCCTGGGCTGCAAGACCCGCAGGCTGGGTCACCCGCGGCACCACTCGCGCGACGCGCTCAGGTACGAGAACCTGGGCTGGCTCGTCGGCAGCTCGAACTACATCGAGGTCGATAAGTCGCAGAGCGGCTACGTGGGCCGCTGGCTGCGCCTGGGGCTGAGGCGCGTGCGGCACCCGCGGAGAGGGACCTCCTGTTTCGCGCTGCCGGAATCCGGCGTCCACGAATGCCTGCTGAAGCTCAAGACCGGCTGCCTGGTGGAGGCGACCGCGCACAGCGCCTGTCCGAGTGGCACGCCGATCCAGCCCGTCGACTTCGACCCGGCGGTGTCTCGGCTTCCCCACACCAGCATCAACTCTGGTCCCACGGGCCTCTCGAACAGCAGGATCGCGAAGTTCACATACTCGAGCGATGTCGGGACCGACTACCAGTGCAAGCTAGATGAGGGCGACTGGCTGGTCTGCCCGAACGGCCAGGAGCAGTACGAGGCGCTCTCCGACGACGACCACGTCTTCGAGGTCCGGGCCGTACTGAACGGCCAGCCGGATCCCAGCCCGGCGATCCGTAAGTGGACTGTCGACGCCACGCCGCCGCACACAGCGATCACCGCCGGCCCGTCCGGCGCGGTCCAGGGGGCGAGCGGCACGTTCTTCTACGCCTCCTCCGAGGGCGGCACCCGCTTCGACTGCGACCTCGACTTCCAGGGCTGGAAGCCGTGCAACGGCGGGCACGCCACCTTCAGCTACTCGGAGGCCGGCCACTCGCTCGCCGTGCGGGCGCTCGACGCCGCCGGCAATGTCGACCCGAGTCCGCCGACCACCACATGGCGGCGCTTCCCGGATGACGGCACGCCCTTCGTGTTCGACGACCAGGACCAGGGCTTCTTCAGGAACGTGGGAGACGAGGCGGACTGGCACAACACGGGCAGCGGCGGCAAGACCTACTGGTACTTCGCCGCCTACCCGCACTGCGATGGTGCCGACATCAGCCACAACTCGGCGAACTGGGACCCGAGTGGCCTGACGCCCGACTTCTACGACGTGTACGCCTGGATCCCGAGCAACACGCCCAGCGCCGGTGGCCCGTTCGGCGCCGACCTGTCGTCATCGGTGCACTACAGCGTGATCCAGGGCGACGGGAGCCAGGTGGACGCCTTCGTCTCCCAGGCGTCGCACGGCGGTAGCTGGCTCCCGATCACCTCGTTCGTGAGGCTCGATGGCACCACGTACATCACGGCCTACGACGACGACGCCATCGATGCCGCATGCGACAACAAGATCGTCGCCGCGGACGCCCTCAAGCTGGTCTACCGCTCGCCATGACCCGGAGCTCAGCACAGCGAACGGCGATCGCGGTCATCGCCACACTGGCGGCCGTCCTGATCGCGGCGCCCGGGGCGCTCGCGCTGCCACCAGGCTCGCCCGACCCGACGTTTGGAAGCCGCGGCAGCGCCGTCATCCCTCTCGGTACCGGCCCCAGCCCCTCGGCGGCAGCCCGGGCCGTGGCGATCCAGCCCGACGGCAAGATCGTCTTCGTCGGCTACGCGACGGACAACTCGGGGAGCAACTCGCTGCTCGTCGGCCGCCTGGACCGCTCTGGCAACTTCGACCCCACCTTCGGGCACGGCGGCAAGGTCGTGGTGCAGATCGCGACCGGCCCGCACGGCTTCTCCGGCGGGTGGTCGGTCGCGCTGCAGCCCGACGGCAAGATCCTGGTGGGCGGCGACGCCTTCAGCGACACCGACAATGGCGGCTTCGTCGTGGCCAGGCTCACGCCCGAGGGCACCTTCGACTCGAGCTTCGGCGAGGACGGCAGGGCATCGCTCGACCTGGGCGATACCAACCTGCCCGTCGCGCAGGCCCTCGCGCTGCAGCCGGACGGCAGGATCGTGGTTGCCGGGGCGTCCATCTTCACCGACAGCGGCCGCGGCTTCGACGAGGTGATGGTCGGCCGCCTGAGCGCGAGCGGCACCCCCGACGAGTCGTTCGGGAATGGCGGCACGGTGCTCGTCCAACTGGATGACCATCCGAGCTCCGACGGCGTCTACTCCGAGATCCACTCGGTGGCCATCCAGCCCGATCACAAGATCGTGATCGCCGGCTACGAGGGCGCCAGCTCCGGGACTGTGGTCGTCGGGCGGCTCAGCGGCGTAGACGGCAGCTTCGACTCGACCTTCGGCAACGGCGGGACCAAGCTCTACCAGCCGTTCCCGAATGTGGACAACAGCGGCGGCGTGGCCGAGGCCGTGGCGCTCGCGCCCGACGGCAAGATCCTGCTTGGGGGCGACGCCTACTCGCAGGGTGGCGGCGCGGGACCGGCATTCGTCGCCCGCCTGAACAGCCGCGACGGGAGCTTCGACACGGCGTTCGGAGCGGGCGGCCAGGCATTCGCCACGATCGGCGCATCGGCCACCGCGATCAACGACATGGTGCTGGCGCCGAACGGCCAGATCGTGGTGGGCGGATCCGCCACCGGCGCCGACAACAACTCGCGCCTGCTGGTGGCCCGCCTGAACGGCGCGCGGGGCGACTACGACCCGTCGTTTGGCGCCGGAGGGAGCTTCCAGAGCAGCTTGGGCCAGTCGCAGGCGGCGGCGATCGCCATCCAGCCTGACGGCAAGATCGTGGCCGTGGGGAGCGCCGGCGACAGCGTGCTGGTCGCTCGCGTACTCGGCGATCCATCGGCGGACCCCGGTTCCACACCAGGTCCGGAGTCTGGGCCGCAGTTGAAGCCGACCCCGGACCACGCCGCGATCTCGGCGCTCGCGGTCTCTCCGACGGTCTTCAAGGCCGCCGCCAGCGGCGCCAGCATCGCGCGCAGCGCCGGAGCCGAAGTCGCCTACTCGGACACCGCGGCCGCGAAGGCCACGTTCACCATCCTCAAGCCCACGCGTGGAGTAGTGCGCGGTCACCGCTGCCGCAAGCCCAGCCGGCAAGCCAGAGGCCGGCGGTGCACGCGCTACGTGTCGGTCGGGCACTTCGCGCACTCGGACCTGCCGGGGGCGAACAGCTTCCACTTCACGGGCCGGGTCCACCGGCGGAAGCTGCGGCCCGGGCGCTACCGGCTGCGGGCCCAGGCTCTGTTCAACACACGCCTCGGTCCCGCGGTCTCGACGAGTTTCAGAATCGTCCGCGGCTGACGAGGGTGCGTCGGTCCACCCCTTGGGTGGGTGTGAACGCCGCATGTCCGGATCTAGGTTGCGTTCGAGATGAAGACGAGCGCAGGCACCTGGGAGGGGGAGATATTCCACATCGGCGCGATCGGTGTGGAGATCAGCAAACCCTCGGCGGATGGCTGGGACGCGCTCGTCCGCATCCGCCGCGTCAACGCCGACGTATTGATCGCCGGCTCCAGCCTGACCGTGTCGCTCCAGCAGGGCGGGGCGCCCTTCATACGGCGGGTGGGCTATGAGTCGCTCACGGGAGTGGGCTATCGGCCCCGGACCGGCTGGCGGTCGCGCGAGACGCTCCGGCTCGGCGTGGTGGCGGAGGACCGGCGGCAGCTCTGCATCGACCTCACGCTCCACAAGACAGTCGATGCCGCCGAGGTGGCCCAGTCGATCGCACAGCGAGCGGCCCGCCACCGCCTCCGCCACGCGCCGGCCGGCCACCGCGACCACTACGCCGGGCTCGCGGCCGTGGCGCGGCTGCCGTTGCCGCGGCTCGACCGGTTCGCCGTCTACCAGCTTGGGACGACAGCGGCGGTGGCAAGCCCGGCCCGGCAAACAAGGGCTTCCTGACTAGTTCGCGAGCGTTCCGTCGAAGTCGATGGTGGCGTGCGTGCCGTCGCAGAAGGGCTTGTTCGAAGAGTGTCCGCAGCGGCACATCGCATACGGGTCGGGGTGCTCGATCTCGTGTCCGTCCGGGGCGATGAGGGTCACCGGGCCGGAGACGAGATAGGGACCGTCTTCTGTCGGCGTGATCGTGACATCGGGCATGCGGATGGCCTTTCTCAGTAGATCTTGATGGTCTTGGAGAAGGGGAGTTGGCGGATTCGGGTGCCGGTGAGCGCCGCGATTGCGTTCGCCAGCGCGGGGGCGACCGAGGGCACCGACACCTCGCCGACACCGGTCGGCGGCTCGGTCGACTCGATCAGATGCACCTCGATCTTCGGGACGGAGCGCATTCGCACGACCGGGTAGCGGTCGAAGTTCTGGGTAACGATCTCGCCTCCCTCGCCGAGGACGACCTCCCCCCAGGCAGCGGCACTCAGCCCCCAGAGGAGTCCACCCTCGACCTGAGCGCGGACCAGGTCCGGGTTGACCGTGATCCCGCAGTCGAGCGCGAACACGATCCGGTCGATCTGCACGCGCCCGCGTTCGTCGAGGGAGATCTCAGTGACGTTGGCGCTGTGGCCGAGAAAGCCGGAGCAGGCGATCCCGCGCGAGCGCCCGTCGGCCGGCGGGGATCCCCACCCGGCGTGCTCCGCCGCGAGCTCGAGCGCGCGCAGAGTTCGCGGGTCGCCGGCCAGGAGGTCTCGTCGCAGGTCCACGGGGTCGCGGCCTGCCTCGATCGCGAGCTCGTCGATCGCCGATTCACGGGCGAACTCGGTGTGCGAGTTGCCCACGGATCGCCAGACCATCGTCGGGATCCGCGATTCGAAGTTGGTCGCGGCAAGCCGGAAGTTCTCGATCGCATACGGCGGATCGACTGCGCCGGTCGTCGTGAAGAAGTCCACGCCACCGGTGAACATCACGTCGCGGACGAACGGCAGGTTCACCGACGTGGGCGCGGCCACGATGTCCTGCTGGAACGCCGTGAGGCGGCCCTCTGAATCCGCGCCCGCGCGCACCCTGTGTGCGGCCATCGCGCGGTAGCGACCGACCTTGAACTCCTCCTCGCGGAGCGACTGGACCTTGATCGGATGCTTCCAGTCGAGCGCGCGCGCGATCTCCACGGCCTCGGTCACGGGGTCGCGCTCGGCGCTCGAGTGGAGCCCGAACGACCCGCCGGCCAAGGTCACGTGGACCTCGACCTCCTCCTTGTCGATCCCCGCGACCGACGAGGCATTCATCTTCACGTACTCGGGTGTCTCGGTGCTCGCCCAGACCTCGAGCACTCCGTCCTCGCGCATCAGGCACGCCGCATTGTTCGGTTCCATCGGGGCATGCACGAGGTAGGGCAGCGAGTAGATCGCGTCGACGGTCGAAGCCGCCTCGGCGAGCGCCTCGTCCACATTGCCGTCGTCGCGCGCCACGACGGCCTTCTCGCCTGACTCCACGAGCCGGACGTGCTCGGCCAGCAGCTCGTCGGTGCTGCGACGCTCGGCAGCCGAGTCGTCCCACTCGACCGCCAGCGCGAGGTATCCGCGGAGCGCATCGGCGAACGTTTCGCCCACCACCGCCACGCCCTCCTCGATCGGGACGACCGCAACCACGCCGGGCTCGCTCAGCGCCGCCTGGTCGTCGACCGACGCCAGCGTCGCGCCGAAGCGCGGCGGGTGCAGCACGAGGGCGGTCAGCATCCCGGGGACGCTCACGTCGATCGTGAAGCGGGTCGTGCCGAGGATCTTCGGCACCGAGTCGACCCGGAGGCGCCCCTCGCGTCCGATCAGCTTGTAGTCGGAGCGGTCCTTGGGCTGAACACCCGGGGGGATGGGAAGCAGCTCGGCCTGCGCTGCCAGCTCGGCGAAGGTCGCGCTCCGGCCGCCGGCGTGCCTGAGGACGCCGCTATCGATCGTGATCTCCTCGACGGGCACGTCCCACGCCTCCGCCGCGGCCGCCGCCAGTCGAGCACGCGCCTGCGCGGCCGCCAGCCGGTACCGGCCCCAGTACCCCTTCATCGAATTCGTGGCGCCCGTGATCTGGAAGGCGCCGCCGACGTCGGGGTTTCCGTACACGTCCCCGTTCGGGCCCCCGCCGTTCGCGGCGTTGACCACGCGGATGGAGTCGAAGTCCGCGTCGAGCTCCTCGGCGACGATCGTCGCCAACCCCGTGTGGATTCCCTGACCCATCTCGAGCTGGCTCGAGTAGGCGACGATCGTCCCGTCCTCGTGGATCCGGATGTACGGGTGCACCGGGTCGGCCATCTCCTCTGGAGTCAGCCGGCCCACCTCGAGCTCCGGCGGAGCGGTGAGCGGATCGGGCTCCGGGCCTGCGACCAGCGTTCCGGCGGCCTCGTGAATCGCGGCCCTGATCCGCGGATAGGTCCCGCAGCGGCACAGGTTGCCGCTCATCCACTGATCGATCTTCGCGTCGTCGGGCGAGGGGTCTGCCTCGAGCAGCGACACCGCGGCCAGCGTCTGCCCGGGCTGGCAGTACCCGCACTGCACCACGTTGCCGCGGTGCCAGGCGGAGCGGACCGCGTTGACCACCGGCCCGGAGGCTCCCTCGACCGTGGTCACGGTCTTCCCGACCGCGCGCTCGGTCGCCGTCTGGCAGGACTTCGTGTTGCGCCCGTCGATGAGCACCGTGCACGCCGCGCAGAAGCCGCCTCCGCAGCCGAACTTCGTGCCGCGCAGACCAACCACGTCGCGGAGCACCCACAGAAGCGGGGTCTTCGCGTGCCGGTCGTCGACCTCGATCTCGGCGCCGTTCACCACGAGTTGCATGGGCGCAAGATCGCCCCGACCCAGGTGAGCCGTCCTCACCGGATGCCGGTGATTCGCGCGCTATGCCGCCAGTGCCTGCAGCAGGGTTGCAACGTCGTAGCTTCCGCGGTGCACTCGACCGTCGATGAAAAGAGTCGGTGTGCCGCGGACCTCGCCGGAGGCGGTTCCGCTGGCCATATCGCGGCCGACGCGTTCAAGCACCTGGCTGCCGGAGCGGTCCTGATCGAAGCGCGCGACGTCGAGGCCGAGCTGGCCGGCGTACCCCTGGAGGTCGTCGTCCTCGAGTGCGTGCTGGCGGTGGAAGAGCAGCTCGTGCATCTGCCAGAAGCGGCCCTGCAGCGATACCGCTTCGGCCGCGGCCGCCGCGGCAAGAGCGTGCGGGTGGATCTCGGTCAGCGGGAAGTGGCGGAAGGCGAACCGGACGCCGCCGGCCAGTTCACGCTCGACCCGCTCGATCGCGCGGAACGCCTGCCGCGAGTAAGGGCACTCGTAGTCGCCGTACTCGAGGATCAGCGGCGCCTGCTCGGGGCCACGGACGTGGTCGACGTGCTCGTCGAGCGACTCCACCTACTCGGATGTGCCTTGCTCGATCCAGCTCCTGAGCAGATCGACCTTCTCGCTCGACCACGGGGTATCGCAAGGCATCGATCCCGCGCTGACGGCCCCCAGAATTCGGTCGGCGTTGGACCTCACGTCGTCGACCGACCAGAGATCGAAGGCCTCGAGCATCGCTGTCCGGTCGGACTCTCGGAACAGTGGCTTGATGTCGTTCTCGAAGCTTGGCGTAGTGGTGGGCATATCTCTCCTTTGTAGGACGGGGCTCCGCTAGACGCCATCGAGCGCGGTGAGATCGGCGTCATCGAGCTCGACATCGATCGCGGCCATGTTCTCCTCGAGGTGGGTTATCGAGCTCGTGCCCGGAATCAGCAACATCCGCTCATAGCGAGCCAGCAACCACGCCAGGGCGATTTGGGCCGGTGTGGCGCCGTGCTTGTCCGCGACGGCCGCGATCGCCGGATCTGCCGCAAGCGCCGCCGGGCCGCCTCCGAGCGGAAAGAACGGCACGAACGCGATCTCCCGGTCGCTCGCAAACGTGACGAGCTCGTCGTCCCGGCGGTCTACGACGTTGTAGAGGTTCTGGATCTCGGCCACGTCGACGAGCTCGACCGCACGCTCCACCTGCACCCGGTCCACGTTCGATAGCCCGATCAGGCCGAGCTTGCCCTCGCGGCGCAGATCCTCGAGGGTGCCCAGCTGCTCCTCGAGCGGGACCACTGAGCTCCCAACCAGGCGCAGGTTCACGAGGTCCAGCCGCTCCACTCGCAGCGAGCGCAGGTTGGCCTCCACGCCGGCGCGAAGCTCGTCTGGCCGCTGGGCGGGGAGCACCCCGCCGGCGTCGTCGCGCCGCGCGCCCACCTTGGTCGCCAGCTTCAGGGTCTCGGGGTACGGATGGAGCGCCTCACGGATCAGTTCGTTGACCACGTCGGGTCCGTAGTACTGCGAGGTGTCGATGTGGTCGACGCCGAGCTCGACCGCCCGGCGGAGCACGGCCCGGGCCGCGTCCGGTTCGCGGGGCGGCCCGAAGACGCCAGGGCCGGCGAGCTGCATGGCCCCGAAGCCCATGCGGTTGACCGGCTTGTCACCGAGAAGGGTCGTCTTGTTCATGTCGCCGGAGTTCGATCAGCTCGAGGCCGAGCGCTTCCATCTGGGCAATCACGCCGAACAGCGCCGCCCGATCTTCGACCGGACCGACGAGCAGGGTCTCGCCGCAGCAATGCTCACACTCCATCGCGGGAAAGGCCGACATGGCCGTCGGCCCGAGGCGGCCCTTTATCCGGAACGTGTACAGGCCCGGCGGGGTGTGCACGGGACCATCGTGCAGCTTGACCGGGTGAGCGAGCTACGCCGGGATCCGGTGATTGGTCGCACGCGCCGTTGAGAGCAGCCGCAGCTCACGTGCGCGCTGGACAGCGCCGGAGCGCTCTCGCACACCGAGCTTCGAGTAGATGTTGCGGATGTGCGTGTTGACCGTGTTGATCGAGACGTAGAGCTCCCGGGCGATCTCGGGGCGGGTCATGTTCGTCGGCAGGAATCGCAGTACGCGGAGCTCGCTCGGGCTGAGCTCGTCGGGCTGCGGTAGCGGCTCTCGGGCTCCACTCGGCGCATGGTCGCCCTGCAGCACGTCGACGATGTCGGCGAGCAAGGCGCCGTGAGCCGTCTCGTGCCGCGGGAGCGCGTCGAGCAGCTCCGCGGCTCCGGTCATCGCGAACGGGAAGACCAGGCGGTCCGGCTCGGCGGCCGCGAGCGCTGCCTCGGCCGCGGCCGCGGCGGCCTTCGGATCCCCGAGGCGCAGGTGCGCCATGCCGGCGTGCAGATGCGCTTCGGTGAGGATGAACGCGGGGCCGATCCGGGGCGTGACTTCAAGGGCAGCTCCGGCTGCATCCAGTGCCGCAGCGGGGTCGCCCTCCGCCATGGAGATCACCGCACGCGCGTTGTGGATGAAGCCCATCGGACCGGGTCCGGCGTCGAATCCGGTCAGCGTCTCCCGCGCCTCATCCGGCATCCCGAGCCGAGCCTGCGTGGCGGCGAGCCATCCAACGACGGGCGTCGCAAAGGCGCGCACGCCGCTGAGCCGCGACTGCGCCTGCGCTCCCGCGGCGAACGCTTCGAGTGCCGCTTGATGCTCCCCGCGGGCGGCGTGCAACTGACCCGTGGACAGGTGCAGCAGCACCGCCGGGGCCGGGTCGATTTGCTGCTCGGCGACTTCCCAGGCGCGGAGCACAGCGCTCTCTCCCTCGTCGAACTCTCCCACCCAGATCGCCCAGAAGGCGATCAACCCAAACGCGGTCGCGAGTATTGGCCGATCGCCCAGGCCATGCCGCTCGGCCAGGGCGACCGCCTCACGCCCCCGTTCGCGCGCGGTCGCGAGCGACACGACGTTTGTCGGGAAGATCTGGTGAGCGCGACACGCGACCTCGAGGTACGGCCGGCCGATCGTCTGGGCGAGCGCGGCTCCCTCGGAGAGGTGCCGCTCCGCATCGTCGTATCGCCGAAACCACGTCTCGGCGATCCCGAGATTCAGGAGCGCGACCCCCCGCAGCTCGCTGCTCATCGCGATCTGCTCGTTCGACTCGTCCGCCATCGAGGCATTCAGCAGGTTCACCTGCTCGATTACCTCCGTGAACTGGCCGCTACGCCGTGCCAGGGCCAAACGCAGTGAGGCGATGGCCACCGCGAGGCGGCGGCGCCGGGCGGGCGGTGCGCTCTGGACAAGGGACTCGGCCAGTGCCAGCTGGGCGGCCGCCTCCTCCAACCGTCCCCGGTTCAGCTCATTTGCTGCGTGAGCGAGCGCCAGGTCGGGATGATCCGCCGATGCGCCCTGAGGGAACGCCTGCAGCACCGCACTGATCGTTCCCGCTTGTCCATCGAGCACCCACCTGAACGAATGGTCCGCGACCAGCCGGGCGGCATCGGCCCGGTCGCCGGCGGCAAGCGAGTGCCGCACGGCCTCGACGATGTCCCCCTGGTCGGCGAACCAGTGCGCGGCCCGGCGGTGGAGATCGGGAATCTCAGCTGCGAACCGTCGCCGGAGCTCGAGGCGCAGGAAGTCCGCCAGAAGCTGGTGGTAGCGGAACCAGGTGCGCTGGGCGTCGAGCGACACGACGAACGCGTTGGCGTCCTCGAGCTCCAGGAGCATCTGCTCGGAGCCTGAGCGGCCGGTCAGCAGGTCGGCGAGTTCCGCGTTCAGCCGGTCGACGAGCGAGGTTCGCAACAGCATGCTCTGAACCGCGCTCGGTTGGCGCTCGAGCATCTCGGCGAGGAGGTACTCCCCCACGGCTCTGTCGCCGCCGGAGAACTCGGCCACGAAGCGCTCGGGATCCGGGTGGTGGCTGAGCGAGATCACCGCCAGCCGCAGACCGGCCACCCAGCCCTCCGTGCGCTCGTACAGCGCGGCCGCCCCGGCGTCCGACAAGCTGATCCCGGACGCGGCGAGCAGTTGGCTCGTCTC
>Ga0136846_1240586_pt1 | contig 11730 bp, 8 predicted proteins | sample HopSoiMetagenom2_FD_96841 | JGI IMG/M metagenome (GOLD analysis project Ga0136846, IMG submission 96841) | Grasslands soil microbial communities from Hopland, California, USA - 2 Assembly 2016 (version 4) | ecosystem: Environmental > Terrestrial > Soil > Grasslands | place: USA: Hopland... | reverse complement strand
CACCAGCCCAGCGGAGGATCGGTGCCCACACCCGACGACGCCCCCGGCCGGGGCCGGGCAGTGGCCAAGGCACGGCAGGTCGCCGGTGCGGCCGCGCGCCGGGCGGCCCGCCGACTCGACGCCGCCCAGGCGCGACTGCTCGAGGAACGCCCGGCGCGGCCGGCACCGGCCGCCGGCCGGCCGAGGGCTGCCGGCCCGGACGCGGCTGTCCGCAAGGCGGTGCCCAAACACCCCGCCGAGCACAGTCGAACGGCGGCGGGCGAGGCTCGCGAATCATTCTTCCGGGCACTGGAACTCGAAGGTGACGTGGCGTTCGCCGCAACAACGGCGGTCCGCGAGCACCTGCGCGCGGGCTTGCTGCGTCGTGCGCGGACGTTCGCCCAGGTCTTGCAGCAGGAGGAGGGTCGGCTCGGCGACATCGGGGACCTCTGCATGGCGATGGTGACGGGCGGCAACCAGCTACTCGAGGCGTCCTGGCGGCTGTTCACCGGCGCGCGGCTCGAGGAGGTCATGCGCGTAGCGGCCGGCGAATACTTCCGGGTGGGTTTCAGCGTTGATCCGGACACCGCCCGCAAGACGCTGGACGCGGTGCTGCGGGGGGAGTTGGTGGCCCGGGCGGACGCGGCCGGCTGGCTGGACATCGCTTGCACGAGCTTCGCCGTCGGTGCGGAGGACCTGTCGCGCTACGCACTCGGCCGCGCGCGCAGCCAGTTCGACGAACTGACCGAGCGGCGCGCTGCCCAGCAGGCGCGGCGGACCGCGGGCTGGTTGGAGAAGTGGTACGGGCGGGCCGCCGTCGCCGCCGTGGCACCGCCCGCCCCGCCCGGGGAAATCCCGTTCGCCGTGTTCAGTTACCGGCATCCCGAGCGCGACGCCACCTCCCGCGACCTCGGCGACTACTTCGAAAGTATCGCGTCGCTGTCCCACCTCACGCGGTGCGGCGCCCCTCGGCTCACCGGTGACCCAGATCTCATTGCGCTCGCCAGCGAGCTGCGCAGCCGGAGCACCGCGCGAGCCGCCATCCCCGGTGCGGCGCTCACCGCTCAACTGCATCTCGTCGACCGGGACGCGACAAGTTACTCGGCGGTGCCGGAGGGCACCTGGTTGCCGGTGTGCGGCCTGTTGCCGCGAGCGATGTTCAAGATCCGGACTGACCTGCCGTTCAATGCGCGGCTGCGGCCGATCTTCCTGTCGGTGCACATCGACGCGGCGGAGTTGCTCACGGCCGATGTGCTCGAGTACCTGCGCCGGCATGCGCCGATCGGCTGCCGGGACTGGCCCACCACGTTCCTCCTGCTCGCCGCCGGTGTGCCGGCGTTCTTCGCCGGCGCGCTCACCGCGACGCTCGGCGCGATCGGCGGTCCGCCGGCAGCGACGGGGGGCCGGCTGTTCGTCGACGTTGCGGCCGACGGACCGGGAGAGACCGCGTCGCAGGAGCTCGAGGCGGTGCGTACCCGAACGCCGGTCGCCAACCTGCGCGACGCGCTGGACCGCCTCGACAGCTACCGCGGCCGGCGTCAGGTGGTGACCTCGCGGCTGCAGACCTACCTGGCCGCCCGTGCGGTCGGCACCGAGGTGCGGTTCCTTCCGGACAATCCCGCCGAGCGGCGCCTGGACGGTTTGCGCGGCATGAACGACGCCGGCTTCACCGAGATGCAGCGACAACTCACCGACCGGCTGGCCGCCGTCCTCGACCGGATCCTCTCCGGGGCGGCCGAGGATGAGGTCTACGCGTTGTGGCGCGAGCTCTGTGCCGCGCAGGTTGCCGAGGCGCAGGCGCGCCGCGCGGATGTCCCACCGATGCCGCGCTCGGCCTTCGACGTCGCCGCGGCATGCGCGACGATCCGCCGCGCGTCGACCACGGTCGAGCGTTCCCAGCCGGCTCCGGATGGAGCGGAGATCAACGTCGAGCTCTCCCTCGACGGCAACTACAAGCATCAGCTCGAGGTCGTCCTGGACTCGATCGTCGCGCACGCCAGCCGGCCGGTCCGCGCCTTCGTGCTCTGCCGTGAGCACGGCCCGGCCGACCACCGGCGGCTGGCCGCGCTGTTCCCGACGGTGTCGTTCCTGTGGCTACCGACGGACGGCGTCGACTACGGCCCGATCAGCGGCCTACTCGGCTACACCACGGTGGCCACCATGGACCGGCTGCTGTTGCCCGACCTGCTGCCGGAGATCAGCCGCATCGTCCACCATGACCTCGACGCGCTGTGCCTGAGCGACCTGGCGGAGCTGTTCGACGTCGACCTCGCCGGCGCGCCGATCGCCGGGCGGGGCTCGCCGCTGGCGAGTCTGAGCAGCGGCTTCGCGGCGTTCATGCGGCAGGCGGAGCGGTACAGACGCAACCCCGAGCTCGGCCAGGAGCTGCTTCGGCGTACGCACGGGCGGCACCGCTTCGACTTCAGCATCCTCAACGCCGGGATCATGCTGCTGGACCTGGACGTGATGCGCGCCGACGAGTTCGGCAGGCACTTCGTGCCCTACGTCGAGCGGTTCGTGATGAACGACCAGGCGGTGCTCAACGCCTACGCCGGAGGCAACCGGGTAGAGGTTGCGCCGGGCTGGAACTGGCGGCCGTGGCTCGAGCAGCTGGACGAACCGAAGATCGCTCACTGGGCCGGCAAGTACAAGCCGTGGAGCGAGCCGTGGGTGTTCGGCAAGCCGCTGTGGCGGCAGGCCGAGGCACGGCTGGCCGACCGCTACGAACGCGCCGGCCTGCGCTGAGCCCTGCGCCCGGCGCTACTGCGCGGACGACTCAAAGGTCTTGCGCCACTCGTCCGGCGAGGTGAAGTCCTTCACCGCCCCGCGGTACTGCTCGCGCAGCCGCGGCCATTCGCGCAGCATCACCGAGTGCAGCTTGAGGCTGCGCTGCAGCAGTTGCCGGAATTTCGTCGGATCGCGCTGGTACCACGCGGTGCTCGTGCCGTCGGCCGCGGACACCAATGCTCCGTCGACGTTCGACAGCCGCCACCACTCGGCGTCCTGGTAGGGCACGACCGCCTGGGGGTACTTGTTCGCGAGCTGTCCGACCGGCCGCACCTGGCGCACCGCGCCCAAGGCCGCCTTGACCCACAGCCCCACCGTGTTTGTCGGTGACGTCGGTTCCTTGCCGCGCCGCGGCGGCTTCAGCCGGCGGACCGGCGGGAAGCTCTCGATGTCGCTCTCGGCCCGCGAGTCGGGGAACCCGCCGCGTACCTCACGCAGCTCCGCCATCTTCCCGGCCAGCTCGCGATGCAGGTGTTCCGGCCCGCCGAGGACGTCCTCGATCGCCAGCAACCGCAGGGTCGCCGTCGAGTACTGCATGGACAGCAGGTGCCGGATCTGGTACTCGAGGTTCTCGGTGACGACACTGCCGCCGCGGTCGTAGGGCGAGTGCAGCAACGCGGCGACGAGCCGGTTGCGCAGGTGGTAGTAAGCCTGCCAGTCCAGCGCGTCGTTCTTGTCCTGCCACGGCACGTGCCACACCGCCATGCCCGGTAGCGACACCGTCGGATACCCGGCCTCCCGGGCCCGCAGCCCGTATTCGGCGTCGTCCCACTTGATGAAGACCGGCAGCGCCAGGCCGAGGTCGCGGACCGCGGCGGTGGGGATGAGGCACATCCACCAGCCGTTGTAGTCGACGTCGACCCTCCGGTGTAGCCAAGGGGTGTGCCGCAGGCTGCGCCGGCCGAAGTCGTGGCCCGGCCTGGTGCCGGGAACCGAGCCCCACCAGAAGTTGTAAGGCGCCACCCGTTCGCCGAAGGCATGCAGCACCGAGCGGTCGTAGAGGCTGAACATGTGACCGCCGACGATCGTCGGCCGGCGGGCGAGGTCGGCGAAGGTGACCGCCCGCAGCATGCTCTCCGGTTCGGTGATCACGTCGTCGTCGAGCAGGAGGACGTAGTCGCTGCTGCCGGCACGGACCGTTTCGTCCATCGCACGCGAGAAACCGCCGGACCCGCCGAGGTTGCCCTGCTTGATGATCTGCAGCTTGTCGGCGATGGCCTTCGTGGCCTCGGCGAACTCCGGATGGTCCTCGACCCGCTGCGTGCCCTGATCGACGACGTAGATCTGGTCGAGCACGTCCAGCACGTCCGGCGCCTCACCGAGCACCCGGAGGCCGTCGACGCAGAAGTCCGGCCGGTTGAACGTGGTGATGCCGATGCTGAACCGGCCGCTGCGCAGCCGATCGGTCCGGGCCGCCCAGTCGGCCTCGACGAGCACCGCGTCGCGTGAGCCCGCGGCGATGTCGAACCAGTACCAGCCGCCGTCGATGAATTGCTTGAGCGGCAGCGCCAGCACGTAGTCCTGCGCGCCGTCGGCGTCGAAGTAGATCGACTCGACCGGATGGCTGTGCCCGCGTGCGGTCGAGCGGTAGACGATGATGGTGCCCTCGCCCGAGATCCGCATGCGCAGTAGCACCTCGTCCAACACGCTCCAGCGGCGCCAGTAACTGGCCGGGAACGCGTTGAAGTACGCGCCGAGCGAAACGCGGCGCCCGGCGGAGACGACCGCGCTGCGCCGGCCGGCGAGGTCGCCGGTGGAGGTGGCCTGGGCGTCGATGCCGAACCGGACCGCCGACTGGGCCTCGCCCGGCACCGCGCTGGTGATCGCGCTGGCCGCCAGGGTGTCGTCCTTGCTGTCGCTGCTCTTCGTCGACTCCTCGAGCTCCAGCGCGCTCACGACCGGGCCCTGATCGAGCTTCGTCTCGACGTAGAGGGAGACGACGTCGAGGTTGCCCTGTGTGGGGAAGACGACCCGCTGCAGCACCCGAATGCCGTCGAGGGCGCTGCCCGTCTCGGTCACTCGTCCACACCTCCGCTGATCAGCGCTGCCCCGTCGCTGAAGTGAGGGCGCAGCCGGCTCTCGACCATGCTCAGCGCCGATCCGATCGCCATGTGCATGTCCAGGTACTTGTATGTGCCCAGCCGGCCGCCGAACAGCACGCCGGGTTCGCGCTTCGCCAGTTCGCGGTACTTCAGCAATCGCTCGCGATCCTCTGCGGTGTTGACCGGGTAGTACGGCTCGTCTCCTGCGTCGGCGAACCGGGAGAACTCTCGCATGATCACCGTCTTGTCCGACGGGTAGTCCCGTTCGGGATGGAAGTGCCGGAACTCGTGGATCCGGGTGTACGGGACGTCCTCGTCGGCGTAGTTCATCACCGGCGTCCCTTGGAAGTCGCCAGTCGGCCGGACCTCCATCTCGAAGTCGAGGGTGCGCCAGCTCAACTCGCCGTTGGCGTTGTCGAAGTACGCATCGAGCGGTCCGGTGTAGACGACCGGGACGTTGCCCACCACGTCCGCACGTAGGTCGGCGAACTCGGTGTCCAGCCGTACCTCGATCTTCGGGTGGTCGGCCATCCGCTGCAGCCAAGCGGTGTAGCCGTCGGCAGGCAACCCCTCGTAGGTGTCGCTGAAGTAGCGGTTGTCGAAGGTGTAGCGCACCGGCAACCGGGTGATGATCTCGGCGGGCAGCTCGCGCGGGTCGGTCTGCCACTGCTTGGCGGTGTAGCCGCGGATGAACGCCTCGTAGAGCGGTCGGCCGATGAGCGAAATGGCCTTCTCCTCGAGGTTGCGCGCCTCCGCGCTGTCGACCTCCGCGGACTGCTCGGCCACCAGCCTGCGTGCCTCGTCCGGGGACATGGCGCGACCGAAGTACTCGCAGATCGTGCCCAAATTGATGGGCATCGGATAGACCCGACCCTGATACGTGGAGAAGACCCGGTGCTGGTAGCCGGTGAACGAGGTGAACCGATTCGCGTACGTCCACACCCGGGTGTTCGACGTGTGGAACAGGTGCGCGCCGTACCGGTGGATCTCGATGCCGGTCTGGGGCTCGATCTCACTGTAGGCATTACCGCCGATGTGATTACGCTGGTCGATCACGAGCACGCGCAGCCCGAGGTCGGCGGCGCACCGCTCAGCGACGGTCAGCCCGAAGAAGCCGGAGCCGACTACGACAAGATCAACCTTCACGATCACCTCTGGGGACGAGGGGCTCCGCATCGACGCGCGGACCGGCCGCCGGAGTTGGAGGTTGCCGGGCGGCCAACGCGACCGCGGCCGCCTGGGCTCGTCCCCTACGCCGGCCGTACGGTGCCACGATGAGGCGGTAGGCCGTTCGACGGACCCACCACGGGAGAAAACGATACCCGCCACGAATCGCGACGTTGCGCACGTACTGCGCGGACGAGATGAAGCCCTCATCGCGCAGCCGGCGCTGCAATGCCAATTCCGAACGCACCAGCGCCGGGCCGCCACGGCGTTGGTATGCGCCGTCACCCACCCGGTAATAGACCAGCGGCTCGGCCACATTGACGGCCTTCGCGCCGTTGGCAAGCATCCGGGCGAACAGCAAGTAGTCCTCCATCAACGGCAGGTCGCCGTAGCCGCCCGCGGCGAGCACCGCAGCTCGCCGGTAGATGACCGTCGGGTGGTTGAACGGGTCGTGGATCCGGGCGTATCGGACGATGTCGCGCGGATCACTCGGTGGCGTCCGCTTGCCGACGATGTCGTGGATGTCCTGGTCGAACTCGAGCAGTCCCGCCCCCACGATGTCGGCTCCAGCGGCGATCACCGGGATCTGGACGGCGAACCGCTGGGGCATTGCGATGTCGTCGGAGTCCATCCGGGCGATGACGTCGTACGGGCTGGCCGCGAGCCCGGCGTCGAGCGCCGGACCGAGGCCGAGGTTGTGCTCGAGGGCGACGAAGGTCACCGGCACCGGGCTGTCGGCCCGTAGCTGCTCGATGCACTCGGCGAGCGGATCCGGCACCGGTCCGTCGCGCACCAGAATGACGTGATCGGGACGCCGCGTCTGCTCGTGGACGGCGCTGCGGAACGCCTGCCGGACGAACTCGGCATGGTCGCTGGCGTGGACGGGGAGCAGGAGCGAGAACGGCTCATGCGAACTCACGACCTGCTCCTCATCTATTGTCAACAACAGCCGACACCCGGCGCGGGACAGCTCAGCGGCAGGCTCCATGGTCCCATGTCCGCGCGGTTCGGCATGTAGACCGTCCCGATGCACAGCGTGTAAAGAGAGGTAGCGGTGGAGGAGGTCCAGCCCCGCCGCCATGCCGACGCGGCGGGCGCTTCGGCGGCCGGCAAGACCGTCGTCCTGCACATCGGCGCACCGAAGACGGGCACCACATTCCTGCAGCAAGTGCTCTGGCACAACCGCGACGCGCTCGCCCGACAGGGCGTCGGCTACCCGCTCGCCGCGCCGCGCGAGCACTTCGCGGCCACCATGGACCTCCGCGAGGCAACGTGGGGCGGCCGCCACGAAGCTGAGTGGGACGGCGCCTGGGACCGGGTCGCCGCGCGGGTCCGCGCCTGGTCCGGGCCGCGCCTCGTCTTCTCCAACGAACTGCTCGGCGCGGCCACGCCCGAGCAGGTCGCCCGCGCGCTCGATTCTCTTCAGCCGGCGCAGGTCCAGGTCGTGTTCACGCTGCGCGACCTCGCTCGCCAGCTCCCGTCGGAGTGGCAGGAGCAGGTCAAGCATCACAAGCTGGTGTCGTTCGACGAACTCGTCGACGAGCTCGTCGAGCAGGCCGACGTCGGCACGCCGCCGCCGGGCGCGATGTTCTGGCGGCTGCACGACCCGATCCGGGTGCTGCGGCCGTGGTCCGAAGCGATCGGCCCGGCGCGGGTACACGTCGTCACCGTTCCCCCGGCCGGTGCGTCACCCGACGTGCTCTGGCATCGCTTCGCCGACGTCGTCGGTGTCGACGCCGGCAGCTGCCGCCTCGACGTCGGTAACACGAACCCGTCGCTCGGGCTCGTCGAGGCCGAGTTGCTCCGGCAGACGAACGAGCGCGGCCAAGTCGCCGGAAACGCGGCCAATCCGGCGCAACGGCGATACTTCGTCCGGCGGGTGCTCGGCACGCGCGCGGCGGCGCGCCGGATCACGCTGCCCGCTCGGCACGTCGAATGGGTGCGGGCACGCAGCGCCGAACTCGTCGAGGGCATCCGCAGCGCGGGCTACCCAGTCGTCGGCGATCTCGCCGACTTGCAGCCCGAGGTTTCTCAGCCGCCCCCCGGAATCAATCGCGTCTCCGAGCAGGAGTTGCTCGACGCCGCGCTGGACGCGCTCGCCCGCCTCCTGGCCCGCCCGGCCCCGTCCGACGCTCCGGCGCAATCGAATCGAGGTGGCGCGTGACAGCACCAGACGGAGGCCAGGCCCCACGCGTGTTCATCCACGTCGGCGAGCCGAAGACCGGCACGACCTTCATCCAGCAGGTGATGTGGACCAACAAGGAGGAGTTGCTCGACGCCGGCCTGCTGCTGCCTGGTCCGCGTCCGATGGCGCACTGGCGGGCCGCCCAGGACTTGCGCGACGTGCCGCAGATTCCGAACGATCCGGTCGGACCGAACAAGGGGGCATGGGAAAAGCTGGCCCGGCAGGTGCTCCGCGCGCCGCGCGTGGGCGTGATTTCGCACGAACTGCTCGCTGCCGCGGATCCCGAGCACGCCGAACGCGCAGTCCGCTCCCTTGCGGGCGCCGAAGTGCACCTCGTACTCACCGTCCGCGATTTCGCGACGCTGCTGCCGGCGGAGTGGCAGGAGACCGTCAAGCACCGCAACACCCGCCAATGGGAGGACTGGCTGGCAGATGTCATCGACGTAGAGTCGATCGACCCGGACCGGCGGCAACACTGGTTCTGGCGCGTGCACGACACCGTGGCGGTGCTGCGCACGTGGTCCGCGCTGGTCCCGGCGGAGCGGGTGCACGTGATCACCACGCCGCCGCGCGGCTCGGCGCCGGACCTGCTGTGGGAGCGGTTCGCCGGCGTCGTCGGCATCGCGGCGAACACCGCGGACACGGCCCGGGCCCGCAGCAACGCATCGCTGGGACTGGCCGAGGTGGAGTTGCTGCGCCGCCTCAACGAGGCAATCCCGCAGGAACTGCCCGGCTGGTTCTACATGCGCAACGTCAAGGACGCCCTCGCGCACGGCGCGCTGGCGGCTCGCCCGTCCACACTCGGCCGGCTGGAGCTGCCGCCGGAGCTGGAGAAATGGGTACGCGAGCACGCGGAGGCCGTCGTGGCCGAGCTCGGCGCGAGCGGTTACGACATTGTCGGTGACCCGGCCGAGCTGCTGCCGCCGCCGCTGAGCAGCAAAGCCGCCCGGCCGAGCGACGCGCGGCCGGACGAGATGCTGGACTCCGCCGTAGTCGCCATCAGCGCGTTGCTCGGCGAACTCGCCAAGACGCAAGGGGTCAACCCACCCGCCGTCGGGGCCGGCGTTGGGACAACAGCGGCCGCGGCGGCGCGCACCCCGAACCGGCTCAAAGCCCGACTGTTGGCGCTGAGCCAGCGGTACCCGGCGCTGCACCGGCTGCGCCGGGGCTACTGGCACCTCGCAAACGCCGCACGGCACCTGCGCGGCGCCGTCCGGCCCGGCCCGTCCGCCGGTGGCGACTGAGCGCCCGGGCCGGACGGTGACATCTGAGCAGCGCCGGCCGGTCGTGTACCTGCACGTCGGAGAGCCGAAGAGCGGCACGACCTTCGTGCAGCAGGTGATGTGGGGGAACCGGGACGAACTCGCTCGGCAGGGGGTGCTGCTCCCCGGCGCACACGCGCAGGACCATTTCCGCGCCAACCAGGACCTGCGTCAGGCGCCGCAGCCGCCGGACGACCCCACCGGCTCGTATGCCGGCGAGTGGGACCTGCTCGTCAAGCAGGCGTTGCAGACCGACCGGGCGGCGGTGATCTCCCATGAGCTGCTCGCCGCGGCCCCCGAGGAGCAGGCCGCGCGGGCGTTCGAGACCCTGGCCGGCGCAGAGATCCACGTCGTGGTCAGCCTGCGCGACTTCGCCTCGCTGCTGCCCGCCGAATGGCAGGAGACCGTCAAGCACCGCAACCGGTTCACCTGGGAGCAGTGGATCAAGCGGGTGATGACCCACGACGCGACCAGCAAGCCGGGCATGGCGCGGTGGTTCTGGCGCGTGCACGACACGCCGGACGTCTTGCGTCGCTGGTCGCAGGGATTGCCGCCGAACCGGGTACACATCGTGACCTTGCCGCCGCCGGACTCGCCGCCGACGCTGCTGTGGTCGCGGTTCGCATCCGTGATCGGCGTCGACCCGGAGCCGTTCGACCTCTCGGCCGCGCGGTCGAACACCTCGCTCGGCATGGCCGAGGCGGAGATGTTGCGCCGGCTCAATGTCACGCTCGGCAAGGACGGGGTCGGGCACTTCTTCTACGCCGTCAACGTGAAGGAACGGCTCGCGCACGACTATCTTGCCGGCCGCCCGGCCGCGCTCCGGCCGCTCATGACCGACACGGTCCAGCGCTGGGCGCACGAGCGCTGCGAGTCGGTCGTCGCGGTGTTGCGCGACTCCGGCTACGACCTCGTCGGAGATTTCGCTGACCTGCTGCCCCGCGAGGAGCCGACCGGAACCCGCGCGGTGCGCAGGGTGGGGACCAAACAGGTGCCCACCGAGCAGATCCTCGACGCGGCGATCGGCTCCTTGGCGACCGTCCTGCGCAACCAGTACGACCCGCCGCCGCCCACGCCGCAGGAGAGCCGGCTGGTCGATCTGGGTCCGGCCCGGCTCACCGCCTCCCCGCGGATGACCCGGGCACTTCGCAAGCTGAGCACCCGGCATCCCGTGTTCGGCCGCTTGCGGGTGTGGGCCTGGCGCATCACCGAGCGCTCGCGGGCGCGGCGGCGGGCGGCGCCGTGAACGACGTCCCCCGGGTTGTCGCGGTCGTCGTCACCCACAACCGCCGGGACATGCTCCTCCAGTCGCTCGCCGCGATCGCCGGCCAGAGCCGGTCGCCGGACGCCCTGGTGCTGGTGGACAACGCCTCCGCGGACGGCTCGGCCGAAGCGGTCGCCGCCGCACATCCTGAGGCACGGGTCCTCGGCCTCAGCCGCAACACCGGCGGTGCGGGCGGGTTCGCGGCGGGCTTGGGCGTCGCGCTGGACGACGCCGCCGACCTGGTCTGGCTGATGGACGACGACACGGTGCCGGAGCCCGACGCCCTCCGCGCCCTCCTGACAGCCCGTGCCGCCTACCGGGGCCCGTCACCGGCGCTGGTGGCCAGCCGGGTCGTCTGGACCGATGGCCGCGACCACCCGATGAACACGCCGCGCCGCAAGCCGCTCGCCCGCCGCGCGGAAATGCGCCGGGCCGAGATCGCCGGCTGCCTGCCGATCCGTTCGGCGTCGTTCGTGTCGATTCTCGTCGACGCGCAGCGGTGCCGCCAACGGGGGGCCCCAGTCGCCGACTACTTCCTGTGGAACGACGACTTCGAATACACCACCAGATTGCTACGCGGCGCTCCAGGGCTGCTGTGCCCGGCAAGCGTGGTCGTGCACAAGACCCAGCGGTTCGGTGCCGCCGACGCCGACCCCGGCGAACGGTTCTTCTACGAGGTGCGCAACAAGATCTGGACGCTGAGCCGCAGTAGCGGTCTCGGGCCGCTCGAACGGTTGCTCTACACCGGCGCCACGTTGCGCCGGTGGGTGCGCACCTTCCTCCGCTCGGGCGATCGCAGCACCCTGGTCAGGGCGTTCCGTCGCGGGTTGGCGGCCGGAGTGCGGGCCGGGCCGCGGCCCAATGAGGTGGTGCTGGACGGCATCGGGCTAGCGGAGCGCTGAACTCGCTCCTCCGGCCGGTCACCGGCGGACAACCTCGAGTGGTCTATCTCGTTTGCTCTGGTTCCTGGCGTTCGCCGCCCGGTCGGCGCGCCGCAACCGGCCGGTATCGTGCTGGCGTGCGCGAGCGGCCGACCGTCTACAT
>Ga0136846_1214235_pt1 | contig 11730 bp, 12 predicted proteins | sample HopSoiMetagenom2_FD_96841 | JGI IMG/M metagenome (GOLD analysis project Ga0136846, IMG submission 96841) | Grasslands soil microbial communities from Hopland, California, USA - 2 Assembly 2016 (version 4) | ecosystem: Environmental > Terrestrial > Soil > Grasslands | place: USA: Hopland... | reverse complement strand
GGCTGGGCGAGGAACGGCTGGCGGCGGTCCGGGGGCGGCTGGCGGACCGGCCCCCGCCGGAGATCATCGCCGCCGCGGTCGGCCCCGTCCCGGCTGGGGCAACCGACAGCGCAGTCCCGGCCGGGTCAGGGGACGACACCCCGGCCGGGACTGCGGGCCATGAGCCCGGGGCGGTCAAGCCCGAGAATCCGGCCGCCCCGGACGTCTGCGTTCCGGACGTACCGGTGCGCTAGGCGCGCCCGGTGAAGTGGCCCAGGTCGAAGGCGGCCACCTGACCGCCGAGCCGCTCGCCCGCCTGGTGGTCCAGCCGGGTGTGCTGACCGGCCCAGATCCGGCTGAGCCCGGCCTCGTTGGCGGCGGCCTGGAAGCTGCCGAACGTCCGGGTGACGCCGTTCAGCGTGATGGCCAGGTGCACCCGGTGACCGTCGAACGCGCTGAGCACGGTGGCCGCCGCCTCGCTGATGGTGCTGTGCGCGCCCGGGTAGGAGGGGTCGGGCGCGGTAACCGCGAGCGGAGTCCAGGCCGGGTCCCCCTTGATGCGGGGGTCGTGGATGGTGTTGCCCAGCCGGATCGCGGTGACCGGCCGCCAGATCGCGTAGTGGTACTTTGCGTTGTACATGGCGATGGTGGCGTCGGCCAGCGTGACGTCGAGGCCGGCGAACAGGGCGGTGGCCTGCTCCAGGCTGGCCCCGCGCACCTGAGCCTGCGCGACCTGGTTCCAGGTGTTCCAGATCGGCGCCGAGGCCCAGAACGTGGCGGCCGCGGTCTCGCCGGCGGTCCGGGTGGGGCTGGTGTCCCGGCCCAGGCTCTTGACCTCGTTCAGCGCCGCGGCGTAGGCCGCGCTGGTGACCCGCGGCGGCGGTGCGGGCCGGAACTGCCGCCCGTCACGCAGGACGAACGGGGTCACCTGGCCCCAGCCGGTGAACGCCGGAGCCGGGAAGTCGGGCGGCGTGGGCCGGTAGTCGCCCGGCAGGTTCCCGCTCACGAACGGCGGCGGGGTGGCCGCGGATCCGTCGTGGGCCCGGATCTGGAGCAGGTGCCGGGCCACGGCGGCGCCCACCCCGGTGCCGTCATGCCGGCCGTGGCCACCGATCTTCGCCAGCTCGGTGCGCAGCACCGTGCCGAGTTCGCCCCGCATGTTGGGGTAGAGAGCGGTCAGCACGTCGTGCGCGGCCTGGTCGGCCGCCGCGTCCGGACGGGCGTCCCGCGGCGCCCGCACGCTGAACAGGTAGGACCGGTCGTGGTGGGTGATCGAGTTCACCGCGTCGTACTCGGCCGCCTGCAGCAGCGCGAAGCTGCGGGTGGGGTGGATGGCGGCGGGCTGCTCGCCCGGGATGCCGAGGATCTTGATCAGTTCGTTGTTCCAGGTGACGACCAGCCGGCCGGACCCGGGCCGGAAGGCGACCGCCGACGCCTGGCGGGCCCCCGTGGCCGCCAGGGTCGTGCTCGCCGAGGCCGTGCTGGCTGAGGCCGGGGCCGCCAGCGCAGTCGAGGCAGTGGCGATGGCCGCCGCTGCGGTTATCGCGGCCGCGATCGCCTTCCGGGTCTTGGACGTGCCATGCTGGCTCTTCTTTTCCCTCGTGAAGTTACGCATGTCTACTAATACGCTTAGTAGAAGGATCGGGTTCAATCTGATTGCAGGCCAGTTCGAGGTCCGGTTGCGCGAGTGAACGAGACCCGCGTTCTACGCGTATTAGTAAGTAGTAGTGATGGCGCCACCTGGAAGGGCAGGTCAGCGAGTCCGCGATGCGTCAGTTCGGCGAGCTGGAAGCCGTGATCATGGACCGGCTGTGGGAGTGGGGCAGGCCGGCCCTGGTCCGTGAGGTGGTCGACGACCTCAGCCGGGACCGTTCGATCGCGTACACCACGGTGATGACCGTGATGGAGAACCTGCACCGCAAGGGCTGGCTGCGCCGCCAGCGGGACGGCCGGGCCTGGCGTTACGAGCCGACCGGCTCCCGGTCCGGGTACACCGCGGCCCTGATGAGCGAGGCGCTGGCCACCAACCCGGACCGGCGCACCGCGCTGGCCCACTTCGTACTGCAGATGAGCCCGCACGACGCCGCGCTGCTGCGGGAGGCGCTCGAGGGCACCCCGCCACCCTCAGCCCAGGCACCCTCAGCTCAGGCGCCGTCCGCCGAAGGCGAGGAGCGATGACCGTCGCGGTCGCCCTGCTGGCCTACGCCACCGGCGCCGGCACACTGGGGCCCCGGCTGCTGGGCCAGGCCCGCTGGACCCAGCGGGCGCCGCTGCTGGGCATCGTCATCTGCCTGGCCGCGGCCTGGTCGGTGGTGGCCGCGGCCGGGCTGGCCGGGCTGACCCTGGCGGTGCACGCCACCGCCCTGGGCAGCGGGCTGAGCCAGCTGATCGGCGCCTGCGTCATCCGGCTGCGCGACACCTACGCCACGCCGGGCGGCGCCCTCGTGGCCGGCCTCGGCCTGGCCCTGGCGGCGGCGGTAGTCACCCGCACCGCAGTCGCCGCGGCCACCCACCTGCGGGCGGTCCGCCGGCACGCGCGCCAGCACGCACAGGCCGTCCGGCTGGTCGGGCGGCCGGAGCCGGCCCTGGACGCCATGCTGGTCGAGCACCCGCAGGCCGCCGCCTACTGCGTGGCGGGCCCGGACCCGACCGTGATCGTGACCACGGCCGCGCTGCAGGCCCTCGACCCGGGCCAGCTGGCCGCCGTCCTCGCCCACGAGCGGGCGCACCTCGCGTGGCACCACCACCGGCTGGTGGCCCTGGCCAGGATCGCCCAGCAGCTGCTTCCCTTCCTGCCGCTGATGCGGGCGGCCGCCGGGCAGGTAGCCCGGCTGGTGGAGCTGCACGCCGACGACACCGCGACCGCCGCTCACGACACCCGGACGCTGGCTACCGCGCTGGTCGTCCTGGCCGAGCGGGGCGGCCTCGCCCCGGCCCCGGCCGTCAACGAGCTGGTCGCGCCCGGACTGGGCGCCACCGGGATGACCGCGGCCGGCGCCGAGGCCCTGCAGCGGATTCAGCGGATGCTGCGCCCGGCCCAGCCGCTGAGCCGCCTGCGCCGGCAGCTGCTGCGGGCGGGGGCGGCCGGCCTCGCGCTGACCCCGCTCCTGCTCGCCCTGGCCCCGGCCGTGGTCGCGCTGGCCCTCGGCCGGGTACCCGCCGCCTAGCGGACGCCACTGTGCCCATGTGAGCTACCTCATAACGCTCCTCTTGAACGGACGATCTCTACTAACCGTCTTAGTAGGAGTAGAGCGCCGACCGAGAGGGATAACGTGCAGAGCAAGACGTCAGCCATGTCCCGGCCGCCCCGGCGGCCGAGCGCCCGCGAGCGGATGGCCGCCGAGCGGGCCGCGCGCCAGCGCGGCGCCCGGCGCCGCCGTCTGCTGATCGCACTCGGGTCGGTTACCGCCGTCGTGGTCACCGCGGCCACGCTGATCACGGTCAGCCTGACCAGGACGCCGGCCCACCTGACGGCCAGCGAGTCGGCCGCTCCCGTAGCCGTGGTCAAGCAGGTCACGACCGTGCCGTCCAGCCTTCTCACCCAGGTGAACCCGGGCCGGGTCGCCACCCCGCTGCACTCGGTCGCGGCCTCGGGGCCGCCGCTGACGGCCGGCGGCAAGCCGGTCATCGAGTTCGTCAGCGAAGAGTCGTGCCCGTTCTGCGCGGCCGAGCGCTGGCCGCTGACGGTCGCCTTGTCCCACTTTGGCAACTGGAGCCAGCTCGGCGTCACCAAGTCGGCCGCCACCGACATCTTCCCCAACACGGCCACGCTGTCGTACCGCGCGGCCCAGTACCACAGCAGCCAGCTGAGCCTGCACACCACCGAGCTGACCGACAACGCCGGTCACACCCTGCAGTCCCCCACCACGCTGGACCGCCAGCTCATCGGCCAGTACGACGTGCCGCCCTACGTCAACAGCGCCGACCAGTCCGGGGCGGTGCCCTTCCTCGACATCGGCAACCGGTACATCCTGGCCGGGGCGCAGTTCGACCCGCAGGTGCTGGCCGGGCTGTCCGCCACCCAGATCGCCGCCCAGCTCCGCGACCCGTCCAGCCCGGTGGCGCAGGCCATCGACGGCTCCGCCAACGTGATCATCGCGGCGATCAACCACGTCCTCCACGACCAGGGCGGCCAGGGCTAATCGGGGCCAGCGCCCGGCTAGCCCCGGGGCTAGCCGGGCCGGCCGCGGTCCGGCTAGCCCCGCGGCTAGGCTGGTGCACAACCGAGCATGCGGGGGTGCCGCCGTGAGCATTCAGGTCCGCGAGTTGCTGGCCAACGGCTTCGGCGAACTGCGCTACGAGCCCACGGCCAAGCGGATCCGCGCGGTGCTGGGCGGCGACACGGTCGTCGACAGCACCCGGGCCCTGCTGGTCTGGGAACCGCGGCGGGTGGTGCCGTCCTACGCGGTGCCGGCCGCCGACGTGCGCGGGGACCTGGTGCCCGCGGGCCCCGCTGAGCCTGGCCCCGGCGAGGACGTGGGCGTGGCGCTGCCCGACGTGACCGCCCGGCCGGTCCTCGACCCGAGGATCCCGTTCGCCGTGCACAGCACCGACGGCGAGGTCACCGACCTGGTCGCGGCCGGCCAGCAGCGGCCGGGCGCGGGCTTCCGCCCGGCCGGGAAGGACCTGGCCGGGATGGTGATCCTGGATTTCGGCGCCTTCGACGCCTGGTACGAGGAAGACGAGCTCAATGTGGGCCACCCGCGGGATCCGTTCCACCGCATCGACGTGCTGCCCAGCTCGCGCCAGGTCCAGCTGGAACTCGACGGCGAGGTGCTGGCGGACAGCTCCCGGCCGGCCCTGCCGTTCGAGCCGATGCTGCCCACCCGCTACTACCTCCCGCGCGCGGACGTGACCGCCGAGCTGATCGCCAGTGACACAAAGACCTGGTGTGCCTACAAGGGCCAGGCGTCTTACTTCTCGGTGTCGGTCGGCGGCCGGCTCGTCCCGGACATCGCCTGGAGCTACACCGACCCGCGGCACGACGCCGTCCAGGTCCGCGACCTGATCGCCTTCTTCGACGAGCGGATCGACGTCCGCCTGGACGGCGAGCGCCGCGCCCGCCCCGTCACTCCCTGGTCCTAGCCCGATGCGGATCTCCCGGATCACGATCACGCCGGTCGCGTTCGCCGATCCGCCGTTGCTGAATTCGGTCGGCGTGCACGAGCCGTTCGCGCTGCGGGCGGTCATCGAGGTCGCGACCGACGAGGGGCTGGCCGGGCTCGGCGAGACTTACGCGGACGAGGGGCACCTGGACGCGCTGCGCGCCGCGGCCGCCGCCATCGAGGGCGCCGACGTCTACCGCACCGAGGAGATCTACCGCCGCGTCCAGGCCGTCGCGGCGCCCGAGACGACCATCGCGTCGGGCCTCATCGGGCACAGCGCGGCCACCGACCTGGTGTTCTCCCCGTTCGAGGTGGCCTGCCTCGACATCCAGGGGCAGGCGGCCGGGCGGCCGGTCGCGGACCTGCTCGGCGGCGCGGTGCGGGACGAGGTGCCGTTCTCGGCCTACCTTTTCTACAAGTGGGCCGCGCACCCGGGCGCCGAACCCGACGGCTGGGGCGGGGCGCTCGACCCCGACGGCATCGTGGCCCAGGCCAGGCGGATGGTGGACGGGTACGGGTTCACCGCGCTCAAGCTGAAAGGCGGGGTGTTCCCGCCGGCCCAGGAGGCCGAGGCGATCCGCGCGCTGCGCCGCGCCTTCCCTGACCATCCGCTGCGGCTGGACCCGAACGCCGCGTGGACCCCCGCGACGTCGATCAAGGTCGCCCGCGACCTGGACGGCGTGCTGGAGTACCTCGAGGACCCGGCGCCGGGCATCGACGGCATGGCGGAGGTGGCGCGGGCCGCGCCGATGCCGCTGGCCACCAACATGTGCGTGGTGGCCTTCGAGCACCTGCCCCCGGCCATCGCGGCGGACGCGGTCCAGGTGGTGCTGTCCGACCACCACTACTGGGGCGGCCTGCGCCGGTCCCGGCTGCTGGCCGGGATCTGCGAGACGTTCGGGCTGGGCCTGTCCATGCACTCCAACTCGCACCTGGGCATCAGCCTGGCCGCGATGGTCCACCTGGCCGCCGCCACCCCGAACCTCAGCTACGCGTGTGACACTCACTGGCCGTGGAAGAGCGAGGACGTGGTCCGGGGTGAGCCGCTGGTCTTCGCGCACGGCGCGGTCCGGGTCCCGGACGCGCCCGGCCTCGGGGTGGAACTCGACCGGGACGCGCTGGCCCGGCTGCACGAGCAGTACCTGGCGAGCGGCCTGCGCCGCCGCGACGACACCGGCTACATGCAGCGCATCGACCCTGGCTACGAACGCAAGCAGCCCCGCTGGTAGGGGAGTACACCCAGGAGAGAGCCGTTCCGGATCGGCCGGCTGGAGCACCGGCCTAAGGGCCCGTTTTGGTGACGGGCTTATTCTGGCCGGCCGGTACGGCGGATACCGGTCTGGCCTCCGCCCCTCGGCAGCGCGCAAGCTAGTGATCATGACGCTGCGACCCAACCAGATCAACCGGCACCGGGAGCGCTCCCGGTCCGAGCGCGCGGACCTGGACGCGGTCCTCGACGCCGGACCCCACGTCGGGACGCTCAGCACGGTGGCCGACGGCAGGCCGTGGGTGGTGCCGATGCTGTACGGCCGGGCGGGCGACCGGGTCCTGCTGCACGGCTCGGTGGGCGCGGGCGCCCTGCGGCACGTGGCGGCCGGCGCCCCGGCCGCGCTGTGCGTGATGCACATCGACGCCTGGGTCTACGCGCACACGCTGTTCGACTCGAGCGCCAACTACCGCTCGGCGGTGGTGCACGGCCGCCTGATCGCGCTCAGCGGGGACGAGGCCGCGCAGGCGCTGACCCAGATCTCCGAGTGCCTGACGCCGGGCCGCTCGGCCGAGGTGCCGTTTCACACCAAGAAGCAGCTGGCGGCCACCACCGCGCTGGCGATGGACATCACCGCGGGCCAGTGGACGGTCAAGATCCGCGACGCGGGCCCCGGCGAGCCGGAACCGGGCGAGGCCGAGCCCGGCCTGTGGACCGGGATCTTGCCCATCACCAGCGGCTACGGAACTCCGCAGACCTCCGCGTGGGTGCCCGCCGATACCCCCGTCTCCCCTTCAGTGCTCAAGGTCGCGGGCGGCTAGGCGAGGAGAGATGCTGTTCGCGCAGGCCGCGCTGCCGGTCCCGGAACTGCACCCCGCAACCACGACCGATGCCGCCAAGACCGATACCGTTGAGATCGTTACCCCGAAAAGCCACCGCGCTAAGAAGCTGCGGGGTACGCATCGTCCTCCTGCCGCCAGAATCCCAGCCGGGATGTGGCCGTGCGCCCTAGTGGCACCGCCTCAGGAATAACCGCCCGCTCCGTTGGCTGATGCTAGGCGGTTCCTGTTGACGGGAAGTGACTGATTTGTGAGTGCGTCTTTACCGGCGCATTCGCGGTGCGCCCGGGCAGGCTGACCCCGGGCGCACGATCCGCTCGCGCATGCGCCGCTTCGTTATTTCCCGGTGGCTGCCTTGAACTTGACCACCAGTTCGGCGGGCACCCGGCCGCGGTCCTTTACGTCAATGCCCTGGGACTTGGCCCACTCGCGGACTTCGGTGGTGTTCAGCCCGGTGGCCGGGGCGCGCCGCACCGTCCGGGCGGGCCGCCGGGTGGCCCCGCCGCCGGCCCGCCGGGCCGCGCTGACGTAGGGCGCCAGCGCCTCACGCAGCGCCTGGGCGTGATCGGCGTTCAGGTCGATCTCGTACTCGGAGCCGTCCAGCCCGAAACGGACTGTCCCTTCGGCTTCACTTCCGTCGAGGTCATCGACGAACACAGTCTGTATCTTCTGAGCCACGGTGTTTCTTTCCTCTCACCAGTTTTCGGTGTACCAGCGTAGACAACCAAGCCTCGGACGCGTGCCGCCACACCGGAAACAAACGGCAGGACACGGCCGTGAACCATACGCTGCCGAGGCACCCGGACGGCGAGGGAACGAGCACCCTCCGCGCTCACCCCGAGCGAGATCTGATAACGGAGCCTTTAAGTTAAGGAGTTTCGTTTCTCAGCGCACACGTTACCGGACGAATTCTGGTGTCCCTCGGAAGGGGTGGCCGCGTTTCCGCACGTATTCAGGGAATTCTCCGGGCCGGTCCGGCATGGCCCGGGCCGGCGGCCGGGAAAGGGGACACGAACGGGTCCGTTACGGGGGGCCGAGCCCGTTTGATATCTAGTGACGGTGGAGGCGGTCCTGCCGACACCAGCCACGCGGGCTGGGGCGAGGTGCGCCGGGTACCAGTCCCCGGCGTGGTGCCCAGCGAGACGGAGCTGGGCCAGTGGCCCACCCTGACCCGGCCGCTCTGACCGGACGTCTCGTGACCGCGCGTCTCTTGACAGGGCAGCCATCCGCCTTAGAGGGTAATTCCAGAAAATCATTCTGGTAATGGCGGGAGGGTTCGCATGGCGGCCAAGCCGGTCCCGGTACCGACCCCGGAAACACAGCCGTTCTGGGATGGCTGCGCCGCGGGCGAACTGCGCATCCAGCGCTGTGACGACTGCGGGCGGCCCTATTTCTACCCGCGTCCGGTCTGTCCGGCCTGCGGCTCGCAGAACGTCCGCTGGTTCGCCGCCAGCGGCCGGGCCACCCTGTACTCCTACGTGATCAACCACCGGCCGGCCCCCGGCTTTGAGGACGACACGCCGTACGCCATCGCCGTCGTCGAACTGGAAGAGGGACCGCGGATGATGACGAACATCACCGGGCTGCCCGCCACGCCGGAGGCGCTGGAGCTCGACATGCCCCTGCGAGTGAGATTCGAGCCGCGGGGCGATGTCAGCCTGCCGGTGTTCGGTCCGGAGGAGAGCTGATGAGCGGCGGCAGTACCGCCAGCATGGGTGGCAGCTGCATTATCGCGGGCGCGGCCGAGACCGACCGGCTGGGTAAGCTGCCCGGCCACTCCACCCTGCAGCTGCATATCGAGGGCGCGCTGAACGCGGTCGCCGACGCGGGCCTGTCGCTGCGCGACATCGACGGCATCGCCACGGTCGCCTCGCCGGGCCCGGTCCAGGTAGCGCACGCCCTGGGTATCACCCCGGACTGGATCGACGGGACCGGCGTCGGCGGCACCTCGTTCCTGCTGCACGTACGGCACGCGGTCGCGGCCATCCGGGCCGGGTACGCCCGGACGGTCCTGATCACCCACGGGGAATCGGGCCGCTCCCGGGTGGGTGCCTCGCGGTGGCGGATGGACGCCTCCTCTCCGCCGGGCCAGTTCGAGGCGCCGTACGGGACGTTCGGCCCCACGACCACGTTCACCATTCCGCTGCTCCGCTACATGAAGGAGTACGGGCTGACCCACGAGCAGCTGGCCTACGTGGCGGTGGCCCAGCGGCGGTGGGCGGCCAAGAACCCGCGCGCGGCCTTCCGCGACCCGATCACGGTCGAGGACGTGCTGGCCTCGCGGATGGTCGCGTACCCGTTCCACCTGCTGGAATGCTGCCTGGTCACCGACGGGGGCGGTGCTCTGGTGGTGACGTCGGCCGACCGGGCCGGGGAGTTCCCCAAGCCAGCGGTTCACGTGCTGGGGACGGGTGAGTCATCGGAGACGCCGATGATCTCGCAGATGGTGGACTTCACCGAATCCCAGGCGTTCCGGCTGGCGGGACGGGCGGCCTTCGCCGAGGCGGGCATCGGCGTGGCCGACGTGGACCACCTGATGATCTACGACGCGTTCGCCCACGTGCCCATCTACGGGCTCGAGGCACTCGGCTTCGTGGCCAAGGGCGAGGCCGGGCCGTTCATCGCGGACGGCAACACCGAGCCGGGCGGGTCGCTGCCGCTGAACACCAACGGCGGTGGCCTGTCCTACACCCACACCGGGATGTACGGGATGTTCGCCATCCAGGAGGGCGTGCGGCAGCTGCGCGGCGAGGCGGCCGCCCAGGTGGACGCGCCGGAAATCAGCGTGATTCTGGGTAACGGCGGCATGTTCGCCACGTCCGGCGTCCTGGTCCTGGGGCGTTCACCGCGCTCCTAGCTCGCCTGGCCCCGGCCGCCTGGCCCCGGGTCGTCTAGCTCGCCGCGCTCATAGCTCGTCGGCGAGGGCCCGCAGGCGTTCCACCAGGCGCAGGCGGCCGGCGTGGTCGGGGGCCAGCGGCCGGACGGTGAGGGTGGTGACGCCGGAGGCGGCCAGCGCGCTCAGCCGGTCGCGCACGTGCCCCTCCGGCCCGATCAGCGACGTCTTGACCAGAAGGTCCTCCGGGACCGCCGCCTCGGCTTCCTTTTTCCGCCCGGCCAGGTAGAGGTCCTGGATCTGCCTGGCCGCCTCGGGGTAGCCGAACCGGCTGGCCAGGTCGTTGTAGAAGTTACGGCCACGAGCGCCCATGCCGCCGATGTACAGCGCGCGGCCCGGGCGGGTCAGCTCATGCAGGTGATGGACGTCCTCGCCGATGGCCAGGGCCACGCCCACGTGCACGTCGAGCGGCCCGAGAGCGGGATCGCGCCGGGCGCCGCCCGCGGTGAGCGGGCCGCCCCATACGTCGGCCGCCTTCTCCGCGATGTAGAAAGGCGGCTGCCAGCCATCGGCCAGCTCGGCGGCGAGCGCGACGTTCTGCGGGCCGATCGCGGCGATCGTGATCGGGATGCCGTCCCGTACCGGGTGGTCGACCAGCTTCAGCGGCTTGCCCAGGCCGGTGCCTTGGCCGGGCGGCAGCGGCACCGTGTAGTGGCGTCCGGTGTACGTCAGCGGCTCACGCCGCCAGACCTGGCGGCAGATCTCGATCGCCTCCCGCGTCCGGCCGATCGGCGCGTCAAAAGGGACGCCGTGGAAACCCTCGATGACCTGCGGTCCCGAGGTGCCGATGCCCAGCTCGAAACGGCCGTCGGACAGGTCGTCCAGGCTCGCGGCGGTCATCGCCAGCAGCGAGGGAGTGCGCGTATAGAGCTGCAGGATCCCGGACGCGATGTGCGCGCGGCTGGTCTTGGCGGCGACGTAGCCCAGGCGGCTGACCGCGTCGAAGCCGTACAGTTCGGGCACGGTAATCAGCTCGGCGCCGGCCTTCTCGTAGTCGGCCAGCTCGGCGGTGCTCTCGGCGAAGCGTTTTCGTGCGGCCCCGCTACTTGCGTTCGGGCCGTTCGCGTTCGCGACTGCACTGCCCGCGCCGCCCGCGCCCCTGCTGCCGGTGCTGCCCATACCGGCCGTCCCGGCCGTGATCCCGATGCGCACGCCCACCAGCCACCCTTCGCCCGGATCGTCCCCTACTTTTAGAATAGAATTCTAGTATCTGGACTGTAAAGGGGCCGGACGCACGGCACCGGCTCGGGATAACCACCGCGATGTGACCCTGCGGTGGTCCGCTACGACGATGTGACCCTGCGGTGGTCCCAGCCACGAGTCTGTGGCATGGCTCGGCTCTTCTCTGGCGGGTTCCGGACGGTTACGGTTTCAGGGTCCCGTAAGCATCGTGCGCCCCAGATGTCTCGTGGCGGGCGCGGCCCGGACCGGCTGGATGTTCCATCGATCCGGTGGGAGGCGGCTGGATGTTCCATCGATCCGGTCCTGACGGCGGCACGGCGGCGCTGCCGCTGCCTGCGTTAGGTGACGCCAGGCTCCAGGCCGCGTTAGGTGACGCCACGCTCCAGGCCGCGCGAGCTGACGCTGGGCTGGAACGGGGCGCTGACTGTCATCGGGCTGATCGAGACCTTGACGACTACGGCGGAACCAGGTCGAATAGGTACCAGAATCGGTTTCTAGTATTGCCCAGGGAAACAAGGGGACCCG
>Ga0136846_1228248_pt1 | contig 11732 bp, 9 predicted proteins | sample HopSoiMetagenom2_FD_96841 | JGI IMG/M metagenome (GOLD analysis project Ga0136846, IMG submission 96841) | Grasslands soil microbial communities from Hopland, California, USA - 2 Assembly 2016 (version 4) | ecosystem: Environmental > Terrestrial > Soil > Grasslands | place: USA: Hopland... | reverse complement strand
GGCGATCGCGATCGTGGCGGTCGCGCTTTCGGGGTGGTCGTGTGGCAGCACGGAACCTGAGGCGGCACCGGAGGTGGCCGCGATCGTCGTGAGCCCGGCCACCTCGACGATCGTGCTCAACACGCAGCTCCCCCTGCAGGCGGAGGTGCGGGACGGGTCGGGCGCGGTCGTTCCCGGCGCGACGGTGACGTGGACGGTGCAGGACCCCAAGATCGTGAGCGTATCCGCCGTGGGCGTCGTCACCGGACTCGCGCTCGGCACGTCGCAAGTGGCCGCGAACGCGCTCGGAAAGTCCGGGCTCGCGACGATCACTGTCACGAAGGTGCCTGTCGCGACGGTCATGATGCTCCCCGGTCGTGTCGACGTCATCGTCGGCGCAACCGCGCAGCTCTCGGCGTCAGCCCTCGATGCCAACGGGACCGCGTTGACCGATCGGGCGATTGCATGGGCGACGAGCAACGCCGGCGTGGCGACCGTGAACGGCTCGGGTCTCGTCACCGGGATCGCCGTCGGGACCGCGACGATCACCGCCGGCAGCGAGGGCAAGTCGGGCACCGCGACGGTGACCGTTTCGCCGGAGCCCGTCGTTCGCGTCGACGTCAACCCTGGGACGCTCACGCTCCAGGCAGGGCAGTCACAAGCGCTCGTCGCCTTGCCCAAGGACGCGAAGGGGAACCTGGTCTCCGGCCAGACGGTCACCTGGTCGAGCGACCAGCCGGCCGTCGCCTCAGTGAATGGAGGCGTCGTGACGACGTCGAAGTCGGGCGTTGCGACGATCACGGCGAGCGTCGGCAGTGTGAAGGGCACCGCGAAGATCACTGTCATCCCGGGGCCGGTGGAGACCGTGACGGTCTCCGCGCCATCGCAGAAGCTCGCCGTGAGAGCCTCGATGCAGCTCACCGCGACCGCGAAGGACAACCAGGGAAACACCGTTCCGAACCAGATTTTCTACTGGGCGAGCTCCAACAGCGCCATCGCCTCGGTGTCCGCGAGTGGCGCCGTGACGGGGAAACGCTCGGGGAACGTGACGATCACGGCTCAGACGTTACCGTCCGGCGGGACGAGTGGCTCGGTGCAGATCGACGTGAATTGATGCGCGTCGTTCGCTCCTGATGGACGCGCCTGTTCCAGCGCGCGTGCTTTCCGTGAACGTCGGTCCCGTCCGCGACGTGGCGTGGCGCGGTGAGGTGGTGTCGACCGCGATCTGGAAATCCCCTGTCGTCGGGCGCGTCGCGCTCCGCGGTGTGAACCTCGCCGGAGACGACCAGGCCGATCGCACCGTGCACGGAGGTCCCGACAAGGCCGTCTACGCCTACGCGCGCGAGGACTACGAGTACTGGCAGGCGAGCGAGGGGCTCGAGGTCGAACCGGCGCTCTTCGGCGAGAACCTCACCGTCGAGGGCCTCGACCTAGCGGCGGCCCTCATCGGCGAACGCTGGCACGTCGGATCCACGGTGCTCGAAGTGGCACAGATCCGCCTCCCATGCTTCAAGCTCGGCATACGACTCGGCGATCCGCGCTTTCCGCAGCGATTCCAGCACGTGGGCCGGATGGGTGCGTACCTGCGCGTCGTGCAGGAGGGAGACGTCGGTGCGGGTGACGCCATCGAGATCGTCTTCCGTCCCACGCACGGAGTCTCGCTGTCGACGATGCTCGAATCGCTGAGCGACGATACCCAGGCGCGCCGACTGCCGCGTGCCGGCTATCTGCCGAAGTTCTGGCAGCGCGTGGCCGAAGGCAGATAGTATCCTGCGTTCTGCGCACCACCTTGCCCTCGGCGGGCGTCCTCCGTTTAATGTACGCCGGCGAGAATCGGCCTCGTCATCGCCGAACGACGGATCTCACACTCGGAGCGTGTCCATGGCGCATGCCACGGTCAGAAATCAGCAGAAGATTCTCTCGGGCGATCGCGCGATCATCGCGAACCAGAACAAGATCATCCACAATCAGCAGCGTCTGCGTCCGATCGTCGGGAACCAGATGAAGATCATCCGCAACCAGAAGGCGATCCTGAAGAATCAGAAGAAGATCATCGCCGATCTGGAGAAATTCCTCCGCAAGTACAAGGGCGCGTGAGTCGTCCGCTGCGCCGACGAGCGCACATGCTCACTCTGCCGTGATGACGCGCTCCACGGCCTCCGCATAGAAGCGCCACGATTCGATCTCCTGCGCCAGTGCGTGTCGCCCTGCTGCCGTGAGCTGATAGTAGCGCGCGAGGCGATTGTTCTTCGAGGGCTTCCAGTAGGACGTGACCCATCCACGCTGCTCGAATCGGTGCAGGGCCGGATAGAGCGAGCCCTGGCCAACCTTGAATACGTCGTTGGACATCTCCCTGATCCGGTCACTGATGCCCCACCCGTGACCGGACTCCAGCGCGAGCGCCTTCAGGATGATCAGATCCAGCGTTCCCTGGATGACGTCGAGCGACTTGATCACGCCACAGCTCCTGTCGAAGAGACCACCGGCTCGGTCGTGGCGCCGAGTGCGCCGAGCAGCTCGCGGTACCACCGCTCCGCGATCGCGAGCCGCTCCTCGAACCCGACACATCCCCACACCACGCTGAGTGTCGACCGTGTTTCGGCGCGCGTCTTGGTGCGCTGTGAATCGCGCACGGCATTCGCGCACGCGCCCTCCGCATCGAACAGGCAGAGCAGTCCACCGACGTCGATCTCCTGACCCGACGCGTTGAACACGTACGACGAACCGTCCGGGGCGATCCCGATGCGGAACGGTGCGGTCGCGCGATCGAGGTCCACGACGCTGATCGGGAGACCGCTGTGCAGCGAGACCGCGTTGCACGCGTCCACCGCCGCGTTGATGGAGCCGAGCGCGCCCTCCGTCGCGGCGCGCACGAGATACTCGGACGCCGGCTTCCCGCGCCCGGTCGGTTTGTAGCCGCCGTGACGCAGCAGGTCGCGCACCGCGCCTCGCACCCCCTCGTCGCGCTCGAGTGGAGCAGGGGCGTCGAGACGGAGCGCGTCGGTCAGCGCAGGGGGCGTCGCCAGGTCGCCAACTGCGACCGGGAAGCTGGTCGAGAAGACGGCCACCCGCAGAAGAGGATGCGGATCGACGCTGATCTGGGTTGGATGCACCAGGTGAAACTGTGACGCACGCAGCATCGGCGCAATTTCAGCGGAGGGCGTGGCCGCCGCGCGACGCGGATGCGCCGGTGCGGAGCGGTCGCGACCCACGCTGCACAAAGGGGTGCCGACATTCGTCGGCACCCCTGCGCGTGATGTCACCTACGAAGCGTTCGACTCAGGGGCGTGGCTTCGCCGTCCGCGAGCCTCCACTCGACGAGCTTCCGGACGAGGAGCTGCCGGAGGAAGAGCTGCCCGACGACGCGCTGCTGCCCGACGACGACGTCGAGGGCGGCGGCGGCGTGTACGTGCTGCGCGGCCGCTCGGAGGCGGAGCCCGTCGAGCTGCCCTGTGTCTGCGTGTAGCCGCGGCCCTTGACCATCTGTCCGCGCGACTGCGTCCCCGATGTCACGACGACGATCGGGGGCACGTAGCCGCCGTAGTAGCCGCCATAACCGTAGCCGTATCCGTTGTAGCCGTACCTCCCGTATCCAAGGCTGCCGTAGCCGTAGCCGATCGGATATCCGTAGCCGAGCGAGCCCCAGCTCCACGGATCGTACGGCTCGCCCATCGCCGAGACGCGGCGGCGGCGCCCTCCTGCGTCCGTGTAGATGGTCGTGCCGCGATCCTCTGGTTGCGCCGCGCGAGCGAACTGAAACACGCCCGGGTTGGAAGCCGCGACGAGCACGTCGGTCACGGCGCCCGGCACCCCCGCCTCGGCCAGCTGCACGAGCGTCTTCGCGTCGACGTGGAAGTGCTGCTCGCGCTCCGTCAGCCACGCCGCAACGACCAGGCTGTCCGCTGCGCGCGATGCCTCGATCACGGCCGTCGGTCCCACGTCCCCGCCCGCCGCCATGCGCGCCGCCTCCACGCCGACCCCGCGCTCGCGCAGCACGCTCGCGATCTGCGCCGGCAGTGCCGCCGGGATCCCCGCATCGCGATAGCGCGCCACGCGCACGTTGTCGCTGCCGTAGCTCTTCACGTCGTGGATGTCGAGCCACTCCCCGGAGGCCGAGATCGCGAGAATGGCGGAGGTCGTGGAGTTCACCCCATTGCAGTTCGACGCGGAGCGGAGGTAGATCCGGCGCTCGTCCGCCGACCAGTTAGCGCGCTGAGTGCCGGTGCATCCCGTCGCGTCGACGCGGGCTTCGACGCCGCTCGCGTCGATGCGCTGCGTCGAGACGACCTTCCCGCTGTCCACCGTGGTGAAGTCCGCCGCATCGCCCGACGCGGAGGGCGTGATGCACACGACTGGACCACTCGCCGGTGCAGGGACGAATGCCGACTCGCCCGCCGGCGACGCCGTCCAGCAGCCGACCCAGGCCACCCACTTCGGTCCCACGCGTGCCTGCTGTGCACCCGCCGCCGTTGCGGTCATTGCGAGGATCCCGAGCATGGCGACGCCGCGCTTCATCGTGACGTTCATTGAATGTGTCCTCATCAACGAAGCCTAGAGTCTCATGGAAAACCCGACCGTGGCGGACGCCCCGGACAGGTCGATCTTGTCGTAACCGCTGAACGCGGGGCCCAGGTCGCCGCGGGCGTGCAGATACCGGGCGTCGAGGGTCACCCCGAACATCGGGGAAAAGTTGTACTCCACGCCGGCCATCACCTGCTGCATGAACGCCCAGTCCTTGCCGTCCTCCTGGGTGTCGAGCGTGGCCGGGAAGATGTTGTTCGTGGTCGCGTTGAAGTCGATGAATTCGCCCTGTTGCCGGAACCGATAGGCCATCACCCCGACCCCGCCCCCGACGTACGGCACGACCCGGCTCGGAATCCACGCGAGATGGCCGATCGAGCGGCCGGTCGGCGCGAGATGGACCTTGAGGTTCGCCGTGAGGGGGATGCGCTCGAACGTGGTGGTCTGCTCGATCGGCAGGTTGTCGTCGCCCACGAAGCCGCGGAACTCCGACTTGTGGCTCGAGCGCGAGTATCCGGCGTCGAGCGCGAGATCGATGTGCGACGTGATCCGGAACGCCACGTCTCCGCCGAGGGTGAGGCTGCCGAAATCGCGCTTGTTCAGCGTGAGCTGGCTCGTGACGTCGTCGAACACGTCGCTGCCCGCGCTCGCGGCGGAGTACCCGCCGCGAATGTTGAAGGTGACGTACGGCGCGTGGAACAGGTACCCGTTTCCGGCCACCTGCGCCGACAGCGGGCCGCCAGGGCTCGTGATCGCGAGCGCGACGGCGAGGGTGATGAACGAGCGCGAAGCATTCATGGAGAGGCCGCCTCTTCGGGGGCTGGGTGTGAAGAATACCACGCCGCGTGACGCGCGTTCCAGGCCGCGTCTGTGTTCAATTTGGTATACAGGAAACGCGCCCGCCAGGAAAATCGTTGCGGCTCATCCCGATGTCGGCCGACCACGCCGGCCCTGGCGTCGCCATGCCGGTGCGCTATCCTCGGGCATGGATCGACGAACCTTCCTGCATGCCGGCGCGCTCTCGCTCGCCGCGGCCCGCCCCGGTATCCGGGGGCTGGCGCAGCCTCCGATGCTCGCCGCGCGAGCTTCGAGCCCGGATGCCCCGCTCGCGCTGCCGAGCCGGTCGCAGCTCACCTGGCAGCGCGACGAGCTGGCCATGTTCCTCCATTTCGGGGTGAACACCTTCACCGACCGGGAATGGGGAGACGGCAAGGAGGATCCAGCCATCTTCAATCCCGCTCGCCTCGACGCCCGACAGTGGGCTCGCACGGCGAAGGCGGCCGGCTTCCGGGCACTGATCCTCACGGCGAAGCATCATGACGGCTTCTGCCTCTGGCCCACCACCACGACGCGCCACTCCGTTGCAGCCAGCCCTTTCCGCGGCGGGCAGGGTGACGTCGTCCGCGAGTTCGTCGACGCGTGCGCGGCAGAGGGGCTGCGCGCTGGGCTTTACCTCTCGCCGTGGGACCGGAACCACCCGACCTACGGGGACTCACCCGCCTACAACGACGTCTACGCTACGCAGCTCACTGAGCTCCTGACGCGATACGGCACGATCTCGGAGGTCTGGTTCGACGGCGCCAACGGCGAGGGGCCGAATGGCCGCCGCCAGGTCTACGACTGGCCGCGGGTGTGGGGGCTCGTTCGACGGCTCCAGCCCGACGCGGTGATCTTCTCCGACGCGGGCCCGGACGTCCGCTGGTGCGGCAACGAGCGCGGCGTGGCGGGCGAGCCGAACTGGTCCCCGGTCGATCCCGCAATCGTCCGATTCCCGGGGCAGAGCGACGACACTGTAGGGCCGGCGCTCCAGCATGGAAATCCGACGGGATCGGTCTGGCGCCCCGCGGAGGTGGACGTGTCGATCCGCCCCGGCTGGTTCTACCACCCGGCGCAGGACGGCGCGGTGCGCACCGAGGACAACCTCGTCCAACTCTACTTTACCTCCGTGGGGCGGAACGCCAAGCTCCTGCTGAACGTCCCGCCCACCCGCGACGGGTTGCTCCACGATACGGATGCGGCACGACTCGTCGGCCTGCATCGGCGGCTGGAGACGATGCGCGCGTCGATCATTCCACTCACCCGATTGAGCTGGCGCAGGACGGGCGACCGAACCGCGGTGGGGGAGTGGTCGCTCGGCAGCGCGGCGGCCCCCCGGGTCGTGCGGCTCGGCGAGGACATCGCTCGCGGGCAGCGGGTGGCGCGCTACACGCTCGAGGGGAAGACCGCGCAGGGTTGGCAACCGATAGGTAGCGGGACGACGATCGGCCACTGCTGGCTGGAGCGCATCGAATCCGTCGCGCCCATCCGACAGGTGCGACTCCGAATCGAAGATGCATTGGCTCCCCCGGAGCCGGTGAGCATCGAGCTCTTCAGGATGGGGTGACTCCTTCGAGCTTGGGCGGGACCCGGGTCCGGCGGCCGGCTTTTCGCAGGGGATCGGTAGCCAAAAGCCTTGAAGAGCTCAGGTTGCGTCATGCGAGCTCGACCTTTAGCCGGATCCCCGATGCGACGAATCGCACGCACGGGGACTTGTGGTGTATTCGAGACCGGCCGAGGGAACACCTCTTGCCTTTCTGGTGGAGGCCGCCAGTCTTCGTAAAGGACCAACCCTCACCCCGCTCTTTTCGTGATCTTCGTTGTCGCCGTCGTCGTGATCGCAGCGGCCGTCGCGGCTACCGTGCTGTACGTGCGGTGGCGCGGCCGGCGTCGTACGGCGTATAGCCCCATCCCGCTGGTGTTCCCGATGAACTCCGGGATCGCCTGGGAGTCGACCCTTTCGGCACAGGACGCGCCCGCGGCACCCGGGCATGCACCCGCGCAGGCACCCTTTTCGAGCTTCGCGCCGCCGATGACGACCGCCGTTCCGCCACGCGTGGCGGCCGAGCGGACGATCGGGATTCCCACGAGCCTCGACGGCGAGAGCCAGGTTTCGGCGACGAGTGAGACGGTGCGCTTCCAGCGGCCCAACGACGACGTGGTGCAGCTGCTCCCGGGCCACCTGGAGGTTCTCAGCGGCGACAGCCGCCATCAGGAGATCCGGTTCGTCCGGGTCCAGGGGCAGCAGCCTCAGCTCATCCTCGGCCGCAATCCGGGCCGGTCCCCGCAGCACATCGCGCTCAACTCGAGCACGGTCAGCCGCCAGCATGCCCGCCTCGCTTTCTCCGCGGGCAAATGGGCCGTCGCCAACCTCTCGAAGACGAATCCCGTCGTGGTGAACGACCAGGAGCTTTCGAACCTGGACGGCGAGCGCCAGCTCTCCGACGGCGACCGCATCGAGCTCGGCGAGGTCGTGTTGCGCTTCCACGCGCACTGAACGTCGGCCGGAGGCGGATGCCGCAGCATTTAGACACGTCCGGCGCCCGCCGATGAGTAGCGAGCCCATTCCGGCGGGACTCGCTGCCCTCGACCGCGAATACTGGATCCTCGGCGAGATCGGCCGCGGCGGCACGGCCATCGTCTACCTCGCGCGCGAGCGTCTCAGCGGGGCGGAAGTCGCCATCAAGCTGATTCGCGCCAAATACCTCGAGGACGAGGAAGCGATGGCGCGGTTCGCGCGCGAAGCGCGCTTCGTCGCCTCCCTGGCGCATCCGAACGTCGTCGGCGTGCACCGCGTGCTCGACCTCGGTGTGTCCGGCATCGCGCTCGTGATGACGCACATCAACGGGCGTACCCTCAAGCAGGTGATCCACGACGAGCGACCGCTCGCGCCGGAATTCGTCGTGCGCGTGCTGCGCGAGGTGGCATCGGCGCTGTCCGCGGCGCACGCGATGGGGATCATCCATCGCGACGTGAAGCCGGAGAACATCTTCATCACCGCGGACGGGCGAGCCCTGCTCGCCGACTTCGGCGTGGCGCGCTCCATGTCGAGTGACACGCAGCTGACGATGCACGGTGTCGCGATCGGGACGCCCTCGTACATGTCGCCGGAGCAGATCGACGGGACGGACCTCGACGGACGCGGCGACATCTACAGCCTCGGGCTCGTGGCGTGGGAGATGTTCACCGGGCATCGGCCGTGGGAAGGCGAGAGCCTCTACGCCGTTCTGTATCACCAGCGGCATCACGAGCTGCCTGACGTGCGCGACATGCGCCCCGACGTGTCCGACGAGATCGCCGACGTCATTGCAGGAGCGATCGAGAAGGATCCCTCGGCGCGTTGGCAGTCGATGGACGAGTTGATCGCGGCGCTCGACGGCGTGGCGCCCTCGCGCGCAGCCAAGGCGCACGTGCCCGTGAGCACGGAGACCGTGCGCTTCGTACGCAATGCGATCACGCCGCGGGGACAGGCAGCCACGCCGGCGCCGATCGAGCCCACGGCGCCCCAGCCCGCGGTCGTCCAGCCGGTGGACGTCGGCACGACCTCGCTCGCGCCGAACTTCGTTGGGGCGTACTTCTCGCCGGGCGAGCTGGAGGAGCTCCCGCCGGCGCGGCGCCTGCCGTTCACGCGGCGTCAGATCACGCTGGCCGCCGCCGGCCTCGTCGGCCTCGCCGGCCTCGGCTTTCTCGCCACCCAGGTGGAGGGGAGGCCGAACGTCGCGCCCCCCACCAAGCCCCCCGCGACGCGGGCGGCGTCGAGTGGCGAGATCGGCAAGCCAGCCGCTTCGGGGGCGAGCATTCACGCGGATTCGGATTCTTTGGCTTCGGGCCCGTCGGCGCTTCCCGAGTCGCTGTCCGTCGCGGCGGCACTGGCGGCGCCCGAGTCGTCCGCCGCCACGGCGAGCGGAGCGCCCGATGCTCCTGTCGGCGTCCAGCTCGATGCGAGTCCACCGGCCTCCGTCCCGCGGCCGACGCCAACCGCCGCGAAGCCGGCAGTGAAGCCGCCAGCCATCGCACCGGCGTCGGCGCCGGCGGTGATCGCGGCTCCGGCACGCCCTCGTATGAGCATCGTGACGGGCGGACTGCACACGTGCCTCGTATCGGCGGATGGCCGCATGTTCTGCTGGGGGGGCAACGACGAAGGGCAACTCGGAACGGGAGGGAGCACGCGGCTCTCGACCCCGGCGTCCGTCGGGTCCGAGCTTCGATTCGTGGCCGTCGCACCAGGGCTCTCGCACAGCTGCGCGATCGCGCGCGGAGGCTCGCTCTGGTGCTGGGGGGAGAACGACCACGGCCAGCTGGGCGACCGCACCCAGAGCGCCCACAACTCCCCGGTGCGTGCTGCGGCAGGGCACGCATTTCGCGCAATAGCGGCCGGAGCAGCACACACCTGCGGCCTGGAGCTGGATGGCGTCGCGTGGTGCTGGGGCTCGGACGCACACGGACAGCTCGGCGACGGTGGGACCATCGACCGCTCGTCGCCCGTCGCCGTGGCAGGGCCCCAGCGGTTCACGAGTCTCGACGTGGGGTGGAACTTCACCTGCGGCCTGACGGAGAGTGGGCGGGCGATGTGTTGGGGGGACAACTCGGCAGGCCAGCTTGGAGACGGGACCAACGGCGATCGTCGTCAGCCCGTGCCGGTGCAGGGAAACATCGAATTCCGGGCGATCACGGCTGGTAGCGCGCACACCTGCGGCGTCACGCCCACCGGTGAGGCGTATTGCTGGGGGAGGAACGCGAGCGGCGAGCTCGGCGACGGGAGCACCTCCCCGCGCTCGACGCCGGTGCGGGTGCGGAGCGACGAGCATTTCGTGGCGATCGCCGCTGGTGCGGTGCACACCTGTGCCGTCACGACGGAGGGTGAGGCGTGGTGCTGGGGTCGTAACACGTACGGTCAGCTCGGCAATGGAGGGACCTCGGACAGCGGGGAGCCGGTGAGGGTCGCCGGCGGCCACACCTTCGTCACCGTCCGCGCATTCGGTTCGCACACGTGTGGCGCGACGGCGTCGGGGGAGGCGTTCTGCTGGGGTTACAACAGCGACGGGCAGTTGGGCGATGGTACGCGGACGCATCGAACGAAGCCGGTCTACGTCGAGCGGCCCGGCGGGTGAGATGCAGAGCAGAACCTGGAAGGAGTGGCGAGATGGGGAGGATCGGACGAACGCTGGCGACCGTGGTCCTGGTCGCACTGTCTGGTTGGTCATGCGGTAGCACGTCACCCGACGCGACGCCACAAGTGGCGTCGATCGTCGTGAGCCCGGCCACCTCGACGCTCTCGCTCAACGCGCAGCTTCCCCTCCAGGCCGAGGTGAAGGATGGGTCGGGGAGCGTCGTCTCCGGCGCCGCGGTCACCTGGACCGTGCAGGACTCCAAGATCGTCAGCGTCTCCGCCGCGGGCGTCGTCACCGCCCTGGCCATCGGCTCGACGCAGGTCGCGGCGAACGCCCTGGGCAAGTCGGGCATCGCGACGATCACCGTCACGAAGACACCGGTCGCGAACGTCGTGCTCCTGCCGAGCAGGATCGACGCGACGGTGGGCAGCAAGACGCAGCTCTCGGCGACGGCGTTCGACGCGGCGGGGAACGCGCTGGGCGACCGGGCGATCATCTGGTCGAGCAGCAATCAGGCGGTGGCGACCGTGAGCACCACTGGACTCGTCACCGCGGTCGCTCCCGGCACCTCCACGATCACGGCCGCGAGTGAGGGAAAGACGAGCACGGCGACGATCACCGTCGCGCAAGGAGCCGTCGCGCGAGTCGTCGTGTCGCCAAACCCGGTGACGATGGTAGCCGGGCAGTCCTCGCAGCTTGCGCTCTCGGTCCGTGATGCCAGCGACAACGTGCTCACCGGCAAATCGGCCGTCTGGTCGAGCTCCAACACCGCCGTCGCGACCGTGGCGTCGGACGGTACCGTGAAGGCGATCGCCGCCGGCTCGGCGACGATCACCGCCACGGTGGATGGCGTGGGCGGCACGACCGCGCTCACCGTGTCCAACATCCCGGTGAGCAGTGTCACGCTCTCGCCGACGACGGCGACCGTCTCGACCGGCTCCAGCACGACGCTGGCGGTGACCGTGAAGGATGCGAACGGGCAGGTCGTGACCGATCGCGTCGTGTCGTGGAGCACGAGCAACCCGCTGATCGCCACCGTCAGCCAGGCCGGGGTGGTGACCGGCATCGCTCCGGGAACTGCGACGATCACGGCGACGAGCGAGACGAAGAGCGCGAACGCCACCGTCACGGTGACGCTCGTTCCCGTGGGCCGCGTACAGGTCGCCCCTGCGTCTGTCTCCCTCCCCGCCGGTCAGGGAACGACGCTGACCGCAACGGTCACTGATGCCAACGGCCAGGTGGTGACGAATCGGCCGGTCAGCTGGAGCACGAGCAACCCGGGGGTGGCGACGGTCTCGCAGACTG
>Ga0136846_1208058_pt1 | contig 11732 bp, 8 predicted proteins | sample HopSoiMetagenom2_FD_96841 | JGI IMG/M metagenome (GOLD analysis project Ga0136846, IMG submission 96841) | Grasslands soil microbial communities from Hopland, California, USA - 2 Assembly 2016 (version 4) | ecosystem: Environmental > Terrestrial > Soil > Grasslands | place: USA: Hopland... | reverse complement strand
TGCAGATGCTCGAAGAGAATGGCATCAGCGCCCTGTCGGTCGAGCTCGAATCGCAGCTCATCGCGGAAATCCGCCGCGGCGCAGGCGCCGTCGTCGTCACGGACGATGCGTCCCGGCGCGATTCGCTGAACCAGCTCCGGTTCCTCGTCGACCAGCAACCGTCGTGGTCCGAGCTGCCGATCCTGCTGCTCGCGCGGCCCGATTTTCCGCGCATCGACGCACTGCGCGGATTCCCCGGCATGGTCGTGCTCGAGCGGCCGGTGCACGTGCGCACGCTGATCAGCGCCGTGCAGGCCGCGCTGCGCGCCCGGTTGCGGCAATACGAGCTGCGCAACCAGCTCGAGCGCGTGCGCGCCGCGAACCTCGAGCTGCACGACGCCGCCCGCGCGAAGGACGAATTCCTCGCGACGCTCTCGCACGAGCTGCGAAATCCGTTGAGTGCACTCACGACGGCCGCCGCGCTGCTCGACCGCGCGGACTCCGATCCCGTCGCCGCGCGCCACGCGCGCGACATCGTGCGGCGACAGGCGGCGCAGATGACGCGCCTGCTCGATGACCTGCTCGACGTCTCGCGCATCAGCCATGGACGCCTGGAGATCCGCACGGCGCGCTGCGACCTCGCGAGCATCGTGTCTTCCGCGGTCGAGACCGTGCAGCCGCTGATGGCGCGCAAACGCCATGAGCTCACGCTCTCGCTGCCCGAACAGCCGATCACGCTCGAAGCCGATGCCGTGCGGCTCGCGCAGGTACTCGCAAACCTCCTGACCAATGCCGCCAAGTACACCGAAGCGGGCGGCCGGATCGATCTCGCCGTCGCACAGGCAGACGGGTTCGTTTCCTTCACGGTGCGCGACAATGGCATCGGCATCGATGACCGCAGCCAGGGCGAGATCTTCGGCATGTTCTCGCAGCTGCGACCCGCGATCGAACGCAGCGAGGGCGGCCTCGGCATCGGCCTCGCGCTCGCCAAGGGGCTGGTCGCGCTGCACGGCGGCGACATCCGCGTCGCAAGCGATGGCCCCGGGCGCGGCAGCACGTTCACCGTGCGCATCCCGTCCGGTGAGATCACCGCCGACGCCTCGCAGGTCTTGCCATCGAAGGTCGAGGCGCCGGTGCAGGGCGATCTCATCGTCGCCGACGACAACGTCGATGCCGCGGAATCCCTCGCCAGCCTGCTCGAGATGGAAGGTCACGAGGTGCGCGTCGCGCACGACGGGCGCAGCGCACTGCAGCTCGCCACCGAACGGATGCCCGGCATCATGTTGCTCGACATCGGGATGCCCGACATGACCGGCTACGACGTCGCGCGCGCCATCCGCGCGAACCAGCCGCGCGGCGGCGTGGTGCTCGTCGCGCTCACCGGCTGGGGTCAGCCCGATGACAAGCGGCTCGCGCGCGAAGCCGGGTTCGATCATCACCTGACGAAGCCCGTGGATTTCGCGGAGCTCAGCGCGTTCCTGTCGCGCATCCAGGTCCAGGGTCGGGCGGCAGGAACGTGATGCCAGGCTTTTCAGCCCACGCACTGAACAGGAGTCCCGCATGCGCGCCACCGTGATGTACGGAGTCCATGACGTACGCGTCGAAAACGTTCCCGATGCACAGATCAAGGAGCCGACCGACGCGCTCGTCGTCGTCACGCGCGCGTGCATCTGCGGCAGCGACCTGTGGCCTTACAACTCGATGAGCGGGCCCGCGCGGCGCATGGGCCACGAGTTCATCGGGCGCGTCGAGGCGGTCGGCAGCGACGTGCGCACGATCCGGAAAGGCGATCTCGTCGTCGCGCCGTTCGCGTGGTCCGATGGCACGTGCGAGTTCTGCCGGCAAGGGTTGCAGACTTCATGCGTGCACGGCGGATTCTGGGGCGGCACCAAGCTCGATGGGGGTCAGGGCGAAGCCGTGCGCGTGCCGCTCGCGGACGGCACGCTCGTGGCGCTGCCCGTCGGGCCCGATCATGCGTTGATGCCGTCGTTGCTCACGCTGAGTGACGTGATGGGCACCGGGCATCACGCGGCGCTCGCCGCGCGCGTCGGTCCCGGCAAGATTGCGGCCGTCGTCGGCGATGGCGCGGTCGGGTTGTGCGGCGTGATCGCCGCGAAGCGGCTCGGCGCCGAGCGCATCATCATGTTAGGCAGGCATCCGGACCGCGTGAAGCTCGCGCGCGAGTTCGGCGCCACGGATGTCGTCAGCGAACGCGGCGAAGCCGCCGTCGAACGCGTGCGCGAGCTCACCGGCGGACTCGGCGCGCATGCCGTGCTCGAGTGCGTGGGGCTCGGCGCGTCGATGGAGACGGCCGTCAACATCGCGCGGCCCGGCGGCGCGGTCGGCCGCGTCGGCGTGCCGCAGGAGGACACCATCCCCTCCTCGCACCAGACCTTCTATCGAAATGTCACGATCTCGGGCGGGCCCGCGCCCGTGCGTGCCTATATAGAAGAGTTGATGCCCGACGTGCTCGAGGGCCGCATCCAGCCCGGGCGCGTGTTCGACAGCGTGACCAACCTCGACGGCGTGCCCGATGGCTATCGCGCGATGAACGAGCGCACGGCCATCAAGGTGATGATCACGTTCTGACTACTGCGCCGTCATCACGTTGCTCGCGCTCTGCGTGAGGTACCACTCGCCGTCGCGCTTGTGCCAGGTGGTGGCGAGACGGATCGGCAGCGACGGCTGATCGCCGACCTGGAACGAGAACACGAACCACGCCGTCGCGAGATCGCGGCCCACGCGCACGTCCATCGCGCGGATGTCCGTGAACTTCGCCTTGCCCCATTGGCCGAAGTCGCGCGTCATGAGGGCCTTGATCTCGTCGGCGCTGTGAAACGACTCCGTCGGCGCGCTGCCGAGGATCGTGATCTTCGTGTCGAGCAATGCGACGACGCCGGCCTGGTCGTTCGCTTCGTACTTGTTCATGAGGTCGTGCACGCGCGCGACGACATGCGCTTCGTCGTCCGCGGAGGATTTCGCGGCGGGCGCCGTGGTGCAGGCAGCAACGAAGACGACGGCGACGAGCGGGAGCCAACGGGCGATACGCATGGGAGGAGAACTCCGGTTTTTGTGACGCCCGGTTGATACGCCGCACACCATCTTCGGGTTGCGAAGTTCATCCCCCAGGCCTCGGCGGCAAGGGACCGCCGGGGGTCGTGACGCGCCCTATATAAGGAGTGGCGTTTCCGTGTAAGTCACTGAAATCCAGTCGGATTGCTTGACGGACGCCGACGACGACCCCAGAATGCGCGCCCTCTTCGGAGGCTCTCGGTTCCCTGGTAGCTCAGTTGGTAGAGCGTCGGACTGTTAATCCGTTGGTCGTTGGTTCGAGTCCAACCCAGGGAGCCATCTTCTCAAGGTCCGTTCTGGACACATCGGTAACGTTTTATACCGATGACATGGGTAACACATTTCAGCCCCTCGCTCTCACCCCGGACGTTTCTTACGGCGTGAATCGCTAACCACTCCGTAGGACGCCAGCCCCATGCGTCCAGTGGCTCTCCGATCCGCTCGCCAGCGGTGAAATGCTATTCGGTAGTTCCACGGAGGACCCTACCCATGGCTCGTGTACTGACCCTGTTTCTGGTCTCGCTTCTCGCTGCGCCCGCGACCTTCGCGCAAACCACCCCCGTCACCCAGGATTCCATCCGCGAAGTCATGAACCGCGTGCATGGCTATCTACTCACGGCGACCCCGCTGCGGCCCGTCAACGGCGATACGGGCGCCGCGGTCACGCTGGACACCATGCCGAAGAACGTCGCGCTCGCGAAAACGGTCATGCACATCGACACGTATGAATGGGGTGTCACCTATTCGGGCATGCTGCAGGCCACTCAGGCGACGGGCGATCAGCGCTTCAAGGCGTATGTGAACGAGCACCTCAGCGGGCTCGCGCGCATGGTGGCACACATGCGGGCCAACTACCCGGGTGTCACCTTCGACACGTATCCGGCGAACGCGTCCAACACTTTCTCGTTGAAACGCATGCTGTTCCCGCAGAATCTCGACGACTCGGGCTCGATGTGCGCAGCGATGATCAAGGCGAACAACGCGGGAATCCCCAATCTGCGCCCGGTGTTCGACGTCTTCGTGAACTGGGTGAAGGCGAAACAATACCGCCTGGCTGACGGCACGTTCGCGCGCAACACGCCCATGCCGAACACGGTGTGGCTCGACGACCTGTACATGAGCGTGCCTTGTGAAGCGCAGATCGGTCAGCTCAACAACGACCCGCGCTACTACACGGACGCCATCAAGCAGATCAAGCGGTTCTACTCCAAGATGTTCGTGCAGGGCAAAGACCTGTACATGCACGGCTGGGTCGAGTCGATGAGTCCGCACCCGGCGTTCCACTGGGCGCGCGCCAACGGCTGGGCCATCATGGCCACGGTCGAACTACTCACGGTGCTGCCGAAGGATCATCCCGACCGCCCGTTCCTGATCAGCGTCCTCAACGAGCACGCCACCGCGTTGCGACGGATGCAGGCGCCGTCGGGACTCTGGCACCAGCTGCTCGATCATCCGGAATCGTACGAGGAGACGTCGTCGTCCGGGATGTACGTGTTCGCGATGACGCGCGCCATCAACTACGGCTGGCTGAGCCGTTCGACCTACGCTCCCGTGGTCATGCGCGGCTGGAATGGCCTCACGACGAAGGTGAATGCGACGGGCCAGGTCGAGGGCACCTGCGTCGGCACCGGGCTCGGCTGGGACGACACGTTCTATCTCAATCGCCCGACGAGCGTGGACGCGGCGCACGGCTACGGGCCGATCTTCCTCGCGGGCAGCGAGATCATGTTCCTGCTGCAGAGGCACCCGGAGGTCGGCGGGACGAGCGCCACCCCTCAGTCAGAGACGGCCCCGGAAGAACCCGCGATCACGCTGTAGTGAATCGCGGGCGCAGATGAACAGCGTCGCGGAACAGGATTCATTCCGCTGAGACGGGCAACACCAGCGAGAACTCCGCGCCCCCGCCAACCCGCGGGCGCATGTTCAGCTGGCCCCCATGTGCCAACGCGACATGGCGCGCAACGGACAGTCCGATCCCACCCCCACCCGGCTTCGTGGAAAAGAATGGCGTGAGCAGCTTGCCCGGCTCCTCGTCCGGCAGGCCGCGGCCGTTGTCGCGCACGTCGAACGCGATTTCCGTGGTCGACTGGTTGCATTCGATCTCTATGCGAGGCGACGGCATGTCGGCCACGGCTTCCACCGCATTGCGCAGCAGGTTGATCAAAGCCTGCTCGAGCAACTCGCGATCGAAGCGCGCCATCGCGCCATCCGGAACCACCCGGCTTGCATACGCGATGCCCCGCTCGCGAAACGTCAAGCTCATCAATCGCTCGATGCCATCGAGAAAAGGAGTCACGTCGATGATGCCCGTCGACGGCGCCGGCAATTCTGCGACCGCGCGATAGCGTTCCACGAAACTCATGAGGCCATGGCTGCGCCTCTTTATGGTTTCAAGTGCGGCGATGACTTCCGCGTCGGCATGGCGTCCCTGCATGAGCTGTTCGAGGCTTTCCGAGAGCGATGCAATGGGCGTCAGCGAGTTCATGATCTCGTGCGCCATGACTCGCGCCATGTCACCCCAGGCCTTGGCCTCCACCGCGTCGAGATCCCCGGCGATCCTCTGCACCGACAACAATCTCCGAGCCGACGCATGCGGAATGGAGAACTGTGCGCAGGACACATACGCCGCCGAACCATCGGCGAACGGCACCACTTCGCGCGCCCCGGGTCGCATGGCGGCGAGTCTCGGCGCGGCATCGCCGAGAGCCGCGATATCCCGCAGCGTCGTGACGTTTTCGCGCGCCAGAACGCGAGCTGCGCGATTCATGAAGACGACACGTTCGGCCTCGAGCACGATGAGCGCAGCGGGAACCGTATCGAGCAGTGCGTGGGCGTGGTCGAGATCACGCGTCACCGTGTCTGGCGCCGCCGCGCGCGGCGGCGGGCCAGCGCGCTGGATCATTCGCGAGACGGCGCGCACCAGCCCGACGGCCGCAAGCGCGACCAAGGCGACCACGACGGCAGCCGTGGCATACAAGTGCGTCTGCGCAAGCAGGTGCACGACGACATAGGAAAGTGCACCGATTCCGATCGCCCGGACGACCAGGCCGGTCAAGACTGCAACCCGTGCTTGGCCATTCGCCGATAGAGCGCTGGCCGCGACAGACCGAGCGCCTCGGCGGCGGACGAGATGTTGCCGCGGTGCTGCTGCAATGCCTGCTCGATAGCCCTGCGCTCGAGCGCGTCCAGGTCGAGCGATCGGCCGGCACGGGCTGCGCGGGTGCATTCGGCAGCCGCGCGCGCCGTCGTGACGAGCTCGTCGTTACGCCAGGGCTTGAGCACGAAATCAGCGGCGCCTTGCTTCAGCGCTTCCACCGCCAACGCAACGCTGCCGTACGCGGTCATCAATACGACGGACAGCGCGGGATCGATGACGCGAATCCGCGCCAACGCGTTGAGACCGTCGCGACCACTGTGCTGCCCGAATGCGAAGTTCATGTCGAGCAGGACGAGGTCGGTCTCCGCATCTAACCACTGATCGAGGCGTGCGGCACTTTCGGCCAGTTCGATCGCGGCGAAGTGCCCCGTGAGAGCCACGCGCGCCGCGCGCTGCACGTCCCGGTCGTCCTCGATGATGAGCGCCTTGCCGAACATCTGCTTGCAGCCTAGACCGCCCATTGGCGGGCGACAACTGTCCGGAAACGGACGACCCGCTCTTGTCCGCGCACCGGCGACGAGCGAAAACAGCGGCAATGATCGTGGTCACTCTTTCCCGTTCCGCATGAGCAGCATGGACACCCCTGTCGTGTTGCCCTGGTGGCGCCGGCGATCCTGCAAGATCGTCGGCGCCACCGTTTTGACGATCGTCACGTGGGCGTTGCTGGTGTGGCGGTTCGACGGCGAACGACGTTTGAGGATCGATCGGGACGACCTCACGATCTCCACCGTCCGGCGCGGTACATTTCACGATTTCATTCCGCTGCGCGCCCGGGTGGTGCCGCGTGCAACGATCTATCTGGATGCCATCGAGGGCGGGCGCGTCGAGCAAGTGATGGTGGAACCTGGTGACATGGTGGAAGCCGGTCAACCAATCGCGCGGCTCAGCAATACGGAGCTCGAGCTGGTGGTGCTGGACCGCGAGGCACGCCTCATCGAATCGATAACCCAGCTGCAGGCGCGGCAGTCGTTGCTCGAGCAGGACCGGCTCACCAACGCGAAGGCGCTGGCCCGCATCGACTACGATGTGGTGCGGCTGGAGCGTGCCCTGAACCGCCGCAAGTCGCTGGCCTCCGAGTCGCAGGAACAACGCGACAACCTGCAGGACGAGCTCAACTACAACCGCCGACTGCAGCCCTTCCAGGTGGAGAGCAACGAGCGCCAGGAGGCGCTGCGCGTGCAGCAGCTGCCGCAGATCGCCGCGCAGCTCACCAAACTGCACGAGGACGTGGAGATAACGCGGGCGAAGCTTGCGAGCCTGCTGGTTCGCGCGCCGGTCGCGGGTCGAATGACGGCGATCGATCTGACGGTGGGAGAGAATCGCAATCGCGGTGAACGTCTGGGTGAGCTGACGCCGGACTCGGGCGTGAAACTGGTCGCATCGGTCGACGAGTACTATCTCGGGCGCCTGCGTCCCGGACAGACCGCCACCGCCGAGATCGCCGGCCACGAGGTTCCTTTGGAGGTCGAGCGCGTCTATCCACAGGTGAAAGGCGGCACTTTCAACGTCGATGTGAGATTTGCCGCCTCGGCACCAGAGGGTCTGACGCCCGGCCAGGCAGTGCAGGGAAGGTTCGCACTCGGCGCTGCCACGACGGCGACCATTCTCGACGTCGGTCCGTTCCTGCAGGCGAGCGGCGGTGACCATGTATTCGTGGTCGACAAGGACGGCGGTTCCGCATCGCGACGCCGGATTCGCATCGGCCGTCGCAATATCGAGCAGATCGAGATCCTGTCGGGCCTCGATCCTGGCGAGCGCGTGATCACATCGAACTACCAGGCGTATGGCGGCGTAGCCCGCATCGACATCCAGTGAGGAGCGGCAGATGCTGAAACTCGAGCACATCCAGAAGGTGTTTCGCACCACGGAAGTGGAAACCACTGCGTTGAACGACGTCAGCCTGGAGATCGCGACCGGCGAGTTCGTCGCGATCATGGGCCCGTCCGGTTGCGGGAAATCCACGCTGCTCAACATTCTCGGCCTGCTCGACACGGCGAGCGCCGGAACCTACCGATTCTTTGATGAGACGGTTTCGTCGTACTCGGAGGCGCAGCTCACCGATGTGCGTCGCGCCGCCATCGGCTTCGTGTTCCAGAGCTTCAACCTCATCGACGATCTGTCCATCGAGGAAAACGTGGAAGTGGCTCTGCTATATCGCAAGGTGCCACCGCGCGAGCGGCGTGAGCGCGTGGCCGCAGCCCTCGAACGCGTCGGCATCGCGCATCGTGCCCGCCACCTGCCGCAACAGCTCTCCGGTGGACAGCAGCAGCGCGTGGCCGTGGCGCGAGCCCTCGTGTCGAGTCCCAAGGTGATTCTCGCCGACGAGCCCACCGGCAATCTCGATACAACCAATGGCAACGCCGTCATGGAGTTGCTCATCGACGTAGCGAAGGCCGGCACCACGGTCGTCATGGTCACGCATTCGCTAACGCATGCGGCGCTCGCCGGCCGCACCATCAAGCTGCTCGATGGCCGCATCGTCAGCGAAACGTTGTTGGCCGCCTGATGTTCCGCAACTACATGGCGGCCGCCTTGCGCAACCTCCTGCGCAACAAGCTGGTGTCGTCGATCAACATCGCGGGGTTGGCGATCGGGTTTGCCGCCGCCCTGCTCATCGCGCTCTATCTACGCTACCAGTTGACGTACGAACACTTCCTTCCGGGCTACGACCGCGTGTACCGGTTGTCCCTCACGTTCGAGCCGCCGGGAAGCGCGCCGCAGATACGGGACAGCGTCGGTTTCCGGATGGCGGAGGAATTCAAGACGGACTATCCCGATGTCGCGATGATCGCACGCGCGAGCATGCAGTTCGTGAGTGTGCGGCGCGGCGAGATCGAGAATCCGGAAGGCATCTTTTTTGCGGATCCGGATTTTTTCCGAATCATGCCGTTCGCCACCGTGGCGGGAAATCTCGCGACCGCGCTCGACGCCCCCGATGGTCTCGTGATCACCCCCACGATCGCGCGCCGCTACTTCGGCGCCGCCAATCCGCTCGGCCAGACCCTCGAAGTGGAGCGCAAGGTTCCCTTGCGCGTCCTCGCAATCATCGACGAGCTCCCCGGAAATACGCATTTCGCGTTCCGCATGGTTGCATCGAGCAAGAACAGGATGTCCAACCAGAGCGTGGTTGCGCAGCCGGGGGCGTCGGATTGGCCCGGCGCCTTCACGTATTTCCAGGTGCGCGACCGCGCGGCCCTCGCGCGCATCGAATCGGACGCGCGCAATTTTCTGCACCGCCACCACCCGGACGACCCGGGATTTCACACCACGCTCGTCATCCTGCCGCTCGACCAGGTGCACCTTGCGCCGACCGGGCGCTATCCACTGTCCCCCGGCACGAACCCGCGCACGCTGTGGACTCTGGGTCTCGTGGGACTGCTGGTACTGGCGCTCGCCGTGGTCAACTTCGTGAATCTCACAACCGCGCGCGCCACGCAGCGCGCCGTCGAGGTGGGCGTGCGCAAGAGTGCCGGCGCACGCCGCGCCGACCTGATCGCGCAATTCCTGGGTGAGTCCTGCCTCTACGTGCTGGTCGCCGTGGTGGTGGCCATGGCGCTGGTTGAACTGGCGCTTCCGACATTCAATGCGATGCTGAGCATCGGTCCTGACGACCAGCAGGCGCAAGCGGCGACGGTGTCATTCCAGTACTGGCGTGAACCCATGCTGGCCAGCGCCCTCGTGCTCGCCGCGCTGGTTGTCGGCGTGATTGCCGGAGCCTATCCCGCCTTCGTCATGTCCGCGATGCGCCCCATCACCGCGCTACATCGCGGCGCAACCGTTTTGGCGTCGGCACGGGTGCGACAGATGCTGGTGGTGCTGCAATTGTCGGTGCTCATCGCGCTGTTGATCTGTACGGCGGCGATCAATCGACAGATGAATTTTTCGCTGGGGGATGCGCAGCGCATCGATCGTGAGCAGGTGATGCTGCTGTTCTTCAACAAGATGCCGAGCGATGCGATCAAAGATGCCATCCTGCACGTTCCGGGAGTTGCTGGCGTCACCGCCGCCCAGTCCGCGCCCACCAACTACGGCAACGCACAGGGCCAGTTTCACCGTCCCGGCAGTGTCGCGCCTGTCGGACTGCAGATTTCACCGATCGACTACAACTTCTTCGATTTCTATCGCGTGAAACCCGTTGCCGGCCGGTTGCCGTCGCGGGACCACGGCACGGATCTGCTCGTGCCGGGCGATGCCAGCCGTCATTTGAGCGTGTTCGTCAACGAAGCGGCGGTGCGCGCATTGGGGTTCGAGTCGCCCGCAGCGGCGATCGAACAACCGATCGAAGCTTTCGATCTGCCGTTCGCGGCGCCCGCGAGTACGACAGTCGCGGGCGTAGTGCCGGACATTCCCGTCGACTCGGTGCGAACGAGCATTCAACCGGCGATGTACGTCGCATCTCCGCAAGCATCGACGCTCATGAGCATCCGCCTTGCCGGAAGGCCGATAAAGAAGACCGAGGACGCAATCGATGCCGTGTGGCGCCGGCTCGGCGAGCCGACGGCTCCGTCCCACCTGTTCCTCGATTTGTACTTCCGTCGCATGTACATCGACATCATCCAGCAACGGCGCGTACTCGGCGCGCTGTGCGGAGTGTCGGTGTTCCTCTCTTGTCTCGGATTGTTTGGTCTCTCCATCTACACCACCCAGCGTCGCACGAAGGAGATCGGCATCCGCAAAGTGATGGGCGCCAGCACGAGCGCCGTCATGCGACTCCTGTTGTGGGCGTTTGCGAAGCCGGTCATCTGGGCGAGCGTCATCGCCTGGCCGGTCGCGACCTGGCTCATGAACCGCTGGCTCGACGGCTTTGCATATCGCGTCAATCTCGGGTGGTGGCTTCTGCCCGCTGCCTCACTGCTGGCACTGGCGATCACGCTCATCACCGTGAGCGTTCATAGCTATCTCGTAGCGCGTGCCACGCCTGGCGGCGCGCTGCGCTCCGAATAGCCTGCTTCACACCGTCCGGAGCCGTTCCGGCTCTCGTCCACTCGCAGGTGCAGTGGATTCCTCGAGCGCACGCTGCTTGCGCCCATGCAGCCGCCGGCGCAGCGCCGCCATGTGCCGCTCGACGAAGAAGTACATCGCCGCCGACACGGTTACGGTCAGCACGAATCCCAACGCCGCGCGCGGCCACATGCCCCACGGCACGTACTTCTTCAACAGCAACAGGATCGGTACGTGCACCAGATAGAAGGTGTACGAGATGAGCCCCATCGCGCGCATCAGCCGCGTCTCGAGCCACGCGAAACCGCGCCAATGAGAAAAGCGCACCGCGCAGAAGAAGATCGAGAAGAGTCCGATGCCCTGCAGGCTGTAGCGGAACACCTCGCGGAACGACTCCGACCGGAACGTGAACGTGAACAACAGCAGGCCGAACGAGAGCGCGAGCAATACCAGCCACACGCCTTCGCGCAGCGTCCGCTGGCGGCGATCCATGACGGGGTTGCTCCACACGCCGAGGATGCAGCCATACAGCAGCGAATCGAGGCGCGTATCGGTCGCGACGTACGTGTAGTCGTGGCCGTAT
>Ga0136846_1236873_pt1 | contig 11733 bp, 10 predicted proteins | sample HopSoiMetagenom2_FD_96841 | JGI IMG/M metagenome (GOLD analysis project Ga0136846, IMG submission 96841) | Grasslands soil microbial communities from Hopland, California, USA - 2 Assembly 2016 (version 4) | ecosystem: Environmental > Terrestrial > Soil > Grasslands | place: USA: Hopland... | reverse complement strand
TATGGTTTCGGCGCTCACACAGACTGGGAGTGGCTTGAAGCGGTAGCGGACGTCCTCGACCATGCCGTGCTGACGACGTTGCTGATCCCCGGCATCGGCACAATCGAGGAACTGCGCCATGCGTATAAACTGGGCGTACGTTCCGTTCGGGTCGCGACGCACTGCACCGAAGCCGACATATCCAGGCAGCACATCGCAGCTGCGCGCGACTTGGGCATGGACGTATCCGGATTCCTCATGATGAGCCACATGTCGGAACCCGACATGCTCGCCCAGCAGGCGAAACTGATGGAGAGCTATGGCGCGCACTGCGTCTATGTGACGGATTCGGGCGGCGCCATGGACATGGATGACTATCGGGCGCGGCTGGAAGCCTATGATCGTGTCCTCAAGCCCGAGACGCAGCGCGGCATCCACGCGCATCATAACCTCTCGCTAGGCGTCGCCAACTCGATCGTCGGCGTACAAGGAGGGGCGATCCGGATCGACGCAAGTCTTGCTGGCATGGGCGCAGGCGCGGGCAATGCTCCGCTGGAGGTGTTCATCGCCGCCGCCGATCGCAAGGGCTGGAATCATGGCTGCGATCTCTATGCGTTGATGGATGCCGCGGAGGAACTGGTCCGGCCGCTTCAAGACCGACCGGTCCGCGTCGACAGAGAAACTCTCAGTCTCGGCTATGCCGGCGTCTACTCCTCCTTCCTTCGTCACGCGGAGAAAGCGAGCCTGGAACATGGCGTCGATACACGGGCAATCCTGGTCGAATTAGGGCGCCGCCGGATGGTGGGTGGCCAGGAAGATATGATCATCGACGTGGCGCTGGATCTGGCAGGAGCAGCGAGAGCCGAGGATGGCTGACCGCCTCCTAGTCGATGAACTCACCGCATCCCTGCGACTGCCGGTGGTGGTTGCGCCGATGTTCCTGATTTCGGGTCCGGATCTGGTCATCGCCGCGGGCAAGGCGGGGCTGTTGGGTGCGTTCCCCGCACCCAATGCGCGAACGCTTGCCGATCTTGCCGCCTGGCTTCCGCGCATCGCAAGCGAACTCGAAGCTGCCGGACGGTCGGGTCAGTGGGCAATCAACATGATCGTCCACCCGACATATGAGCGGTTCGATGCCGAGTTGGACCTGATCTGTGAATATCGGCCGCGCATCGTCATCACAGCGCTCGGCAGTCCCAAACGACCGTTGAAGAGGGTCCATGATTTTGGTGGGCTCGTCTTCTCAGACGTCGTCGATCCCGTCCAGGCCAAGAAGGCCATTGATGCGGGAGCCGACGGACTGATCCTCGTCGCCCATGGCGCCGGGGGCCATACGGGACAGTATAGCCCTTTTGCCTTGGTTGAAGAGGTGCGATCCTTCTGGAATGGGCCGCTGATCCTTGGCGGAGCCATTGGCAGTGCGCGTGCGGTGCGGGCGGCGCAGTTGCTTGGCGCCGACCTGGCCTACATGGGAACGCGCTTCATCGCGGCGCGCGAAAGCCTTGTTTCTGACAGCAACCGTGAGATGCTGGTGCGGGCGACGATGCGCGACATCGTCACGACCGCTGCAATTACCGGCGTACCCGCCAACTGGATGCGCGAGAGTCTAGACGCCGCCGGCTTTACGCCCGAAATGCTCAAGCAGGAAAAGAAAATCGATTTCTCCGATCTCCACAACAGCACCAAGGCGTGGAAGACGATTTGGGGAGCGGGACAGGCGGTCGGGCGGACGCGGGCGATTCAGAGCTTGGCAGAGATCGTCGACGACTTGGCTGCTGAGGACGCTGCATTGAGGCGCCGGGATCGCCCGACTTAACGGGATTACGTCTGCACCACCGCTCCGGCCCGGGTGGCCGCCGCTCATCCCCGGGCCGCAAGGCTAAAGGCGTCGCGGCGCGTCTCGCGGGCTCGAAGATCCGGATCGTCGGGCGACGGTTCGACGGCAGCCGGATCGACCGCGGCGACAGCAGGGGGCGGCGCGCGTGAAGCTGCGCTATTTCAGCGCGATGGCGTCACCCGGAGGGTCGGGTCCCACGGTAATGGCCAAAATGCGCGCGTCATGTGATCGAGATAAGTGGTGACGGCGGCGGCTAGGGGCTCCGCCTTGGCCTGCACGGCATAAATCGCGGCGTCCGCGGCGCTCCGGCCGTTCGGGCAGAATCGGGCGACTTTCTGTTAGGAGCGCGCCGACCTGAGGCGATCGGGTCATTGCTGCATCGGGGACGTCGACGAACGGGAAGCTCGAGCCCGGCACCGAAGCGGTAGAGCGGGTCGATGGAATCGTCCGGCATCGCCGGGTCCTGCCCCTCGACCGCGGCCATCGAGGATGGCATCTCGAAGGGTAGCCGCCCCTTCGCCCTTTCCCGACCGGTGACGACTTTCAGGAGAGCTCCATCGGAGACACCGAAATTGACGAGAATGGCATCGGCCATCGGCGCGATCCGGGTCAGGACCGCGGGTCGGTCGGCAAAGAGCGAAAGCACGACGCGGGTCTTACCGGCGATCGACCGCACGAGGTCGAAATCTGCATTACCCGGTCTGAAGTCGAGCCTTCCCTCATTCTGCCGCGAACCGAAAAAGTGATTAGGGTGCAACACCTCAAAGGGCGTTGAAATCCTGACCAGTGCGAAATCGGCCTGTTCGGGGCGACCGACCACGACAAGGCCAAAATGTTGTGCTTCGCGCGGATCGACTCCATGCAACCAGACTTTCGCAGCACTTCGCATCGGCAGCATGCCGCGGCTGTTCTTCAGGAGAACCTGCGCCTGCGCCTGGGCCTGATCCGCCAGTGCCTGGAATGCCGTATTGCCGACGATCCTATCCGCCCGCTCTGGATCGACAAAGGGGTCTTCGAACAATCCCATCTCGAACTTGCTGATCAGGATACGCCGGACGGACGCGTCGATTCGTTTCTCGGTGACGAGGCCGCGCCTGACCGCCTCGACGATCCTGCCAGGTTCATCCACGCCGCCGAACTGGTCGATGCCCGCGTTGATTCCTTTCGCATACCGCGCAAGCGGCGAGAGATGCTCGACTCCCCAAGGCATTGCGATAGCCGAGGCCGGCTGCGGCACCTTGGGGTCCGTGCACGCCTCGGTACAATCCAGGGTGATGTTCCAGTCCGACAGGACGATGCCTTGATAGCCATATCTTCCGCGGAGCAGGTCGGTCAGCAACAGGCGGTTGAAACCACCTCCGACTTCCTCCGCCTTCCGTCCGTTCACGGTGGCGCCCCGCACGATGCTGTAGGTCGGCATAAGACCGGCGACCTTCACTTTGAAGGCTGCTTCAAACGGGCGGACGTGCAACCCGAAGCTCCGGTCATCGACCTTTGCGAAGCGCCCGTAGTAGTTGTGGCCGTCCCACCCATTGGGCGTTGCCCCATAGCCTACCCAATGTTTGACGACGGTTAGCACCCCATCACGTGACAGGCCGTTTCGCCCGCCCTGGAAGCCTTCGACATAGGCACCGACCATCCGCCCCACGAGGTCGGGATTTGCGCCGAATGTGCCGGCACCGCGCGCCCAGCGCGGCTCGGTAAAGAGATCCGCCTGTGGCGAGAGGGCCTGATGGATACCCGTCGCCCGATATTCCTGCCTGGCAATGTCGGCGAAGCGTCGTACGATTGCAGGATCACGCAAAGCTGCAAAACCGAGCGTCTCCGGCCATTGGGAGTAGCCGGCCGACATGTTGCCGGCGCCGTCGACATGTTCGAAATGATTGCGGGGATCCGAGCTTATCGTGACGGGGATGCCAAAGCGTCCATGCTCCGCAATCTCCTGCACGGCGTTGTTCTGCTCTGCCATCATGCGGGGCGACACCACCAGGCGGGTGATGAAGCTGGTGATGTTGAGATCGAGAATCTCATGTCGCGTCGCCGCGAGGTCGTAGCCCCTCGTCGAGCGTCCGATGGGACTGCCGATCCCGGCAAGGGTCGAATGCATCATCGCCCCCGCCTTGTCGTCGAGCGTCATCCTTGACACTAGATCCGCCGCCCGTTCCTCAGGAGGCCGGCGCCAATCCTCAAAGGGCGAAATCTTGCCATCCCGGTCAAGATCGCGAAAGCGATATTCGCCGAGCACGATAATGGGCGCGTCGTGCGTGGACAGATGCGGTTGCGACAAGGTCGGCCTCGGCGCAGCGCCGAGGAGCGCAAAGCCGGCGGCTGACAGGATTATCCTGGATCTGCCACTCAATTTCACGCCCGATCATCCCTTATTCTGGTGAAATCCGGATGATGCCGTCGGCCGCAGCCGTCGCATCATGCCGATGGCTCATCCCGTTTGGCGAGCGCCCCGCAAAGCGGACCGTGCTGCAGGCACCCGGATCCGGCCAGCTACAACGCTGTCGGATGCCTGCAGCGCGCCGATCCGCCGCAATGGCGTTCCCGACCTTAAGCGCCTGGGAGCGCCCCGATCTGTTGCAGGAGGCTCATCATGTCGGGTTGTCCGAACTCCTCGATGATCTGCCCATCGGACCAACGATAGAAATTCAACGCCTGCACCTCGATCTTTCGGCCGGTCGGCGGAACGCCGGAGAAATTGCCCTGATGGGTACCGCGCATGACGAAGCGCGCCGCCACGGTGTCCCCTTCCGCGACCATCTGCTCGAGTGCCCATTGAATGTCGGGAAAGCCGTCGCGCATCATGGCGATGATCGTGAGATAACCTTGTGGGCCCGACACTGGCTCGGGCCGCCCGGGAACATGGAAGACCGCGTCGGGGGACACGAGTTCGTCTGCAAGCGCCGCGCTCGCGGTGTTGATGAACTGGACGAAGCGCTCCATCGACGCCTTGTTTGCTTCAATACTCATCTTGGTCCTTTCCTGTGGGACTGGGCGGATCGGCCAATTGTTCCGCCGGTTTGAGGAAGGCTGGCCTGCATTCGTCAGGCAGCGGCGGCCCTAATGCGTGTCACGCCTGCGCCGCCTTTCAACGCTGGGCCGATGGCAAGGATAGAGGCGATGGCGCCGGCGAGCGCGACTTCGAAAATGAGCAGCGCCACGGAATAGCCGCCAAAGGCCGCGTAGGCCCGGCCCATGATCAGCGGCCCGAGTCCGTTGGCAAGCATGAATACGCCAAAGAGAATGCCGTAAAGCGTTCCGAAGGCCCGCAGGCCGAACAGGCGGGAAAGCATGAAGCCGAGAAGATCGACCTCGGCACCCAAGCCGAGACCGACCAGGATGCATGCCGCAATCGCCACAGCCAACCCCGATGACCCCAGCAGCAGGATTGCGATGCCCACCGCCTGGGCGGAAAAAAATCCAGCGGCGACGAAGGCTGACGGGAAGCGGTCCACCAGAACGCCCGAGAGGATACGGCCTGCCACAAGAGAAATCCCCGCCACGCTGATTGCAGCGACACCTTGGCTCGCCGGCACGCCGCTGTCGGCGAGGAGGGATACGACGTGCGCCAGCAGACCCGATGCGCACAGGGTGCTCAGGAAGAACGCGGCCGCCAGCAACCAAATTTCCCGGCTCTTCAAAGCATCGAGCGCGGTCGGCCCCGACAAGTCTTGCTGCGCAACTGTCATGCCTGTGGTTCGCCGTTCGTCGAGCGCGAAATAGGCGGCCGGCAGGGCGATAAGGATCACCGCCACCCCCAGGCCGAAATATGCGGCGCGCCAACCCAACTGCGCAACCGCAATCCCGGCGAGGTTCGGCAACAGTGCGGTCCCGATTCCGACTCCCGCCATGGCCAGACCCAGCGCTAGGCCGCGATGGATATCGAACCGCGCGGCGATCACTTTGGAATAGGGCAGGGGCGTCTGGCCGGCTGCGACTATGCCCATGATCGCGAAGATCGCGGTCACCTCGAGCAGCGACCCTGCCCGAGCGGTCGTCATGAGCGATGCCCCCAGCAGGAAAATCGCCGGGAGTGTAACCCGGCGGGCGCCAAAGCGGTCGACGAGCTTTCCGGCTAATGGCATGGACAGGCCGGTAAGGCATAGTCCCACTGTCAGCGCGAGCGAGACCTGGTCGCGCCCCGCTCGGAATTCGGTGGCGAGCGGCGCGATGAAAACGCCGAACGTGAACTGCATCACGGGACCGTTGCCCATCACCAGCGCGATCGCGGCGGCAATCACGGCTCCCCAGCGTAGCTGCGACCTCGCACCTGACGTCATGTCGGCCTTCTCCCAGCGGCGCCGCCCGGTTGCGGGATTATGCTAGTGGTCAGCTTGAATTGCAAAATGTAATATTTCATTTGCAAATAGTTTTTATGTCGGCGGTCGGCTGCTGGCCGATACCGGCGAGGACGAAGTCCTTTTCTGCCAGCCAAAATGGACCATCAAATCCCAGGGCCGCGGCTTGCGCAGCATCGTCGACTTTCGAGAACGGGACGACCAGGCTTTCCTTGACGCCGAAAACTGCATCCTCGGCCAGGTAGGGACAGTCGGGCACGAAAATATGCGTGACAGCTGTGTCGTACCCATTGGCCGAGATGATGAAGTGCAGATGAGCCGCCCTGTAGGGGTGGCGCCCCAGCAAGTTCAGCAGCTTGCCGACCGGACCGTCGTGCGGAATAGGATAGTGGCGCGGCTTGATCGAACGGAACCAGAAGCGGCCCTCGGAATCGCTCTCGAAGATCCCGCGAAGATTCCCCTGCGGCTGGATATCTTGTTGCTGGACATCGTAAAATCCATCGTCGTTGCACTGCCACACATCGAGGCATGCGCCGGCGATGGGATTGCCCCCGGTATCGAGCACGCGGCCGCGGATCAGGCTCGGCTCCCCCTTGTTATCGAGGCTTATCGTGGCGCCATTGCTGTACCGGGGAGCATCGGCGACGTGAAATGGACCCAGAACGGTATTTTCCGTCGCGCCCTCCGGGCGCTGGTGATCGAGCGCGTCGACCAGCATCGACACGCCCAGCACGTCCGACAACAGGATGAACTCCTGCCGCCATGCGGTGCACATCTGCCCCGTCTCGGTGAGGAATTGGATTGCGGTCTGCCATTCCTTTGTCGTGAGCCGCGCTTCCTTCACCGCCGCATGGAGGTGGCGGACCAGGATCGACATGATGTCGGCCAGCCGCGGGTCGGCATCCCGCCCGATGCGCGAATTGACGGCCTCCGCGGAGTGGTCGACCGAAAACAGGCCCGCGACCGTGGATCTGGAGATGCTGGGTCTCACTGCAATTCCTTCATCCTGCGGGAGGCTGGCCCTGCCACGCACGCAGGATCAAGCCGCGCAGGCCGGCTTCGTCCAAAGCTCTCGGATTCCAGTAGGGATTGGCCATGGCGGTCGCGGCCGCGGTGGCGATACCGGATTCCGGCATGCCCAGCTCTCTCAGGCTTTGCGGTGCCTTGAGAGCGCCGGCCAGTTCAAACAGGCGGCCGGCCGGGTCTTCACCGAGCACGGGGAGCAACAAGTCGAGGTCTGCCCGCGCTTCCGGCCAATTGTAAGCCAGCGCATGCGGCAGGATCACCGCATGCGTCGGCGAATGGGCAAGATTGAAGGTTCCGCCCAGCACGTGACAAAGCTTGTGATGCAGCGCCATGCCGACGCTGCCGAGGCAAAGACCGCAGAGCCATGCTCCATATAGCGCCTCCGCTCGCGCATCCACGTCGGCCGGGTTCGCAACGATAACCGGCAATGCTTTGACGAGCGCGCGGCAGCCTTCCACCGCCATCAGCGAGATGACCGGATTGCGCTCGCGGGCGTAGAGCGCCTCGATCGCGTGGGCCATCGCGTTGAAGCCGCTGGTAACCGAGATCGCGGCCGGCAAACTGACCGACAGATCCGGGTCGTAGATCACCACTTCCGGCAGCACTCTCGGCGTCGTTTGCGTCGTCTTGACCCCATTGCGGGTCTCGCCGATCACCGGCGTGACTTCCGAGCCGGCATAGGTTGTCGGTACCGCGATCTGCGGCAGGTCGGTCCGAAGCGCGATCGCCTTTGCCAGGCCGATCGCCGACCCGCCTCCGATCGCCACGAGTCCGTCAGCACCGCATGCTTCGACCAGTTTCATCGCGTGGTCGGTCACCTCGACAGGCGTGTGCATCGCCGACGCATCGAAAAACCCGGCGATCTTTTGTCCCAGCGCTTCCATGACGGCTGCGGCGATCTTTGCCCGGGAAGGCGCGGCTATCAGCAGGAGGCGCCGACAGCCAAGGCGGTCGGCCTCTTCCTCCAGCTGAGCAAGCGTGCCGCGGCCGAAAACAATCCGTGCCGCGCTCGCACTATAAATGAAGGGGTTCACGACTGGACCCCCTTCAAGCCGGAAGGGGTTGCCTTGCGAAAGCTCGCAAGAGTTGCCAATGAAACTATTCCCGGCGGCCCGTTCTCGTTCGAGCGGGCGCCGGCCCGAAAGAGGAAAACATGTACCGGCTCACCACGTCGATACCTTATTTGCTGAACCGGCTGGGCGTGCGCATGGGAGAACTCTTCTCGCGGCGCTTGCAGCCCTATGGCCTGACGCTTGCCATGTACCGTGTCCTGGCGTCGCTCGCCGAACAGCCCGGCCAGCGTCTGGGCGATCTTGCCGACATGACTTCGATCGAGCTTTCGACCATGTCCCGGCTGATCAGCACCATGGTCGGCGCGGGGCTCGTAACGCGCAAACGGCTCCCGACCGACGACAGGACCGTATCCATCGACTTGACGTCGGAGGGCCAGCGCCTTGCCGCAATTCTGATCGCGGAAGCGCAGCATTATGAAGATGTTGCGGTCAGTCAATTGAGCGACGCCGATGTCCGGCAACTCAAGTCCCTGCTCGGCGAGGTCTATGCCGCGACCGACATTCTCGAAGCGGAGCTGTCGACCTCTGCGCCCGGCCGCCTCTGAGCCGCACCGCGTCATGCTGCCGCGATTGCCCGGTTGGGGCGAATGACTCCGGAGTCGAGGCCGAGGCCGAAGATGCGGTTGGCATTGGTCCGTCCGATCTTGACGCGATCGGCCTCGCTGATCGACGCACTATCGAACCATGTCGCGGCATGGTCGATATTTTCGAAGGGCCAGTCGGCGGAGAAGAGAATACGGTCCGATCCGATTTCAAGCAGCGCATCCAAAAGCGACTGGGTGCGAAAATTCCCCGAAGTCGTGATATGGAAATTGTTGTGGAAATAATGGGATAGCGGGCGCTTTGCCGGATGGGCCTTTGGGGCCTTTACCCATGCATTGCGGTTATCGACGCGCCACATCGATATCGGCAGGCCTTCACCCATGTGTCCGAGAATGATCGACAAGCGCGGAAAGGCATCGAACAAGCCAGACCCCATCAACCGCAGCGCATGGACAGCGGTCTCCTGCCCGAATGCCCAGGTCGGCCCGAGCAGCCAGCCATGCCCCTCGTAAATGGACGCATGCTGCGGCAGAGGATTGCGGGGGTGGAGGTAGAAGGGCAATCTGTGCCGCTCAAATTCGGCCCAGAAAGGGCGGAACATGGGCAGGTCATAATAAAGGACGCCGGACCCGGCGTCGACCTGGGAGAAGCCATTGACCAGCGCGCCGCGAAACCCGAGATCGCCGATGCATCTTTGATATTCGCGCGCCGCGGCATCGGGGTCCTGCATGGGAAGCGCGGCAAAGCCCTGAAAGCGGTCCGGACGTTTGGCGACCTCCTGCGCGAGATAGTCATTGGCCCGGCGTGCGATTTCAACTGCTTTCGCCGGATCGGGTATCGCCTGCACCGCCGGCGCGTTGAGCGAGAGCAGCATGAGCTCGATTCCATTGGCGTCCATCTCGCGCAGGCGCCGGTCCTGAATGTCCATCAAGCGACAGCTGAGCTCGGCCCAATGATCTTCCGGTGTGAATCCCGCCGAGTCCTGCAGCGTCTCCGGAATCGCAAAATGCTCTTCGAGCGCAATCTTACCCTGCATCCGACCCTCCGACGATTTTTATCGAGCGACGCCGCGGCAAAGACCGGCAAACGCTTTTACAAGCCGTACAATAACTTGCATAAGCAAGTGTTGCAAATGAAATCATGCTGGTTGCAGCGGCCGTCGAGGCCTCCTGTCCGAACCCTGATCGCGGTCAATATTGACCTTTTGGCTCAAGGCCCAATTCGAGCTGCCCGCACATCGATCCGACTGCGTCCCAATTGAAGCTTATGTGCCGACCCACAGCGTTCACGTCGCGCCAGGCGCGCTGCACCGGGTTTTTGAGCGTCAGCCCTTGCCCGCCGGTGCTGGCATTCAACGCCTCGCTGGCGGCGAGCGCCAGCCTGACCGCGAAAGCCTGGCCTCTGCGGCTCTCGATGCGCGCTTCAATCGTGATCGGCTGCGCCGCGCGCGCTGTGGCCGCGCGACGTCGCAAGTCGCGAAGCAGGATTTCCTTGGCCGCGTCGACCGAAGCTGCGGCTTCCGCCACGCGGATCTGAATGGTGGGGAATTCCGCCATGCGTGCCGCACCGCCCGCCACTGCACCTCGCGTCACGCGCGACCCGACCGCCTTGAGGTAGTTTTCGAGCGCCCCCCGGGCGGCGCCGACGCCGGCTGAGGCGAGGCATGAGGCGATATTCGACAACATCGGCACGGTGAACGTCGGGTTGTGGCTGTAGTGTCGGGCGCCGGGCGTGTTACCCGTCGTGGTTTCCTCAAAGTAGAGTATCCGATGTGCCGGTACGAAGGCATTCTCGAGTATGATCGACTTGCTGCCTGTACCCGCCAGGCCGATTACATGCCAATCATCGTCGATCTGCCACGCGTCACGGGGCACGAGGAGGAAGGCCGGCTTCGGAGCCCCTCCGTCACGCGCGTCGACGAATGCCGCCGCGGCGAGCCAGGAACTTGCATCGCAGCCGCTTGCAAACGACCAACGCCCCGTCAGGCGATAACCGCCATCGACCGTTTCGGCCTTCGCCACCGGCGCGTAGGAGCCGCACAGGAGCGCGTCCGGATCATCGCCCCAGACATCGCATTGTGCCTGTTCGGAAAAGTTGGCCAACAGCCACTGGTGCGCGGCGAGCAGCCCACAGACCCAGGCGGTCGAGGCGCAGGCGGCGCCAATATCTTGGATGAGTTCGGCCAGAATGTCGAAATCTTGCTCATATCCGCGGAACTGCGCCGGCTTCACGATCTTGAAGAAACCGGCATCGGCAAGGGCATCCACAACCTCCTGCGACACCCGGCGGTCCGTTTCCGTCTGCTCGGCGCGTGAAACAATGTCAGGAATTATCCTTTCAAGGCGGTCGCGCATCACCTCCCGCGAAAACTGATCGCCGCCGGTCGAAGCAAGAGAGGTCATTTCAATTGTCTCCATGCCGGGTGGCTCCGCTGTCTTGGATCGGCGGAAGCGCAGAGCAATAGCTGGCGTTGAAATAGAGGAGCGGGCTTCCATCGCCGTCGCTGCGCGTCCCGGAAACCTGGCCGATGAACAATGTATGGGTGCCGAACGGCACGGCCGAAACCTTGTCGCAGAAGATCACCGAGCATGCGTCTTCGAGATACCGCAAGCCCTCGCCGTCCTCGGTCCAGCGGCCCGCGGCGAAGCGTGTTTCGGGGGGGAGGCCACCGCTGAAGGCGACCGAAACCGCCTGATGACCCTCGTCGAGGAAGTTGACGCAGAACCGCTGCCCGGCGGTCAATATCTCGTGAAGAAGTGACGACTGATGGATGCAGACCGCGAGGGAGGGCGGATCCATGCTGACCGACATCACTGCGGTGGCGGTCATGCCGTGGCAGCGCTTTCCGTCATGCGCAGTGATGACCGCGACGGAGGAGGCGACGGCGCGTAGCGCCCGCCTAAAACTGCCTGCAACATCCACGTCCAGTTCGGCACGACCCGGGGCCATTTCTCACCCTTCTCCACGGCAG
>Ga0136846_1215165_pt1 | contig 11733 bp, 12 predicted proteins | sample HopSoiMetagenom2_FD_96841 | JGI IMG/M metagenome (GOLD analysis project Ga0136846, IMG submission 96841) | Grasslands soil microbial communities from Hopland, California, USA - 2 Assembly 2016 (version 4) | ecosystem: Environmental > Terrestrial > Soil > Grasslands | place: USA: Hopland... | reverse complement strand
CGTATTCTGCGAACGAGGCGCCTTCGACGAGGACCAGTCGCGCGCGATCTTGACCGCAGCCAAGGACAGGGGTCTCGGCCTGCGCATCCATGCGAACCAGCTCGAGCCCGGGCCCGGGGCCCGGCTCGCGGCCGAGCTCGGTGCCGCCAGCGCCGACCATCTCACCCATCTCGGGCCCGGCGACGCCGAGGCGTTGGCGAGCGCGGGCGTCGTCGCAACGCTCGTCCCGGTCGCCGACCTCTCGACCCGGTCGCCGTGGCCCGATGCGCGCGAGCTGCTCGACGCCGGCGTCACCGTCGCGCTCGCGACCGACTGCAACCCCGGCACGAGCTTCACGACCAACATGCCGGTCGTGATCGCGCTCGCGGTGACCGCGATGCGGATGACGCCGGCGGAGGCCGTCTGGTCGGCCACCGCCGGTTCCGCGCGCGCCCTCCAACGCTTCGACGTGGGGACCCTGCAGCAGGGCGCGCGCGCCGACCTCGTCATCCTCGACGCGCCGAGCCACGTTCACCTTGCCTACCGCCTGGGCGTGCCGATCGTGCGGACGGTCATCTCGGCCGGCACCGTCGTGTGCGGCTGACCGCGGCGTATCCTGCGCCAAACCGATCAGGGGGGCCCGCTTGTCCACGCAGATGCTGAACGACCGCACGTTCGAGGCGGGCAACGTCGCGAAGGTCAAGGCGTCGGCGTCGTCGATGACCTACGGCGGCGTCATCGCGAAGACGCTCGTGTTGCTCACCCTCACGTTGATCGCGGCGTCCTTCGGTTGGATGAACGCGCTGAAGTGGTTCTCCCCAACCTCGGGCCTGCTCTTCTTCGCCGGCTACATCCTGCTGATGATGCTGACGTTCGCCGCCGTCGCGAACCCCGCCGCTGCGGCCGCGGCCGGCGTCGTCTACGCGTTGCTGATGGGCGGCTGGATGGGCGCGATCAGCCGCGTTTACGAGTCCTACTACGAGGGCATCGTGGGGCAAGCGGTGTTCACGTCGCTCTGCGTCTTCCTCGCGTGTCTGATCCTGTATGGGACGCGGATCGTGAAGGTGACGAACAAGTTCGCGGGTATGGTGATCGGCGCGACGGTCGGGCTCGTGTTCTTGTACTTCGTCGCGTGGATCTTCACCTTGTTCGGTGTTCGCTTCGAGATGTGGACGCATCCGACGTCGCTCGGCATCGGCTTGGCGATCGCGATCGCACTTGTGGCGGCACTCACGCTCTTCCTGGATTTCGCCGTGATCGAGCGCGGCGTGCAGGCCGGCGCCCCGAAGAGCTTCGAGTGGTACTGCGCCTATGGGCTCCAGTCCACGCTCGTGTGGCTCTACGTCGAGATCCTGCGCGTGATCGCGCTATTGCGCGGCAGCTGATCTCAGCGGCTTCAACCGGCTCTCGAGAACGGTCGATAGACGTGCATGTCCGTTCGGGGGGTCCAGCGACGCGCGCTCGCGCTCTGCCTCGCCGCCTCCAGCCTGGTTGCAGGGGTGGCGTCGTCGCACGCGAGCACGGCCGACCGGCTCGAGAAGGCGCGCGCGCGGCTCACGACGCTGAGCGATCAGATCACCGCGCAGAGCCAGGCGGTCGAGGATGCGCGGTCGGCCGCGAGCGACGCCGAGGCGCGCGCGGCCGAGGCCGATCAGGCGCTCGTCCCGTTGATCGTGCATCGGGTCGAGGTCGCGCAGCGGGTGGCGACGGTGCAAGCGGATCTCGCTGAGGCGCAGCAGCACTTCCACGATGCGGTCGTCCAGGCGTTCATCGCGGCGCCCGGTCTGCAGCCCGGCGCCGCAACGTTCGCGGCGGTGCTCGACGCGAACTCGTTCGAAGATGTGCAGGATCAGCTCGCGTTCGGAGAGGCGGCGGCCGGGGTGCGCGCCAAGGCGATCGCCGATGTGACGAAGCTCGACCGGCAGCTCGCGACGCGCGGCGCGACCCTGGACGACCTGATCACCGCCGCGGATGACATCCGAGCCCGGCGCGACGCCGCGGTGGCGGAACAGCAGGCCGCACTCGTCCGCGAGCAGGAGGCGATGCAGGCGCTGGATCAAGCTCGGACCGAGGTGGTCGCGCTCATCGACCGGCTCCGAGCCAAGCTCGCGCCGCAGGACGTCCAGAACGTTGCGCGCGCCTTCCAGGGCGATCAGAACATCTCGTACGGCAAGTGGGCGGAGGCGTTCCTGCAGGTGATGGGCGCCCCTCGGTGTCATGCGAACCTCGTGGTCACGATCGCCTGGCAGGCGCAAGAAGGAACGCAGGCAGCCTGGAACCCACTCGCGACGACCCATCTGATGGACGGCTCGACCGACTTCAACTCGGTCGGCGTGCAGAACTACCGCACCCTCGCGCAGGGTCTCGAGGCGACCAAGGAGACGATCGAGAACGGATGGGAGACCTACGGGTACGGAGCGGTCATCCGCTCGATGCGCGACTGCGCCGACCCGCTGGATACGGCGCAGGCCATCGCGGCGTCGTCCTGGTGCGCGGGGTGCGCCGGCGGCCAGTACGTGATCGGGATCGTCCCCGCGGTCGAGGCCTCGTTCGACACCTACTACGACCTGTAGGAGCAAACATGCAGACCGAGCAAGAACGTCGATGTGCCTCGTGCGGGGCGGACAACAAGGCGGGCGCGGGCTTCTGCTGGCGGTGTTACACGTCGTTCGCAGCCGCTCCTTCGGCCCGGACCGTGCCGCTCATGCCTGCCGCACCGACCGCCGGGGCGCCGATCGCCGCGCCGATCCGCGGCCGCACCTTCGGGCGGACCGGGAAGATCATCCTGGGCGTCGTCGTCGCGCTGATCGCGGCCGGCGTGATCCAACACATGCTGAACCCGACCTATCACGTGCCCGATTCGATCGCGGGCGAGCCCCGACTGCACGATGCCATCAGTGCCAAGTTCGAGCAGACGATGGCCCAGACCGGTCAGAAGTACGACACGCCGCTCGAGTCGGCGGTGTACGGAACCGAGGCGAGCCCGGACCTCTTCTTCGTGCTCGCGAACGGGCGCGCCGAGGAGGACGCCGACGAGCTGTTCCCGGACTTCCTGAACGGTGCGAAGTCGGCCGGGATCACGGTCGATGAGAGCGCCACCCTCACCGGTGCGCACGGCGACGCGGACTACCGGTGCGTGCCGATGTCCAGCGGCGGGCTCGAGGCTGCGGCGTGCGTCTGGCGCGAGGACCACACCGTGGGCATGACGCTCGACGCGTCGCCCGACGGCGACATCACGTCGGCGATCATCGCGGCGTACGACGCGACGCACGCCTGATCAGCCGGCGAGCTCTGCTCGGATCGCCATCATCCGCCGGTACAACGGGTCCTGCGTCAGGGTTGCCGTCGGCATGTCCGCGCGTCCGACGAAGCCCACTTCATCCAGGAACGGCGCCTGCCGGAGGGCACCCTCCACGACGCGCGCCATCGCCTGTGCCTCGCCGCTGACGTTCGGATCCGCGTCGGCGGCGAGATCGGCGATCCGCTGCTGCACCGCCTCGACGGTCTGTCGCACCACGCGGTTCTCGTAGATATCGGCGGTGAGCGAACGGCGCTCGTCGAGCGTGTAGACGGGGCGGCCCTGATCGTCGAGGTTGCCGGGCTTGCGCATCGAGCGGATCAGTTCGCGCGGCTCGGGGTGCCGCACGAGCTCTTCCTTGGACCAACGCGGCTCGGTCGTCAGCTCGCGGCGGTGTCCGGTCTGCAACAGGGGCAGCACCGTCGACAACCCGGCGTCGATCGCGCTTCCGTAGACGATCCGGCGGAGCATCGCGAGTTCGCCGCGAACGACGCGGCTCGCTCCCGGCTCAGAAGAAGGTGACGAACCCATGCGCGTTGAGTTCCGCACGCATCGACCGCGCCTTGGCGTTGGACAACGGGTACCGCCCGTCGGTCAGCGCGATGAACGCGTCGATCGCGGGGGCAGCGTCGGCGTCACCTCGGAGGCGCGGAAGCACCTTCTGGATCAGCTGCTCGTCCAGCGCCGGCGTGGGGTCGGTGCCGATCTCGGTGGCCGCGACCACGTACGCGTTGATCTCATCGAGCACGCGGAACCCGAACGGCGCGACGTCCACCAGCACGTCCCAGACCTTGAGGACGACGTCCTTCCAGGGGAAGTCGGCCATGTGCGCCGCAACCATGTCGCGCGGCAGCGGCAGCTCGAGGATCTGCGCACGGTCGTACACCTTGTCGGCGAAGCCGTGCGTCGTCTCGTCGATGTTGACCGTGCCGCTGAACTTCAGGTTCGGCGTGAGCTCGACCGTGTGGCCGGGGGCGAGGTCCAGCCGTGCGATGCCTTCGCGCGTTCGCACCTCCATCGCCGACAGGAACCGGCTGAAGTAGTGCTCGACGCGAGCGAGGTTCATCTCGTCGAGGATCACGTGGAACTCGCGCGCCACGCGACCCGCCTGGTTGCTCGCGTTCCACTCACGCGCCGAGTCGGCGACGAACTCGCTGAACGGCGTGTGGTGGTAGAAGCCGTCGAGGGGGGAGAGGTAGCCGAGCAGGTCCTCGTTCGACGACCAGCTCGGGTCGACGGCGACGAGCTTCTGCCGGGCGCCGATCACGTTCGCGTAGGCCTGCGCGAGCCAGGTCTTGCCCGTTCCACTCGGACCGCACAGGATCACGAACCCGCGGGTCGTGGTCGCGAGGTGGTAGCGGCGGATGACGTCGTCGGAGATCCGGAAGGTCGGATTGTCGATGTGGAAGCGTTCGACGAGTTCCCCGAACGCGGCACCCGCTTCCGGGTGCACCATCCCGACGTTATGGCTGGTCATGGCCATTTCAGGCAGCGTCCAGCGTGCGCAGACCCGGCTGTTGCATCACGCGAGGGTACCCGCCGTGGCGGACCGCCGCCATCCGTCGTTCGGGGCCTCGAACACCGGCCGGAGGACCCAGGTCACTCGGCGTGGACGCTCTCGAGCGCCGCGAACAGGCGCTGGATCGGGCCCTTCAGGCCGAGCTCGGCCGCGTCCTCAACCAGGTTGTCGTCTCGCTCCCCCGCCCACAGGGTGAGCGGCGCCTCCCCGTTGATCGGCACGAGGCGCCGCATGTTGTCGAGGTAGTCGCGCGACTCGATGAGCTTCGCCCGAACGCCCGGCTTGATCAGCATGGTCCCCGCCTCGGCGGCCTCGAGCATCGCGTCGATCGAGGGGAACTCCTGGACCAGCGCACGGGCGGTCTTCTCGCCGACGCCGCGGACGCCGGGCAGGCCGTCGGATGGGTCGCCGCGGAGGATCGCGAACTCGCCGTACCGGTCGGCGGGAACGCCGTATTTGGCGAGCACGCCCACCTCGTCGTAGACGCCGAGATCAGAGACGCCCCGGAGCGTGAACAGGAGCGTGACGACGGGGTCGCGCACCAGCTGGATGAGGTCGCGGTCGCCGCTGACGATCTCGATCTTGTCGTCGTCGGCGGCCTCGAGGCAGAACGCGCCGATCGCATCTTCGGCCTCCCAGTTCTCGGTCTGCGCCTGGAGCATCCCCGTCCGGTCGAGGATCTCGCGGAGCATCGCGAACTGGATCGTCAGGTCAGCGGGCTCTTCCGGACGCTCGGCCTTGTAGCCCGCGTAGATGTCGACCCGGGCGGTCGGGCGCCAATCGTGATCGTAGACATGGACGACCTCGTCGGGGCGCCGGTCCACGACGAGCTTCGTGACCATGTCGAGGTAGCCGTGCAGGGCGCTGACCGACCGACCGTCCTTGGCGAAGACGCCCGGTTCGCGCATCGCGAAGTACGACCGGTACACCATGCTCGAGACGTCCAAGAGAAGCCGATGCGTCACGGCGCCAAGCCTATGCAGCCGCGCTCGAAGACGTCCTGCGTCGGCCGACCACGAAGAGCGCCACGCCGATGCCTATCGCGACGATACCGACGAGGAAAAGCCAGGGGTTCAGCCACAGCTCCGAGGCCAGCCATGTCGCGATCAAGATCTTGCTCTTCGGATCGGTGGTCCAGGTGCCGAGCAGTCCTGGATCCATCTCACCGTGACAGCGCCGTCGAGGTTCGAGCGAGCCTAATCGGGGTCGGGCCACGGGAGCTCTGTCGTGCCGAGCAGGTCGAGGTCGCCGGGGGAATGGCCGCACTCGGTGAAGTACCGTGCGAGCTCGCTGCGGTGCTGCGTCCCGTGGTTGACGATGTGGGCGATGATCAGCCAACGCCGCGAGCCGAGTTGATCGCCCGAAGGCACCTGTTCGGTCAACGCAGCGAAGTCGAGCGACTCGACGTAGTTCCTGAGCCGCACGTCCTCCTCGATGCAGAAGGCATGGATCGACGGCAGGTCGTCGAGTGGGTACCGGTCCCACGCGTAGGTCTGACCGATGTCGTTGCCGGCGCATATCTCTCGCCAGCTCCAGTCGACGTCGACGAGGTGCCGGAGAGTCTCGAACGCGCTGTTGTGGTCAAGAACGCCGGGCCGCTTGAGCTCGTCGTCCGAGAGCTCGGCGGCCGTCGTCAGGATCTTGTCGTTCGTCCAGGCATGGAACCTGACGAAGGCGAGCAGGCTTTCCGCATCCATCGTCACGAGATGACGTGGTCGACCGGCGTTCCGGACGCGATGGTGCGCGAGACGGTGCAGAGATCGTTCGCGACCTTCGACCGTGATCGCTCGACCTTGCGCTCGTCCGCGCCCTCGTGCACGTGGTACGTGACGCGGAGCCATTGCATCCGCTGATCCTCCTTGTCGCCATCGACCTCCAAGTGGAGCGGCTCGACCGGATCGCGCTGCTTGCGCATCAGGATCGCGAAGTCGACCGCGCTGCACGCACCGAGCGCCGCGAGCAGCAGCTCGAGCGGGGATAGGCCACGCTCGCCGTTGATGTCGACCAGCAGCTCCGTGCCGTGCTTGTTCGTGACGGTCACGGTGTCGTCGGGATTGACGGTCATGCGCAGGTGCCGATTGCCTTCCATGCGGCCCAGCGTATCCGGACCCCTGGTATAGGGTTCGGCGATGCCGCAGACCGCCGCCGACCTCGGTTTGATGACGGGGGTCCCCCCGTTCCCGACCGAGGGACAGGTGAACCTCGGGAACTGGGAGTTCCCGCCCTACAACCGTTGGGGCTTCCAGCATGTCCGTGAGCTGATCCCGACGGCGAAGATCTCGCGCGGGCTCGGCCAGCCGTGGGCGTTGAAGCGTGCAGAGCGCGATCTGGACGGGCTGACGCTGTCGATCGGCGGCAGCCGTTCCATCGACTTCCCGGCCTTCCTGGACGAGACCTACACCGACGGCATCCTCGTGCTGCATCGCGGGAAGGTCGTGCTCGAGCGGTATCTGAACGGCATGCGGCCCGACACGACGCACCTGCTCATGTCGGTGTCGAAATCCGTGACTTCTGCGACCTGCGGTTCGCTGGTTGCCGAGGGGGTGCTGTCGCCGGCCGATCTGGTCACGCGCCACATCCCCGAGCTCGTGGGCACCTCCTGGGACGGCTGCACGGTTCGGCATCTGCTCGATATGCGCGCCGGCACGAAGTTCAACGAGGACTATGACGACCCGACCGCCGATGTCCGGGTCTACGAGCAGATCTACCTGTGGACACCGAAGATCGACGCCACGCTACCGGCCGACATCACGGCGTATTTCCCGATGCTCCAGAACCAGTCCGAGCACGGCGGCGTGTTCGACTACCGCTCGGTCCTGACCGACATGCTCGCCTGGGTGATGGAACGCGCGAGCGGCGTCCGGCTCGCGGAGCTGATCTCCCGGTACGTGTGGCAGCCGATGGGCGCCGAGTTCGACGCGGAGATCACAGTCGACGCACACGGTAACGCGATGGCCGACGGTGGGGTGTGCACGACGCTGCGCGACCTCGCGCGCTTCGGCCAAGTGCTGTTGAGCGGTGGGCGTCGCGGCACGACGAGCGTGATCCCGCGCGAATGGCTGAAGGACACGCTGACGCCGGACCCGGACAGCCGCACCGCGTTCGAGGTCTCCGAGGATCAGAAAGGACTCCCGGAGACCGCGTACTACCGGAACCAGTTCTGGATCATCGATCCCAAAGCTCCGATCTTCCAGGGGAGCGGCATCAACGGACAGACGGTGTTCGTGCACGGGCCGACGAAGACGGTCATCGCGAAGTTCTCGACCTGGCCGGTCGCCTGGGACGCCCCGTATGCCGGGATGACCAGGCTCGGGCTGACCTCGTTGGCGGAGCAGGTCGCGGCGCTCTAGCCGAACAACGCGTCGCCGACGGCGAGCGCGCCCGACAGCACGAGCAGGAGCAGCACCGCGTTCCGGAACGGGCCGGCGTGCACCCGCGGCGCGATCCGGTCGCCGAGCAGCGCCCCGATCACGGCCGCCGGAGCGCCGACGAGGAACGCGAGTCCGACGTCGTGCACGACCAGGCCGCGCGACCAGAACAACGCGAGCGCGATCGACCCCTGACACGCGAAGCACGCTTGCAGCGTCGCGCGGAACGGACGCGGTTCCAGACCAACCGCCTGGAACGCGATGACAAGCGGTGGACCGTTCGTTCCGACGCTGGTCGACAGCGTGCCGGACACCAAGCCGGCCGTGAGCTCGGTCGTGCGGCCCTTCGGCAGCGTCAACCCGCGCCAGAGCCACGCGGTCATGATCAGGATGGTCACGCCGATCGTGGCGGTGAGTACGCGATCGTTCGCATGCGTGAGCACGAACAGACCGATCGGCATCCCGACAAGCGCCGCGACCGCCGTGGTGATCGCCTCGCGCCACTGGATGTCGTGGCGCCAGCGGGTCGCGTTCCAGATCACGAGCGGCACGCCCACCGAGCTCATCGCGACGACTGCCACCTTCGGGCCGAGCAGCAGGGCGAGTCCGGGGACGCCGATCAGCGCGAACCCGAACCCGGTGATGGATTGTGTCGCCGCCGCGAACCCGAGGATGAGGGCGATCGCGACGAGGACCGATGTCGTCACTGCGTGAAGGGGTCGGGCATCGACCGCGCCTGCTCGACGACATCATCGAGCAGCACCTCGGCGGCGACGATGTTCGACTCCGCCCCCGAGTTCTCGGAAACCCGCGTCCCGTCGATGCCGTCGGCGACACGCCCCCGTTCCCGGTCGTACACCGGTGCGCCGGCGGCGTTCCGCCCGTCGAACCACGCCCGGCCGTCGGCGGCAAGGCGCGCCCAGCGGTCCCCATCCGTCGCGCCCGAGAGTCGATCGAGCGACCAGACGGCAGCGGCGACGTCGTACGGGGACGTCGACTCCCGCCCGCCGAACGCCGACGCAACCGCCGGGACGATCACGATCTCGGCGCTTGCGATCGCCGCGTCGAGGTAGTCGGGTCGATCGAGCCTGCGCGCCGCCTCGGCCAGCGCACCTTCTTGGACGTGACCCCATAGGTGCGGCACGCCGAGCTCGAGCGCAGCGTTCTTCAAGATGTCGCCGTCCCGGCACGCCAGCAGCTCATCCGCCCACTTCTCCGCGAGGAACGGTTCGGCCCCGTCGGCGAACAGCGCCGCGAGATGGAGGGCGCGGATGTCGGGGGGTGCCTCCTGCGTGGTCGCAACGGCCAGCCCGTTCTTCCACGCATCGCGAGCGGCCTCGTCGTCGAAGACGAGCGCCGCTTGCTGGGTTCCCAAGACGCCTCGCGCGAGCCAGAAGTTCTGACCCGGACGGGACGTGATGCCGTCGCGATTCTTGTCGCCGCTCCAGTCATGGATGAAGTTGAGCCATGCCCCGTCGGGTTCCTGCATCCACAGGACGAACTCGAGAACACCTCGAGCCCATCGCTCGACCCAGCCGAGCTTGGTGTGCGCCCAGACCTGGGACAGAACGATGAGCAGGCGCGCGGCGTCGTCGACGCACGCGACGCCTTCGAAGCCGGACTCCTCGGCGTGGACGACGCCGTCGGGGTGCTCGTAGATCGCGACCGCGAGGGCGTTCGAACCGGCGGCGGGGACCGGCCGCGTGAGGCGCCAGAGCTGTCGCAGCACCGGGTTAGACAGGCGTGAGCGACGACAGCACGTCGTCGATCGCTAGGTCCGCCGCACACACGTACTCGTCGGCCGCGCCGTAGAACACGCGGATCCGGCCGCCGCCGAGGTCGATGTGCCCGCTGGGGAAGACCACATCCTGCAGGAACCCGTCTTTCTCGTACTTCTCCTCGGCCTCGAGGATCGGGCGCGGCGTGCGCGCGAGGACGTCCGTGGGATCGTTGGCGTCGAGGAGCATCGCGCCCATGCCGTACCGGTTCATCCGGTCGGCGCCGTGATACAGCTCGAGCCAGCCGCCCTCCGTTCGGATGGGAACGCACGACGCGCCGATCCGCATCTCGTCCCACATGCCGTGGCGCGGCTCGGCGACCGGGCGGTGGCCACCCCAGTGCATAAGGTCATCGCTCTCCGTCAGCCAAAGTCCGAGCACGCGGCCGAACGACCCCGGCATCGGGCGGGTGAACGCGAGGTATCGTCCGTTGACCTTCTCGGGGAACAGCACGACGTCCTTCTGGTCGGGCTGCAGCATCGTCCCGTGCCGCTCGAAGGTGCGGAAGTCGGTCGTCGACATCCGCGCGGTCGTGATACCGAGCCGGCTGACAGCCACATACGTGATGTGGAACATCCCGTCGATCTGGGTGATCCGCGCGTCCTCGACGCCGTAGGCCTCGATCGGCTCCGCGGCCTCGATCCGCACGTCGTCGAACGTCAAGTGCTCGCCGTCGGTGCTCCGCGCGACCCGCAGGTGCGAGATGTGCGACAAGTAGTCGGTGAACTCGATCTGACCTGGCGCGAACCCGCCCTGCGTGTTGCGGTAACGGATCGTGCGAGGGTCGGAGAGGTCCAGGCCCGGCAGGTCGCGCGGCACGTAGCCGATCACCACACGCGGCGGATCAGCCTCGTAGTCGAAGTACGCCATCCCGATCAGATGCTCGGCGGTCAGGCCGTGGGGAAGAGGCGTCAGGCGCGGCCGTGGCCCGCTCAGGTCGAGCATCTGCGCGTCGCCGTCGAGCTCGACGTCACGCCGTGGCCGCTCCACCACTCGGACCAGCAGGATCGTTTCGTCGCCCAGCTTGGCGACGCCCGGGTTGATGGTGCCGATCACCTCGAACCCCGGTTGCGACGGCTCCACGTCGCTCGGGACGATCAACGGGTTCGAGTCGACGCGCGTCGCGATCTGCAGCGGTTTGTCCTGCCGCTTGCGCGTCGGCGCGACCGGGTGTTCGTCGACCAGCTCTTGCATCGCGGCAAGGAACCGCGCGCCCGTCTTGGGCCAGGTTGCCTCGTTCGCGTACGCGTAGGCCTTCTTCTCGAGGCGAGCCTTGAGCTTCGGGTCGTCGAGGATCGCGCTGACGGAGTCGGCGATGCCTTCGGCGCTCCGGAAGTCGACGAGCATGCCCCGGTCCTTCGCGAGCGCCTCGGCCGCGTGCAGGTACGGCGTGGACACGACGGCCTTCCCGGCGCCGAGCGCGTAGGACAACGTGCCGCTCGTGATCTGGTTCGGGTCGAGGTACGGCGTGACGTACACGTCGGTCGCCAGCAGGTAGTCGATGATGTCCTTCTGGTCGAGGTACTGGTTCACGAAGAGCACGTGGTCGCCCAGGTCGAGGCCGTCGACGAGCTCATGCAGCCGGTTGCGGTACTCCTCGCCGCGCTGTTTGAGCAGCTCCGGGTGCGTCTGACCGGCGATCAGGTAGAGCGCCTCGTGATGGCGCGCGGCGATCGCCGGCATCGCCTCGATCGCGTACTCCAACCCCTTGCCGGGACCGACGAGGCCGAACGTCGAGATGATCGTGTGGTGGTCCAGGCCGAGCTTGGCCTTCAGCCGGCGCCGGCCCTT
>Ga0136846_1237801_pt1 | contig 11735 bp, 11 predicted proteins | sample HopSoiMetagenom2_FD_96841 | JGI IMG/M metagenome (GOLD analysis project Ga0136846, IMG submission 96841) | Grasslands soil microbial communities from Hopland, California, USA - 2 Assembly 2016 (version 4) | ecosystem: Environmental > Terrestrial > Soil > Grasslands | place: USA: Hopland... | reverse complement strand
GGTCTTGCCGGTTTCGTCGGTGGACCACACCAGCACGGCGGCGTGGTCGGCCATGTTTTGGAAATCGAGGGAGGCTTGCTGCAGGGCATTCCGCCATTTGGCGATCGCGTAATGGAGGCCGCCGATCAGCAGGCTGATCGATACGCCCTGCATCACAAACAACAGGTAGGTAATCAGGTCCGCGGGCGCAGCGTAGATCGGGTATTTTTCCGTATAGAGAAAAAGATAGGCGGATAAAAGTCCGCCGAGGAAGGTGACGCCCAAGCCGGCTCCGATGCCACCCCACCAAGCGCTGACGAGGACGGCGGGCATGAGCAGCGCGAACGGCGCCTTCGGGCCCAGCCATGGCTGCAAGCACAGGCGGCAGCCAACCGCCGCCAAAAGGCACACGACCACGATGCCGATGCGCAGCCATCGGGGCCGTTCCTCGGGAGAAATATGGAGCTGAAGCAGGAACCGCATGGCCGGTCCATGATGACGGAGCCGGCTGGTGTGTCACTTCTGCGGCCGTGGTTGGATTACCGTAAACGACATCGGTAGATTCCCTGATGCGGAGCGTACGACTGTTAGCAACTTGCGCGTCGCCGGCTGGGGCGGGCATCGGTTTGGGGCTGGAAAGCGAGAGGTTTTTGCGGAGCTTCGCCGCCGTCGGGCGGGCTGATGGAGGCGGACGTTTTTTGAAGCTCGGGGGCGGAAATGGATTTGTTTGCCGGAGCGAAGATTTGGGAGTCGCTCCCCAGCAACTGGCGTTCGGCTTCCAGCCAGATCTGTTCATCCCGGCCCGAAGGCCGGTTGTAGCGTTCCCACAATTCTTTCGCGCGACGGGCGATGTCCTCTTCAAGAGGGCGTTGTCGGGTTTCAGTGGAGGCGGCGGGCATGGCGGGAGTCGTGGGGGAGGTGGGGACGGGGTATTTTTTCATGACACTAAAAGTAATAGCAGGCGCGGTGTTCCTTGCCATCAGGGGTCGATCCCAAAGCCGGTTGGGTGAAACTTCCTGCCCGGCCCAACGCTAGGCGGAGAGGTGCCAGGCCTGCTCCGTGTTGTGTCGGGCGGCCTCGGCTGCGTTGGGATTCGGCAACGGAAACTCACGCCCGAGTTCGTCGATCAGAGCGGAGGGCATGATCTGATTCACCTCGCGGACGAGCGGGGTGAATTCGCAGAGGTGGCCGAGGGAAAGCTCGGCGGTGACGACATCGTCCATGGCCAGCGCGGCGGTGTGCAGCATCGTGTAGCCGATGGCGGCCAGGTTGATCATGGTATAGCCATCCCGGAGTATCTCGGAAACTTCCTCGGAGTGAAGACGCGTCATGAAGTTCACGAACAGGCCCATGGTGGATGGGCTTGCGGCCTGGTTGTCCTCGGCTTGCTCCTCCAGTTCGCCCAAGCGCCGGTCCATGCGATCGATGTGTTGTCCGAGAATACAAAGCGCCCGGCTGATCAGGGCGGAGGCATTCTCGTTGGCTTGCAGGTCCTTTTCGCGTTCATGGACCTGGAAAGCCTCGATCATGTAGATTTCAAGCGTGCGCATGTCGCTGAGGTAGCGGTGAAGCACTTCGGAATTACGGGCGGTGACATTCATAGGGCGGGTTGGACGACGATCGGGATCAGCCTTGGACGAGGGATTCTCCCCCATCGATAAACACCTCGGCGCCGGTGATATGGCTGGAGGCGTCGCTGACTAAAAACCAGATGAGCTCGGCCACTTGACCGGAAGTCCCCGGCTCTCCCCGGGTGAGGGGGACATTGCCTTGGGGGAACTCCACCATGGGACGGATTTTTTCCAAATCCTGACGCACGGTGTTGTCGTCGATCTTGGTGTGGATGGAACCGGGGCACACCGTGTTGACGCGGATTTTGTGCGGGGCGAGTTCAAGGGCGGCCATACGGGCGAAGGCGGCCTGTCCAGCCTTCGAGGCGGCATAGGCGCTGGCGCCGGCGTTGCTGAAGATGCGCGTGCCGTTGACGGAAGAGACGATCACGACGGCGCCGCCGCGGACCTTGAGCAACGGCAGGGAGGCGCGCACGGTGAGAAAGGTCCCGCGAAGATTCACGGCGAGCGTCCGGTCCCACTCCTCCGGAGGGATCTCCTCGATGGGAGCCCACAATCCGTTGATGCCGGCGTTGGCCACGACGATGTCGAGTCGGTCCCACTGGTCCCGGATCTGTTGTAAGACCCGTTCCATCGCGGGCGGGTCGGAGACATCCGCCACGGCGATGAACGCTTCGCCGCCGCCCTTCAGGATTTCGTGCCGGGTTTCCTCCAACTCTTCTTCGGTAAGACTGACCAGTCCCACCCGTGCGCCGGACTGGGCGAGCAGCTTGGCGGTGGCTTTTCCAATGCCGGAGCCGGCTCCCGTTACCAAGGCGGTCCTGCCTTCTATGGAATGAGCGGGAATTCGCATCTCGTCCATGATCGCACAATTACGGCAGCCCGCCTATCGGAGGCGTGCCGTTGCGGCGGGGTGTGATTTCCCCTACCGCAATCCGGTCAAACCCTGATAGGCGTCGTTTGAAATTCGTCCGCCACCGGAGGGGCGAACGAGTTTGAACCGAGGATTAATCGTTTTCTTCCGGCTCTTCCTCGGCCTCGACGTTGATGTCCCCGGCCACGCCGCTGAGTTTTTCGTCGGCCGCGATTTCTTCCTCCTTGGTTTCCTGGAGCAGTTCGGCGACCTCGTCGTAGCCGAGCAGCTCGGCAAAGGTGCGCAGGGTACCATAGCTTGAGATTTCATAATGCTCCGCCTTTTGGGCGGCGCAGATGAGGGCGGCATCGCGAACCGACGGCTGGGACTCGTCGTCGATTCGCTCGGCGCCCTCGGCGATCAGGCCTTCCATGCCCTGGCATTTCTGCCCCTTGGGGGGAAATTCGAGAAGATCGGCGATGCGTTCGAGGCGGGACACGTGTTCCTTGGTTTCTTCGAGATGGTCGTTGAACAGCGTCCGAAGATTTTCATCGGAGGCGGCTTTGGCCAGCTTGGGCAGGGCTTTGACGAGCTGCGTTTCCGCGCTGTAGAGATCCTGGAGTTCGAGGATGAGCAGGTCGTGGAGATTTTCGAGTTTGGGCATGACGAACGGGGGTTTGGGTTGATATGGCTCGCTTTTCGGGTCGGCCTACCGGCGGCCGAGAAGCAGCGAGAAAATGAAGGCCAGCAAAAACAGGGCGAAGAGGACCTTGGCGATGATGGCGGCCATGCCCGAGATGACGCCAAAGCCGAGCGCGCCGGCGATCAGCGCGATGATGAGAAAAATGATGGAATTTCGGAGCATGGTGAGGAGGGTGGTGAAGGGTCGGCGCCTGATCGAACGAAGGCGTGGAGGGGCGGACAGAAAAGTTCGCAGCGCACATGCCACCGGCAATGTCGCCGGGTTAAGCCGCCCGGCCGGAGGGGAATAAAAATCGAGACAGGGATTCCTTCGGTGCGGGCGGGGCGGGACGCCGTCGCAATTTGCACCGTGCCGGGCGGCCGGGTTGGCAGCTTGCAGTCATGGCTGCGGCGGATGCCAGCTCACGTCCACGACCAGCGGAAAATGATCCGAGGAAACCTCGGTGAGATGCGTGCGGGGCACCTGCACGCGCTCCACGACAAACCCGGCGGAAAGAAAAACATGATCGAGACGCGCCAGCGGCTGCAGGGTGGAAAAAGTTTTGAGCACGGGACCATTGCTCTGGGCCAGCTGGGCGTCCCGAAGCCGCGACGTCAGCCGGCGGTAGTTGCGGCCGGACGGGGTGAGGTTGAAATCTCCGCAGAGCACCAGCGGCTCGTGGGGCGGAACCCGGCCGATCCACTCGGCGCCGAGCAGGGCGTCGATCTGCGCCGTCCGGTCGGAGCGTCCGAGGGCGAGATGCGTGGCGATGATGTTGAGCGGGCGCGTGCCGACGAAGGCGCGGACCCAGACCGCGCCCCGCGGCTCCTTCCACGGGGCGTCGCTGGTCAGGGGGAGCAGCCCGATGTGCATGGCCGACAGCGGATGACGGCTGAGCAAAGCATGCCCGTAAGCTTGGGTGCCCGTCAGGGTCGGGCAGAAAAAACACTGCATGCCAAGTTCGCCGGCGATGAGCTCGGCCTGATTGCCGCCGATCGCGGAGACTTCCTGGATCGCGATGAAGTCCGCATCCAGTTCCGCCAGGATGCGCCGGATGCGTTTGAGCGACTGGCGCCCATCCATGCCGATGCAACGATGCACGTTGTAGGTGACCAATCGGAGGTGTGGCCGTAACGGTGAGGCCTCCGTAACCGGCGGCAGGGCGGCGCGCCCCAGCACGTGGCGGCCGGCGGTGTAAAGGTGGGCGGCGCGCAATTCCCCGTTGGCGGAAACGCCGAGACGCGTGCGCTTCGGCAGGAGTGCGGTGCCGAGCAGGGATTCGCCCTCTTCTGGCGTTTGCGGCGGCGCGAGGGGCGTTCGCACCAGCACCAAATCGCCGGCGGCGGGATGCGCTGCCAGCGCGGTCAAATCATGGTCAATCTGGTGCTGGAGCCAGGCAACCGGTCGCGTGCCCGCAACGAAGTCGTCCCGCCGGAGCTTGAGCGTCTGGTCGCTCCAGCAGACGAGTCCGTTGTCATCGCGCCAGAGGACGGAGGCGGCCAGTCCCGACACGACGATCAGGGAGGCCAGCCGTTTTTTTTCGGCGTTGGAGAGACGGCTGCGCCCGGCGTACAGGTGGCAGATGCCCGCTTTTTCCACGATGCGAAGGACGGGGCGGACACCGGCGGGCATTGTTTCCGAGGCGGAGGAAGTCACTCGCCAGGCAAAGCCGAGCGCTGTCTGGAGGCGGGCGGCGAAATGAGCGGGGAGGGGCGCAAGGGGGACTTCGGGCGTGAGCAGGATCCAGATTTCGTAATCGCGGCGGCGGGAGTAACGGGCGCTTTGATACAAGGCTTCCAGACCTCGGTCGTAACGCGTCCATTGCTCCCGGTCTTCGATAGGATTGCCCGTCGCCGCCGGTGCGCAGAAGCGATGATAGACGACGGGCAGTCCCCGGCGCAGGTCGAGGACTGCGCCGAATTCGCGACGGATGCGCGTGGCGAGCGGGGCGCGTGCAGGCGGCGCGGAGGGGTGATGATCGTCAGGGGCGGCGCCGCCCGGAATCAGCGCATGCCAGGCGCTGCCTCCCGTCAGCAAGCCCTCCTTGCGCAGATTCAAGATTTCGTTGAAACGCTGACCGTCTTCCGGTCGGGCGAGATCGCGTTCGCGGCCGTCCGGGTCCAGGAAACGTTCGCCCGGAACGAGGTCGGACTCCCCGTAAAACAATTCCGCTTCGCGAGCAGCCCGTACCAGCGGACAGCCCGCGTAGTACGGATGCTCCCGATAATTTTGCCGGGAGCACAAGGATTCGAGGAACGGCATTTCGCCGCGTTGCCGGGCCTGCCGCCAAGCTGGTCGCGGACAGCCCGACAGTTCCAGGATGAGCAGCCCCGGCTGAAACCCCGTCTCCGGTGGCCTGCGCAGCCTCAAACCGCGGACGGCCCACTCCTCCACACTGGTCCATTCGCGCAACGTCCGCCAGCGGCTGCCCCAGCGTGTCAGCATAGCGGGATTTCCGGGAGGCTCATGTCGGAGGGCAGGCTTTTCACGGCAAACTTCGCCTTGTTCGTGATCAGCTTCCACTCGACCGAGAGCCGGCGTTGCAGTGACTTCAGATGATTTTGTCCGGCCGCCGAGCGTTGGGCGCGATATCGCCGGCCGGCCTCGCGGTAGACGTCGAGCACGGCTTGGGCGCACCGTTCGTGGTCGTAGCGCGCGGCCACCCGGCGCGCGGTGCCGGACATCCGGGTGCGCAGACCGGGCTCTTGCGCCAGTTTTAACAACGCCCGGGCGAACACCTCCGGGGAGGCCGCCGTTTCCAGCATGAGTCCAACGCCGGGCGTCATCACATCCTGTACGCCGTCCGCCCTCAGGGCAACGACGGGCAGGCCGGCGGCCATGGCCTCGGTGAGCACCAGTCCTTGCGTCTCCGTCAGCGAGCTGAAGGCGAACACCGACATCGCGTGGTAGGCGTCGACCAGATCGGACCCTTCCAGAGTACCGCATAAGTGAATACGTTCGCCGGCGCCGGCTTCCTCAAGGATGCGGCGCAAGGCAGGACCGGCGGGACCGTCGCCCGCGACCAGAAAATGGGCGCCGGGCAGGCGTCGGAGGCTGCGGGCCGCGGCTTGGGCGAGATACTCCAGGTTTTTTTCCGGAGCCAGGCGTCCGACGGTGCCGATCACGAAGGCATCTTTTGGAATTCCCATCCGGCGCCGCAGGGCGGCTCCGTCCCCCCGGGCAAATCGGGCGGTGTCGGTGCCGGTGGGAATCACCTCGACCGGCCGGAGCACGCCATGCGCCGCCAGCCGGGCGGCGGCGCTCGCGCTGGGCGCGATCACCGCGTCGCAATGATTCGCGTAATAGGTGCACAACGAGGTGACGAACGCCTTCAGATCCACCGCCTCAAACGGCAGGTAATGGAGGTAATCCTCATAGCGCGTGTGATGGGTGAAAATCAACGGGACGCGCCGGGCCATCGACAGGCGCAGTGCGTTTTCGCCCAGCAAAAACGGGTGATGGGAATGCACTACGTCGGGCGCGAACTGGCGCAGGCGGGTCAGGCAGGCGGTGGCGAAGGGCAGGCGCACCGAAAAATCGGTGTGGTTGAATCGCTTGATCGCGACGACGCGCTCCACCAGCGCCTCGTCGTCTGCCGGGGCGGGCTCATCGTAGGCCGGCGCGATGACCAGTACTCCGTGGCCCTGCCGGTGGAAGCTGCGGGCGCAGGTGCTGACGGATTTCGCCACCCCGCCGACATGCGGGAGGTAGGTGTTTGTCATGAGGCAGATGTTCATGGCGGCTGCCGCCGGCCGGAGGCGGGGATCTCATGGGTTGCGCGTGGTGACGACCACGGGTCGGGCGCCTTGGGCTCCGCCGAAGGATGCGGCGATCGCCCCGAGGATGAAGGCGATGACCAGGCACACGGACACTTTGGTGACATAATGGGAGGCCTTGTCGGCGGCTTCGCGCGCCTTGCGTTCGGCGGTATCGGCCGCGGCGCGAAGCGATTCCTGCGCCCGGTCGTAGGCGGCGATCCATTCATCGACGCGCTGCCGGGCGTCGCTTTCGCTCATCCCGGTGTTGTCGGTGATCGCCTTGACGACGGCATCGCGATTCGCGGGGGTGCGCTCCTCCTGGGTGAACAACCGGAAAAGCGCCCAGCTCACCTCGCGTTGACCGCGGGGCGAGAGCCCGCCCGGGCGGTTGCCGCCGCCGGAGTTGGCGTTGTTTTCCACGGGCGCGAGCTCCTTCACAAAGCCGCCGAGGAGATCGCGGTTGTTTTCCATGAACGAACCGATCAGGCCGCCGTCGGCTTTGGAGAGGAGATTGCCCGCCTGCTGACCGACGGCGGAGACACCCTTGGCGGTGGCCTTGGCCGCGCCGCCGAGCAAGAGCCCCGCGCCACCGCCGACGAACAACACCATGGCCACGGTGGCCACGCTCCAGACGAGAAATCCGTGCAACGCGCCGAAGCGTCGGCTGGCCTCGGGCGTGAACCGGCCGGCGACCCAGCCGCCGGCCCAAAGTGAAAGCAAGGCGCTCACCGACCATACGATTCCCATGCCGATGGTGAGCTTTTTGGCGGGATCGGGATCGCTGAGTGTATTGACCATTCGGACACCGAGTCCGGCTCCGAAAAGGGTGATCAGCAGATGCAGGCTCAGCGCGGTGAAGGTGCCGGCCAGAACCGCTCCCCAGGAGAGCGGGCGAAACGACGGGGATTCAACGACGGGCACGGCGTTGGCGGATGAAGGATTGATGGAGGCGCACATGGGTGGAGGGATTGAGGGTTCAGGGGGTTCCGCCGTGGTTTTCGCCGGAAGCGGGCCAGTTTTCCCAAAGCTCCCGCGCCGCTTGCGCACGAGAGGCTTGCGCCAGAGGCGCCTGCGGGGAAACGGCCGGCGTTCATTGCACAATGCAAAACGGCCTGCGCGGGTGTTGCGAAATGCTCCGCTTCGGCCCGGTGTTTTCACTCATCCGATAATCCCCAAAGGGGCTCATCGGATAATCCCCCAAATCCGGTAAATGAGCGGGCGGAGGCTGGACACTCCGATGATTTGCAACGACGTCCTTGGCGTGCACTCAACAGACAGTTCGTCCGAGGAAAAAGTCCCGTATGTTCCCGTCGCATCCATCCTGATTGTCGAGGACGATTCTGATGCCGCCTTTCTGATTCGACGTCTGCTTGACCGGGCGGGAATCACGGCTCCCGTTGAGGTGGTGACCGATGGCGAACAGGCTATCGCCTATCTGGAAAAATGTCAGCGAACCGCGGGCTGTCCGCTGCCTGATTTATTGCTGCTCGATCTGAATCTGCCCCGTTGCAACGGCTTTTCGGTGCTGGCCTGGATTCGCGCACAGCCGGCTCTGGAGCGTTTGCGCATCATCGTCATGAGTTCGTCGAACTGGCCGGCCGATGTGCAGCGGGCCCGCGAACTCGGGGCCGACGACTATTTGGAAAAGTATCCCTCCGACGCCGACTTCGTCGCGCGCATTCGCCAGACGAGCTATCTCCTCCTTGCCCGGGAGATCAAAACGCTCGGGGCGCGGCAGTGATCCGGCGGACCGTGCGGATTTAAAGCGGCCGGGCGCACCAAGACGCACGTCGCGGGTCCATGTCGGGGATGGACGCGGATGTGATTGTCATCGGCGCGGGTGTCTCCGGATTGGCGGCGGCGGGGGAACTGGGCCGGCGGGGAAAAGACGTGCTGATTCTGGAGGCGAGAAATCGCGTGGGCGGCCGGCTGTGGTCGGTATCGCCGCCCGAGTGGAAGCAGCCGGTGGAACTCGGGGCGGAGTTCATTCATGGCGGCAACGCGGCTCTGCGCGCCATTCTTCGGCGCGAACACCTCCGCACCCGTGCGGTCACCGCGACCTTTTGGTGGCGTGAACAAGGCGAGCTGCGTCCGATCCCGGATTTTTGGGAACGGGTCGCCCGTGTGATCGACCGGATTCCGGTGAAAAACCGCGGCTGGTCGTTGCAGGATTTTTTGCGCCGACGGGGACATTTGTTTTCGGAGGAGGACCGGTGGTTGGTGGAAAACTACGCCGGCAGTTTCAACGCGGCGCCGATCGGAGCGTTGAGCGCGCAGGCCTTGCGCGCCGACCATGCAGGGGCGGACGACACGGATTTTAAGGTCGTCGGCCGCTATGACGCCGTGGCTGCGCATTTGCAGGCACGGCTGCCGGAAACGGTGGCGTTGCGCCTGTGCTCGCCGGTGAAGACGGTGCATTGGCGACGCGGTTCGGTGATAGTGATGGTCAACGCCGCCGATCCGCCCCGGCGGGAGACCTATCAGGCGCGGACGGTGGTGGTCACGTTGCCCTTGGGCGTGCTGCAGGCGGGGACGGTGGCGTTTTCACCGGACTTGGGCCGAAAGCAGGCGTGGATCGAAAAACTCGGTTGGGGCCACGTGGCGCGGATCACGATCCGCTTTCGTGACGGCTTCTGGTCGCGCTCGGTGGCGCCGGCGGTGTTGCGGGCGCGGCAGGGGCGGGGGTTCGGCTTTGTCAATGCGCCCGGCGAAGCCTTCCCGACGTGGTGGGCGTTGACGCCTCCCGAACCGGTGTTGACCGGCTGGGTCGGCGGCGCGGCGGCGAAGCGCATCGCGAAACGCCCATTGGAGGAACAGCTGCGCGCGGCAGTGCGGTCGCTGGCGCATATTTTCGAGACGACGCCCGCGGCGGTGGCGGCGGAAATCGCGGGCTGGCACGGGCACGACTGGAGCCGCGATCCGCATGCGCTGGGCGCCTACAGCTACTCGGTGGCGGGATGCGAAAACGGACCGCGGATGTTCGCGAAGCCGCTTGCGCGGACCTTATTTTTTGCCGGCGAGGCGACGTCGGATGAGCTCGGGACGGTGCAGGGGGCGCTTGCCAGCGGGCTGCGGGCGGCACGCGAAATCACGCAGACCTGAGGTCCGGCCACGCCCTCGACGGACGACGGGATCGAGGTGTGACAGAATTTCCCGTTGACCCGTCCCCTCACTCGTTAGCTTCATGCTTCCATGCTTCCCTCTGTGCTCATCGTCGATGACGAGAAACACACCCGCGACGGCCTGCGCCAGGCGTTGGAGGAGAATTATGACGTGTCCACGGCGGCGAATGCCGAGGAGGCCTTCAACCAGATCGAGGCGCAGGAATTTGATGTGATCCTTACCGATCTTCGCATGCCGGGAAAATCCGGCCTGAAGGTGATCGACCGCGCGCTCGCCCTGCCGAACAAACCGGCGGTGATCATGATGACCGCCTACGGCAGCATCGATTCCGCGGTCGAGGCGATGAAACGCGGCGCGGTCGATTTCCTGACCAAACCGGTGAACATCGAGCGCCTCGAGGTGCTCATCCAGCGTGCGCTCAAGACCAAGACGCTCGAAGTCGAGGTGAAACAGCTGCACGACCGGCTGGACGACAAATTCAAGTTCGACGGAATCATCGGCCACTCCGGCAAGCTCAAGGAGGTGATCGACCGCGTGAAGCTCGTCGCCCCGTCGAAGGCCACCCTCCTGATTGATGGCGAGTCGGGCACGGGCAAGGAACTCATCGCGCAGGCGGTCCACCAGGCGAGTCCGCGGGCGCGCGCGCCGTTCATCGCGGTGCATTGCGCGGCGCTTTCGGAAAGCCTGCTCGAAAGCGAAATCTTCGGCCACGAGCGCGGCGCGTTCACCGGGGCGATGGAAAAACGCATCGGCCGTTTCGAGGCAGCGGACACAGGCACGCTTTTCCTCGACGAAATCGGGGAGATCTCGCCGTCCACACAGGTGAAACTGCTGCGTTTTCTCGAAACCAAATCGATCGAGCGGGTGGGAGGATCGAAGCCCATCGCGCTCGACGTGCGCCTCGTCGCCGCGACCAACCGCGACCTTGAGCGTCAGGTGCGCGAAGGGAAGTTTCGCGAGGATCTTTTCTTTCGCCTCAACGTCGTGCGCATCACGCTCCCGCCGTTGCGGGACCGCCCGGACGACATTCCGTTGTTGCTGGCGCATTACCTCAAATTTTTCGCCCAGGAAAACGGCCTCCCTCCGCTCACGGTCGAGCCGGGCGCCTTGCGCTACCTGCAGGCTTACGCGTGGCCGGGCAACATCCGCGAGCTGCGCAACTTCACTGAAAACGCCGTGGTGATGCACCGTGGCGGCAAGCTCACCGAGTACGATCTCGACCCGCGCTTTCGTGGCCAAGTGCCGGCACTGCCGTCCCCGGCCGGAGCCACGGCGGCTTCCAGTGGAGCGCTGTCCGCCGGCCAGAACGCGACGCCGGCGGCATTTGCGGGCGGCTCGCTTTCGGTGGAGGAAAACGAGAAGCGGCTCCTGCGCGAGGCCCTGCTCAAGGCGCGGGGCAATCGCACCAAGGCGGCCCAGCTCATGGGCATCAGCCGCCGCACGCTGCATCGCAAGCTCGCCCAGTGGTCCGAGCTCGATGTCATCGACCGCGGCTAGCAAGTTGGGGTTGCTTCACCGCCGGGCCGTCGTTTGCTCAAAACTAATACCCATGCGTTTTGTTATCCTGCTGGTTCTCGTGCTCGCCCCGTTGGTTTCGCTTCGCGCGGAAGTCCGCGTGGTGGGTTGTGATCTTTTGGGCAAACCCTTCACCACTTCGCTGACGGAATATTCCCGGCGCAGCGATCTTGGCGTCACGCTGGCTCTCACCGGCAGCGCCAGCGGCTGGGAGCAGCTCCAGGACGGCCGGGCCGATCTCGCGCTGATCATGC
>Ga0136846_1235328_pt1 | contig 11735 bp, 8 predicted proteins | sample HopSoiMetagenom2_FD_96841 | JGI IMG/M metagenome (GOLD analysis project Ga0136846, IMG submission 96841) | Grasslands soil microbial communities from Hopland, California, USA - 2 Assembly 2016 (version 4) | ecosystem: Environmental > Terrestrial > Soil > Grasslands | place: USA: Hopland... | reverse complement strand
GCGCGACCCCGTCATCCCGGCGCCCGTGCCCGTGGGAGCGCCCGACACCGGGCCCGTGCGGCTGGCCGGCGCCCAGGTGCCGATCGGGCCCGGACCGCGGGTCGCCGACGCCCGCGCCGCCGCCGTACAGGCGCCCCCTCCGGAGGCCGGCCTCGTCGCCTCCTGGTCGCGCCCCCGCCCCGGCGTCAACGGCGCCGACCCCAACCCCCTCCCGGTCGCGCCGCAACCGCCCCCGGAGTCCCCGGCGGGCTGGCGCCCCTGGCGGTTCCGTATGTCGAACGACGTCTGGGGCACCCCGGCCGTCGACGGCGACCTCGTCTACGTCACCTCCTTCGAGGTGCACGCCCTGGACGTGATGACGGGCCGCCGCCGCTTCAAGACGAGGGACGTCGCCTGGTCGATGGCGGTCGCGGACGGCCGTATCCACGCCTCCGACGGGCCGACGCTGTTCGCCCTCGACGCCCGCGAGGGCAGGGACCTGTGGCGGCTGTCCACGGACGCCTGGGTGTACTCCCTGAAGGCCGACCGGGGCACCGTCGTCACCGGTACGCGCGGCGGCGGCGTCCAGGGCTGGGACGCGGCCACCGGCCAGAAGCTGTGGGAGCTCACCGGCGCCCAGACGGACTTCGAGTCCCCGGAGGCCGGCCCCCACGTCCACGAGGGCACCGTCTTCGTGTGGCAGGATGCCCGACTGCGCGCCTTGGACGCCCGTACGGGTGACGAGCGCTGGAACTACCCGATCGGCGACGCCGCCTCCTGCGGCGGCGTCCCGGTACGGCTGACCCCGGGCCCCGACGGCCAGGTGTACGTCAGCGCGGGCACCCGCGTCCTGGCGATCGACGTCGCCGGCGGCCACGTCCGCTGGCACTTCGAGGCCCCGGCGGTCTTCCTCTCGCCGCCCACCTTCGCGCCCGGCCCCGCCGTCACGGGCGGCGGCGTCTACCTCGCCGACTACCTCGGCACGGTGTACGCCCTCGACGCGGCGGACGGCCGGGACCGGTGGCGGATCGCGACGGAGTCGCGGGCCTCGATCGAACCGGTGCTGGTGGCGGCGGGGCATGTGCATGTGGGCAGCGGTAAGGGCCTCTACACGCTCGACGCGGTCACCGGTACCCCCAAATGGCGGTTCCAGGCGGGTGGCGACATCGTCGGCGCCCCCGCGGTGGCCGAGGGCCGCATCCACTTCGGCTCCACGGACCACCTCCTGTACACCCTGAAGGCCGACGACGGCCGCCTGAGATGGAAGCTGGCGACCGGCGGTGAGATCACCGGCGCTCCGGTGGTCAAGGACGGTGTGGTGTACGCGTGCAGCAAGGATCGGTGCGTGTATGCGCTGGACGCGGAGAAGGGGACGGGGACGGCGCGTACGGGGTGAGCGGGGCGGGCGGTGGGCGTCGCGCCCCGGCCCATCCCGGCCCACCCTGGCCCACCCCGGTCCGCCCCGGTCCGCCGGGGGGCTGTCGGCGGTTGCGTTGGCTGCGGGCCGGTGGGGGCTTGTCGCGCAGTTCCCCGCGCCCCTATAGGGCGCCCCTGCGGGGCGCGCCTATAGGGGGCGCGTCCTGCGGGCGCGTCCGCCGTATCCCCGGTTCCAGGGGGTTCCAGGGGAGTGAAACCGGTGTGAAACCGCGCTGAAGGCGGTCTGGCGCAGGCTCTGCGGCATGACATCGACGACGACATCGCACTCACTCGCCATCGCGGCCCACGGGCTGCGGAAGGCCTACGGGGACAAGACGGTTCTCGACGGTATCGACCTGGCGGTGCCGGCCGGGACGGTGTTCTCCCTGCTCGGTCCGAACGGCGCCGGCAAGACCACCGTCGTGAAGATCCTCTCCACCCTCATCACCGCCGACGCCGGCGAACTGCGCGTGGGCGGCCATGACTTGGCCACCGACGCCCAGGCCGTGCGCGCCGCGATCGGTGTCACCGGGCAGTTCTCCGCCGTCGACGGCCTGGTCACCGGCGAGGAGAACATGCTCCTCATGGCGGACCTGCACCACCTCTCCCGAGGGGAGGGGCGGCGCACCGCCGCCGAGCTCCTTGAGCGCTTCGACCTCACCGAGGCCGCGAAGAAGCCCGCCTCCACCTACTCCGGCGGCATGAAGCGCCGCCTCGACCTCGCCATGACGCTGGTCGGCAGCCCGCGGATCATCTTCCTCGACGAACCGACCACCGGCCTCGATCCGCGCTCCCGCCACAACATGTGGCAGATCATCCGTGGGCTGGTCGCCGACGGCGTCACCGTCTTCCTCACCACCCAGTATCTGGAGGAGGCCGACGAACTCGCCGACCGTATCGCGGTGTTGAACGACGGCAGGATCGCCGCCGAGGGCAGCGCGGACGAGCTGAAGCGGCTGGTTCCGGGCGGGCATGTGCGGCTGCGCTTCACCGACCCGGTCGCCTACCAGTCCGCCGCCGTCGCCCTGCGCGAGGCCACCAGGGACGACGAGTCGCTGTCCCTGAGCATCCCCAGCGACGGCAGCCAGCGCGAGCTGCGCGCCGTCCTCGACTGGCTGGACTCGGCCGGCGTGGAGGCGGACGAGCTGACCGTGCACACCCCCGACCTCGACGACGTGTTCTTCGCCCTGACCAGCACAACGGCCAGCGCCACGATTGCCGCAACGACCACCACCGTGCCCAGCCAGTCCAAGGAGAACGTCCGATGAGCGCCCTCTCTCTCGCCGTACGCGACTCGTCCACGATGCTGCGCCGCAACCTGCTGCACGTGCGCCGCTACCCGTCCATGACGCTGAATCTGCTGCTCACACCGATCATGCTGCTGCTGCTCTTCGTCTACGTCTTCGGCGACGTGATGAGCGCGGGCATCGGCGGCGGCGGCGCCGACCGCTCCGCCTACATCGCCTACCTCGTCCCGGGCCTCCTGATGATGACCATCGGCTCCACCGTGATCGGGGCCGCGGTCTCCGTCTCCATGGACATGAGCGAGGGACTCATCGCCCGCTTCCGCACGATGGCGGTCTACCGCGGGTCCGTGCTCGTCGGGCACGTCGTCGGCAGCGTGCTGCAGGTGCTCGCCAGCCTGGTCCTCGTCAGCGCCATCGCCGTGGCCATCGGCTTCCGGTCCACGGACGCCACGGCCCTGGAGTGGCTCGCGGCGTTCGGACTGATCGCGCTGTTCACCCTGGCACTCACCTGGATCGCGGTCGGGATGGGCATGGCCAGCCCGACCCCCGAGGCGGCCAGCAACATGGCGACGCCGCTGATCCTCCTCCCGCTCATCTCCAGCGCCTTCGTCCCGATCGACGCGATCCCGGGCTGGTTCCAGCCGATCGCCCAGTACCAGCCCTTCACGCCCGCCATCGAAACCCTCCGCGGGCTGCTCCTCGGCACCGAGATCGGCAACAACTGGTGGATCGCGCTCGCCTGGTGCGTCGGCCTCACCGTGCTCGGCTACCGCTGGTCGACGTCACTGTTCAACCGCGACCCGAAGTAACCGCCATGACAGCGCGGGCCGCCTCCCGCAGCTCGTCCCGCCCCAGGGCGGCGTACTCCGACACCGCGTCGGCGTACGCCGCCCCGTCGGCTTCCCCGGCCGCCCGCCGGGCGCGGTCCGCCGACATCGTCGGCTGGAAGTCCCGTAGCACCCCCAGCCGTTCGGCCAACGCGAGCATCCGTACGGCGGCCAGGGCGCCGTCGCCGGAAGCGAGCGCCGCCATGCCGAGGGCGTGCAGCACCGTCCCGAGCACCGGAAGCTCCATGGGTGAGCCGGCCGGAGCGGAGAGCAGCGCCCGCAGCCTCTGCCGCAGTCGGTCGACCGGCTCCGCGACCAGTGCGAGACGGCCGGCGTGGGCGTGCGCCGTCACCGCCACCGCCAGGAGTTGCAGCACCCACCGGTCGAAGAAGGGGTCGCCGCCGCCGGGTGCCGAGTCGGCCGTGGTCAGCGGCTGCACGGCGCTGCGCCACAGGCCGAGCCCGACCTCCGTCAGTCCCCGGGCGAGCGCGATCTCGGCGCGCCCGAGGAGGTCCATGCCGTAGTCGTCCTGCTGTGTGGCCCTGGCGCCCTCCGCCTGCCGCAGCCAGTACTCGGCCTCGTCGGGGTCGCCGCGTTGCAGGCAGGCGAGGACGAGGCCCCAGCGGATGCCGATGAGGTCGTGCTCGTCGCCGAGCCGGGGCAGCGCCCGCAGCGCCGCCCCGAGGTGTTCGTACGCGGCCTCCCCCCGCTCGGTCCGCAAGCACAGCTCGCTCAGCCGGGCGTGCCCCATGACCTGCAGAAACGGGTTGTCGACCGGTCCCAGTACGGCGACGATCCGGCGGGCGGAGGCGAGCGCGCGGTCGATGTCGTGCTCCGCCTCCCAGACGTACGTGGCGACGCACTCGGCGATGCCGGCGAGCAGCGGCCGCTCGCTCTCGCAGAGCTCCTGCAGCACGGCGTAGTCCGGCGGACGCATCTCGGGGACGGCGCTCAGCACCACCGCGACGGCGCGCAGCAGCGTGTCCGGCGGGGCCGGGGGCAGCCGTCGGAGGGTGACCAACTGGCGTACGACGTGCGGGCCGTAGCCCATGAACAGGCTTGCCGTGCACAACACGGCGGCGGCGCGGGCGACTTCGACGTACTCGGGCTCGGGGCGGTAGTGCGACAGCGGCGGGCCGGTGTCCGCGGCGAGGGCGGTGAGGCGGGGGTAGTCGGAGCCGGTGGACCACAGGGCGGCGAGGACCGCGGTGAGGGCGGCGATGGTGGGGCCGTCCGTACGGGCCAGCGCGTGCCGCAGCGCCAGTACGAGGTTGTCCTGCTCGGCCCTGATCCGCTCCCGGGCGGCCAGCGGCTCGGAGCTGAAAAGCCAGTCGTGGTACTCGACCCCGAAGTCCCGCGCCCAGCCGAGGAGTTGGTCGACGGCCTCGTCCTCCTCGCCCGCCTGTGCCCGCCGGGTCGCGCTGAACTCCCGTACGGTCTCCAGCATGCGGAAGCGGACACCGGCCGGGGTGTCGGCGACGGTGAGCAGGGACTGGTCGGCCAACTGCTCCAGCAGGAACAGCGCGTCCTCGCCCAGGACTTGCTCCGCCGTATCGCCGGCGAAGCCGCCGGGGAAGACGGACAGCATGCGCAGCGCGGCCCTGGCCTCCTCGGCGAGGAGGTTCCAGCTCCAGTCGACGACGGCGTGCAGCGTGCGGTGGCGTTCCGGTACGTCCCGCGCCCCGCCGCGCAGCAGCGCGAACCGGTCGCCGAGGCGGCGGGCGATCTCTGGCACCGACAGCACCCGTACCCGCGCCGCCGCCAGCTCCACGGCGAGCGGCAGCCCGTCGAGATGGCGGCACAGCCCGGCCACCGCGTCCGGCGGCAGCTCCACACCGGGCCGGGCGGCCCTGGCGCGCTGCGTGAACAGCTCGACGGAGGTGGAGAGTTGGAGCTCCGGGAGCGCGTACACCGCTTCCGAGGTGAGGCCCAGCGGGGCCCTGCTGGTGGCGAGCACCCGCAGGTCCTTGGCGGACGAGACCAACGCCTGGACGAGGGCGGCGGCACCGGCGACGACCTGCTCGCAGTTGTCGAGGACCAGCAGCGCGGGCCCGGCGCCGAGCACGCCGAGGATGCCGGGCACGGGGTCGGGGCTGCTCATGGCACCGGGCCGCTTCTCGCCCGCACCGAGCGCGGAGGCGACCTCGGCGGCCACGTCCGCGTCGGCGGTGACACCGGCGAGCGGCACGAAATACACCACGCGCTGCCTGGCCCGACGGCTGACGGCGTGCGCGAGCCGGGTCTTGCCGAGGCCCCCGGGACCGACGACGGTGACGGCTCGCGACGCGCGCAGCAGCCGCTCGACCTCGGCGATGTCGTCGTCCCGCCCGAGGAGCGGGTTCGGCTCGTGCGGCACACCGTGCCTGACCACGGGCGCCTCACCGGACAGCAACTCCTGCTGTACGGACTTGAGTTGCGCCCCGGGTTCGGTACCGAGCGTCTCGCGCAGCCCCCGTCGATACGCCTCGTACCGGGTCAGGGCGGCGGACGGTCCTGCCGTCGCCGCCTCGGCGCGCAGCAGTTCGGCGAGCACCTCCTCGTCGCGCGGGTGCTCGGCGGCTGCCACGGCCAGCGGCCCGGCGGCCTCCGCGTGGCGCCCGAGGCGGGCGAGCGCGAGGGCTCGCGCGCGGACGAGGGCGGTGCGTACGGGGGCACGCTCGGCGCGCAGCGCGGCCACGGGGTCGGAGCTGTCGTCGCCGGCCTCGCCCGTCGCCCCCTCCCACAGTGCGAGCCCGGCCTCGGCGGCGGCCAGCGCGCCCGCGTGATCCCCGGACCTGGCGCGCTCCCCGCTCGCGGCGGCGTGCAGCAACAGGGCGGAGCTGTCGACCTGGTCCTCGGCGAGGTCGAGGCGGTATCCGGTCGGCGTACTGACGATGATGTCCGCGCCCAGCAACGCCCGCGCCCTGGACACCAGAACCTGCAGCGCCTTCCCCGGCCGCTCCGGCAACTCCTCCGGCCACAGCCCCGCGACCAGCCGCTCGGTGCCGCAGCCGGTGCGCAGGTCGCCCGCGAGGAGGGCGAGAAGGGCGCGCAGGCGGGGCGCGGTGACCTCCTGTCCGCGACAGGTGACGCGCGGGAGGAGGGTCAGGTCGGTTGGCATGGGTGCAGCGTAGTCAAGGGGCCGGTGCGCCGCGCGGCCGGTGAACTCCCGCCGTACGGGCGGCTGTCGGGGGCATCGAGGTCATCGCACTGGCCCGGCGCCTCTCCACGGGGCCTGGTGCGATCTACCAAGTCCATCGGTAGTGCTCCGCCGTTCACGGTGGAGGTGAAGCCGATCCGGTTGTAGGGGCGCGGAGCGCCGCAGTGTCTGGTGTTGTCATGAACTGGCGCGGAGCGTCGGGGCGGTGTTCCGGCGGAGCCGGAGTGCGTGTGGTCAGGCCGGGCGTTGCTGCTGGCGGATGTACTGCTTGACGACGGTGAGGGGTGGCCCGCCGCAGGAGGCGGCGAGGTAGGAGCCGGACCAGAAGTGACCGCCCCACAGGTAGCGGCGCACGTGGGGTTCGAACTCCTGGCGCAGGCGGCGTGAGGAGACTCCCTTGAGTGAGTTCACCAGCTTCGACAGGGCGACCTTGGGCGGATAGCGCACCAGGAGATGGACATGGTCGTGTTCGCCGTTGAACTCACGCAGTTCGGCCTCGAAGTCCGCGCAGACTTCCCGCATGATCTCCTCGCACCGGTCCAGCATCGCCTCTGTGAACACTCCACGACGGTATTTGGTGACAAAGACCAAGTGGGCATGGAGGTTGTAGACCACATGACGACCGGTTCTGACATCCTTGTTCGGCTTCCAGCGAGGTGACATAAACCAATGCTAGCGTCGGCACTCATGGAGCAACAGGAGAGCCAACAAGGGCTGGTGAAGCGGCAGTTCGGGCATCGTGCCCGGCTGGCGCTCGACCCTGCCCAGGTGGCGGTCCTGGACGCACAAGGGCATGCGGGGCGCACCACCTGGAACCTGCTGCACGACTGGTGGCTGATGCTCCCGAAGGCGAAGCGGACCCTGGCGGCGGCCGACGCGGTCATCCGCCAGGGGCGCAGGGAGCTGGACTGGCTCGGTGTGCTGCCCGCGCAGGCCGCCCAGGCGGTGCTGAAAACCTACTTCCAGGCGTGGAAGAACTGCTGGGAGGGCCGGGCTCAGGCGCCAGAGTTCAAGGGCCGCTTCCGTACGAGGATGAGCATCGACATCCCGCAGGGCCGCGACCTGCACGTGGTGCGGGTGCACCGCCGGTGGGGCATGGTCAACATCCCCAAGCTCGGCCGGGTCCGCTTCCGCTGGACCAAAGACCTCCCGGTCGGTAAGGGCGCGGACAAGGACAACAGGATCACCGGGGCCAGGCTGGTCAAGGACGCTCTGGGCTGGCACATCGCCTTCCGCGTCCAGGCCCTGACCGAAGCCCCCACAGAACATCCGGGGCCCGAGGTTGGCATCGATGCCGGGATCACCGTCCCGCTGGCCCTGTCCGACGGCGAAACCGCCCACCACGGCCCATGGCTCAGCAAGAGGGAAGAAGCCCGCCTGCTCCACTACGAGCAGCGAGCGGCCCGCCGCAAGAGCCACCGTAAGAAGGGCGAGCGCACCAGCCGCCGCCTGAGCAAGACCTACGACCGGATCGCCCGCATCCGCGCGACAGCCAAGCGCCGACGCGAGGACTGGCAGCACAAAACCACCACCGTCCTCGCCGACACGTACGGCACGGTGGTCGTCGAAGCACTGCACATCACGAACATGACCAAGTCCGCGAAGGGCACCGTCGAGCAGCCCGGCAGGCAGGTCGCGCAGAAGGCCGGCCTGAACCGTGCCATCCTCGGCGAAGCCTGGGGACGGACCGTGCACCTCCTGGCCTACAAGCTCGCCCGCCGGGGCGGACTCCTGGCCGAGGTGCCCGCCCCGGGCACCTCCCAGGAATGCTCCCAGTGCCACACGGTGACCCCGGGCAGCCGCAGGAACCAGGCCGAGTTCGTGTGCAACAACCCCGCGTGCGGCTGGGAAGGCAACGCCGACACCAACGCCGCCCGCACCGTGCTTCACCGATACCGGACGGGCCACGCGCTCGTCCCGGCTGCCGGGAGGGCAGTCGTCAGGCGCGCTTCGAGCGGCGTCAAACCCGCCACCGCAAGGTAGGCAGGAATCTCCCGGATCCATCCAGGAGAGAGCTTCAATGGCACGTCACGGGCAAGAATGAAGCTCCTCGGCGCCGCCACGGCCACCGACGACGCCACGCCACAGGACGCGGTCCGTACCAGGAGGAGTTCCTGGCCGGCATCGACCTCATTCTCGCCGGGATCATCGGGATCACCGCGCGGCCGTGAACTCCCGCCAGGCGGAATTTCCTCGACCCTGAGACCCTACGTGTGTTGTAGTGTCGAAGGATGCTGTTCGCCACGCCTTCCCTCACTCCGGACGACCGTCGTGTCGTCGAGGAGATCGAGGCGCTCCGCTCCGAGTTCCGTCACCGGCTCGCTCAGCCCCGCCGCTGGGAGGGGCAGCTCCGCCGGTCGCTCACCGCGGCCGCCGTTCGAGGCTCGACCCGTATCGAGGGCTACACGATCAGCTCCGAGGACGCCGAGACCCTGATCGCCGGCGGGGACATCTCCCCCGAGGCCGACGAGGCCACCCGTAACGCCGTCATCGGTTATCGCGACGCCCTCACCTACATCCAGCACGCTGCGGACTTCCAGATCTTCGCCTGGGACCACACACTGCTTTCGGCCCTGCACTTCATGATGGCCAGGGGCGCCGACCGGGACGTACGCCCCGGCGAGTACCGCACCAGCGGAGTATGGGTCTCCGGCGGCCCGAACCGTCCGCCGGTCTACACCGCCCCGGAACCCGAGCACGTACCCGCTCTCATGGACGAGCTTGTCCACTGGCTTGCCGAAGGCGACCTCGAGGCCCCGGCCCTCGTACGTGCCTCCATGGCCCACTTCAACCTCGTCTCCATCCACCCCTGGCGTGACGGCAACGGCCGGATGTCCCGCGCCGTGCACACCCTCGTCCTGGCGCGCGAGGGCATCCTCGGCCCCGAGTTCTCCAGCATCGAGGAGTGGCTGGGCGCGGACGACTTCAACACCCTTGAGTACTACGGCGCCCTGCGCACTGTCCGTACCTCCTGGCAGCCGGAGCGTGATGCCGCCTCCTGGATCAGGTTCTGCCTCACCGCCCACCACCTCCAGGCTCAGGAGGTGCAGCGCCGTTTCGAAGCGGCGTCCCGGGTCTGGTTCCGCCTGGAGCGCCTCGCCGAGCAGCACCGGCTCGGCGAACGCACCGTCTCCGCCCTGTACGCCGCCACCGAAGGGCACCTGCGGCGGACCACCTACCAGGCCGAGGAAGCCCTCACCCGCGACCAGGCCCTGGCCGACCTCCGTACCCTGCGCCGCCTGGACCTCATCGAGTCTGTCGGCCACGCCCGCACCCAGAGGTACACCGGAGGCACTCTTCTCCGGAAGATCCGCACCGAGGTGCACGCGGAGGTCCACGCCGATCTGTACCGCGAGCCTTACCGCCAGCCGTGAGAGCGCTCGTCGTGCTCGCCCCACGACATGTCGTCGCGTGAGGTTCGGGCCAGGGGGCGGCCAGCGTCCGGGACGAAACTTTGATGGAGGCCCTTCAGGGGCCAGACGTTTCGCTGAACGGCTGAATCAGTCACACGTTTCCAGTCCCGATCCGCGTCTCAGTGCTGCCCCGGTTCACTGCGCGGCGGTGAACTCCCGCCAGGCGGTGGGGGATAGGCGGAGTATGGGGGCGTCGAGGGAACCGGGGGCTGTCTTGGAGTCCCGCACGGCGACGATCCCCGGGAGGTTGCGGGCGACTTCGACGCATTCGCCGTTGGCCGTGCTGTAGGTGGGTTTCACGAATCTGAAGTGGTCTATCAACGCATGTCCTCGTAGATGCTCTCGATCAGCCTGAGCGAGTCTTTTGGAGCCAGGCTCAGTCTTGCCGTGCGGTCGAAGAAAGAGCTGTACGTCGTACTGTCGGCCTCGTTCTCGACCCACACGGTAGCCGCGATGCTGTCGACGTGGACCACGTCCACCGCCTCGGCTTCCGAGAACGAGACGATGTTGAAGGAGCCGCCGATGCACGCGTGACCACCGGCGCGGAAAGGCAGTACCTGGACACGTACGTTGGGGAGTTCGGCGACCTCGATGACGTGCTGCAACTGGGCACGCATGACATTCGGGCCGCCGACCTGTTGATGCAGGACGCCCTCGCCGATGACTGCGTAGAACTGGAGCGGGTCGCTTCCCGAGAGCCGAGCCTGGCGCTTCTGCCGCACATCGACTACGCCCTCGATCTCGTCGGGGTCCTGCCACAGTCCCGCACTGACAACCACTCCCCGGGTGTACTCGGGCGTCTGCAACAGCCCGGGAATCAGGGACTGTTGCCATGTGCGGATCTCGGAGGCGGCATCCTCCATGGCGATGTACTCGGCGATCCCTCTGGCCTGCGGGGCGTGTTGCCACCAGCCCTTTGTCTTGCGGCGCTCGCGGTCGAGCTTGGCGAGGGCAAGAAGTCGGCTGAGTGTTTTTGGGTCTTCCAGCCCGTAGAACTCGCACAGCGCCCGGATGTCGATGTCTCGCATCGGCACCAAGCCCTGCTCCATCTTCACGATCTTCGAGTTGGTCGCGTCAAGAACGCTGGCGGCTTGCTGCTGCGTCTTGCCGGTGGCGTCACGGAGGCGCAGCAACTCCCCACCGAGGCGGCGGCCCAGGACAGTTGACGCTCGGTTACCTGATGGTGCGGATCGGTTCACGGGATCAGTCTCGCGCCTTGGTGGGGGTGCCGCCACACAATGGAGCTAATTGGCTCCAAGCTGCTTGCGCTCAAGCCTAATGGCTCGCTACGTTCGGTGCTCAGCCGATCACCCGTCGGCGACCCCGCGCACTCGGAGGTGCCCCCATGTCCGACCCCCTCCTCCACGAAGACCGCCTCGACTACACCCCCGTCCCCCGCAGCGTCCCCCTCGCCCGCACCCGCACCGCTCGCCTCGTCGCCGAGTGGGGGCATCCGGAGCTGGCCGGGGACACCGCCCTGGTCGTCAGCGAGTTGATGACCAACGCGCTGCTGCACGGGAGCATCCGGGGGCGGCTCATCCGCGTACGGCTCACCGCCACGGCCGCCGCGCTGCGCGTCGAGGTCAGCGATCCGCGTGGGGAGAGGGTGCCGTGCCCGCGTGAGGTGACCGGCGAGGACCAGTTCGGGAGGGGGCTGCTGCTGGTGGGGGCGCTGGCCGAGGAGTGGGGGGTGGGGCCGCGCGAGGGGGTGGTG
>Ga0136846_1231497_pt1 | contig 11735 bp, 8 predicted proteins | sample HopSoiMetagenom2_FD_96841 | JGI IMG/M metagenome (GOLD analysis project Ga0136846, IMG submission 96841) | Grasslands soil microbial communities from Hopland, California, USA - 2 Assembly 2016 (version 4) | ecosystem: Environmental > Terrestrial > Soil > Grasslands | place: USA: Hopland... | reverse complement strand
TATATTTCCTATTGTGCACAATATTTACTGGTGTGCTGTAAAAAATAAGCGAAAATCACGGGATTATTTAGCTCAGGGAGGTGTTGTTATGTCTGAAGCCGCAAAGAAAAGTCGGCCTGAATTTCGCAATATTAATGCATTGAAAGATTTGCCGAGGTATCGTTGGCCAATGGCAAGTCTTGTTTCGGGCGCGCACCGCATCAGTGGTTTGTTGCTGGTCTTGTTGCTGCCCTTGATTTTGTATTTATTGGAAAAGAGTCTTACCTCCGAGATTTCATTTGAGTATTTCAAAGGGTTTACTTCCACTTGGTTCGTCAAGCTGCTGATCTTGGTAGTGGCATGGGGCTATCTACAGCATTTCTGTTCCGGCATTCGGCATCTCATCATGGATACGCATGTCGGCTTGGACAAAGACAGTGCGCGTAAATCTGCTGCCAGTGTTTTTGCAGTCACCTTGGCGTTGACGGCATTGGTTGCATTGAAATTGTTCGGAGTACTCTAAATGGCAAACAATAATATCGGACCGAAGCGCTTGGTGGTCGGCGCGCATTACGGCCTCAGAGACTGGCTCGCGCAACGCATGACAGCAATCGTGATGGCGGTCTACACGCTTATCCTTTTGACGACTTTTTTGACTGGCAGTAATTTCAGCTATGAAGGCTGGGCCGGCATGTTTGCGCAACAATGGTTCAAGATCGCGACCTTTGTCGCCTTCCTCTCGCTTTTCTATCACGCTTGGGTCGGCATGCGCGAAATTTTAATGGATTATGCCAAGCCGGCCGGTTTTCGCTTGAGCTTGCAAGTTGCCACGATTGTGTGGTTAGTCGGTTGTGCCGGATGGGCGGCGCAGATTTTGTGGAGAGCCTAATCGTGGCAGCAATCAAATCTTCTATTCCTTCCCGCCGCTTTGATGCGGTCATCGTTGGTGCCGGCGGTTCCGGCATGCGTGCTTCACTGCAATTGGCTGAGGCGGGCTTGAACGTTGCCGTATTGTCCAAGGTATTTCCGACCCGTTCGCATACCGTTGCAGCGCAAGGTGGTATCGGCGCCTCGCTCGGCAATATGTCGGAAGACGGTTGGTACTGGCATATGTTCGACACCGTCAAGGGGGGGGACTATCTGGGCGACCAGGATGCAATCGAATTCATGTGCCGTGAGGCACCGAAGGTCGTGTACGAACTCGAACATTTTGGCATGCCATTCGACCGTAATCCGGATGGCACGATTTACCAGCGTCCATTCGGCGGTCATACCGCGAACTTTGGCGAAAAACCGGTACAGCGCGCTTGTGCTGCTGCCGACCGTACCGGGCATGCATTGCTGCATACGCTCTATCAACGCAATGTGCGCGCCAAAACCCATTTTTTCGTTGAGTGGATGGCGATCGATATTTTGCGAGATGCCGAGGGCGATGTGATTGGCGTCGTTGCGCTTGAAATGGAAACCGGCGACGTGATGATTCTCGAAGCCAAGACCACGGTTTTCGCGACCGGTGGTGCTGGCCGTATCTTTGCCGCATCGACCAATGCCTTCATCAACACTGGCGATGGACTCTGCATCGCGGCACGTGCTGGACTGCCGCTGGAAGAAATGGAATTCTGGCAATTTCATCCGACTGGCGTGGCAGGTGCGGGCGTGCTCATTACTGAAGGCGTGCGGGGTGAGGGCGGCATTCTGATCAATAGTAATGGTGAACGCTTCATGGAGCGCTACGCGCCGACACTGAAGGATCTGGCGCCGCGCGACTTCGTGTCGCGTTCGATGGATCAGGAAATCAAGGAGGGGCGCGGCTGTGGTCCGAACAAGGACCATGTGCTGCTGGATCTGCGTCATATCGGAGCCGATACTATCCAGAAGCGCTTGCCATCGATTCTCGAAATCGGCCATAAATTTGCCAACGTCGATGCAACCAAAGAGCCAATCCCGGTTGTGCCAACGATTCACTATCAGATGGGCGGTATCCCGACCAATATTTATGGACAAGTAGTCGCGCCGAAGGATGGTAATCCGAATGCAATCGTCAACGGCATGTACGCGATCGGTGAGTGTGCCTGCGTGTCAGTGCATGGTGCAAACCGGCTCGGCACCAATTCATTGCTCGATCTGGTCGTGTTCGGTCGCGCAGCTGGTAATCATGTAGTCGAAAGCAATTTGAAAGCGAAAAGCCACAAGCCGTTGCCGGCAGATGCCGCCGATTTCGCGCTGGCGCGTTTGGCCAAACTTGAAACCAGCACTGGTACGGAGCGGGTGCAGAGTGTTGCTAACGATATTCGCGCGACAATGCAGCAGTACTGTGGCGTATTTCGTACTGACGAGTTGCTGCAAAACGGTTACAAGAAAATCATGGAACTGGATGAGCGTCGCAAGCACGTGTCGTTCAAGGATAAGTCCAAAGTCTTCAACACAGCACGTGTCGAAGCGTTGGAACTCGACAACCTGATCGAGACCGCAAAGGCAACTATTACATCCGCTGTTGCACGCAAGGAATCACGCGGTGCCCATGCGCATCGTGACTACGAGAAACGCGATGATGAAAACTGGATGAAGCACACCTTGTGGTTTTCCGAAGGCAATCGCCTCGATTACAAACCCGTTAAAACGAAACCGTTGACAGTGGAAACTTTCCAGCCTAAAGCCCGCACGTTTTAATTTGTTGGCGACAGAGGGAGGCGAGGCTAGCGCTTACGCTCAACTCCGTCTCGCAATACTAAAAAAAGAGATCCAACCATGGCACGTACTTTAAAATTTCAAATCTACCGTTACGATCCGGACAAGGATAGCAAGCCATATATGCAAGATTTAACGGTGGAGTTACAAGATACCGACAAGATGTTGCTGGACGCATTGCAACGTATCAAATCCGATGTGGACGATTCGCTTGCTTTGCGTCGCTCATGTCGTGAGGGCGTATGCGGTTCCGATGCAATGAATATCAATGGAAAGAACGGATTGGCCTGCACCACCAATCTGAACGAGTTGATCGAACCGATCGTGCTGCGGCCATTGCCGGGTCTGCCGGTCATTCGCGATCTGATCGTCGACATGACCCAGTTCTTCAAGCAATACCACTCGATCAAGCCGTTCCTGATCAATGACACGATTCCGCCAGAGAAAGAACGTCTGCAATCACCGACCGAGCGTGAGGAGTTGGATGGCCTGTACGAGTGTATTCTGTGCGCATGCTGCTCGACTTCGTGCCCATCGTTCTGGTGGAATCCAGATAAATTTGTCGGCCCGGCCGGTTTGCTGCAAGCGTATCGCTTTATTGCAGACAGCCGTGATGACGCAACCGGGGAACGTTTGGACAATCTGGAAGATCCATATCGTTTGTTCCGTTGTCACTCGATTATGAACTGCGTCGATGTTTGCCCGAAAGGATTAAATCCGAATAAGGCGATCGGCAAGATCAAGGAATTGATGGTTCGTCGCGCAGTGTAGGGAAGTTTATGTATTGCGGGATGGAGCGGGCAGTGTATGCTTAACGTGAAAATCGCGTAGCGACTCATTCCAACTCCCTCGCCCACTTGCGGGGGGGGGGGGCAACAGGGGTGGAGCAGGGAATTCGTGAAGCATTGCTCCACGCCTGCGTAACGGCTTTGCCTTGCAAGGAAAAGCGTCTTTCGCCCATCCGACGAACGGCACAGGCTTGCAATCCTGTGCACGCACTGCAACTGAGAGCGGCCATGGGACGATTTTATGAACTTGAGTGCTACTTTGCTATGGCCGTTAGAGCGAATGAATTGCCGATGGCTATAGGGTGGCGCGCTCAGCGCACCGAAGCGTTCAATGGTGCATCGGGGCGCAAGGTACACAGCATTTATTCGCAAAATGTTAACCGCTCTATCCCTTTGCTGAATTAGAAAATTCAATAAAATGGAGGCGCTGCTGCTTCCGTCTTATTTATTTCATGTGTTTTTCAGCGCAACATTGGGCTGGAGATTGGATGAAATTGAAGTAGATGAAAAATATGTCCATAAGCCATCAATCCGATCCCACGAAGCGTGCACGTCTGCGCTGGCGCGCGCGCCGGGGCCTGCTGGAAAATGATTTGATCATCACGCGCTTCTTGGAAGCACATGAATCAACGTTGACCGATGACGAGGTAGATGCTTTTTCCCGGCTAATGGACGTGTCGGATAATGATTTGATGAATTTGTTGTTAGCGCGCAAGGAGCCGGAAGGTGAGATTGATTTATCTCATATTCATGCGCTTTTGGCGAGATTGCGTAACGCTTGATCAAATGTCATAAAAGATTTGTGTCATCAACGATTTTTTTGCGATTTTGTTTTACCTATCCATCGACCTATCGCTCATAAGAAGGAAGAGCCATGACCAACTCTGATACCAAAGCCACGCTAACGTTTTCTGACGACTCCCCATCGCTTGAACTGCCGATCTACAAGGGCACAGTCGGCCCCGACGTTATCGACATCCGCAAGCTGTATGGCACTACAGGCAAGTTCACCTACGATCCGGGTTTCATGTCAACTGCAGCTTGTAATTCGTCGATCACCTATATTGACGGTGACAAGGGCGAATTGCTGTATCGCGGTTACCCGATCGAACAACTGGCAGTCAATTGCGATTTCTTGGAAACATGCTATTTGTTGCTGAACGGCGAACTGCCGAGCGCGACTGAAAAGAAGAAATTTGTGAACACCGTGACCAATCACACAATGGTGCACGAGCAGATGCAATTCTTTTTCCGCGGTTTCCGTCGTGACGCGCATCCGATGTCAGTGTTGGTCGGTACTGTCGGCGCATTGGCGTCGTTCTACCACGACTCGCTCGATATCAATGATCCACACCACCGTGAAGTGTCGGCGATCCGCTTGATTGCGAAGATGCCGACGCTGGTGGCGATGGCATACAAATATTCAGTTGGTCAGCCGTTTGTTTATCCGCGCAACGATTTGTCGTATAGCGCCAACTTCATGCGCATGATGTTTTCCACCCCATGCGAAGAATACAAGGTCAACGACGTGCTGGTGCGTGCGCTCGATCGCATTCTGATCCTGCATGCGGACCACGAGCAAAATGCATCGACTTCGACCGTGCGTCTGGCAGGCTCTTCCGGCGCCAAACCGTTCGCCTGTATCGCAGCCGGTATTGCTTGTCTGTGGGGTCCGGCACACGGCGGCGCTAACGAAGCGGCACTGAACATGCTGAAAGAGATCGGCACTGTCGACAAGATTCCTGAATTCGTCAAGCAAGTCAAAGATAAGAATTCCGGCGTGAAGTTGATGGGCTTCGGTCACCGCGTCTACAAGAACTATGATCCGCGTGCCAAACTGATGCGTGAAACCTGCTACGAAGTGCTGAACGAGCTGGGTTTGGAAAACGATCCGCTGTTCAAACTTGCAATGGCACTGGAAAAAGTGGCGCTGGAAGACGAATACTTCGTATCACGTAAACTTTATCCAAATGTCGATTTCTATTCTGGCATCGTGCAATCCGCGTTAGGCATTCCAGTTTCGTTGTTCACCGGCATCTTCGCAATGGCACGTACTGTGGGCTGGATCGCACAATGGAATGAAATGATTTCCGACCCGGAACAAAAAATCGGCCGTCCGCGTCAGTTGTTTGTCGGTGCAAAAACGCGTGATGTGCCGTCACTCGACAAACGTAGTTAAATTAGTACAGCAAAAAGCAACAAAAAAGCGAGCTGGGAGGCTCGCTTTTTTGTTGGCAGACGCATATGTGATATGCTATCTGCCTGGTAATACTTACAGGTCACGCAGCCCTTCCCCCACAACTTGATGTGCAATCCGCTAACCGGTCAGGCCGTGTCGCGGAAGGTTAAATTAACCCGCTAATCTCGCGAAACGCGAAGAAAGGTGAGCAAGAGATGATGCAACAATACCTCTCCAACTCTTATTTGTTTGGAGGTAACGCCCCGTACGTTGAGGAACTGTACGAAGCTTACCTCAATAATCCCGGTTCTGTTCCCGATAATTGGCGCGCGTATTTTGATGCGATGCAGCACGTGCCTGCCACTGATGGTTCATCCAAGCCGGACGTTGCGCATGCACCCGTAATTGCATCATTCGCAGAGCGCGCCAAGCAAGGCCCGATCCGCACTGTGTCCGCCTCAGCTGATGCTGAGATGGGGCGCAAGCGGGTCGCTGCAACGCAACTGATCGCTGCTTATCGCTTTTTAGGTACCCATTGGGCCAATCTCGATCCGCTGCAGCGCCAGGAGCGTCCGAATATCCCGGAACTGGAGCCGAGCTTTTACGGCTTTACCGATGCCGATATGGACATCGTGTTCAATATCAGCAATACTTATTTCGGCACTGAAACGGCATCGTTGCGCGACTTGCTCAATGCTTTGCGCGATACCTATTGCCGCTCAATCGGTGTCGAGTTCATGTACATCAGCGATCCGGGCGAAAAGCGGTGGATACAGGAGCGACTCGAATCGACGCGTTCGACACCGAGTTTTTCATCCGAAAAGAAAAAACATATTCTCGATCGCCTGACCGCAGCCGAAGGTCTGGAGCGCTATCTCCATACCAAATATGTGGGCCAAAAGCGGTTTTCACTGGAGGGTGGCGAGAGCTTCATCGCATCGATGGATGAAACCATCCAGCGCGCCGGTGAAAAAGGCGTGCAGGAAATCGTGATCGGCATGGCACACCGTGGCCGCCTCAATGTGCTGGTTAATATCCTCGGCAAGACGCCGCAGGAGCTGTTTTCTGAGTTCGAAGGCAAGCACGCCGATGACTTGCCAGCCGGCGACGTGAAATACCATCAAGGCTTCTCCTCGGACATCACCACGCCTGGTGGTCCAGTGCATCTGTCGCTTGCATTCAATCCGTCACATCTTGAAATCGTCAACCCCGTGGTCGAAGGCTCGTGCAAGGCGAGGATGGAGCGCCGTGGTGACAAGGACGGTTCGCAGGTGTTGCCGATTTTGGTGCACGGCGATGCCGCGTTTGCCGGGCAGGGTGTGGTAATGGAAACATTGAATCTCGCGCAAACCCGCGGTTACGGCACTGGCGGGACGGTGCATATCGTCATCAACAACCAGATCGGCTTTACCACGTCTGACCCGCGCGATTCGCGTTCGACACTGTATTGTTCCGATGTGGTGAAGATGATTGAAGCGCCAGTATTGCACGTGAATGCTGATGATCCTGAGGCGGTTGTGTTTGCGACACAGATCGCACTCGACTATCGTGTCGAATTTAAGAAAGATATCGTTGTTGATATCATCTGCTACCGCAAGTTAGGCCATAACGAGCAGGATACCCCGGCGCTGACGCAGCCGCTGATGTACAAAAAAATCGGTCAGCATCCCGGTACCCGCAAGCTGTATGCAGACAAGCTCGTCGCGCAGGGTGCGATTCCCGCCGATGGCGGTGATAGCATGGTCAAAGCCTTCCGTGATGCGATGGATGCAGGCAAGCATACAGTCGATCCGGTCATCTCCAACTTTAAGAGCAAGTATGCGGTTGACTGGATGCCCTTCCTCAATCGCAAATGGACTGATGCTGCCGATACCGCCGTGCCGCTGGTTGAATTAACGCGCCTTGCCGCACGCATCACAACCGTTCCGGAAAATTTCAAGGTTCACCCGCTGGTCGACAAGGTTCTTGGCGATCGTTCGGCGATGGGGCGTGGAGAGTTGAACCTGGATTGGGGCATGGGTGAGCATCTAGCCTATGCATCGCTAGTTTCCTCCGGATACTCAGTACGCTTGACCGGCCAAGATGCAGGTCGCGGCACTTTCGTGCACCGCCACGCGGTATTGCACGATCAGAATCGCGAACGTTGGGATGCGGGCAGCTATATCCCGCTGCAAAACGTTTCCGATAAACAGGCGCCATTCACCGTGATCGATTCCGTGTTGTCGGAAGAAGCGGTACTCGGTTTCGAATATGGCTATTCCAGCGCCGAGCCGAATACGCTGACGATTTGGGAGGCGCAGTTCGGCGACTTCGCCAACGGTGCGCAGGTCGTGATCGACCAGTTCATCAGTTCCGGTGAAGTCAAATGGGGTCGTGCATCGGGTCTCGTGATGATGCTGCCGCACGGTTACGAAGGCCAGGGACCGGAGCATTCATCTGCTCGTCTTGAGCGCTTCCTGCAACTGTGTGCCGACAACAACATGCAGGTGGTGCAGCCGACTACGGCTGCGCAGATTTTCCATCTGCTGCGTCGTCAGATGATCCGCCTGTTCCGCAAGCCGCTCGTCATCATGACGCCGAAGTCGCTGCTGCGTAACAAGGATGCTGGTTCGCCTCTGTCCGAACTCGCGAAAGGCTCATTTCAGACCGTGATTGGCGAGGTCGATGAGAAAATCGATGCCAAGAAGGTCAAGCGCGTGATTGCTTGCTCCGGCAAGGTCTATTACGATTTGATCAATGCACGCAAGGAGCGAGGACAAACTGATACGGCAATTGTTCGAATCGAGCAATTGTATCCATTCCCGCACAAAGCATTCGCCGCGGAGCTGAAAAAATTCCCGAATTTTACGGAGTTGGTATGGGCCCAGGATGAGCCGCAAAATCAAGGCCCATGGTTCCAGATTCAGCACAATATTTTCGAAAATCTCGACGACGGTCATAAGCTTGCATATGCAGGTCGCCCGCCCAGCGCGTCACCTGCTGTCGGCTACTACGATAAGCACTATGCGCAGCAAAAAGCGCTCATCGACACGGCCTTTTCGAAACTCAAAGGCTTTGTCCTTACAAAATAATGACCCGGCGGCACGCTAGAAGCTGGTGTGTCGCAAGAACAACCGAAACGGAGAGTTACATGGCAATTCTTGAAGTCGTAGTTCCGCAACTGTCAGAATCGGTCGCAGAAGCGACCTTGTTGCAATGGCATAAAAAAGTGGGCGAGGCGGTCGCTCGTGATGAAAACCTGATCGATATCGAAACCGACAAGGTCGTGCTTGAACTGCCGGCACCTGCAGCCGGTGTTATCACCGAAATCATCAAGGGCGACGGCAGCACTGTCGTCGCGGGCGAAGTCATTGCCAAGATCGATACGGAGGCACAAGCGGGCGCGGTTGCTCCTGCGGCCGCATCTGCCGCAGTACCGGCAAAGGCAGCTGAACCGATCGCCGCTGCAATTGCTGCGCTTACCTCCACCGCATCTGCTGCTGTCGCGATGCCCGCCGCCGCCAAGATGCTTGCTGATAATAAAATGTCGGCAACGCAAATCGCCGGTACAGGCAAAGATGGCCGTGTGACCAAGGGTGATGTCATCACTGCGCTGGATAAAAAAGCAGCGCCGGCCGTTGCGCCGTTGTCAGTCGCCGCAAAGCCGGCATTGCAACAAGTGGCGGCACCATTGAGCGCCGACCTGAGCGGACGTCCAGAAGAGCGCGTACCGATGAGCCGTCTGCGCGCCCGCATCGCCGAGCGTCTGGTGCAATCGCAATCGACTAATGCCATTCTGACCACGTTCAATGAAGTAAATATGGCGCCGGTCATAGAGTTGCGTAACAAGTACAAAGACAAATTCGAGAAAGAACATGGCGTCAAGCTCGGCTTCATGTCGTTCTTTGTTAAGGCAGCTGTCGCAGCATTGAAAAAATATCCAGTCCTCAATGCATCGGTCGATGGTAACGATATTGTTTATCATGGCTATTTCGATATCGGCATCGCGGTTGGTTCGCCGCGCGGCTTGGTAGTGCCGATTCTGCGCAACGTCGACCAAATGTCCATCGCCGATATTGAAAAGAAGATTGGTGAATTTGGCGCCAAAGCGAAAGACGGAAAACTGACACTGGATGACTTGACTGGGGGCACATTCTCGATCTCCAATGGCGGTATATTCGGTTCAATGCTGTCTACTCCAATTATCAATCCTCCACAATCGGCAATTCTCGGTGTTCACGCGACCAAAGACCGTGCGGTAGTTGAAAATGGTCAAATCGTGATTCGCCCGATGAACTACCTCGCAATGTCCTACGATCACCGTATCATTGACGGCCGTGAAGCCGTGCTGGGCTTGGTAGCGATGAAGGATGCGCTGGAAGATCCGGCTCGCTTGTTGCTGGATTTGTAAATTGGATATGACAAAAAGACACCAAGGCAAGCATCTGCTTGTTGCCTTCGTGTCTTTTTGTTTTAAGGAATAAAAAAATGTCGAAAAATTTTGATGTCGTCGTCATTGGTGGCGGCCCCGGTGGCTATATAGCGGCAATCCGCGCAGCCCAGTTAGGTTTTAGCGTTGCATGTATAGATGAGTGGAAAAATGGCAAAGGTGGCCCGGCTCCGGGTGGTACTTGTACCAACGTCGGCTGCATTCCATCGAAGGCATTGTTGCAATCATCCGAGCATTACGAACATGCAGGGCATGCATTTGCCGAGCATGGGATTGAGGTCAAAGGACTGGGGTTGAACTTGGGCCAGATGCTTGCGCGCAAGGATACGGTCGTCAAGCAGAACAACGAAGGCATTCTGTACCTGTTCAAAAAGAACAAAGTTACATTCTTCCATGGCCGCGGTTCTTTTGTGAAGATTGATGCCAACGGTTATGAAATCAAGGTGGCAGGTGCCACTGAAGAAACGATTATAAGCAAGCACGTCGTGATTGCTACAGGCTCCAACGCGCGTGAGTTGTCGGGCGCGAAATTCGATGAAAAGCTGATTTTATCCAATGCCGGTGCGTTGGCGATCGATGCCGTCCCGAAGAAATTGGGTGTGATTGGCGCCGGTGTGATCGGCCTCGAAATGGGTAGTGTGTGGCGTCGTCTAGGTGCCCAAGTTACAGTGCTGGAAGCGTTGCCGGCTTTCCTTGGTGCAGTCGATGATCAAATCGCCAAGGAGGCGCATAAGCTCTTTACCAAGCAAGGTCTGTCGATCAACCTCGGCGTCAAGATTGGCGCAATTACGGTTGGCAAGAAAGACGTCGCAGTCGAGTACACAGACGACAAAGGCAATGCGCAGAAAGCGGTATTTGACAAGTTGATCGTGTCTATTGGGCGTGTTCCTAACACAATCGGCTTGAATACCGAAAATGTGGGCCTGAAATTGGACGAACGGGGTTTTGTTGTTGTTGATGGCGACTGCAAGACGAATCTGCCAAACGTCTGGGCGGTGGGCGACGTGGTTCGAGGCCCAATGCTGGCACACAAGGCGGAAGAAGAGGGCGTGGCGGTTGCCGAACGTATTGCGGGACAGCATGGGCATGTCAACTTCAACACGATTCCTTGGGTCATTTACACCTCGCCGGAAATCGCGTGGGTCGGCAAGACGGAGCAGCAATTGAAGGCCGAAGGCATTGAGTATAAGGCAGGCACGTTTCCTTTCATGGCGAATGGCCGAGCGCGTGCATTAGGCGATACTTCCGGCATGGTGAAGTTCTTGGCAGATGCAAAGAGCGATGAAATTCTCGGTGTGCATATTGTTGGACCAATGGCATCGGAGTTGATCTCGGAAGCTGTCGTTGCAATGGAATTCCGTGCATCATCGGAAGATATTGCGCGTATTTGTCACGCCCATCCTTCGCTGTCGGAAGCGACCAAAGAGGCTGCGTTAGCCGTCGATAAGAGGTCGCTTAATTTTTGAGGAGGTCACCCATGCGCTATTCGATCCTGATTTTGTCATTGGCGCTCGCCGCTTGTGCAACGACAGGCCCGGGCAGCGGGGTTATTGCACTGGAGACGACCAGCAAGGGGCAAGCGTTGATGGGTGCCAATTGCGTGGTCCATACTGGAGCGGGGAATTGGACGGTTGCTACTCCCGGCACCGTTGTTGTGGGCAGTCCAAGCGGT
>Ga0136846_1238725_pt1 | contig 11737 bp, 8 predicted proteins | sample HopSoiMetagenom2_FD_96841 | JGI IMG/M metagenome (GOLD analysis project Ga0136846, IMG submission 96841) | Grasslands soil microbial communities from Hopland, California, USA - 2 Assembly 2016 (version 4) | ecosystem: Environmental > Terrestrial > Soil > Grasslands | place: USA: Hopland... | reverse complement strand
CTGTCGGCGGTACCAGCCACCGAAGGGGGCGTTCCGTTCGTTTCGACGGTTGCCTCTTCGAAGACGCGCAGCGCAAGGTCGTCGATGGGCGCCCGGCTCGAGCGGCGCATCGCGGCTCCGGCACGTGCGCCGAACACCAGCCCTTCGAGCAACGAATTGCTCGCGAGACGGTTCGCCCCGTGCACGCCGGTGCAGGCCACTTCCCCCGCCGCGAGCAGCGCCGGGATCGTCGTCCGGCCATCGAGATCGGTCACGACGCCGCCCATGACGTAATGCGCGGCGGGACCGATCGGGATCCGATCCGTCGCGAGATCAAGGCCGGCCTGCCGGCACGCCGACGAGATCAACGGAAAGCGCCCGTGTACGAACGCCGGATCGAGATGCGCCAGCGTCAGGTACACCGGCTTCTGTGTGCGCTGCGCCTCGCGCGCGATACCGCGCGATACGCGGTCGCGCGGTGCGAGATCGCCGGCCGGGTCGTAGCGCACCATGAACCGCTCGCCGTCCGCATTCACGAGCTGCGCGCCTTCGCCGCGCAGCGCCTCCGACAGCAGGAAGCGCGGCTGCCCCGGCAGGTCGAGCGCGGTCGGGTGAAACTGCACGAACTCGAGATCCGCAACCGCCGCTCCGGCCAGGTACGCGATCGCCACCCCGTCTCCGGTCGCAACCGGAGGGTTCGTCGTCTCGCGGTACACCTGTCCGGCGCCTCCGGTTGCGAGCAGGGTGCAGCCTGCGCGAGCTGTCCCGAGGCCGCCGTCTTCTTGAAGAAACCGTGCGCCGACGCAGACGCCGTCCTCAACGATCACGCTGACGGCCCTGGCGTAATCGAGCACGCGGACGTTCGACATCGGCGACACCCGGGTCCACAACACCCGGCCGATCTCGCGCCCCGTCGCATCGCGCGCGTGCAACACGCGTCGGACGCTGTGCGCTCCCTCGATGGCGAGCGCGGGCGAGCCGTCAGCGGCGCGATCGAACTCGGCGCCCCACTCGATCAGTTCCCTTACGTAGCGTCGGCCCTCGTCGACGAGCACGGCGACGGCGCGCTCGTCGCACAAGCCGTCACCCGCCGCGAGCGTATCCCTCAGATGACGCTCAGGACTGTCGTCCGGGCCGACCGCCGCAGCAATCCCTCCCTGCGCGTACCCGGTGTTCCCCTCGCGCGGGCCGCCCTTCGTGAGGACGAGGACGTCGCCGGCACCATCCAGCGCCGCCGCCGCGCGCAGCGCGGCGATGCCGCTGCCGATGATCAGGTAATCGCCGCGCAGATCCACGCCGGTATCGATCCTGTTATCCTACCATCCACGCGCAGATGTCCCCATCCGTTCCAGACATCGCCCCCGTGCGCATTGACGTCGGGAGCCGCACCGGCTCGTATCCCGTGCAGATCGGTGTCGCGACCGCGAGCAGCTTGTCGGCGCTCCTCGACCAGCTCGGCGTACCGCAGCGCCGTTTCATCGTCTCGAACCCGACCGTCTGGCGCTTTCATTCATCGGCGTTCGCCGGCGCCTCCGCCGAGGAGCCGATCCTCATTCCGGACGGCGAACGGTTCAAGCACCTGCAGACGGTTTCTCGCATTTACGACGCGCTGCTGCGCGCGCGCGCGGATCGCGCCAGCGCGATCGTCGCGGTCGGTGGCGGTGTCGTCGGCGACATCGCCGGGTTCGCGGCGGCCACCTATCTCCGCGGGATTCCGGTCGTGCAGGTGCCGACGACGCTGCTCGGCCAGGTGGACAGCGCGATCGGCGGCAAGGTGGGCGTCAATCACGCGATGGGCAAGAACCTGATCGGGGCATTCCATCCGCCCGCGCTCGTCGCGATCGATCCCGAACTGCTGGCGACCCTACCGCGGCGTGAGTTCCGCGCCGGGCTTTACGAGGTGATCAAATACGGCGTCATTGCCAGCCGGCCGCTGTTCGATCGTGTGTCAGCGTCGATGACGGCGCTCTTCGCGCGCGACACGACGGCGCTGGTACCGGTGATCGCCGATTCGTGCGGGATCAAGGCGTCGGTGGTCGAACAGGACGAGCGCGAGACCGGGCTGCGACGGACGCTGAACTTCGGACACACCGCGGGTCATGCGCTCGAAGCGGTGACGCGCTACCGTCGCTTCCGGCATGGCGAAGCGGTCGCCTACGGGATGCTCGTGGCCGCCGACATCGCCGTGACGCGCGGCACCATGCCCGACGCGGATCGAACGGCGCTCGCCGACTTGATTACGCAGATGGGCCCGCTGCCAGCCGTCACCGATCTCTCGCTTTCGCAGATCATGGAGGCGATCGGCCGCGACAAGAAGGTCGTCGCCGGCAAGCTGCATTTCGTGCTGCCGCGAACGATCGGAACCTGCGAGGTGGTCAACGATGTGACGGAAGAGGAGATCGTGCGCGCGCTGGGGAATCTCGGGCTGACATCCGCCTGAAGGCGGACGTCACAAACCTGAGGGGCGCGTGTCACACTGGCGCGTCCCTACTCGATGCCGTGCTCCTTCAGCTTCGCGAGCAGCGTCTTGTAGCTCACCTGCAGGAGTTCAGCGGCTCGCCCCTTGTTGCCCGCTTCCCGCAGGATCTCTTCGATCTTGCGACGCTCGACTTCGGCCGTCACCCGGCGCGTGACTTCGGCGAGGCTGCCCGAGAGATCGATCTGCGACCACGGCGAGACCGCCTCCTCGTCGACCGGCGGTTCGGCGAACGACAGGTTGAGATGACGCGGAAGAATCGTGTCGCCGTCCGCGAGGATGACGGCGCGTTCGATGCAATTCTGCAGCTCGCGCACGTTGCCGGGCCAGCGGTACTTCTCGAGGTGCTCGAGCGCCGCCGGCGAGAGGATCAGCGGCTTCTTCTTCAAGTCGCGGCAGAACCGTTCGACAAAAAAACGCGCCAGCGTCACGATATCGCCGGGCCGCTCGCGGAGCGGCGGCACCGTGATCGGGAACACGGACAGCCGGAAATACAGATCTTCACGGAAGCGGCGTGCCGCGACCGCCGCGCGGAGTCCCTTGTTCGTCGCGGCCACCAGCCGCACGTCGACCTGGACTGATGCCGTTCCGCCGACGCGCTCGAATCGCTTCTCTTCGAGCGCTCGCAGGATCTTTGCCTGGAGCGCGAACGGCAGATCGCCGATCTCGTCGAGGAACAGCGTGCCGCGGTGCGCCATCTCGAACTTGCCGGGCTTGCGCGCCACCGCGCCGGTGAACGCCCCCTTCTCGTGCCCGAACAGCTCCGTCTCGAGGAGCGTCTCGGGAATCGCCGCGCAGTTGATCGCGACGAACGGCTGATCCGTGCGGGGACTCAGCGCGTGCAGCGACCGCGCGAACAGCTCCTTGCCCGTGCCGCTCTCGCCTTCGAGCAGCACCGTCGTATCGGTCGCGGCGGCGCGCTGCAGCGACGCGAAGACCTTGCGCAGCGACGGATCCTCGCCCACCAGCTGCGGCGCACCGCGCCGAACGGCGAGCTCCTCCTTCATCAGCAGGTTCTCGGTCACCATGCGTCGCTGTTCGAGCGCGCGGGAGACGAGCAGCAGGAGGTGATCGGGGTCGATCGGCTTCGCGAGAAAGTCCATCGCTCCCTCCTTCATCGCCGCGACGGCGTCCTCGATGCTGCCGTAGGCCGTCATGACGATGACCGGGATGTCGGCGTCGATCTCCTTGGCGGCGCGCAGCACGCCGAATCCGTCGCCTTCAGGAAGCCGGAGGTCGGAGAGCACGATCGCGGGGAGCGCCTGCTGCAACAGGCGCATTGCGGAGGGCTGATCCGCGGCCTCGAGCACGGCATGTCCCTGCCGCTCGAGTGCGTGGCGCAGCATCGTCCGCAGCGAATCCTTGTCCTCGACGATGAGAATCTGGGCGGGAGCGGGCACGCGGGACGAACGCGTCAGCGTAGCCAACCTGGCGGGACGTTGGCCTGTCGCGCTTCTTCCTCGATGTCCGCGACCTGCTTCTTCAGCGCCTCGATCTCCTGCGTGACCCTGCCCATTTCCGCGACCGCCTTCTGGCGATCGTCAGCGAGCTGCGCGCGCTGGTATGGATCGTCGCGCGCGGAAAAGTCGTTCGTCAGCGAGTTGATGCGCGTCTGCAGCGCCTCGCGGAACATCTCGTTTCGCCTGAGCTCTTCACGCGCCTGGGACATCCGTCCGCGCCAGTACTCCTCCCCCTTGTCCTCCTCGGGCTTCTTCGCCGCATCTTTCTGCGCGGCGTCCTTCGAGGCATCCTTCGACGCCCCTGCAGTAGCGGGCGAGGTCGTGGCGTCGGGAGACGGGGCGGGGGCGGGCTTCAAATCGTCGTTCGTGTAGACCTTCGGCGCGGCCTTCTGCTCGGTGCCGGAAGTCTTGCGACGCTCGGCGGCCTTCTTTGCCACCTCCGCGAGCGACTGCGCCCGGGCCGGCGCAATGCCGGCAAGGAATACAAACGTGAGACACGCCAGGAACATGCGCTTCATGAGGAACTCTCAGGCGTCAGTTTACCAGACGTCAACATGGCGATGCGCTCCCGGACCTTATCGGCATCCGGCGCGTCTGGCGACAGTTTCAGGTACTCCGTGTAGGCCGCAGCCGCGTCAGCCGGTCGGTTCAGTCTTTCGAGGCTGATGCCCAGCGCGCGGCGGAACCCGCCGTCTTCGGGCGCGAGCGCGATCGCCTTCTCGTATTCCGTGACCGCCGCTCCCTCGTCTCCCGCCTTGTGCAGCGTCAAGGCCAGATTGTAGGTCGTCACGTAATCCGCGGGAAACAGCGTCTGTGCGCGGCGGTACCCCTCGATGCTCTCCGTCCACCGCTCGAGCAGTGCCGCGGCGCGCGCACGATTGAAGACATAGGCCCACCGCTCCGGGTTCAGGGCGAGGGCGCGGTCGAAGTAAGGCAGTGCCTCTTCGGCTCGTCCGAGCCGGACGAGGACCTGGCCGAGATTGCTCAGCGACTCGGCATCGTGAGGGTTCCTCTCGACCGCCTGCTTGAAGTGCTGCAGGGCCGCCTCGAAGTGGCCCGCCTCGTACGATTCATACGCGCGGCCGCTCGGATCCATGAACGGCCGCTCGACAGGCGCGTGCGTCTCGGCAGGCACGGGCACCACCCGCCGCCTCGTGCCCAGCGGATCGCCAGTCGCCGGACGCGCAGCCGCCGTCACGTCCTTCTTCGGCGCGACGAGCCAGACGGCCGCAACGCCAGCCAGCACGAACAGCAGCAGGCCGCCGGCGATCGTCGCCAGCCGACGGCTCCGCGCCGCCACTGCCGCGTGATCGACAATCGTGACGCGAGCGCGGCAGCGCGGGCAGCGAGTCCGGTCCGCGCTGAACTTCGACCCGCAGGATGCACAGACAAGTGCTTCGGCCACTACCGGATTTCCCGCCACGACAGAATTCGTACGCCCACCTGGCCCACGCCGTTGTTGAAGTCTTCCGCATCGCCGAACGCCTCGACCTTGGCGCCCGATCCGGAACCAGTACCGTTGCCGCTGCCCAACCCGCCGCTGCCAGCCGAGGTCGCAACATACAGGTGCTGATCGACAACGAACGGAGCGGTCGCGCGACCCGTCATCGTTTTCACCTTATTGCTCTCGTTGCTGTCGAGACGGCCGTTGTCATTCGCATCGTACGCCGCGCTGCCCGTGTAGGTGACGGCATACAGGTTGGCGGTGAAATCGGCGCACGGTGTCGCGGAGCTCTCGGCGGTGGTCGTGTAGAAGACGATATCGCCCGCGACGGTCGGAGCCGTCGACGGCCGCTCGCCGTCGGTGACTCCGGTGTTTGGAAGCGTCACTCTGCCCAAGTCAATCGCAAACTTCGCGGTCGCGCCGGTGCTCGGAGCGTTGTCTTTGAGGCCATACAGCTTGAACGTGCCGGTGCCGCCCGTGGTGGACGCCGGCAGGCTGTCGCTGCCCGTTGCAAAGAACATGTAGACGTCGACGCTGCCGATGAACAGCAAGGCAGACGAGGCGTAAATCGGCTGGCCGGTGTCGATCATCTGACTCGCCGAAATCGCGCCGGTGCTGTCGAAATTGAACCGCCAGTACTTGCCGTCGATGTCGCCGATGTACGACTTCTTGATTACCGGCGACCCGTAGTCGCCTGCCGCCGTCGGATCGGCCTGGAGCGCATTCTTGCGGCCGTTGCTCACGTCGGTCACGGACACGCATCCGGTGCCGCTGCAGGCGGTTTCCGTCGCGTTCCCGATCGGGATGCCGGTGCCGACGTCCAGGACGTACATCGTCATGCCGGCCTTGGGACCGCTCGCGCCACGATTGGGCAGCGACGTCTCGACGTCCGGGAAATAACCCGAACCCACCAGCACGGCATTGAGCGATCGCGTTGAGGTCACCGGACCGACGGCCGGATCCGACCACGTGAATCCAACGGTCTTCTCCGCGTACGTCGCGCTGGAACTCAGGTCGCCCCACATCACCAGCTTGCCGCCAGCCGTGCCGTCCGTCAGCGTGAAGGTCTGCTTGATCGTCGGATCGAAGTGCCCGTAGTTCGGAAACGCCCACTTGAAGGCAATCGACTCGTTCGGTGTATCGAACTGCTGGAGCAGCGCGCTCACGTCGGTGAGTGCGTCTCGATCCGGCGCCACGCTCATCCCTGCTTCCGTGACGTCGAAGCACTGGTAGAACGTGCCGCCCGGCCCCTGGCCGAACAGCAACAGCGACCGCCACGCCCCATTGATCTTTACTTCCGCGAGCTTCGGCGAGCTGTCGACGAAATACTCGAACTGCTCCACCGGCTGGCCGTCGTACAGCGAGCGCAGCTTCGGCAGCAGATTGTAGGGAATGAACGCCCACACCTCGTAGCCGGTGCGCGCGTCAATCGCGTGCATCATGCCGTCGTTCGCGCCGACGAAAATGATGCTGCGGCGATCGGCGTGGAGGCCGGCGAAGCTGGACGGCGCGTCGGTTCGGCCATAGTCGTCGTCGGGTGGCGGATCCAGCGACGGCGGGTCCATCAATGCCGGAGTCGACCCGACGATCGCGCCGAGCGGCTGCTGGCGCACGAAATCAATCATCGTGGACGCCGCCGAGGCGGTCAGGTTCATATGGGACGCCAGCGTCGACGCATTGGCGGTCGTGAACGCCACGACCGAGCCGCCGCCGGTGCCGTTCGGCACATACGTGTAGACGTTGCGCGTGGCGGGATCCGACGGCGTACGCGCCTGGCCGGCGAGCCACGGCCGGCTGTCGAGATCCGGCCATAGCTTCGTCCCGTCGTTCACGAATTTCCATCCGCTCGGCTTGGTCGAGTCCGCGACGGGTTTGTAGACGCGAAAGGCGCGCAGCCGCCCGGCGAATCCGGGCATCTCGAACGCAGCCGAGATCAGGACATTGCTGCGCTGCGGCACGATCGGATTCGTCGTCACCCCGCCAATGTGGATCTCGTCCTGCGGGAGGCTGAGACCGGTCGAGTCCTTCCCCCCCTTGATGTTCATGGTGCCGACGATCGGGCTGACGGTCACGTACTCGCTCGGGTTCCCCGAGTCGACGTCGGACTGCCGCGCATAACCGGCCTGCACGGCGTAGTTCACCCAGCGCGTCACTTCGGCTTCGGTCGAGACGTTGTGATAGACGCCGCCGCTGTTGGTCGCAATGTTCTGGAGCTGCGACTCCTCGCTGGATGCGACCTTCACGCCGATGACGTGAATCGGGACGTGGCGCGTCGTGCCCGACGCCGTGATGCTGGTGAACTGCGACGCCCGCGTCGCCGCGTTGTTGTTCGCGAGATACGTGGAATCACCCGAGTCCTGTCCGCCGGTGACCAGCACGATCACGTAGTTGCGGCACGTCCGGTTGGCCGCGGAGTCGCCGGTCATCGCCGAGACAACCGCGGCCTTGGCATCGTCGAGCGCGTAGCTGAGCGGCCGATCGGCAAAGTCGCTGCCGCCCGACGTCACGCCCCCGACGCCTGCAGGTATGAGGGCCGTCGTACTTCCGGCGCCGGCCGACACGATCGAGTACACCGACGCAGCAGCATTCGCCGCTGGCGTCACCACGACGGTGCCGTTGGGCGCGGTCGTCTGGTTGTAGCTGGCGTCACTCGACGTCGGCTGTGAATTGCCGTTGCCGACCCGCGGCGCGTACGCTGCGTACTTCCCGACGCCGCCGGCGTTGCACGGGGTCGTGTCGCCAAACAGCGTCTGGTTCGGATCGCTGAGTACGGCGACGGGCTTATCGCAATCCGTGCTGCCCGTAGCCGTCCCGGTGGCGTCGGGCGTTGAACGCCACTTCGGGTTCACCTGACGGAGGCGGATCAATCCCCAGCGCGCCGTCGAGCTGTTGTTCTCCGACACCGCCTGCGCCAGCCCGTTGCGTGCAATCTGCCACCGCGTCGGCGAGAGAAACGTGGTGATGTCGGTGGCCGGGCTGCTCGCGGGAACCGGCGTGATGCTCGACGCCGTGTATTTCCCCGTGCCGCTTGCATAATGGAAATTCAGGAACTTCCGGCGATAGAACCGGGCCGCCCCAAACGCGGTCGTGGAAAACGCGCTCATCACGCTCGGATCGGCGGTCGTTGAATAGAGCCCGGGATCGTAGAACACGCCCGTGCCATCCTGCAGCATCGGCAGCGACGTGTCGAACACGACGACAACGGTCGGTGGTACCCGACGCAGAATCATCAGCGGGTCGAGCTGCGCTGACGCGGTCGCGGTCCAGCACAATACCGCCGCCAGGCACAGAGCGAACTTCGTCGTGCGTACTCTTCGCATGCGTCGCATCAGTGCACCACCAGTCCGCCGGGGCGGACGCCCATCTGCATGTTGGTCAATCCCTTGCCGGGCGTCTGCACGGCGGCCTTCCGCGCCCGCTGGTTCAACTCGTCCTGTCCGCGCTGCGCGATCTGGCCTCGCTCGATTTCGGTGCTCGAGGTGCGCGCGACCGTGACCTCGATCACCTTGCGGGTGCCCGAGGGCCCGTACGCCTCGGCGTGCAGCGTCAGCGTGCCGTTCGTGTCCGCGGTCGGATTGCCGTCGTTGTCGGCGGGGTCGTCCGCGACCCAGACCGCCATGTACATGTTGCTGTCGATCGCGTTGCTGGACAGGACGTCGCTCATCTCGCCATACGAAAACAGGCGCCAGACAGGATTGTTCGCCCCCCACAGGTTCAACGTGTTCGTCGCCTTCTGCAGCGTGCACGTCGCGTTCAGGAGATTGAGCTGCTGGCCGGTGTTGGGGACCGTCGGCGACGTGGTCGTATCCGTGAACCCCGAGAGGGTCGACGATACCGGCGTGAACGGCGAGACGCCGGTGCAGGTCGGACTGACCCCGGCATTGCCCGCCAGGATGTCGTTCCACCGCGGGATCAGCAGCAGGTCCTGCACGACGCGTTCGACCGCGGCGTCGGCGGCATATAAGGCTTCCTGGCTGTTGCGGTAGTTGCTCGAGATCATCGTCTCGGTGTTGCTGCTGAGGACGAGCGTCATCCCGAGCGCCGTCAGCAGCATCGTCGCCATCAATGCGATGATCAGCGCGGCGCCGTCTTCCCGCTTCAATCGATCGACGGTATGAGGACGTGGCGTCATGATCACCGGCTCAGGTTCATGTTCCGTGGCGACACTTCGAACGCGGTCACGAGGTCGGGGATGAACTTCTGCCCTGACTTGCTGGTGCCCGCATTCACGAAGAGTGTCGTGTTCTGGCCGCGAAGCGCCGCGATCGGCGTCTGCACCCGCAGCGTCACCTTCACCTTGCGCACGCGATAGAGATCCGCATCGAACTGGTTCGACCCGCCGCCGCACCAGGGTCCGTCGCTGAACATGGAAATCGGAAGCGCCGCGAGCGACCCTCCGCCGGTCGTCAGCGTCGTCATGCCGGACGCGGTGTAGTTGCCAAGGCTGTCGTAGAGGCAGTTCGCGACACCCGACGGCGGCTTCGGCAGCGTTGGCGGGTTGGGATCCCCGAAGTACTCGAACTTCAGGCCGACAACGTTGTCGACGACCGGAAAATCGCCGTCGTCGCCGTCGTAATCGCGCAGCTGCCGGTTCGTCGCGTCGAAATAGTAGGTGTGGCTCTTCACCTGCGTCACCGACGCGCCGATCGCGTACGGGTAGTTGAAGTTCTGGCCGCGATGCTGCAGGTGTCCCGCGGCGTCCTGAACCTGCGTGATCGTGAAGGTGTCGAAGTGGCCGCTGGTATCGAAGATGATCACTTCGTCGCCTTGTTCGAACCCGCACAGCTGCTGACCCGACGGACAGTTTGGCTGATCCGAGACCTTCAACTCCGCCGACGTATCCGGCATCGCGGAGGTGATCGTCGTCTGTGAATATGTGTTCGGGACGTACGTGACAGTGACCCGATCGTCGAATGCGGACGTGTTCAGATCGGGGCTGATCTTGCCGGTGCGCCGCGGGATGACCGGTGCGAAGAACCCCATCAGCGAGCCCGTGACCGGACCTTGGTACGGACCGGCGCCAGCCATCACGAGATCCTTGAAGAGCGAGTCCATCCCGACGCGCATCCGCTGCTGCATGTCCTGAACTTCGGGCTGGATCTGCGACGACGACTGCGACGGGTTGATCAGCTGAAAGATCGCGCCCGTCACGACCGTCATGATGGCCATGGACACGAGCATTTCGACCAGCGAGTAACCGCGTTCCTGTCTCATGCCGCTCATGGCGCCTTCCTCGTGCGGACCGTGACGAGCATCGCGTCCTCAGGGAGCCGCGTGCGGGTACCCGAGACGGCCGCGCGCCGCAACGTTTCCTTCGCCGTCGGCGTGACGACGACCGAGAGCACGAGCGTGTTGTTCGGATTCGTCGGGAGCGGCTGAATCGCCCAGCGCCGCGTGTAGATGGAGCCGGAGGGCGCGCTCGTGCTGCCGTTCGCGTTCACGCAGTTGCCCCGCGCGTCCAGGAAGTCGACGAAACCGGCGGTATTGGCGTCCAGCACGCCCGAGGGGGATGGATTCAATCCGGCGCCGGTCGCATCGGGCGAACACAGCGTCAGGTTCGTCGTCGTGTCGGTGACCGGCAGCCCCAGCCCGCTCGCGTCGTACGAGAACGTCAACCCGCGGAGCTGCTCCATCTTCTGCGTCGCCATCGTCGTGGTCGAGACCTGATGCTTCGACGCGAGATTCTTCTCGGTCGACAGCGCGAACATCTGCGCCACGCCAAGCGACACGACGGTCAGCATGCCGGTCGCGACGGCAACTTCCGCCAGGCTGAAGCCCCGTTCACTGGAGTAACACTTTGCCAAGGCTGTTCACCGTAATCGTTTTCGTCTTGCCATTCCGCGTGACGGTGAGCGTCACCGGAGACGTAATCGCCACGGCCGTCCCGGTAGTGGCGTTCCACGCAGTTCCGTCCGGGCGGAATTCAATCGATGCGCCCGTCACGGTCGCGGCGTTCGCCATCTGCCGCACGGGACCGTCGTAGTTCGGCGTTGTCGACAGATCGTTGTCCGCCGCCGGCCAGCGGTACGTCGTCGCGTCGCAGCGGTTCGTCGCGGTATCGGCCGTCGTGCCGAGGTACTCGACGATCCGGTAATAACCGGTTGAGGGACAGTTGGTGCGGAGTCGCAGCGGCGTGTTGTTCGCGACTGCCTTCATGCGCGCCGTTTGCAACTCGCGCTCCACCTGCTGGGCCGCATTGGAAAGCTTTGTAGAATCGCTGACGGCGTTCAGCGCGGGCACGGCGATCGCGGCTAACGTTGCAGCGACTGCCAACGTGAGCGTCAGCTCGATGAGTGAAAAACCGCGCGCGTTCTGGTGTGAAATCCGCCGCATGCCCTCGATTGAGCAATGGCGCTGCCACTGCTCCGACAGGCGCGG
>Ga0136846_1239571_pt1 | contig 11738 bp, 12 predicted proteins | sample HopSoiMetagenom2_FD_96841 | JGI IMG/M metagenome (GOLD analysis project Ga0136846, IMG submission 96841) | Grasslands soil microbial communities from Hopland, California, USA - 2 Assembly 2016 (version 4) | ecosystem: Environmental > Terrestrial > Soil > Grasslands | place: USA: Hopland... | reverse complement strand
GCCGATGCTGACGGGCGAGACGCCGCGGGCCTGGCCGTCCACCGACACGTGGGCGCCCGCCGGCTCGGTGGTCACGAGCAGCTGTCCGACCTCCGCCACCGGCGGCGCCTGCAGATCGACATAGTGCGTGGCGTCAGAGCCGGCTTTGACCGCGACCGCGATACTTCGCGTGATGCCGGCGCGATCCAGCTGCAATGCGTGCGTACCGGCGGGCAGCGACAGCGTCAGCGGTGTCACACCGCGGAGCTCGCCATCGACGCGGACCTCGGCGCCGGCGGGCTCTGAATTCATCACCAGCTGCCCGGACGGCACCACCGCCGCACTGGCCTGCCATCTCGGAAGGAATATCGCCGCGGCGACGGCCGCACCGGCGATGGCCACCGTCAGGCAGACGAGCGGAACGACCACGCTCAGCCAGCGAACGCCCGGTTTCCGTTCGCTCGGAAAATCACCCATCGGGCCGTCGTCCGCCTTCGAAAACGCCAACAGCTTCATCAGCGAACGGGACGGGGCCGGCCGGGCCGGTTTGCCTGCCGGCGGCAATGCAACTGAGTCGGGTGCCGGAGACGGCTGGCGGTCCTGCGACGCGGTGTTTTTGGCAGACATAATTCTTTGACTGCGACTTTCGGTAGCCCCGCGAAGCCAACGGCGTGCCAGCCTGGATGCGCCAGACGGCGATGGATCATCAGAGAATCTTCAAATATCTATTTAGATGAGCCCGTCAAGGCCTGCGAAGGAGAGACTCTAGTCATCCCGCAGGCAGACTAATCGCGAATCAAAAAACGCGGAAATCGACGCAGCACCGAAGAGCTACGACGCGGCCGAACGGTCGAGCCGCACGTTTTCTGGCCTTGAAGTACGTGAAACATGTTGGTACTCTGTCCGCCAGAAGGTTCGTCAACCCTCAACGCGCGGGGCCGCCTCGCCCGAGGCTGCGCGGTGACCGTCTCCGGCTGATGAATCTCGCGCACTCTTCCAGAAATCGACCGTGATCGCGTGCGGTGGTGTGTTTCCGTGCCCCGCGAGGTGTCCCGCATGGCTCAGAGTTTCGGCGCGCGAATGCGCGAACGACGCGAACAACAACAGGTCTCGCTCATTGCGATTGCCGAGCAGACAAAAATCAAGCTCTCGCTGCTCGACGCCATGGAACGCGACGACGTGACGCATTGGCCCTCAGGAATTTTTCGCCGTGCGTTCATTCGCGCGTACGCCCATGCCATCGACCTCGATCCCGATATCGTCGTCCGCGACTTTCTCGAGCTGTACCCCGATCCCGTCGAAACCGTCACGCCGATGGACGCGCTTGAAACGGGCGCCGCTGCGACGCCCGGTCGGCCGGCCCCCATGCGCGTCAGGTTCCTGGTTGGTTCGGCCGTCGATGCCGTCTCTCGTACGTGGCAGGATCTGGGCCGGAAGCGACCCGTCGCGCCGGCTGAAGCGACAGTGAGGGCGCCAAAAAGGACCGTCACACAGGAGGCCGTCCCGCACGAGACCATCCCGCAGGACGCGATCGCCGAGGAGGCCGTCGCACAGCTTCCCCCGTTCCAACCGGATCTCCTCGCAGCCGCGCATGTGTGCACGGAGCTCGGCCGGGTATTCGAAACACGGGATGCGGCTCCTCTTCTCCAGCGCGCTGCCCGCCTCCTCGACGCCGTCGGCCTTATCGTCTGGGCCTGGGATCAACAGGGATCGGAGCTGGTACCCACGCTGGCCCATGGATATTCGGACGAAGTGCTCGCGCAGTTGCCCCTGGTACGCCGCGACGCCGACAACGCGACGGCCGCGGCCTTCCGCTCGACGCAAACCTGCGTCGTCCGGAGCTGCGACGCCGAAAGCGGTGCGCTGGCCGTCCCGTTGATGACGCCTGCCGGATGTGTGGGTGTATTCGCGGTGGAGCTCCAGCGCGGCGGCGAGCAGCTGGAATGCGTACGCGCGCTGGCGACGATTTTCGCCGCGCAGCTGGCCATCCTGATCGGAACGCCGCGGTTGCCGCAAGCCGTGAACGCCTGAACGAACCCGCGAAAATCTGCCGGTGGGGGCCCGCACGGTCGTATGATGCCGTGTCATTGATCGCTTGAGGTGCGAGAGGTCTCATGAAGCCTCTGGTTGCCGGCGTGACTCTCGTCGCCGCGCTGTCTGGGCAGGCCTTCGCGCAGGGCGCACCGGTCGCCGGCAGGCTTCCCGAGCGTAGCCAATCCGCCGCGGCCAGCCCTGCGCCGAGGATGCCCGACGGCCATCCCGATCTGGGCAACGGCAAAGGTGTCTGGAATCCCCGCGTGATCGCCAACCTTGCGGGCATCGGCGATCCCAACCGGTCACCCGTCGAGCAAATCGTCGACGTACCCTTCCAGCCCTGGGCGCGAGCCGTCTACGAGTTGCGGCAGGCGAACCTGCAGCAGCACGATCCCGAGTCGCGATGCCTGCCTCCCGGTATTCCGCGGCTGATGGCCACGCCGTTCCCGTTTCAAATCTTCCAGCAGAGTGATCGCGTGCTGTTCGTCTTCGAAGGCGGGGCGCACGTATGGCGCACGATCTTCACGGATGGCCGGCCGCACCAGAAGGATCCGAATCCATCATTCCTCGGCGAATCGATCGGCCACTGGGACGGCGACACGCTGGTGGTGGATGCGATCGGGTTCAACGAAGCCACATGGCTCGACCAGGCCGGGCATCCGCACACGGATGCACTGCATATCATCGAGCGCTTCGCCCGTCCCAACGAGTCCACGCTGCGTTACGAAGTCACGATCGATGATCCACACGCGTATGCGAAACCGTGGACGACGAGCTACACGATCCCGTGGGTCGCCGGCGTCGAGCTGCTCGAATACATCTGTCAGGAGAACAACAAGGACCTTCCCCACATGGTTGGCAGATAGCCGTCACTTTTGTCTGCGGGGCGGGCGGCATCAGACATTCACGTATCGCATTCGCCGGTCGAGACAGGGGCCGCTTGCGACCCGCAAGAACGATTTTCAGGGCCCGTGTGTGGCCAGCGCGCCGTCTCGCGAAACGGCAGCGCGGGCACACCGATTGCTACGGCAGATCTGCATGACCACTCTGCTGACGCTTTACGGTCTGACAGCGATGATGGGAACCTGCTCGGCGATTCTGCTCGTGGCGTCCGCGCGTCAGCGCTGAACGCCGCTGTTCTATCTGATTCGCTTACGCTGCGACCAGGCGGGGCCGGTTCGATCGGGTACGTTCAACGCCGTAAAGATTCCCAGCGGCTCGACCGAATCGACCAGCGTGGTCCGGATCGCTTCGAGCGAGGTGATCGCGTCGGTGCGATACGCACGATGCTGTTCGTACACCACCATTTCACTCCAGTATTCGATCACGATGTATCGCGATGACCGGTTCTGATCGCGAAGGAAGGAACTGCCGAGATACGATCGCGTGTGGCGGTTGATCGCCGTCCACTCTCCCTCCACGCCGTAAAACTTTTCGAATTCCGCCTCGCGTCCGTTCTTCACGTCAAATTGCCACATGATCGCGATCATAAGCAGCCCTCGTGCGCGCCCGCCCAAGTCTAGCAGGCTGCTGAGAAACGGCCGCTACACCGTCACCTGCACGAGCATCCCGTCCGGATCGCGAAAAGACGGGGCGCCTGGCAGCTCCGGCGGTTCGATTTTCGCACCGAGCGCGGTGAGCCGGGCGACCACCGCGTCGTAGTCGAACGGCGCGGCCGAGACACAGAAATGGTTCACGCCGTGCCGCTGTCCTTCGGGTGTCTTCAACAGACCCACGCGCGAGCGGCCCACGCGGAACCAGATGCGGTTGTTGCGGCGCAGAGCAACGGGACCGAAGATCTTTTCGTAAAACCTGGCCGACGCGTCCGGATCGGCGACGTTGAGCAGCACGTGCTCGATGCCCGCCGGACGGAACACCGGCTCCTCTCGAATAACGACCGCTTCGGGTGCAAACGTCGGGGGCCGCAGGAAGCTCCAGCCGTCTTCCGGCGAGAGCTGAGTCCGGATACCGTCGGCATCCACGACGGCGGTATCCCGTCCGCTGGGGTAATCGCGATAGGGGACGCCGCGTGAATCGAGGGCGGCGTGCACCTGCGCCATGTCGATGTGTCGAATCGCAACCGAGACATGGTCTGTGGTCAGCGGTCCGCCCGCGGTCCGTGGGCGCTCGAACGCAAGATACGCCGCACCCAGCTAGAGATAGTTCTTTGCGGCCGCGGCGTTCCTGAGCACCGTCGTGCCAAACACCGCGCAGAAAAAGTCCCTCGTGCGCTCCACCTGCGAGACGTAAAACTCCACGTGATCGATTCCGTCGAATTCGAGAAATCCCGTTTGCGCAGACGACCCGGCAGTCCCCGCAACCGCGACTCCCATCGCATAGAGCGCCTGCCGGCGCGTGAAATTCACCAGTTCAGCATAAACCCGCTGGGCCCTTCGGCAAGCGCCCGGCGCCGTGACCTGCGTTGCGCCTCCCCCCGGCCCTGAACCCGATTGACCGGTCGGGCCGGCAGGCATAGACTCCTGCCGCGAGCCTGTTAAGCGCAGAGATCGCGGGGATCGCCGAGTCTCGATTGTCTCTGCGATCCCTGCGATCTCTGCGTTTTCAACTCCGAGGGAGACGTCACATGAGGAAAGTTGCTCCGAGAATCCTCACGGTAATCGCGCTGCTGGCCGGCATCGGGTTCCTGCGCTCGTACGCGGGCCCTGGCGCCCGTGCGCAGTCGCTGCCGAGCTTCAAATACGATCCGACCTGGCCGAAGCCGCTGCCAAACAAGTGGAAGATGGGAGGCGTCACGGGTCTGGCCGTGGACAAGGATGACAACATCTGGGTGCTCAACCGCCCGAACGATCTCGTGTCCATCGAGGTGCACGCGGAGCAGGACCCTCCGTTGGCGGATTGCTGCGTCCATGCGCCGGCAATGATTCACTTCGATATGGCGGGCAGCGTGATCGGATCCTTCGATGCACCGCAGGGCCACGGCATGGCGGTCGACAAGCAGGGCTTCATCTATATCGGGCAGAACACCGTCCGCAAGTACGATCCCAAGACAGGGAAGATGCTGGCGGCCATTCCCCACATTCCTGAGACTGCCAACGGACAGCCGTTCGACAGCAATCCGCGAATCGGGTGGGTGAAAGGCCAGGGCTCCGCCGGCCCGGTTGCCGGATTCATTGCCGTCGGAGAAGGTGGACGCGGCGGACGTGGCGGCCGCGGGGGCGGTGGGGACGGAGCCGCGACGCAGGCGCAGCTGCAGCAAACGGCTTTCATCAACAAGTACCCGCCGACCACGCCGATGATCGTTGGCGGCATCGAAGAGATCCGCACCGACGATGCGGTCAATGAAATCTATGTCGCCGACAACGCCTTCGGCGGACGCGTCATGGTGTTCTCGCTGGACAAGTTCGAGTTCAAGCGGGGCTGGGGCGCGTACGGCCACAAACTGTCAGAAATCAGCACGCGACCTGAGGACCATGCGTACACGCCGAATGGTCCGATGGCCAAGGAGTTCGTCGGCCACCTCACGTTTAACTTCTCTAGTGACGGGTTGGTCTATGCAGCTGACCGCACGGGCAACCGGATTCACGTGACCGACAAGCAAGGCAACTTCAAGCAGGAATTCAAGCTCGCGGAGGGCACGGGCGTGGGCGGATCGGCCGGCGGTGTGATGTTCTCAAACGACAAGGACCAGAAACTTCTCTATATCTCCGATCTCACGAACAATCACATCTGGTTCCTTAATCGCATGACGGGCAAAATCGTGGGCACATTGGGCCAGATGGGCGAAAGCGGGGGAAGTTTTTTCGGAGTACATATGGAAGCGACCGACTCCAAGGGCAATCTTTACACGGGCGAGGTGTTCGCCGGCGAACGCGTGCAGCGTTTCGTGCCGTCCGACAGCCCGCGAGGAAAACTCCTGGAGCAGCTGGCCCGGATGCAGCCGTAACGATCAAGAGCAGCTCCTCGCCGGCCTCACGACCGGGCCGGCGAGGCCCTGCCTTTTCTCAACCTGACGTCTTCTTATCCCTTCCCCTACGGTTTCATCACGATGCCGGCTGAGCCGCCATATCCTTCATGAACTCGTTCTGACGCCGTTCCATTTCTTTGGGCGACAGATCTTCTTTTCTGGTCGCGATTGACCACTTGAAGCCAAACGGATCCACGATTGTGCCGGACCGGTCGCCCCAGAATTGATCGGTCATCTCCCCCATGGTGCCGCCGAAGACGTGGGCGCCGGCGGCGAGCGCACGCTCGAACAGCGCGTCGCAGTCGTCAACGTACACCCACAGTTGGGCCGGAGAACCTCCGAGAGCCGTGGGGCTCTTCGTGCCCATGATCGGGTCGCTCAGCATGATGCGCGAATCGCCGATCTGGATTTCAGCGTGGAGGATCTGTCCGTCCGGCGTCACAGCGCGGCTTCTTTCTTTCGCGCCAAACGCATCCGCATACCAGCGAATCGCCTTTGCGGCGTTATCGAGCGTGAGGACGGGTGTAACGGTGTGGTAGCCGGCGGGAATCGCCTGTTTCGCCTGTGCCATGTCAGCCTCCTTCCGTTCCAAAGACGTTGAGACCGCGATCATGCGTCGATGGTCTGTACGCAGCAAGCTGAACACCATCACCTCAACCGAACATCAGCACAGTTCTTGCGTGCACGGTGTGGGAGGTTGATCATGAACAGTCTCATCCTTAGTCGTCCGCTCCTGGCGTTCGTCGTGGGAACCCGCGCCGCGCTTGGCTTCGGGATCGGATTACTCGTCGCGGATCGCATCCCCGAAGAAAGGCGCCGCGCGATTGCGCTCAGCCTCATCGGGCTTGGCGTGGCGTCCACGATTCCGTCCGCCATGGCCGTGTTCGGCAGCAATCAGGGTCGTCGGGCGCCCATGCCGCTGACGACCGGCCATCCACTGACCACTCGCCTCGACGCCTAGCCGTCAAGCGGTCCGCTTCGAATACTGGCGGATGGCCAGCGCCAGGATCACGAACGCGTACACGGTCAGAATGGACAATGGCATACGGATATCTGCGAGAGACGCGCCCCGCACCAGCAGCGCTCGCGCGATTGTGACGAAATGGCGCACCGGATTCAGCATCGACACGTACTGTACCCACCGAGCCATGCTGTCGATCGGCGTGAAGAGTCCGCTCATCAACAGATAGATGTTCAGGATGAAGAAGCTCACGAACATCGCCTGCTGCTGCGTCTCGACAAGCGTTGAAATCCACAGTCCGATGGACAGCGCCGCCACGAGATAGATGGCCGCCGTACCGAACAGCAGAAACAGGCTGCCGCGGACGGGCACGCCAAAGACGACCCTCGCCAGCGCGAGGCCGATGACGAGGTCGAGAAGCCCGAGTACCCACAGCGGGAGCAGCTTCGCGGCGATGAACTGCCCGCGTGTGAGCGGCGTCACGTTCAGCTGCTCGAGTGTCCCCAGCTCCTTCTCCCGGGCGATGTTCTGCGCGCTGAGCAGGGTGCCGATCATCGTGACCAGCGCCACCAGCAGCCCCGGCACCATGTAGTGCTTGTAGTTGAGGGTCTCGTTGTAGCGATGGCGCACCTGGACCTCGATGCGCGGGACACCCCGGACCGGCGCCGGATCCGCTTCTCCGGCCCGCACAGTGGCCGCGCCGGGGTGGAACCTTGCGCCCAGTTCGACTTGATACGCATTGACAACCTGCATGGCGTACGACTGGACGATGCCCGCAGCCGATCCTTTTTCGGCATTCACCGACAGCTGCACGTCCCCGCGGCGAGTCCTGACAATGGACGACTCGAAATCGTGCGGAATCGTCAGCACCAGTGTCACCCCTCCGCGAAGAAGCTCCTCGTTCGCGGCGTCCAGCGACGCGGACTGACCGACGATGCGAAAATGTCCCGAACCTCCAAATCGCTCGACGAGGCCGCGGGACGTACTCGTCACATCGGCGTCGACAATGTATGTCGGCGTATCACGGATTTCGAACGTCGCCGCGTTCGACAGCACGAACAGCTGGAGGATCGGCAGCACCAGGACCTGGGCCAGCGTGGCACGATCTCTCACGATGTGAAGAATTTCAGCGCGCGCCAGAAACAGGATTCGCCGCATGGGCTACTCCAGGCGCTCGTGGAACGACCGCGTGCTCAGCGTCAGCAGCACGGCCGCCATCAGGAGCAGCACGAGCGTCTCACGCCAGAGGTAATCGAGGCCGGTGCCCTTGAGCATGATGGCGCGCGCGACGATTACGAACCAGCGCGCCGGCACGATGTTCGAAATCGCCCGAAGCGGCCACGGCATGCTCTCGATCGGAAAAATGAATCCGGACAGCAGCATCGTCGGCAGCATCGTACCGACCATCGCGCCCATCATGGCGACGCGCTGCGAAGCGGTGCGCGCGGAGATCAGGATCCCGAGCGACAGCGACACGAGGATGAACAGCAGGCCTTCCCCGAGCAGCAGCAGCAGGCTGCCGCGTAATGGCACGTTGAAGACCAGGCGAGCCTCGGCGATCACCCCCAGCACGCTGATGAATCCAATCGCCAGGTACGGCGCGACCTTGCCGACAATGATCTGCCAGGGACGCAGCGGCGACACGAGCAGCGTCTCCATCGTCCCCGACTCCTTTTCGCGGGTGAGCGTAATGGCCGTCATCAACGACGAAATGATCGTCAGCACGAACGCCATCAGCCCGGGCACGAACAGGTTGGAGCTTTCCCGGGTGGGATTGAATCGCATGCGGACCGAGGGGACGATCCGGACGCCGCCGGGCGCGGTCGCCCGCTCCCGCTCGTACGCCTGGATCACCTGCAGCGCGTACGCCTGTACCACGCTCCCCGTGTTCGGTTCGGTCGCGTCGGTGACGATCAGAACGTTCGCCGGAATTCCGCGCCCAAGGTTGTCCGCAAATCCCGGTTCGATAATGACGGCACCCTGGGCCCGGCCCTGGCGGAAGAGGGAATCCACATCGCCCGGAGTGGACAGGACAGCGGCGATTTGAAAGGTGCTGGTCGCGGCAAATCTGCTGCGCAGCTGGAGCGTTGCGGCATCAGGAACGCGATCGACGATGGCCAGGCGCACGCGATCGACGTCCGTGCGTATCGCGTAGCCGAAGATGATCACCTGGACGACCGGGATCAACGTGATCACGATCAGTGTCCGCCTGTCGCGGAGGATGTGGTACAGCTCTTTTCTAAGAAGACCCGCCAGCGCTTTCATGGCGGCGCGCTCGATGGCGGCGAGCCGACGCCAGGCCGCGCAAGCGCCACGAACACGTCGTCCATGGTCGCGGCGTCGAACTGATGCTTGAGCTCGGCGGGTGTGCCGATGGCGCCGATGCGGCCGGCAACCATGATCGAGACGCGGTCGCAGTACTCCGCCTCGTCCATGTAGTGCGTCGTGACGAAGACGGTCGTGCCGCCGGCGGCTGCCGCGTAGATAAGCTCCCAGAACTGCCGGCGCGTAATGGGATCCACGCCGCTCGTGGGTTCGTCCAGGAACACGATGCGCGGCTGGTGCAGGAGGGCCACCGAGAACGCCAGCTTCTGCCGCCAGCCCAGTGGAATCGCGCGTACGTATTCGCGTGCGGCGCCTGTCAGGCCGAGCTGAGCCAGCATGGCGTCCGTGCGCTCACGGATCTGCGCATTCGACAGATCGTAAATGCCGCCGTACAGCTGGATGTTTTCAACGACCGTCAGGTCTTCGTACAGGGAGAAGCGCTGGCTCATATAGCCGATCTGCCGCTTGATGATCTCGCTCTCCGTGTACACGTCATGGCCGGCGACACGCGCGGCGCCGGCGGACGGCGCAAGCAGGCCCGTCAGCATCCGGATCGCGGTGGTCTTGCCGGCGCCGTTGGCGCCGAGAAAACCGAACACTTCGCCCTCCCGCACGTCGAACGTGATCCGGTCGACCGCGACGAACCGGCCGAACCGCCGCACGAGATCGCGGGTCTCGATGGCCAGTGCGCTCGTCATTGCCTGCGTCCGTCCTCGCCCGCTCCACCCATACGCGCCATGAACGTGTCTTCGACGCTCGCCGCTATCGGCGCAATCCGTGCATCGCGAATGCCCCTCGACTCGAGGAAGGTCTGCAGCTCGCGGGCAATCTGGTCCGGCGGCGCATCAGGGCGCGCGTCCGTGTAATGCAGGCTCTCGCCAAACGGATACACGCTGTGAGCGTGGGCGTATTCGCGAACCGCTCGAAGGATCTGATAGTGCCGGGATGTATGAATACCGAGCAGCGGACGATCGAACGATTTGGCAATCGCGTCGGGAGTGTCGACTGCCAGCAGTTTACCGCGCTGGATGAGTGCGACCCGGGCGCATCGGTTCGCCTCGTCCATGTAGGGCGTCGACACAACCGTCGTCAGCCCGCCCCGGGTGAGTTGGCCCAGCAGGTCCCAGAACTCCCGCCTCGATACTGCGTCAACGCCCGTCGTCGGCTCGTCGAGCAACAACACGTCGGGACGATGGACGAGGGCGCAGCAGAGGGCCAGCTTCTGTTTCATGCCGCCGGACAGGGCCGCGGCGCGGCGTTCTTTGAACGGCTCGAGCTGGCTGTAGATCGGCGCGATGCGGTCGTGTTCCCGTTCGATGGTGGTGCCGAAGACGGAGGCAAAGAAGCGCAGGTTTTCTTCGACGCTGAGGTCGCCGTACAGCGAAAAACGCCCCGCCATGTAGCCGATGCGTGATCGAAGCGGCCACATGCCGCGGACGACATCCTGTCCGAGGACGGTCGCCGTCCCGCGATCCGGGACCAGGAGCGTCGCAAGGATCCGGAAGAGGGTCGTCTTGCCGGCACCATCCGGACCGATGAACCCGAACAGTTCACCCGCCTGGATTTCGCACGAGATGCCATCGAGGGCGGTTGTTGTTCCGAACCGTTTCAGCACATCGCTGACCGTAACGGCGGCAGTCACGGCGCCGCGGCCTCGGCCGCGAACCGGACATCCACGGGCATGCCGATCTTCAACAGATCGCCGTCGTTCACCGCCCTGATCTTGACTGCGTAGACGAGATCGGCGCGCTCTTCGCGCGTCTGGATCGGCGTCGGCGTAAACTCGGCCTGCGACGCGACCCACGATATGGTCCCGGATATTGACCGTCTCGTGTCGCCTGTGTCAGCGGTGACGTAGGCCTGCGAGCCGAGGTGGACCCTGGACAGCTGACGTTCGCCCACGTAGACCCGCACTTCGACGGTTCCGAGATCGGCAATCTTGTAGAGCGGCTGGCCGGGCTGGACGACTTCGCCGGTCCTGGCATATGTCGCCAGCACGGTGCCCGCCACCGGATTGCGCACGTCGCTCTTGCGCACGCGTTCGGTCACGCGTGCGATCTGCGCGTCCGCAGACGCCACCTGATCCTGAGCCGTCTTGCGCTGCGCCCGGTTCGCGTCGACCTGGCTGGCCTGTGCGGTGATCTGGTGATCCTGCGCGGCGATTTGCTCCTGCTGCGCGCGAACCTGCTGCTCGAGCACTCGATAATCACGCTCGGCCTGGTCGAGCTGCTGGACAGTAGCCGCCTGCTGGTCGGCCAGCCGCTTCGTGCGTTCGAAGTTCCGGCGTGCGATCTCGAGCTGCGTTTCGAGCGCAGCATGCTGGGCCCGTGCGGCGTCGCGCTGCGCCGTCGCCGCGAGCTGCTGGGCACGGAGGACGGCCGCCTGCTGATCGATTTCGCTCACGCGCGAAACGGTCGCCGCGCGCTGGGCCGTCAGCTGTGTGCGTTCGATGCCCAGGTCCGTCGAATCGATCGACCCGACGATCGCGCCCGCCGCGAGCTTCTGCCCTTCCTC
>Ga0136846_1224071_pt1 | contig 11738 bp, 13 predicted proteins | sample HopSoiMetagenom2_FD_96841 | JGI IMG/M metagenome (GOLD analysis project Ga0136846, IMG submission 96841) | Grasslands soil microbial communities from Hopland, California, USA - 2 Assembly 2016 (version 4) | ecosystem: Environmental > Terrestrial > Soil > Grasslands | place: USA: Hopland... | reverse complement strand
TGCGGCGGAACGTTCTCAGAGCCTGCCGACGAACGTCCTCGTCAGTATCGATCAGCGTGCGATAGACATCGCGAAGCGAGTGCCTGAACCCCGCGCGGACCATGTGCCGCGCTGGATCTGGATCGTGAAGGAGATGCTCTTCTTGATCAAAGAGCATGCGGCCAATGCGTTTCGTGTGGTAGACGATCCCGCTCAGATCAGGGTGGTCCACCAAGGGCGAGTTGCAGTCGAGGCCGACAACGGTGCGCTTCTCTTGCTTCGCCATCCACCGCGCAACGGCCCGTAAGTTCTGGCGTTTTGGCTCGGGTCCCCAGCGAGCGCCTGTCGCCTTTTCGGTGGTGTCCGAGCCAGGCACCCAGTGCTCGCTCGCCGCCCTTAGCTTTCGACCGGTGTCGTCGCTCGTGTCGACCAGATCCACGACACACGAGCGCTCAGGAGAAGGCGTACCCGTAATGCGTCGTGGCTTCGATACGAGTTTGAAGCGGGCGGAGGCGAGGATCACGCGGCCACGATCGGCTGTCCGCCTCGCTGGCTGCGCCGGTGCGACGACGTGCGCGAAGGTGCCGTCTGCGACGAGCTCGGCAAGTGAGGCGAGCCCGGAAGAAGGACCGGCGACCGTTAACTGCGGCCGAGCGAGGCGGATGAGCAGGCATATTGGAACTGAGCGAACTTTCTAGAGGTCGCCCTCTCTCGGACGATTTGGCGAAACGGGCCGGAGTGTGACGCCAGAACCGTTTGGCTAGCTGGGGTCGTTGTAGAGCAGCCGGTCGGCTGCAAGCGTTCCGGGGCGCGCCAGCTCGCTGCGCAAGCCCGGCGTGAAGATTGTGCTCCAGGCCGTGACGGGATCGCCCTCGGCTGGATAGTCAAGCGGGACGGGGCTGACCGTTCCCCCTCCTCCCTGAACGATGGTCGCGGTCTCTGGCACGTCGAGAACGACAGATCGACCGGGTGCGACCTTCTTTAGACCCGGCACCTTGACGCGACGAACCGCGATCTTCAGGAGTCCATCGGTGGTGCCGCTGGTGACCGAGAGGACGGTTCCCGTGAGCTTGATCGCGAGCGGAGTCACAGGGTCTCGCGCAGTGGCGCCCGGATAGAGCAGATGACGGGCGCGCCTGAGCCAGCGGTAGGGCGAGACGGCGCGGCCGCCGCCTGGGTGCAGCTCGAAATGCAGATGCGGATGGGCGCCGTTGGCGTCGCCGGAGTCGCCAACGAAGCCGAGTAGCGCTCCCGCCGCGACCTTTTGGTGATCGCGCAGCCGCGGCGCGTAGGCGACGCCGTCGATGCAGCGGCCTCGGTTGTCGTTACCCGCTCCGAGGTCGTTGTCGAGGTGGATATAGAGGTAGGTGGTTCCGCTCCGCCCGTGCAGGTAGAGCATGCAGCCGGCGCTCGCCGACCGCGTCCATCGCTGGACGGTGCCGGCCTCGACGGCAACGACCGGCGTGTGCCGCGCGGCGACCAGGTCGTTACCTTGGTGGCTGCCCCCGGGGCGGGGGTCACCGAAGTCGTCGGAGAAGCTGGTCTTACCGACGACGGGAAACACGATCCGTGCGGGAGATGCCGAGTGCGCGACAGTCGCACGAGATTGCCGCGCAACAGCGGCCGCGACGAGAACCAGGGTCGCGGCAGCAAGGATGATTCGGGCTGTCGTCCGGGGCAAACGCATCTCGGGCGGGCTCGAAAGCGCTTGAAGGCTACCAAGGCCCGCCGGCCAGCGCTTTACAGCGAGGCCTCCCTCTCCCGAGGTAGGCGAAGCTCAGGCCGGCGCTACTTCGACGGCTTCGGCCGACAGAGGCTCGTCGCAAGCGTCGGCAGCCTGCACACGTTCGGCCAGCATCCTGGCTCGGACTTCTACCTCGTGCTCGAGGCAATAGGTGCTGAGGGTACGGATCTCGCAGCCGGGAAGAGCGCAACTGTGGAGCATGGGCATGGCGACATCTTATTACATTTTTCAAACAGTTTGCCGCGGTATCCGATGTTCATGCGATCCCGGCGCTGCGTTCGGGGTTCGACGGGAACCGGAGCGGCCGAGACCGACGATTGAGAACGGATAGGCGGGGTTACGGCGAGATCATGGCGGCCCGATGGTGGACCGCCGAACCCGACACGAAGGGGGCCTCGTATGAAGAGCCTGAAGCATCCCGCCACTCTGATCGCTGCCCTTGCGTTGTTCGTCGCACTCGGAGGCGGCGCCTACGCGAGCGGGCTCATTTCCGGATCTCACATCAAGAACCACTCGATCGCGGCGAAGAAGCTCACGAAGCGCGCGGTCAGAACTCTGCACGGCCGGCGTGGCCCACGGGGACCTGTCGGCGAAGCCGGACCGGCAGGCCCGGCGGGAAGCGCTGTTGCGTATGCCCACATCAACTCCGATGGGACGTTCGACGCAGCGGGATCGTCAGGGCTGACGGCAGCGAACTTCACGCATGCCGGGCCGGGCCAGTACTGCTTTTCTGGCTTGACCTTCACGCCGCACAACGTCGTCTCGACCATCGATGCGGCGAGCGGCGCAACATCCATGAGTGCTGTCGCACACGCCGCGCTGGGAACCGCGAGCGTCTGCCCGTCTGGTTCACAGGCTGTGGTGGTCACCGTGAACAACGACGTTCCCGGCGACTACGGCACCTACATCCTGTTCAACTAGCTCTCGTCTGAAGTTGCTTCAGGGCCTGCCTCGTCCGGGGCGGGCCCTGAACCAGCGCGGAGGAGCGAGATCCAGATCGGCTCCCGGTTGCGGTAGTAGCGGATGCGGTCGCGGAAAGGGAAGTCGCCGGGCGTGACGTCGATCCTGGCAAGCGGCGTGACGGGCTCGAGGGAGACGAGGTGAGCGGTGTCGATCACGCCCGCGAGGGGCTCGTCTGCGACGAAGGTCCTCGGCGATAGGAGATAGAGCGAGCCGGGCCCGAAGCGATCCGGAGAGGCCGATCCCCGGTTGTGCGCGAAGAAGTACCGCCGTGGATAGAGCGGCCCACCGGTCCGGCCGAGGCTCCCGTTCCGCGTCCCCGCGAAGCCGCGGTCACGACGGAGACAGGCGAAGTAGATCGCCCATACCGGATCCGTCGAGGCGTAGACGGCCTGCTGATTGCCCCACGCCGTCGTGTCGCGGGACTGCCGCTCGGTCGACAGCTCGCGCAGGTCGTCGCGGGGCGAGCCGTGAAAGACGACGGGCCGGCTCTCCGCCAGCCAGCGGAGGAATTCCAGCCGCGGCTCGGGGATCGCCGCCGGCCCGCCGGCGAGCAGCTCGTCCGCGGCCGCGGCGAACCTGGCTTCCGCCTCGGGGGTGACGACCGGAGGAGATAGCGACGGCAACCGCGCGAGGCGCAGGCAGCCCCAGACCAGGCTCGCCCTCATGGGCGAGACGCTACTGCGGCGGGCCGCTGATCGGCGTGATGGTGCCCGTCTGGGCGATGCCGTTCGTATCCTTCCAGCCGATCGGGACGGCCTTGCCGGGCGCGAGCATCAGGACGGCCTCGCGGACGTCCGCGCTCGACGAGATCGTCACGCCGTCGAGTGACGTGATGACGTCTCCCTTGACGAGCCCAGCCTCGTCGGCGGGCTTTCCCGGCAGGAGTGACGTGATCTTCGCGCCGCCCGGGACGTTCTCGAGGACGACACCGAGAAACGCCGTCGGCCCGACGTGCACGATCGCATTCGACTTGCCGCTCTCGATCCGGCGGACGATCTGTAGCGCCTGCTTGAGCGGGATCGCGAAGCCGCGGTGGACGCCCGAGGTCGAGCCCGCGGTCACGATGCCGAGGACGCGGTTCTGGCTGTTCTGGAGCGGCCCGCCGGAGTAGCCCGGCACGACCGGTGCGTTCGTGGCGATCACGTTGTTCAGCGCCTCGGTGTCGCCGCTCTCGTCACTGGCGAAGATCTGCTGGTGGAGGGCGATGATCCGGCCGCGCGCAGTCTTGGGCGCGCCGCCGCGGCCCTGCGCGTTACCTCGGGCGACGACCCGCATCCCGACGTGCAGGGGTATGGCGCCGCCGCGCTTGACCGTCCGCAGGCCCGACGCGTGCGCCAGCTGCAGCACCGCGACATCCCGCGAGACGGAGTAGCCGACCACGGTGGCGGAGTACTTGTGGTGGGTCGTGACGTCGACGACCTTGAACTTCGTCGCCCCCCGGATCACGTGGTTGTTCGTCAGGACCTCGCCGGAGCGGGAGATGATCATCCCGGTGCCCGCGGCGCGCCCCTGCTCGTAGCCGAGCGTCGTGTAGATGTCGACGATGCCGACATTGGGGCGAGCCTTCACCGGGGCGTGCGTGGAGTGCCCGGCGGCGCCGGCCGGAGAGGCGGCTACGGCCGGCGCCAGCGTCGCCAGGACGGCGAGCAGGAGGCGTCGCGTCAGTCCGGGCACGAGAGCATCAGAACAGGTGTCGATGAGGTGCATCTAAGCGATCTGAAAGCCGCATGTAAGCGTCGATTCGGCGATTTCGCCGCACATCTTTAGCTCGAGCCGGCGCGGGGCAGTAGCGTCCAACGGATGGATGAGACCGACCGCGAGGACGAGACGCCGAAGGAGCGGGCGAATCGGGAGCTGATCGAGCTGCTGAACGAGCTGCGCGTCGTACTCCCGGGCGTCGCGGTCCTGCTCGCGTTCCTCCTCGCCGTCCCCTTCGCGAACGGCTGGACGCGCGTCACGGCGTTCCAGCGCGACGTATTCGTGGTCGCCTTCCTGTCGACCGCCGTCTCGGTGGCGCTGCTGACCGCTCCGAGCTCGTACCACCGGCTTCGGTTCCGGCAAGACAACAAGGAGCACTTGGTCAAGATCGGCAACCGGCTCTCGATTGCGGGGATCGCCGCCTCGGCCGTGTCGCTCGAGGCGGTCGTGGTGCTCGTGATGGACTCCGTGATCTCTCGAGGAGCGGCCATCGCGGCTGCCGCCGGGCTCTTCGCCGTCATCGCTCTGCTCTGGTATGGCCTGGCGCTCGCGGCCGCGCTCAGAGATCGATCCGCTCGATGACGACGCGCTCGTGCGGTCTGTCCTCCGCGTCTGTCTCCACCGCAGAGATCGAGTCGACCACGTCCATCCCGTTGGCGACCTGGCCGAAGACGGTGTGCTTCCCGTCGAGCCACGGGCATGCGTCGGCGGTGACGATGAAGAACTGGCTGCCGTTCGTGTTCGGGCCCGCGTTCGCCATCGCCAGCGCGCCGCGCACGACCGGGTGGTCGTTGAACTCGTCCTCGAAGCTGTAGCCGGGTCCACCGGAGCCCGTGCCGGTCGGGTCGCCGCCCTGGATCATGAAGTCGGGGATGATTCGATGGAAGATGACGCCGTCGTAGAACCCGTCCTCGGCGAGCTTGCGGAAGTTCTCCACGGTCTTCGGTGCCTCGCCCTCGAACAGCTCGAGCTCGATCGCACCGTGATTCGTGTGCAGTGTCGCGGCGCTCATGACTCCAGAACGCTATCCGCCAGGGGCTCGAGGGCGCCGGCTGTGGGCTCGAGCGATCCGTCGCCGAGTCCCGCGACGGCCTCGCGCAGGAGTGCCCGGGCGGCGTCCACGTCGTCGGCCGCGAGGACGGTGGCGACACCGGCGAGATGCTCACCGCGGCCCTCGTCCCAGAGCTCCAACACGACCGTGTCCAGCTCCCGGCGCGGGATGTAGGAGTCCTCGGCGACGCCGACGCGGACCATGACGACTCGGCCGTCCGGCAGCGTCACCTCCTGTTCGAGCGGGTCGCGGCGGAGAGACATCTGTGCAATTCTGCCGGACGTGGGCCGGGTCGAAACCACTGCGGGAGTGGGACCTCCCCTGCGCGAATTTGCGCCAGACGGCCCATCGTGTCTCTCCGTGATTGGGCCGATGGTGTACATGTGAACGATAAGAGAGCCCTTCGCCTCGCGCTTGCTCTGGCCGCGCTCGTCGTGGCCGCGCTCCTCGCCGACTCGGCGCTCGCAACCAGTCGCTCGGAGAAAAACCTCCAGACGCTGAACCACCAAGTGCTCGCCGCGGTGAACAGATTCCGTGCCACGCACGGCCTGGTGGCATTGCACGAGTCGGCGGCACTCGACAGGTCGGCGCGCCAGCACTCGCTCGAGATGGGCCGCGTGGGCTACTTCGCTCACTCCTCGGCCGGCGGGACCGTGTTCTGGCGGCGGATCCGGCACTACTACTCCAAGCGGGGCCACGTGTACTGGTCGGTCGGCGAGAACCTGCTCTGGGAGTCGCCGAGCGTGGGGGCGGCCGGGGCGATGAACCTGTGGATCGCGAGCCCTCCGCACCTCAAGAACCTGCTGGCGCCGGAGTGGCGTCAGCTCGGAATCTCAGCCGTGCGTGTCGTACGCGCTCCGGGCGTCTTCAAGCGGCGCACCGTCACGGTCATCACCACCGACTTCGGCGTCAGGCGCTAGCGGCTCGCGCCCTCGGGGGCTCGCCGCTGCAGGTGGTAGAGCGCGAATGCCGAGGGGCCGAGTGGCAGCCAGACGTTGAAGACGCGGTATGCGAAGACGGCAAGGACCGCCGCCGGCAGGCTGAACCCGACCCAGACGAGCGCGAAGGGCAGCAACGCCTCGACGGCGCCGGCGCCGGCCAGCGGGAGCGTTCGGCGCGTCAGCGCGTAGCCGGTTGCGTAGCCGACGACGACCGCCGCAACCGACGGCGTGACGCGGTCGAAGGCGGCGAGGCAGACCCAGAGGACGAACACCTCGCCTGCCCAGTAGACAGCCATCCCGGTGAACGCCGCTGCACCGTGCCTGCGCGGCGACGCGACGATCTGCCCCACGACGGCGATCGCCTCGAGTGGGGGGCCGAGGATGCCGGACAGGCGGCCGCGGCAGATCCACTTGCGGTAGTGGACCGCGATCAGGGCCAGCGCCGTGCCGGCGGGGACGCCGATAGTCCACGAGAGGGTGACCGCGCGCTGCGCGTCCGAGTGGTTGAGGAGCAGGAAGATCGCGCAGATCAGGGCGCCGGTGGCGAGAACCGCATACTCGAGTGAGCCGAGCCCGAGCACCCGGATCCGTGCCTCGTTGCGCGGCACGCCAAGATCCTCGAGCGCCTCGATGTCCACAGCGAAGCCGCCGCGCGGGATGAACATCCCGAACCCGGCGGCGACGATCGCGCCTGCCCGCAGCGCCCCGAGTTTGACGCCGCGGCCGACGTGGGCGACTTCGCGATACGCGAACGTGTAGCCGATGTGCGCGGCCACGGCACCGGCCATCGCGAACGGGATCCAGTACCAGTCAGCGTGCCGCAGCCGCGAGGCGACGGCCACGTAGCCCGCCGCGCCGGCGACGAAGATCGTCGCGATCAGCGAGAGCGCGGCCGCGACCACCATGACCATCACGACGTGGTGCGCCTCGTGCTCGCGGTGGTGGGCGAACAGCACCTTGAAGGGACCGCGGCGCCAGAAGCGCAAAGCGGATCGCTGCTGGCTCACTTCCTGCTTGTTCCCAGGGGAGGCACGAGAGATGCGCCCGGGAGGATTCGAACCTCCGACCCGCGGATTAGAAGTCCGCCGCTCTGTCCACTGAGCTACGGGCGCGTGCGGAAAGGGTAGACCGCTAGGGTGCCGCCGATGGCGGACGCGCTCGAGCAGCTGAAGAAGCGGATGGCAGAGGTCACGAACCCCGGCAAGGTCGCGCGCCTCCTCTCCTGGGACCAGCAGACGATGATGCCGCCCGCCGGCACCGCGCACCGCGCCGACCAGTTCGCGACGCTGCTCCGCCTCATGCACGAGCGGTTCACCGATCCCGCCGTCGGTGTGTTTCTGGAGGAGTTACGCCCGGTGGAGGAGTCGCTCGACCCGGATTCCGACGACGCCGCGCTGATCGCCCTCGTGCGCCGCGACTACGAGAAGGCGGTGAACGTCCCGGCGTCGTTGCGGGCCGAGATGGCCCGCGCCTCCGCCGAGGCGCGACCCGTTTGGGTGAAGGCGAAGGCGGAGTCGGACTTCGCCTCCTTCCTACCGTCGCTCGAGCGGATCGTCGAGCTGAAGCTCCAGTACGTCGACTGCGTCGCCGATGGGGCCGCCGAGCGGTACGACGTGCTCCTCGACGACTACGAGCCGCAGACGACCACCGCAGAGGTGCGGACGCTGTTCGAGGAGCTGAAGCCGGCCCTCGTGGAGCTCATCGCGGAGTTGCGGGAACGGGAGGTGGACACCTCGTTCCTCTACGGAGACTTCCCGCCAGACCGCCAGCAGGCCCTCGCGTACGAGGTGACCGAGCTGTTCGGCCACCGGCCCGGCAGCTGGCGGATCGACCCGACCGAGCATCCGTTCGCGTCCGGCCCGGGGCGCGACGACGTGCGGATCACGACGAACTACCACCCGGACTCGCTCGAGTCGCTCTTCTCGACGATGCACGAGTACGGCCATGGCCTTTACAGCCACCAGCAGCCCAAGCACCTCGAGCGGCTGCCGACCGGCGGTCCCTGCTCGCTCGGGATCCACGAGTCGCAGAGCCGCCTCTGGGAGAACCTCGTCGGGCGCAGCCGCCCGTTCTGGCAGCTCTTCTACCCGCGGCTGCAGGAGACGTACCCGGAGCAGCTCGCCGAAGTCGACCTCGAGCGCTTCCACGCGGGCATCCACGCAGTCACGCCCAGCCTCATCCGCATCCAGGCCGACGAGGTGACCTACGGGATGCACGTAATGCTCCGCTTCGAGCTCGAGCAGGACATCGTCGACGGCCGGGTCGAGCTACGTGACCTGCCGCAGCGCTGGAACGAGAAGATGTGGGATTACCTCGGCGTCGAGGTGCCCGACGACGCGCACGGCGTCCTCCAGGACGTCCACTGGTCGAGCGGGTCGATCGGCTACTTCTCGACCTATCTGATCGGGACGGTGGCGTCGGTGCAGATCTGGCAGGCAGCGGGCCGCGATCTCCCCGATCTCGAGGAACAGGTGGGGCGCGGCGAGTTCACCCCGCTGCGCGACTGGCTCGGCGAGCACATCCATGCGCTCGGCCGCAAGTTCTCGCCGCAGGAGACGCTGCGGCGCGCAACCGGCTCCACGATCGCGGCCCAGCCGTATCTGGACTACCTCCGCCGCACCTACGCCTAACGCCCGCGCCTGCAGGCCACTTGAAGGAGCCCGCGCAAGCACGCATAGGTCTTGCGGTCCGGGGTAGGCGCTGCGGCAACGAAACCAACCGAGGAGGATCAAATGGCTGACGTGCTGAAGGGCAAGAAGGTCGCGATCCTCGCTGCCGACATGTTCGAGAGAGTCGAGCTCGAGGAGCCGCGGAAGGCACTCGAAGACGCCGGAGCGGACGTCGAGGTCGTCTCGATCGAGGACGGCGAGATCCAGGGCTTCGACCACTTCGATCCGGCGGAAACCGTGAAGGTCGACCACACGGTCGAGGAGGTCTCACCCGACGACTACGACGCGCTGCTGGTTCCCGGGGGAGTCGGCAATCCCGACCAGCTGCGGGGCGACGAGAATGCCGTCTCGTTCGTGCGCCGGTTCCACGAAGCCGGGAAACCGATGGCGGTCATCTGCCACGGCCCCTGGGTGCTCGTCGAGTCTGGAGTCGTGCGCGGCAAGCGCGTCACTTCGTGGCCGACCCTCGAGACGGACATCCGCAACGCCGGCGGCGACTGGGTCGACCAGGAGGTCGTTGTCGACGGGAACATCGTCACGAGCCGGAAGCCGGACGACATCCCGGCGTTCAACCGCGAGATGCTGCGGATCTTCTCCGGCGAGCGCATTCCGGTCTGAGGACGTGCGCGGAGGGGCTCCTCCCCGGCCCCATCCGCCCCAGACCTAGAACGAGAGCGACCAGGCGGCCGAGGCGGTCACCTCGAACGTGTAGGTCCCGGCCGGAACGAAGCTCGACCCGCTCGTCGCGCCGCTGCCGTTGTCGAACTCGACGAAACGCTCGTCGTCCGGCGACGAGGACACCAAGAACGAGTTGTCGCCCAATTGATCCGGCTGAGCGGTCCAATGGACGACCACTCCATTGGGCGGAATCGTCATCGGCGGGAGAGTCGAGTCGCCGTTGCCCGAGAAGGTTTGGCCGGTCGAGGAAGGCGCGACTGTCGTCGTGCGCGTCACCGTACGCGGCTTGGCCTTGCGGGCGCACACCTTCCTGCCGTGAATCACTCGGCAGTGCCCCGGCTTCAGCCAGATCGTCCGAGCGACTACGTAGGCGCTCGCGCTGCCAGCAACCAGCAGAGCGAGCAGGGCGGCGCCAAGAAGGACTCTCTTCCTCACGCGCCGCATTATTCGCGGCGCGCTGGGCTCTTGCAAGACGGCCCGCTCAGAAAGGGTGGCGGACGGGACTCGAACCCGCGACCACCGGGACCACAACCCGGAGCTCTACCGACTGAGCTACCGCCACCGAGCCGGCACAGCGTAGCGAGCGGGGGGCCGGGTTACCCTTTGGCCGCTCGGCCCCGTAGCTCAGCGGACAGAGCGGCAGCCTTCGAAGCTGCGTGCGGAGGTTCGATTCCTCCCGGGGCCATGAAGCGGGTCGCATAACATCGGGGCATGTGCCGGAACATCCGCGTTCTCTACAACTTCGATCCGCCGGCGAGCTCCGAAGAGGTGCACTCCGCGGCGCTGCAGTACGTGCGCAAGGTCAGCGGCATGACCAAGCCGTCGAAGGCCAACGAGGCGGCGTTCGAGCGTGCCGTGCACGAGATCGCGCACGTCACGCAACACCTGCTCGCCGACCTCGTCACGACCGCGGGGCCGAAGGATCGCGAGGTCGAGGCGGAGCGTCGCCGCGCCCGCGCCGTCGCCCGCTTCGGCTAGCTCTCGCCCGGCGAGAGGTAGCGGTCGAACCACTCGAGGATCGCCTCGAACCGCTGCACGCGGTGCAGAGGCGACCCGGAGCGAGAGAGCTCGTGGCCCTCGGCGGGGAAGCGGAGCATCTCGACCTCCTTGCCGAGCAACCGGAGGAGCGTGAACAGATGCTCGCCCTGCTCGATGTTGCAGCGGAGGTCGTTCTCGGAGTGGACGACGAGCACCGGCGTCTCGATGTCCCGGGCGTACGTGGCCGGCGACATCCTCAGCCACTCGTCGACGTTCTCCCACATCGGCCCGCCGAACTGGCGCTCGAAGATCCAGAACAGGTCGCTCGAGCCGAAAGCGCTCACGAGGTGGTTGACGGATCGCTCCGAGAGCGCCGCCTTGAAGCGCTTCGTGTGCCCGACGATCCACGAGGTCAGGTAACCGCCGTAGGAGCCGCCGAGGACGCCGAGCCGATCCGCGTCGAGGAACGGAAACTGCTCGAGCGCTGTGTCCACGACGCCCATGACGTCCTCGTAGTCGACCGACCCCCAGCCCGGGCCGTCGCCGCCGCCGCCCATGCCGCGGATGGCGCGTCCCCACTCCTCGGAGTAGCCGGAGCCGCCGCGCGGGTTGGAGAAGAGGACGCAGTAGCCGGCGCCCGCGTACACCTGCACCTCGTCGAAGAAGCCCGTCCCGTATTGCGAGAACGGGCCACCGTGGATGGTGAGGAGCGTCGGGTAGCGCTTTCCCTCGTCGAAGCCCGGCGGTCGCACGAGCCAGGCGTCGACCTCTGTCCCGTCGGCGGATTTCGCCGTGAAGCGCTCGACGTCGGCTAGCTCTCGCCCGGCGACGAAGTCGTCGCAGGCGGACGTGATCCTCTTGGCGTCGCCGGTGAAGAGCTCATGGGGGCGGTCGTACGTGCTGGCCGTGTACACGAGCACTCCGTCCACGAGGTCGTAGAGGCCGGTGGACTGCTCGCCGCCGACGAGGAGCTCGGGCTCGCCCGAACCGTCCGCCGCGCCCGCGTAGAGGTGGACATTGCCGCCGCCCTCGACCCC
>Ga0136846_1236209_pt1 | contig 11739 bp, 10 predicted proteins | sample HopSoiMetagenom2_FD_96841 | JGI IMG/M metagenome (GOLD analysis project Ga0136846, IMG submission 96841) | Grasslands soil microbial communities from Hopland, California, USA - 2 Assembly 2016 (version 4) | ecosystem: Environmental > Terrestrial > Soil > Grasslands | place: USA: Hopland... | reverse complement strand
GTCATCATTCAGGCAAAGCAAAGAAAGGGCCATTCCCATACGCGTAAGTTGTTGCGGAAGACCAACACTTGACACAATGGCATAGTATTGGCACGCATTCGAGCCGAACGGCGGATGGAAATAACAGGAGATCTTGAATGAGATGGTTTTTGCTCGCGTGTCTGTTTCTCTTTTCAAATGGATTTGAAGTTCATGCACATGCCCGGCTGGTCAAATCTAATCCAGCGAATGCTGCGTCTCTCAGCGACGCGCCCCAAAGAGCGGAACTGTGGTTCAACGAACTGCTGGATCAGAACTTCAACAAAGTGGAGGTCTTCGAAGCCAGCGACTCCAAAACGAAGAATCGGAAGAACTTCGCCAGGGGCGAGCCGCAGGTAGACGAAAAAGACAAGACGCATCTGGCCGTTGAGCTGGAAAAACTTCAGCCCGGAGATTACGTCATTGAGTACCGCGTCCTCTCGCGGGACGGCCACACCGCCCCCGGCCGGATCACGTTCAAAGTTTCAGGAAGCAAAAAGTGAGATGGAACACTCGCTGCTCCATGGATTGCAACTGTGTGGCCTCGTCGTCGCTTTAGGCGGGGCTTTTTTTGTGCTGGCTTTGCTGGTCCCGGCGAGCCGGGATGTTTCTCTTTGCCTCGACGAAAAACAAACCTGGGAGCGCGTGGCCGCGACATGGGTGGCCCGCGGAGCCCTGGTTGCCGCTCTGGCCGCTGTGGCGGACTTTTTTGTTCAGGTGGCGGAAATCGAAGGCAACGCCATTTATGGCGGCGTTGATCTAAAGGAAGTTTTTCGCTTCGCAACTCAAACCACCGTCGGACGGATTGGAGTGTGGCGGGCTTTCATTTTAGCCCTTGTCGCCTGTTTCGGAGGATCTCGGCTTCTCGGCAAATGGTGGTGCGTGGCAGCGTTCGGATCTGCGGCTGCGTTGCTTTCGGGACTGGTTAGTCACTCTGCCGCTGTCCCAACGGGCCGAACCGCGGCAATCGTCGCCCAGGTGATGCACATCGTGATGGGATCGTTATGGATCGGCGTCCTGGTCCATTTCCTCGCCTGCAGAAGGTTATTCGCAAGCACGGAATCGGCCCAGACCGGGAAACTGGTGACTCGAATTCTGGCGCGGTTTTCTCCATTTGCTCTTTCCGCCGTGCTGCTGATCGGCTGCTCCGGAATTTATTCGTTGTATCGATTTGTCCGCGACCCTGAGGCCATCGTGACTTCACCGTACGGCCTGATGCTGATGCTAAAGTTGCTACTGATCGCGTTGGTCGCTGCCACAGGTTGCATCAATTGGCGAGTGATCCGTCCCGAATTGGAACGAACGTTCAGCGGCGAAAAGAAATGGCCTGAAGAGGACCGAGGCAAAGAACTGTTGTCGAAACTATCGCGGATGTTGGAACTGGAAGTGACCGCCGGCATTTTGGTCATCACGGTGGCCGGAATACTCGGCTCGATCTCACCACCGGGGCCAAACGGAGTCTATAGACTTAGCGAAGTCGAGATGAAAGCACTCTTGACGCCCGATTTACCGACCACCGCGATAACAAACCCGGCGAGTTTTGTCGGCGCGGAAAATAGAACCAGGGACGATTTAGAATACGCAGAGTTCACTCATAACTGGTCGGGGGTGCTTGTGATGCTGCTCGGTTTCTGCTGGTTGGGGCAGTCGATTAGAAAAAACGAGTGGCTGGCGCGGGCGTGGCCTCTGCTTTTAATTCCTTTCGCCGTCTTCATTGCTGTAGCCGCCGATCCGGAAGTCTGGATATTGCGGCGAATGAGCCTGCGCCAAGTATTGAGCGATCCCCAGATACTGGAGCACCAGATTGGTGCTCTGCTGGTAATGGCGATGGTCTGGCTCGGTTGGCGCGAAACAAAACGCCCAGCTTCATCGCGACCCTTGGGATACGCGCTGCCGATCATTATAACTGCGGGCAGTCTGATGTTATTAGGCCACGCGCACACCAGCCTAACGATCAGCGACCATCTCGGGACGCTGATTAACGTTCAACATATCGTGATCGGAGCGTTTGGATTAGTCTCCGGATTTACTCGATGGCTTCAATTGCGCGGTTTACTCCCGGAAAAAGCCGCGCGAATTCTTTGGCCCAGTTCCGTCGTTGGTCTCGGAATCGTCATGGCGTTCTTCTACCGGGAAATCATCTGACTACGCTCAGAAACGGTACCGACCGCTGAATTGAGTGGCCGCCCCGATGGTTCCTTGTACTCCGCGCCTCCTACTCTCAAGCAAGATGCCAGGAAGCGTGGTTCTACGGTGGTTTGTTTTTTTCTGGGTGAGCCTTGGATTGAGGGCCGCTGAACCCGGAAGCAGCGAGGGTGAATGGAGAATGGCCGCAAAGAACTACGCAAATACCCGGTTCAGCGATCTTTCGGAAATAAACTCAGCCAACGTCAACGAACTCAAAGTAAAGTGGACTTTCTCGACAGGGGTAAATCGCGGGCAGGAGGCCGCCCCTTTAATTATCGGAGATACCATGTACGTCGTCACCCCGTATCCGAATATTTTGTATGCTCTCGACCTGAAGAATAACGGCGCGCCCAAATGGAAATACGAACCGAAGCCCGAAGCCGCCGCCCAGGGGGTGGCCTGCTGTGATGTGGTCAATCGGGGAGCTTTTTACGATGACGGTAAAATTTTCTACAACACACTCGACGGAAACACTCTCGCGATCGATGCGAAAACAGGAAAACAAATCTGGAAAACCAAATTAGGCGATATTCAGAAAGGCGAGACCATTACGATGGCGCCTCTGGTCGTGAAGGGCAAAGTTCTGGTCGGGGATAGCGGCGGCGAGTTTGGAGTCCGTGGATGGCTCGCGGCGTTGAACGCTGATGATGGGTCGCTTGCGTGGAAAGCCTACAGCACCGGACCAGATTCTGAAGTTTTAATAGGAGACAAATACAAACCGTTTTACGATCAGGAGAAAGGAAAGGATCTCGGCGTCAGCACCTGGCCTCCGGAACATTGGAAGATCGGCGGCGGGACGGTTTGGGGCTGGGTTTCTTACGATCCGGAACTGAATTTAATATATTACGGCACGGGAAATCCAGGAGCGTGGAACCCGGAACTAAGGCCGGGCGACAATAAATTTACGGCGGGCATTTTCGCCCGCGAACCGGAAACCGGCCAGGCACGATGGTTTTACCAATGGAGCCCGCACGATTTGTATGATCACGATGGGATTAATGAAAGCGTGCTCGTCGACCTCGAACTTGAAGGGAAGACGCGAAAAGTTCTCTTGCATGCCGAACGTAACGGTTACGTCTACGTGATGGACCGCGGCACTGGAGAGGTCATATCAGCTACCCCTTTCGTGCGCATCACGGCCAGCAAAGGAGTCGATCTAAAAACAGGCAGATTAATTCCCAATCCCGAGAAAGAACCACACACCGGAAAAGTGATTCGAGATATTAGTCCGGTTGCGGCTGGAGCGAAAGATTGGCAACCGTGCGCGTGGTCTCCAAGGACGAAACTTCTATACATACCTCACCAAAACCTTGCGATGGATTACGAGGGCGTCGAAGCAGGCTATATCGCGGGCACGCCCTACCTCGGAGTGAATGTGAAAATGTACGCGGGGCCGGGCGGGAACCGAGGGGAATTCTGCGCCTGGGATCCTATAAAAAAAGAAAAAGCCTGGGAACTGAAGGAAAAGTTCCCCGTCTGGAGTGGCGCGCTCGCGACTGCAGGAGATGTTGTTTTCTACGGCACGATGGAAGGCTGGTTCAAGGCTGTTGACGCAAAGTCCGGTCAGGAACTCTGGAAATTCAAAACCGGCAGCGGGATTATCGGCCAGCCGGTTACCTATTCTGGCCCTGATGGAAAACAATACGTAGCTGTTCTTTCTGGCGTGGGCGGCTGGGCAGGCGCGATTGTTGCCGGCGGTTTGGATCCACGAGATCCGACCGCAGCGTTAGGATTTGTCGGTGCTATGAAAGATCTGCCCCAGGCCACGACGAAAGGAGGAGACTTGTATGTTTTTGGCCTTTAATCGTGGCGTGCAGCTATTCTGTGTCATTCTCTTTTCGTTTTTAAGTGAAAACCTTCTGGCTGCGACGCTCGACAAAGCGAATCCAAATCCAGACGTATTAACAGTAGCAGCCGATCCCAATAATCTTCCTTTTTCAAATGAACGCAAAGAAGGCTTTGAAAACCAGATCGCCGAAATGGTAGCGCGGGACATGGGAAAAAAACTGGAATATGTCTGGCGCGCTCAACGCCGCGGTTTTTTCCGAGAAACCCTGAAGGAAGCTAAGGCGGATCTTGTCATGAGCGTACCGGCAGGATTTGAAATGGCGTTGCCCAGCATTCCTTACTACAGGTCCACTTATGTCTTTGTTACAAGGCAGAACCGCGGAATAAAGATAAGCAGCTTTGATGAGTTAATTCTGAGAACAGCAAAGATCGGCATTCAATTGGTCGGCGATGATGGAGTAAACACCCCGCCCGCACATGCTCTCGCCAATCGAGGCATCGTCACAAATGTGGTGGGGTTTACTTTGTACGGCGATTATCGAGAAGCTAATCCTCCAGCGCGGATTGTCGAAGCCGTTGGACGCGACGATCTTGACGTGGCTATCGTCTGGGGTCCACTGGCAGGGTATTTCAACCGCGCTGAACGATTGAACCTCGATCTGACTCCGGTGAGCGCCAACTCCGAAGACCAGCCGCTGAAATTTGATTTTTCGATGGCGATGGGTGTTCGGAGGGGAAATCAAGAGCTACGCGAGGCGCTAAACGAGATTATCCGAAAGCACCGCACTGAGATCGACGAGATCCTGAAAAATTTCGGAGTGCCGCTGCTCCCTCTCAAAGAAACCGTCACAAAAAGGGAGGATCTATGAAGTCCGGATTTGGACTACTTACCGCGTCTTTTCTCATTCTAATTAGCGGCTGCAAGCGGGAAGACCGCGGTTTTCGCGTGAGCGCGCCCGCAGCAAACGCTATTCAGGCGATTAGTCTTGACCCCATTCATCCCGGAGGCGCCTCAACGGACGAGCTCATCAAAAACGATTATGAAGAAAACGCCTATGCCTTGTCTGAGGGGAAGAGACTGTACAGCCAAATGAACTGTGTCGGTTGCCACGCACATGGCGGCGGAGGCATGGGAGTGCCTCTTATGGATGACAAGTGGATTTACGGCAGCAGACCGGAACAAGTCTTTGCCACGATTGTCGAAGGACGGCCAAATGGGATGCCCTCGTTTCGAGGAAAAATTCCCGATTACCAGGTTTGGGCGCTTGTCGCGTATGTGCGAAGCATGAGCGGGCTGGCTTCGCAAAACGCCGCGCCTAATAGAGATGACCATATGCACCTTGGTCCACCCGAGAGTTCGAGAGAACAGCAATCGCCTAAGGACGTTCCGCCGACGAAATGAGCAGGCGCGCCAGAGAGCACAAAGCGTGGCGATTCAATGTCGGCGCAGGTGTTATTCTCTTGATGCTTTTTGCGGCCTCTGGATGCCGAGGATCACAAAACGTGCTAAACCCAGGGGGCTCTCAGGCCTCACACATCAGCAACTTATGGTGGTTCTATTTTTGGATAACGGTGTCTATATACTGCCTCGTTCTCATTTTCTTAATCAGCGCTATCATAAGGACAACCCGCAAACCTTTCGTTCCGGCGGGAAGCCGTGAAGTCCTTCCAACAAATTCTGATGAGGAAAGGAGAAAAACCATTTTCATCGGAGCCGCTATTGGACTTAGCCTTGCCACCTTGTTTGTTCTGTTTTTGGCAGATCTTTTCACCGGCCGATCCCTTCATTCGCTCAGGGCTGCGGACGCGCTGACGATCAAAGTCACCGGGCATCAATGGTGGTGGGAAGCGGTTTACGAAGATCAGGTTGCCAGCAACCAGGTTACCACGGCCAATGAAATTCATTTGCCCGTGGGAAAACCAGTGCAAATCAAACTGGCATCTCATGATGTAATACACAGCTTTTGGGTTCCAAATCTGCACGGAAAAAAAGACCTGATTCCCGGCCATCCGACCACATTGTGGATTCAGGCAGACAAAGCGGGAGTGTACCGTGGACAATGCGCTGAATTCTGCGGACATCAGCACGCGCACATGCGATTGCTCGTGGTAGCCGAAGATGAAGAGTACTTCCAGCAGTGGTTGAGTCGCGAACGCTCCAACGCGCATATACCGGAAACCGAGAACCAAATCCACGGCGAGAAAGTTTTCCTGCAAACCACCTGTGTCATGTGTCACGCGATCCAAGGCACCGTTGCCAACGGCAAGGTGGGCCCGAATCTTACACATGTGGCCAACCGCAGGATGCTCGCTGCCGGCCGGATTCCGAATGCGCGTGGGTATCTCGCCGGTTGGATTCTTGATCCGCAACATCTTAAGCCGGGCGTGCAAATGCCGCAGCATAATCTTTCGAGCGACCAACTTCAGGCGCTGCTCGATTATCTGGAAAGCCTTAACTAGCTCATGTCCGCACTTGTTTTAGAGCAGAAAGAATTGAATGAGCCGTTAGAGCGGGTCGCGCTTGAGAGGGTCTGGAAACGGCCGCCCGGGTTCATCGGCTGGATCACCACAACGCATCACAAAGATATAGCCATTCGATACATTGTAACGGCCTTCATATTTTTCGCACTGGCTGGCATTTTGGCTTTCTTCATGCGGCTCCAACTCTCATTTCCGGAGAACAATATCTTAGGTCCCGATCGTTATAACCAATTCTTTACCGTGCATGGAATGACAATGATGTTCCTGTTCGCGGTGCCGGTCATGGAAGCGCTTGGATTATATTTCGTTCCGCTGATGATTGGGACCAGAAACGTGGCATTTCCGCGGATGAACGCGTTTGGCTATTATACCTACCTGGCTGGCGGTATCCTCTTGTACGTCGGCCTTTTTTTAAATATCGGGCCGGATACAGGATGGTTCAGTTATGTGCCTCTCTCCGGTCCGCAATTTTCTCCTGGTAAGCGCGTCGATTTCTGGGCGCAGATGATCACCCTTACGGAAATTGCCGCACTGGTCGGCGCAGTCGAAATCATTGTCACCGTTTTCAAAATGCGCGCGCCCGGAATGTCACTCAATCGGCTCCCGATATTTGTCTGGGCCCAGCTTATAACGGCATTCATGATTATCTTTGCCATGCCAGCGATTATGTTGGGCAGCGGTATGTTGGCCATGGACAGGCTCACCCATGTCTCCACTCATTTCTTTAATCCCGCCGAGGGTGGAGACGCCCTGCTCTACCAGCATATCTTCTGGTTTTTCGGGCATCCGGAAGTTTACATCATTTTCATTCCCGCCACTGGTTTTGTTTCTACAATCATTCCGGTTTTTGCCCGGCGAAAAATATTTGGATACACCGCGCTGGTGCTTTCCCTCATTTCCATTGGTTTCATCGGATTTGGACTTTGGGTGCATCACATGTTTGCCACACCTGTTCCCGAGTTGGGCCAAAGCTTCTTTACCGCGGCGAGCATGATGATCGCAATCCCGAGTGGGATACAAATCTTCTGCTGGATCGCGACGCTATGGGGAGGAAAACCGCAAATGCAGCTACCCTTATTGTTCGTGCTCGGTTTTATCGCGCTTTTTGTGCTCGGTGGACTGACCGGTGTAATACTGGCGTCAGTGTCGCTGGACCTGCAGGTGCATGACACATTCTTCGTGGTGGCGCATTTCCATTATGTGCTAATCGGCGGCGCAGTCTTTCCGTTATTTGCCGCTATTTATTATTGGTTTCCAAAATGGACCGGGCGACTCCTCGACAAATCCCTGGGACTATGGCACTTTTGGCTCTTTTTCATCGGCTTCAATCTGACCTTCTTTCCTATGCACCAGCTTGGCCTTAAGGGAATGCCCCGGCGGATATATACTTATGCCTACGACAGCGGCTGGGCCAACCTCAATCTTCTTGCGACCACGGGAGCCGCAATTATGGGGATCAGCATAGTTCTGTTTCTAATAAACGTGTGGCGAAGCCGGCACTCAGGAGTGAACGCAGGGCCTAACCCCTGGCACTCACCGACCCTTGAATGGGCCACGGAATCGCCGCCGCCGGATTACAACTTCGTTTATCTTCCGACAGTCCAAAGTCGCGAACCGCTTTGGGATGAAGTAAGCCCGCCAGTCGTTTGCGGGTTAAGCAACCGTAAGCGCGAGTCATTAATCACCACCTTGATGGAAGCGGCGCCCGATCACCGCTACGAACTGCCCGAGGATTCTATTTGGCCCGTTATCCTCGCACTTGTGGTGGGCGGAGGGATCAGTTGGGCGATCTTTGATCCCTGGGCTGTGCCCATATCGGCGCTTCTCACATTTATCGTGCTGTGCTTCTGGTTCTGGCGAGGGAACGAGCCGGCCAGTTTGACTCACCACGTCCAATCATCTGAAGATTTACAGCTTCTGAAGAGCGAGGCAAACAAGATATGACCGCGCGCGCCGTTATCGATGTCTCAGAACTGCCCTCGGCGACAATGGATCATCGTTCCACAATCTGGTGGGGCAATCTTATGCTCCTCTGCATCGAAACGATGATGTTCGCCCTCCTTGTCGGAGCTTACTTTTATATTCGCCAGAATTTTTATGAATGGCCACCTCCGAAAGTGCACGATCCGCCCGCTATTTACCATGCCGTGCCACTGTTGACGGTCCCGACCATTAACCTGGTTCTTTTGCTCATGAGTTGCATCCCGATGGCATGGGTGGATCGGGCCTGTCTCAAGCACAATCAAATGTCAGTAACCCTCGGCCTGGTGGTGGTTATTTTATGCGGAGCCGCCGTGATTATCTTTCGTTTTCTTGAGTTTCATTCTCTTTTGTTTAAATGGAACGAAAACGCTTACGCATCGGCTGTTTGGACTATCCTTGGAATGCATCTGCTCCACCTCTTCACGGGTACGCTCGAATTCGCGCTATTGCTCTCCTGGCTTCTGCTTAAGGACATGGATGTGAAGCACGCGCGCGATATCAGGGTGACAGCGACCTATTGGTATTGGATCGCTGGCGTATGGCTGGTGCTCTACGCAATCGTATATCTAAGCCCAAGGTTTCTTTAAATGCATAACGCCTCCAAACCACAATCTCATGCTCGACTCTGCTGTGAATTATGGGCGGGAGTTTTGGGCGCGCCTTTCATCTGGCTGATTCAGCTTCAAACAAATTACGCTTTAGTTCCCTGGGTCTGTGCTCATGGCAAACGGCAGGTGATTGCGTTCTCTTCTCTTTTTTTTGCCTGTCTGGCAACAGTCGCCGGAATATTTGCGCTGCGAGGATATCGGAGTCAGGAGAAGCAACGCGTTAGCTCCATACAATCAGGTCAGTTCGAGATCATTAATTTTATGGCGCGGGTCGGTCTTTTGGTGAGCGCGCTTTTCGTTCTTTTAATTATTTTGCAGGCCGTCCCTTTATTTATCATCGATCCGTGTGTTGAATGAAACCCCGTGCGCAAAGTCTCCTTTTCGTACTTTTGATGGTCCCTCTCAAGGCCTTGGCACATGGGACGACACCGGAACGCGTCGATGATCTCCTCCGGGCGTGGGAATTCGAACCCGGAACAGTTCTCTCGCTTCTGTTCCTGGGCTTCTTGTATTTGCGAGGATTGGCGGCATTGCGGCGCGCTATGCCGACTGCTCCAATCGCAGCCTGGAAAATTCTGGCCTTCGGTCTCGGCTATGCCTCTTTGATTCTGGCGTTGCTTTCTCCTCTTCATCCCTGGGGCCGCGCGCTTTTCTCGGTTCACATGGCTCAGCACGAAATCCTCATGCTTGTTGCCGCTCCTCTTTTGGTCCTGGGCCAAACGCTGATTGTGACACTGAAAGGCTTACCGGCTGGCTGGGCCAGAGCGGTAACATCGTGGATGAAGACGGGGCCGTTCCGCCATTTAGCGAAGGTAATTTGCAATCCATTCTCAGCCTGGCTTCTTCATGGAATAATATTATGGGTGTGGCATTTACCCGTTTTATTTCAGCCTACCATTGAGAACGAGTGGGTTCACGCGCTGCAACACCTGAGCTTTTTCCTCTCGGCTGTTTTGTTCTGGTGGGCGGTGATCCACGGGCCACGAAAACGGATGGAGTACGGAATGGCCGTCCTGTACATGTTCACCACCGCGCTGCACAGTGGAGCTTTGGGAGCGTTGTTAACCTTTACGCGGAATCTTTGGTACCCCGTTTACAGCGGCTCCACTCGTCAGTGGGGCCTCAGTCCATTGGAAGATCAGGAATTGGGCGGCCTGATCATGTGGGTCCCAGCCGGCATTGTCTACATCGCAGCGGGCTTGGCGCTTTTTGCGGCGTGGCTTCGCGAATCAGAGCAGCGAAGCTTTCGCGCCGAACCGCAATTAAGGCCAGCCGTTAAAACGGCGGTCTTATTCCTGGCACTCACGTTTCTTGCAAGCGGCACCTCGGGATGTTCCCAAAATAATCGCGCAACTCGGGCCCGCCAAATGACCGGCGGCGATCCAAAAAGAGGGAAAGCCCTCATTTCAGCGGTTGGATGCTCGGCTTGCCACACGATTCCGGGCGTTCGGGATGCGCGCGCTCTGGTCGGTCCCCCACTAGATCAAATTGCTCTGCGCAGCTATATCGGCGGCACTCTTAAGAACACTCCTGATAATATGATTCGCTGGCTCGAAGATCCGCCTGCCCACGCGCCGCGCACTGCTATGCCGAAACTCAATCTTGCGGAATCCAATGCTCGCGATATCGCTGCCTACTTGTACACGTTGGAATGAAAAGAATCTCCGTTTCGTTTTTTGTTCTTATAGCTCTCTTTCTGCCGGCTCAATGCAATGGCGGCTCTTACTCTTTGCCGCGGAGGCTCTCGGAACTGGGAATTTATTCCAATCAGCCAGCAGACCTTCTTCCACAATTCATTCATTATGAAATCAATCTTCCTTTTTGGTCTGACGGCGCGGAAAAAGACCGCTGGTTCAAGCTTCCAGCCGGTGAAAAGATAATTCTGCGACCGAACGGAGAAGTGGATGTTCCGATCGAAACAATGTTCATCAAAGAGTTTACTTTTGCGAAAGACCGCGCGAGGTCATTAATCGAAATACGGGTACTCTACGTGGACGGGCCACATCACGTGCAAGGCGCTTCATACCAGTGGAACAAAACCACAAGTGACGCGGAAATCGTACTGCAGCCGAAAACTGAACAGGTTTGGGATTCTGACAACAGAAAACAGAAGAACTGGTTCTTTCCCGGCCCGAACGACTGCCAGACGTGTCATACCGAAGCTGGCGGGGGTGTCCTTGGCTTTAAGACACGGCAAATTAATCGCGAGGTGCTCTCGAACGGCTGCTTCACTAATCAGATCGACGCTTTGTCTGAACGGGGATTCGTTAAAAAAGACTCGGCTCTTGACACTTTGGCCCGGTTTTTTCCTCTCCCCGATAAAAACATTCCTTTGCCGGATCGCGTCCGTTCCTACCTGGACGTGAACTGCGCATTTTGTCATCATCCAGGTGGTTCCGCCGGGAATTTTGACGCGCGTTTCGAGGTTCCGCTGGAAAAACAAAATTTCATCAACGGGCCTGTTTCGATCGATCTCAATCTGGACGGCGCAAAAGTGATTGCCCCAAATGACAAATGGCGTTCGGTGCTTCTCCTCAGATTGCGCGCGCTGGATGGATTAAAAATGCCTCCCCTCGGACATCAGTCCCCTGACGCTGAGGGCATAAAGCTTATCGAAAATTTCATCGACAGCCTTCCAGGCGAGCCTGTCCTGGACCCACCTTCCCTTCAAACG
>Ga0136846_1235639_pt1 | contig 11739 bp, 12 predicted proteins | sample HopSoiMetagenom2_FD_96841 | JGI IMG/M metagenome (GOLD analysis project Ga0136846, IMG submission 96841) | Grasslands soil microbial communities from Hopland, California, USA - 2 Assembly 2016 (version 4) | ecosystem: Environmental > Terrestrial > Soil > Grasslands | place: USA: Hopland... | reverse complement strand
GTTACAGAAGATCCTGGCCACCTGGACCGGCGCCTGCTCGATATGCGGCCACCCCACCCCCACCCCCGAACCCCACCACAGGACCTAACAAAGCCCTACTAGGGATCTGACAGGATTTGTGTTGCCCGATTCGGGGCGGCTGGAAGGGACAGGCAACCGGTACGAGCCCTACCGACTCCTGGATCAGGCGGGTGCTGTGGTGACGCCGGTGGCGCTGTGGTTCTCGGAGCTCCAGGCGGCGGGCAAGCCGGAGGCGACACTCCGCTCGTACGGCAACGATCTGCTGCGCTGGTTCCGGTTCCTGTGGGCGTTCGGCGTGGTGTGGGAGCGGGCGACACGGGTTGAGGCGCGGGACTTCGTGCGGTGGATGCAGGTGGCGGACAAGCCGGTCCGGATGCACTGGCGTCACCGTGCGAAGGAAGCCGCGGGTGAGACGGTTGCACTCCCTGAGCCGCGAGTGATTCCGGCGCCCGGTTCGCCGAACCCGGTGACTGGCAAGCCTGCACCGGGGTTGAAGTACGCGGCGTCGACCCGTGCACACTGCGAGACGGTGTTGCGCACCTTCTACGACTTCCACTGTGAGGAGGGAACCGGGCCGCTGCTGAACCCATTTCCCCTGGACCGTTCCAGGCGGGGCGGCAGGGCTCATGCCCATCACAATCCGATGGAGGCGTTCTCGCACGAGCGGCAGGGCCGCTACCGGCCACGGGTGCCGAACAGGATCCCGCGCCGCATCCCTGATGCCCTGTTCGACGCGTTGTTCGCGGCGTTGAGATACAACCGGGACAGGGCGCTGCTGGCGGCGTGGGTGTCGACCGGGGCCCGGGCCGACGAACTGCTGACGTGCCGCCAGGAAGATGCCGATCCGGGGCAGCAGCTGATCGGCGTGATCCGTAAGGGCTCGCGGGAGTACCAGGAGCTCCCGGCGGCGCCGGATGCGTTCGTGTGGCTGCGGCTGTACCAGCAGGAGGCGTGGGAGCGGGGTGTTCCCCGAGGGCCGCGGCTGCCGCTGTGGTGGACACTGCGCCGACAGTGGCGTCCGCTGACCTACCACGCGGCAAGAGCGATGCTGTTGCGGGTCAACGCGCTGCTGGGGTCGAACTGGTCACTGCACGACGTGCGGCACACGGCGGCATACCGGATGGCGCGTGCCCCGAAGCTCCCGCTCACTCACGTGCAGTGGGTTCCCGGCCATGCGCACCTGTCCACGACGCAGATCTATCTCGCGGCCGGGCTGGAGGAGATCCTGCACGAGGTGCGCGCGCATCATGCCCGGCAGGCCGAGCGCCGTCTGGCGCCGCCGGCGCCTCCGGCTTCCGGGTACAACCCGGCCAGTCTCGACGTGCTGTTCCGGCGGCCGATGTGAGCACGCCGCACCCGCCCGCGGTCAGTAGTCCGGCTCCGGCGCGTCTTGGCACGGTGTCGTTGATGGGCGGCAGCCACCGGGTTTTGACGGCGGCCTTCCCGCCGAGGGACGTGCCCGTGTCCTGGGGGCACAGTGCCGAGACGTTCGATGCGACCTGCGAGCGGCTGGTGCAGGTGACGTCCAGTGACTCGGACAAGACCTCCGGGCACCGGATGCGCGGGGTGCGTCGGGTGCTGCGCTGGCTGGAGTCCTTCGAGGGGGACAGCTGGCAGGAACGGTGGGTGGCCTCCGGCTCGGACGCCCTTGAGCGTGCGTGGGCCGACCGTGTCGCGGACGAGATCACCGCCCAGTGCGGGGTGAGCGGGCGCACGGTGCGCAACGAGATCCAGTGCGGCAGCGTGTTCCTGGCGGTCGCGGACGTCTACCGGCCCCGGCTGGAGTGGCTGGCCACCCGCTGGTCGCCGTTCGTGACCGACATCGTGGCCCAGCGGCGCGATCCGGACGGCTTCGCCGCGCTCAAGACGGCGGCCGGGACCCTCTGGGGCACTCCTGTGTGGCGCAAGGCCGCCTACCAGATCGCGTTGATGGTGATCGGCAAAGGCGGTGGCGTGCGGGACATCACGACCGGCGACTGCCTGCAACTGCGCCACATCGAGGTCAGCGTCCTGCGCAAGGCCCCGACCTCGCGGACGCTCTTCTACACGCTCCTGAAGGACCTGGGAAACTTCCCCCCGGACGCGCCCGCGACGCTTCGGTCGGTGTCGACGTACGCGGGCCAGTCCAGCGCCGAGGAACTGGTGGACCGCTACCACGTTCAGTGCCGGCCGGTACGCGATCTGTTCGTCGAATATCTCAACGAGCGACGCCCCGCACTGGATTACAACACCTTCGAGGATCTCTCCCGGACACTGGTAGCTCGGTTCTGGGCCGACCTGGAACACCATCACCCGGGTATCGACTCCCTGCGCCTGAGCCCGGAGACGGCCGCGGCCTGGAAGGAGCGCATCCGCACCAAGACCGTCCGCCGCCGGGCCGCGGACGGCCAGATCGTGGAGAGCACCGCGCCCCGCCTCAACCCCGGCACCCTGCTCACGGCCGTACGCGCCTTCTACCTCGACCTCGCCACCTGGGCTGCGGACGAGCCCGCCCGCTGGGGCCCGTGGGTGGTCCCCTGCCCGGTCAGGGACTCCGACATCACTCCCCGCAAGCACAACCGGCGAGTGAAGGCCCGCGCCGACCAGCGCACCCGCGAGCGCATGCCCACCCTGCCCGTCGTGCTGCGCACCGCCGAACTCCTCCTGCGTCAGGCGCAGGAACGCCTGTCGGCGTTCCGGGACGCCCCGCTGGGAGCCCGGTTCACGGTCGGGGGAGAGACCTTCACCAAACCCCGGGCCAGCAATTCCGGACTGGAACCGACCCGGGCCACCGACGGGAACGGGCGGCGCCGTTACCTGGTGGCGGACGAGAACCGGGCGTTCTGGGTGTGGGCGGCGATCGAGTTCTTCCGCCACACCGGAGCCCGCATCGAGGAGATGCTGGAGATCAGCCACCACAGCATCGTCCAGTACACCCTGCCCACCACCGGCGAAGTGGTGCCTTTGCTGCAGATCGCTCCCTCCAAGACCGATGAAGAGCGCCTGCTGCTGGTCAGCCCGGAACTCGCCGATGTCCTGTCCGCCATGGTCGCCCGCGTGCGCGACGCCGACGGCACGGTCCCGCTCGTCGCCGCCTACGACCAGGGCGAACGTCGGTGGAACCCGCCCCAGCCCCTGCTCTTCCAGTGGCGCAGCGCCGGACAGAACCGGCCCGTCTCCGCCCAGACCATCCGCAAGGCCCTCGGTGAGACGCTCGCCGCCTCCGGGCTCACCGACACGGCCGGCGATCCGCTGAACTACCAGCCGCACGACTTCCGAAGGATCTTCGTTACAGACGCCATTCTCTCCGGCCTGCCCCCGCACATCGCCCAGGTGATCTGTGGCCACAAGACCATCACCACCACTATGGGCTACAAGGCCGCCTACCCCGCCGAGGCCATCGAGGCGCACCGCGCCTTCCTCGCTCGCCGCCGGGGCCAGCGCCCCGCAGAGGAGTACCGCACTCCCACCAGCGCGGAGTGGGACGCCTTCCTGGGCCACTTCGAACGCCGCAAGCTGTCCGTCGGCATCTGCGCCCGCGCCTTCGGCACGTCCTGCATCCACGAGCACGCGTGCGTCCGGTGCGCGCTACTTCGGCCGGACCCCGCCCAGCGGCCACGGCTGGCGGAGATCAGCGACAACCTGCAGGCCCGGATCGCCGAGGCCGAACGCGAAGGCTGGCTCGGCGAGATCGAGGGCCTCCAGGTCAGCCTGGCCGGCGCCCGCGACAAGCTCGCCCAGATCGACGCCGAGGCCACCCGCCGCAGCACGGCGATCCATCTCGGGATGCCGGCCTTCCCACAGATCGCGGGCCGCATCGGTACGACCTCAGCATCTCCTGTACCGGAGCGCCCTTCCTCTGGGATGTGACAGGCAGTCACTGCGGCAACAGTCGCCGTGAATTCATGAGGTCGGTCAACGTCCCGGCCACGGCGGCCACCGTGGTCGGGTGCTGCCACATCCCCAGTTCCACCCAGGTCGGCTTGCGGGTCGCCCGTCGGCCGGTGATCGCCGTACGGCGCGGGTCAGTCGTTGTGCAAGTGCCCTTGGCCTGCTGCGTCTGGAGCTGTTGGTGATCGCTTCCCGTTTGCCGGGTGATCGTTTCCCACCCGGACTGCCCTGGCAGAGAACATCAACACTATGAGGAGAGGCAACCGCCGGGGCGGTCACTCCTGGCCAACGAAGCCGGATTCCCAGGCCCAAGCGGCGATCTCCACCCGGTTCCGGGCGTCCAACTTGGCCTGCACGTTCCCCAAGTGGGTCTTCACCGTGCCCACCGTGATGGACAGTTGGGCAGCGATCTCCGCGTTGGTGCGCCCTCGGGCCACCAGGCGCACGAGGTCCAGCTCGCGTGCCGACAGGGGGCTCGGCGCCGTCCGGCGGCCGGACGCCGGGGGGCTCAGACGGCGCAGCAGCCGCATTGTGACGGAGGGGCTGACCAGCGCCTCGCCGGAGGCCGCCGCCCGGACGGCCTCGACGAGCAGGGCGGGACCGGAGTCCTTGATCAGGAACCCGCAGGCGCCGTCGCGCAGGGCGCGGTGCACGTACTCGTCGTCGTCGAAGGTCGTGGCCACCACGACCTTCGGCGGGTCCACGGCGCCGGGGCGGTTCAGCCGACGCAGTGCGTCGAGGCCGTCGAGGCGGGGCATCCGGATGTCCATCAGCACCACGTCGGGGCGGTGCCGCTCGGCAAGCTCCAATGCCTGGAGACCGTCCGCCGCTTCGGCTACGACCTCGATGTCGTCCTCGGCGGCCAGGATCATCGCGAATCCGGCGCGGACCATCGCCTGGTCGTCGGCGATCAGCACCCGGATGATCAACGGTTCCCTCCGCCCTGGACACGGACCATGGTCGAGGCCGGGCCCGGGGGCGATGTCAAAGCCGAGGTCGGGGCCGGAGCCGGAGCCGGAGCCGCCGGAAGGGTGGCCTCGACGCTCCAGCCACCCTCCGCGGCCGGGCCCGTCCGAAGGCCACCGCCAATCAGGTTCACGCGTTCGGCCAGCCCTCGCAGTCCGAACCCACCGCCGGAGGGGTGGCGCGACCGGCCGTCGTCACTGACCCGCACCGTGACGCCGTCACCGCCCCGGACCGCGCGCACCCGCACCTCGGTGCAGCCCCGGGCGTGTTTGCGTACGTTGGTCAGCGCCTCCATCACCACCCGGTGGGCGGTGGTGGTCACCTCCACCGGCAAGTCGTCGAACGGACCCGTCAGTTCGAGCCGGGCCGGCGCGCCGCCGACCGCCGAGAACTCCTCGACGAGCGAGCGCACCTCCGCCATCCCGGCCAACGGCGCGAGGGCCGGTTCCCCGTCGGTGTCGGCGTCCCGCAGCATCCCGACCATCTGCCGCATGGACGTCAGCGCCTCCGACCCGGCGTGTTCGATCCGCTCCAGTGCCGGTGGCACCAGCTCCGGCCGCCGCTGCGCGATCGCCAGCGCGCCCTGCGCCTGCACCACGATCCCGGTCACGTGGTGGGCGACGAAGTCATGCAGATCACGGGCGAACTCAGCCCGCTGCTCAAGGCGCAGCGTCGCCGCCCGCCGCCGCCGGTCCGCCACGACCAGCCGCCAGGCGACGCCGCCGCCCAGCACCGTCGTCGACCCCACAGCGAGGAACAGCGCCACGATGACGCTGTTCTCCCGCACCGCGACCGCCAACGGCCGCAGCACGATCGCCGCCCACAGCAGCGGAGGGGCCACCCACGCCACCCACCCCCGCCGCCCGCGCAGCGGAACGAGCAGCAACAGCCACAGCAGTGCCACCGGTTCGGCGAGCCCGTACGCGTCCGAGGCCACGGGATCGGGGGAACTCCCGGGCCCGGCACGCAGCAGGACCGAGACCGCCAGCGATGTCACCCCCACCAGAGCGCCGACCACCGGGAGAGCCCTCGCGCCGAGCCGCGGCGATCCCGCGACGGCGGCCACCGCCAGCAGTGCGCAGGCCAGTTGGGCGGTGCGGCTCCCGAATCCGTCGATGCCCCACGCCTGGTAGTCGAACCACAACGTCCAGCACACCAGCGCCAGCGACACCAGCCATGCCGCCCAGGACCAGGACCACCGGACGCCGCGCGCCACTCCGCCGAAAGTAGTAGCGGGCGGCGCGAGATCTGCCTTTCGCCGGATCCGGTGTTCCGGCCCCCCGGGCAGAGTCGTCTCCGTCAGGCCGGTTTCGCGATCCATCACACCCAGGAGCATGACATGAGCGGGTTCACCCTCCGCATCGAATCCGTCGAGGTGCTCGGGCCGCCCCTCGCCGCCTTCATCGTGCTCCTCGCCGTTCGTGCCACCCGCCAACACCCCGGCTGGCACGGCAGGCCCGCGCTCACCCGGCTCGTGGCGGCCCTGTACGCGGCAGGCGCCCTGCACTTCACCCTGTTCCCGATCATCGTGGACCGGGCCCAAAACCTCTCCCCCTGGACCGGCCAGGTCCAGCCGATCCCCTTCCTGGGCCTCCTGGGCATGGATGTCTCCTTCCCGCTCAACGTGCTCCTGTTCCTCCCGTTCGGGATACTGCTCCCCCTCATGACGCGCCGGGAACTCGGCCCCGGGCGGGTCTCCCTCCGCGCCCTGGCCGTGAGCGCCGCGATCGAGCTCACCCAGCTCGGCATGTACGTCCTCTTCAGGAACGGCCGAGGGGCGGACATCGACGACATCATCACCAACACCCTCGGCGCCGCCCTCGGCTGCCTCCTCCTCCACCTCGCCCTCCGTTCCACCACCTTCTCCGCCCTCACCCGCACCTTCGCCCTCCCGGGCACCGCCTTCGCCCACCCCACCGCCGAAACCCAGCCCGCCCCCGCGATGCGTCGGACACGGTGACGGCCGACGCCCAAACCCGACCCCACCGGCCACCAGGGCGCACCCGGGCCTCCCGCCCACCTGGTGAGGCCGGACGCCAGTTGCGCGGGCGCGACAAAGACACCGCGCACGGGAGCGGTACAAACCGATTCCGACGAGCACTCAACGAGCACAGAGTGCCGGCACACCGCCCCGCCTGGCACCATCCGCCCAGCGAACGCCGCGACCTAGCCTCGGCCGAAGTCACCGCGGGCCGGCACTACTGCGACGGCGCCGAGAAAGGCATCTTCGGACACAACGCCACCTTGCTCGTCGCCGCCAGCCGCCACCACCCGGACGGACATCCGCACGCAGGCCGACGCATCAGCCGACACCCTCAACTCGCTATCGGCATGGCCCTGGACACCCCCGGCAAACGCACCGGCCCCAACACCGTCCACACCCTCACCCAGCTCGCCCCCTCCACCTGCCACCCGAGCTGCTGATCGCGGACCGCGCCTACACCGACCAGCTGAGCCCCAACTCGCCATTCACACCAGACCCGTGACCTTCGACTTCACGATGCACACCGCTCACTGGGCTACCGAGAACACCGAGGCCTGCAAGGCAGCACGCCCTCCGGCGCCCTCCTCATCGACGGCTCGCTCGCCTGCCTGGTCATGCCACCCGCGCTCATCCAGCCACCACCAGCCTGGACGACAAAGCCGTACGCGAACTCGATGCCGACCAGCCGCTCACCACACTCATCACGGCCCGTCAGCCGTTCTTCCTCCGGCTCAAACAGGCCCCGGACGCCCGCGGGGCGATCCGGTTGCAGTGCCCCCGCAGCCATCGCCGCGTTCGGACACATCCAGCACATGCAAAGATCCCGCCCGATCAACAGTTCGGACGGGATCTCGTCAACCACTCCCGAGCTAACTCAAGAACAGTCGTCGCGGTCGAGGTCGTGGGGATTCGGGGGCATCTTCGGATCATCGGTCCAGAGCGCACAAGCTATGGGGCTTGCCCACGAAGACGCCACTCGTTTACCAGCAGCCACTGACTGACACGCTGTCGGCGGTAGTTCAGAGAACCCCGCCAGGCGACGGTCCTGCGGGGATACGGCGTGGACTGCGTCGGCCTGCTCGCCTCCCTGTCGACGGCCACCGTGCAGCGCATCCTCGGAGGCCGCGCCGGACGCCTGGCCGCCGACCGCGCCCGCGGCATCGCCCCCCGCCCCGTCGCCCCGCGCGCCGTACCCACCTCCACCAGCGTCAGCCACCTCTTCCCCCGGCACACCCTGGACGGAGCCGAGGTCCGCGCGGCGCTCCTCGACCTGGTCGTCCAGCTCGGACTGCAGCTGCGCCAGCGTGGCCAGGTCGCCCGCGGCCTGGCCCTCACGCTGAAGTTCGCCGGCGGCCCGTCCTGGGAGAAGACGCGCCGGCTGCCGGAGGCTTCGGCGCACGATGACGACCTCAGGACTGTGGCGTACCGGCTCATCGACGCCGCGGGCCTCCAGCGAGGCCGCCTCACCGGCCTTGTGCTCAAGGGCGAGGACCTGGTTGGCGCCGACCAGGTCGCCCAGCAGATCAGCCTCGACCGGGTGCGTGAGGACCGGTTGGTCGCCGAAGAGGTCAGCGATCGCATCCGCGCCAGGTTCGGGCCCGGCGCGATCGGCCCCGCAGCCACGCGTCTGCGGGTCTCCTGAGGGAAGCTGTGTCAGAACCGGTGATCTGTGACGTTCTGTGATGGATGGTTTGGCTCGCGCTCCGTTTGGGTGGTGGGCGACGTGGAGCGACGGGGCAGACCGCGTAGCCCGTTCTCACAAGTTGGCCGGACGGAGGGGCTCAGCGCACGGCACCATGACCTTGTGTCAGAAGCGATCTACGGGTTGGTCGGTGCTCTCGGCGGGGCAATGCTCGGTGGAGCAGCCACCATCAGCGCACCCATCCTTACCGGCCGGCATTCCCGGCGCCAGGAACAGCGGGTCCGGGCGACAGATGAGTTCGAGCGGTTGATGGGCTTGCGCCAAGCCACGCGCGAGCTGGTGATGCTGCTGGATAGAGCCCAGGACGCCATGGTCAGCGGCGGGCGGGTGGACATTGATGAGCTGCCGCGGGAGCTGAGCACGGTGTTGAAGGATGTGCGTGGTGCAGCAGACCGGTGCGAGGTGCACGGCCTGCGGTTCGTGCACCACCCCAGCAGCAAAGACTTCCGGAATGCGACGCCCGAGACGATGGCCCTGCACCGTTTGGTTGTAGGTGCGCAGCGCGCAGTGGGCCTGCTTGAGGAGCGGCAGAGGGCCACCACCGATCGCGAGCAGAGGCTCGCCTCCCAGCGGGTGACGGCGACTTTGAGGGAGGTGGAGGACGCTCGGCGGTCGCTACTCGGTGTGCTGTGGGAGCGCATGGAGCGTCTACAGGAGAGTGCGGAGGCTCGATGACTCAGGCGCGCGAATGGGCTGACCGAGCGTGGGCAGTTCGGCCCGGGAAGCCGGGCCCTGTACGACCCGCACCTCGGCGATCCGGGCCGCTTCCACTGGTCCGGCGACGGCCCCTGACAGCCGATTCGAGAACGCGTGTGACTCGCAGCGGTAGATGGCCAGGAGTACCAGGAACGCGGCAGGCTGTAGGAGCACGCTCAAGTCCACTGGGCCTGATCTCTCAGGTGTAGTTGGCCAGCAGCGCGGCCCTGGGAGGCGATGAACAGGTGAATGCGACGTTCTGGCTCGGTATCGCGGGTATCGCTGGCACCCTCATCGGAGCGCTGCTCGGGCCAGTTCTTTCCGAGCGCATGCGCCGCAACAGCGTTCGTACCGAGCAGTACTCGGCCCAACGCCTCGTGGTCTACGCCGACCTGCTACGGGTTGCCGCACGGTTTGCTGGCAACGCGCAGACGTGGGCAGCGAACCCTCTGGAGGAACTGACAGAGAGCGATCCCGAGGAACTAGACCGCTTGATTAGCCAGGTCAGAGTGATCGCCACCTCAAGCGTGTGCGGGCAATGTAAAAGCCTGGAGCGCACCGTACTCGTCTTCAACCGTCAGCTAGCAGAGACGCAGCCCCACCATCGGCGCCTCCGCGAACTTGCAGACAGCGGACAAGGGTCCGGACAGGACGGCCTCGCTGTGACGCAGCGGATGAACTTGGCTACGGCTGCGGAGGGTGTACGCGAAGCCTATTGGCAACTTTCACGGGCCGTTCGTCGGGAAATGCAACCGTGAGCCGTAGCGTCGGACTGCTGCTGCGCCCGTGCGGGCAGGTGGCCCGCGGCCTGGGCCTGGCGCTGAAGTTCGCCGGCGGCACGTCGTGGGAGAGGTCACGTCGCCTGCCGGAGGCTTCGGCGCACGATGACGACCTCAGGAGCATGGCGTACCGGCTCATCGATGCCGCGGATCTCCAGCCTGGCCGTCTCTCCGGACTCGTGCTCAGGGGCGAGGACCTGGTCGGCGCCGACCAGGTCGCCCAGCAGATCAGCCTCGACCGAGTGCGTGAGGACCGGTTGGTCGCCGAAGAGGTCAGCGACCGTATCCGCGCCAGGTTCGGGCCCGGCGCGATCGGCCCCGCAGTCACGCGTCTGCGGGTCTCCTGACCGTCCGGCGCCGTGGTGGATGCGGCGTTTTCGGCCGTGGGGTCCGCAGGACCTGGGGCGGGTAGATCCTCGGGATGGCGAAGAAGACGAAGAGGACGACGGCCAAGAGGACGGCGACGGCAGGTTCCTTATCGGGGCCGGTCCGGCTGACGCGCCAGCAGCTGCTGGACGGTGTGCCCGGGCCCGACGGTGTGCGGATCGGGCTCGCGAGGCCGGGAGAGGCCGCCGTGGTGAACACGCTGCTGGAGGAGGCCGCCGACGATCTGGAGGCCGGCCACCTTGAAGCACTTGCCCGCGGGGAGTGCGGGACGTGGCTGATGGACGCCCTCGCGGGCACCGATCCCGGGGAACGGCTCGTGCGGGCGGCGGCAGCCGGAAAACTCCAGCGGGCGGCGGGCGAGCTGTCCCTGGCGCTGGTCGCGCGGGACGGCGACGGCCAGGTCGTCGGCGCGCTGCTGGGCGTCCCCTCGGGCACGGTCATCTCCGGGCTCGCCCGGATGACGGCAGCCAAGCAGCAGATCCTGATGTCGATGCTGGTGTACGCGAAGCTCAAGGCGGTCGCCGTGTCCGAGGACGTCCGCGGTCGCGGAATCGGGGCCGCGTTGATCGCACGGTGCGTGCAGGTGTACTGGCAGTTGGACTACACGCTGCTGTTCGGCGAGTTCGACACGACGCGCACCCTGGGGCCCTACTACACGCGGCAGGGCTTCAGCGTCCTGAAGCCCGGGCAGGGCATCGACGTGGGCACCCTGCTCACCGGTGTTCCGCTTCATCTCGGTGCCGGACCGGGCCTGACCTTTTTCCACCAGTGGCGCACCCAGGACACCTGAGAGCTCCGGCGGCATCAGGGTGTGAGCGCGGACGCGGCGGGAGCTGACCGATGTCCCTCAACCGGGCGGCGTGACCAGCCCGGACGCCTCCGGGGAAGAACCTCAAGGTGACAACGAACCACGGCCATCGAAAGCCATGATGGTGCCATGGACGATGTGCCGCAGGACACGCCACCCGCCCGACCTGGTGCCGCACCTGACGGCACGTCCGGCGAGACGCTGGCGGACGTGCTGCGCCTGGCTGCTGAGCGCCGGCGCACGGTGGACGACCATATGTTCCGGGCGGGGCGCACGTCGTTTCGGCTGCAGCTCTTTACGGCGCCAGAGCAGCGGGCGGTGGCGGTGGCAACCCAGGCCGAGGATGAGGCCCCGAGCCTGACCATTGAAGATCTGCCATCCTGATTTCCGCTGGTCAGCAGGGCTGGTGTGAGGTCTCCGCGGGTTTCTCGTGCTGGTCGGGTGAGAGATCGTTGGCACGTGATCGTCCGTCACGGGCGGTCTCTGGGATTCCCGGGGCCGGGGCGGCGGGCCGCTGCATAGCCTC
>Ga0136846_1231716_pt1 | contig 11739 bp, 12 predicted proteins | sample HopSoiMetagenom2_FD_96841 | JGI IMG/M metagenome (GOLD analysis project Ga0136846, IMG submission 96841) | Grasslands soil microbial communities from Hopland, California, USA - 2 Assembly 2016 (version 4) | ecosystem: Environmental > Terrestrial > Soil > Grasslands | place: USA: Hopland... | reverse complement strand
AGAAAGAAGAAGCGATAGGTGAATATGGCGACAGTGTTACAGAAGAGGCAGGCATGCTGAATGAAAATGATCCGCAGACAGCAATCATCGTGGCGCAGTATTCGCAGGCTTTCCTGACCCGCAGCGTATCGCTGGGCAGCAAAATACAGGCTGAATTTGCAGCGCAGAGCCGCGGCGATTTTGGTGTAAAACAAAAAGGGCTGGAAGTGCTGGCAGGCAGTGCTATGCCGGGCGTACTGGTAGAATGTGGCTTCATCAACAATGCACAGGAAGAAGCATATATGAATTCGGAAGAAGGGCAAAACGAAATAGCAATGGCTATTTACCGCGGCATAAAAGCCTACAAGCAGGAAGTAGAGCGATAATCAAAAACACTTTAGTATATACGGGCAGTCTCATATGAGCTGCCCGTTTTTTTATAGAAAATTGCCGTTGCTATTGACTTAATGGTGCAGTTTTAGCACATTTGCATAACAGCATGGCGGCTTTGTTTATTTTAAAAAGCTTTGTTGCATTTTAAAATTGTTTCTTTTATCTTTAAGCTTCGTAAAAACTAAATGCGCTAATGAAAGCCCGTTTCAAAACCATTTTACTATCAGCGCTGGGCGCTATAGCAGCGTTTTCCGCAGTAACCTATACATCTTGTAATAATGACAAATGCAAGGCGATCGTATGTGCATATGGTGGAGTTTGTAATGAAGGTGCATGTATTTGCCCTTCGGGCTACGAAGGCGCGCAATGCGAGACCATTTCCCGCGAGAAGTTTTTAGGTGTATGGATGGTACTGGAAAAAGGTACGATCTCTAATACAGCCCAATATCCGCTTTCCCTGGAAAAAGGAGCGAATATTACTGAGGTAAAAATCAAAAACTTCCGCAATTCATTCGTAACAGAAGTAAACGCCTATGTAAAAAGCGATACAATGTACATTCCCCAGCAGACTGTTGACAACAATACTGTAGAAGGTGTTGCTTATATACAGGATGACAAATACTATGGCTACCACGGCAAAATGGTGGTACGCTATAAAGTAACCAATAACACCAACAACCTGACCGATGATTTTGGCCTGGATCTGGGTCAGCCGTCGCTCTGGAACAAATAAAATATTAGCTACAGAAAAGAACTCCGGCTAAAAATATTGAAGCCCTTCCTGCAAAGGAGGGGCTTTTTTAATATCGTAAACATTGGTGCAGGTCTGCTATTCTACATAGCCTTTTGCCTGGAAACGTTCAAATCCCTGCTTTGTGAGTTCTTTCAGGCTTTCCAGTACAGCCACATTTTTTTCTGTAAAGTTAAAACGGCTTTTTCCCTGCATGCGCATACGGAGGTCCGGGTTTATGCCTGTAAGCAGTTCCGGGTATGCGTATACCGGCATCAGCTGAAAAGTGATGTCGTCTTTATTGACACGCACAGAGGCGAAAAACATCGGCATATCTTTCCTTACCTCTTTTTTACAGTCGAGGTAATAGTGGTCTTCCGTATCGTGTACCACAGTCATGTACGGTTCGTACGGCTGCAAAATTTCTTTTAACGCGTTAAATACTTCCTGGTCCATATTTTTAGAAAAATTTATAATCAGCTTTCCGGCGCACCGGCATCGAGTATTGCAGGCAGTTTTTTCTGCCTTATCCTGTTCCACAGGCTCAGCAGGAATCCTGCCACCATCACAAGCGTTCCCAGCCACAGCACATTGATGAACGGGAAGACCATAGCTTTCAGCACAATGTATTCGCTCCTGGGGTCTGCCTGCTTCACCATTATTTCAGCAGCATTTTGCTGCGGCAATATATGTGCAAAACGTGTAAAAAGGTTCAGTTCTTTAGCTGTATCTTCCACATAACCCTCATACTTATCACGAATGTAATATATAGGCGTCAGTTGTGCTATTTTTCCTTTTATATCATACACATCCAGCTTCGCTTTCACCGCTACATCGCCCTCTTTTGGCTGGTAACGCGGGTCATTTACATTCGTATCAAAGCCATCAAACACCATGTAGCCGGTGTTGAAATAGATCGTATCGCCTTTTTTCACCGTCTGGCTTTTATAATTTACCGTATCGGTACGCTTTTTCGGATCTATCACAGATGTTACATACGTAAAAATATCGCGGGTAATATAATGCTTGGAAGACGGGTTGGCAATAAGGCCTTCCTGCCCTTTCGGATTTATAAATGCATCCGGGTACAGCGTAAATGTTTCTTTTACTTCATGAGTTGCCGAGTCACGACGCATATAATCGACCCTGTAAAACGTTCGCGGATCTTTATCTGAAGTGGAATCGCCCCTGTAAATAGCCAGGTACTCGCCCATTACCACCGGCGTATTCCGGAACAATATGGCATTCTCATGGTTTTCGCGGGCATTTTCAGCAGCATTTTTCTTGTTGTTGAAACCCAGGTTCACGCCCAATGTATTAAAAGAGATCACTTCTTTTTTGTAGGAAGAAAGAATAATACCCACAATCATCATTGCAAAACCAAGATGCGCAATGGAAGCCCCCATTTTTCGCAAACTCGCTTTTTGTATGGCAATACCATAATAGATATTCGCCACTACAGCAAAGCAGGCCGAGCACATAAGTAAAATATATTGCCAGGCATCAATTTCCATTTGCCAGCAAATAAATGCAGCCAAAGCAAGACCAATAAAACCAGTAAGCCCCAGTCGTTTCCAAACCTGCCTGGTATCTGTTTTCTTAAACTTCAGGTACAGTACAGCAGCTGAGGCAAGAGCTAAAAACAAAGCTACCCATACCTGTATGTTGTTGTAAGTACGCACAGGATCTACCGGCGGCGCTATTTTTTTGCCCGATATTTTTTCTACCAGCGGCGACCATACCGGCAAAGAAGTTAAAAATATAATCTGCAGGGAAGACAGCAGCAGGATGATGGAACCGATAAACATCCAGAACTCACGCGAGCTGGTAGCTTCTTCTGTTTTTATGACCGGCAGTTCCTTGCGGCGATATATGAGCAGTCCTATAGAAATCACAGCCAGCACGGCCAGCACAATGATCAGGTGCCAGCGGAGCGACGAGCCCTCGCCCGTGAATGCATGCACAGACGTATCGCCCAGGATGCCTGTACGCGTAAGGAAGGTAGAGTACCAGACAAAAAGATAAGTGAGTATCAGCAGCATGAGCGTAGCACCCAGCGAGCGTCCTGTAGATTTATACACAACCAGCGTATGCAGGCCCGCTATCAGTGTAAGCCAGGGCACGAGCGATGCATTTTCTACCGGGTCCCAGGCCCAGTAGCCGCCAAAAGTAAGCGATTCATACGCCCAGGCGCCGCCCATCATAATGCCGGTACCCAGCACTGCGCCGGAAAAAAGCGCCCAGTTGATGGTTGGTTTTACCCATTCTTTATAATCGCCCTTCCACAGGCCGGCAATAACGTAAGCGAAAGGTATGAGCGTGGTAGCAAAGCCCAGGAACAGCTCCGGCGGGTGTATCACCATCCAGTAGTTCTGCAGCAGCGGGTTGAGGCCGTTGCCGTCTTTGATAAAGCTCATATAATCGGGCGAAGAAAATATAGGCGCACCCTGCATTTGCTGGCGCAGCAGCGCAAAAGGCGTACTGCCCATTTTGATATCCGGACCAAAGTAAAAACCAAGTAACATGCTGCACAGCGCCACCTGCACCAGCGATATAATGGCCATGGTACGGCTCTCCAGCACGCGCGAAGTACGCATCACCACAAGGCCCAGCACACAATGCCACACTGTCCATAGGAGAAAACTGCCCTGCTGCCCTTCCCAGAAACAGGAAAGTAAATATTTGGGCTGCAATGCACGGGAAGAATGCTCCCACGCATAGTGATATTCAAACAGGTGATTGGAAATAATATAATATAAGGTAATAAATATGCCGAAGACAGCTGCTGCGTGTATAATGAAACCGTTACGGCCCATCAGCAGCCATGAGTTGCTCGCCTTCAGGTCGCCGCGCTCTGTTTGTGCCGAGCGGAAATAACTGAACGCACTGAACAGCGCCGCAACAAACGATGTGATTACAAAAAAATGGCCCAGGTTACCGGGCCGCAAATGTTCTCCTGCAAATTCCATTATACAAGTATCAAGTATGAAATACTAAAAACTAATTTCTAAATCCTAAAGACGGTTCATCTTCCACGCTATCATCCTTCGACTGCGCTCAGCCTGCCTGCCGGTAGGCAGGGATGACATTTCGTATTTAAAACCTTAAAACTAATTCCTAAATCCTAATCTCAAATTCCGCCGGAGAAAGTGTCATCGCTGCAACTAATCCACATTACCCTAATTACCCAATTCCCCTTATTCCTCAATTATCCTCCTGTGCCAACAGCGATCTGGTCTTTTTTATACTTGGACGGGCATTTCATCTGTATTTTGGAACAGCGAAACACATCGCCTTCGGCATAACCGGTCATCACGATCTGTTCTGATTTTTCTATATCTGTGGGTTTGGAGCCGTTAAAGATCACTTTGCTGGTGTTGCCGGCCTTATCTTTTACGAAAAACGAAAAATGATTGGGGTCCCGGAGCGGATCATAATCCATGCTCTTGTCTTTTTCCAGGAAACCTATCACATGATATTGTTTACCAGGCTGTTTCGATGCCGATGCAAATGTTTCGTAAGTACTGAAGTCCCCAAACATACTTACGATAATACAAACTGCTGCTGCTACCAAAACCAGCAGTACAATGTGTGTTCTTTTCATAAAACCCAACCTCTCGTCATTACTTTCCGGCAGCATTTACCGGCATAATTTTTACGGGAGCACACAAAGTTAAGACATAAACCGCTTCAAACGATTTATAAGTTTTAATTTCGCGCCGATAAAAACAAATGATATGGCCGCCGATCTTTCAAAATTTGACCCCAATTCTGTCGGATTAAAGTCAAACAATATATTTGGACTTCCTTTCCGGGAAGACGAATCGCAGCTGGTATTACTGCCCGTTCCCTGGGAAGTAACCGTTTCTTACCGCCAGGGCACTGCGCGCGGACCGGAAAATATTTTTGACGCCTCGATGCAGATAGACCTTTTCGACCCGGACGTAATAGACGGCTGGAAGAAAGGCTTTTACATGCAGCCGATAGACAAGAACATCCGCAAGAAAAGCGATTTCCTGCGCCAGTGTGCCGAACTGATCATTTCCTGCCTCATAGAAGGCGGCGATGTGTCGGCCAACGAGCAACTGTCTGAAAAACTGCAGGAAGTAAATGACGGCGGCAAAATGCTGTATAACTGGGTGTATGAAATGACCCTGCGCCTGCTGAAAAACGGTAAGAAAGTGGGCCTGGTAGGCGGCGATCACAGTACCCCGCTCGGTTTTATCAAAGCGCTGTCTGAAGTACACGAATCGTTTGGTATCCTGCAGATAGACGCACATGCCGACCTGCGCGATGCATACGAAGGCTTCACCTACTCGCACGCATCTATCATGTTCAATGTGCTGAAAGACATTCCGCAGGTAGAAAAACTGGTACAGGTGGGCATCCGCGATTATTGCGATGAAGAACTGGACCTGATACGCAACAGCAATGGCCGTGTTACTACTTTCTTCGACCGCGATATAAAAGCACTGCAATATGAAGGCACTTCCTGGCGCGAGATCTGCGACAAAGTGATAGACCAGTTGCCGCAGAAAGTATACATCAGTTTCGACATCGACGGACTGGACCCGAAACTCTGCCCCAATACCGGCACACCGGTCCCCGGCGGCTTCGAGGTAGAGCAGATTTTTTACATGTTCCGCAAGCTGCACGACAGCGGCCGCGAGCTCATCGGCTTCGACCTGAATGAAGTTTCCTGCGGCGAGCATACTTCCGATGGCATGGATGCGATTGTAGGCGCGCGCATACTCTTCAAGCTGTGTAACTATATGGTGGCGGGAAAGAAAGAGCTGTAACTTCGGAATGCGGAATTGCGAATTGGGATTGGGTTGATTATGATTTAGAAATTAGCATTTAGTATTTTTTTTAGATATTGAAAAGACCGTGCGTGAGTGCGGTCTTTTTTGTTTTGAGCAACCATTTTTCCCTAAAAAAACAACCAATATAATTTTCTTATAATTTAGACGTTATATTGGTTGTAATTAACCCTAATATGATGCACAGGTTATTATTATCCCTGTTACTGATTTTCAATACACCATGCTGCTTCGGGCAACCGGCATCTGCGTTGCTGAGCTCAGCATCACAGGCGCTTACACAGCTTGATACAAATGCGGCCATTGGCTATCTCGAAGACTTTGCTCAAAAATATCCTTCCAGTGCTGCTATTTATATTACAAACCAGCGGCTGGCAGAAATGTATATCTCCCGGAAAAACTATGATTCGGCCAGGGCGAAATTATTATATGCTGTAAGCTTCAAATCTTCGCACGATGCTAATACATATCGCGAAATATTTGATTCACTTGATAACCTGGGCAGCTTTGCAAAAAATTATTTCACAGATATTGGCAATTACCTGCTGCTGAGCCGTGTCTTTGAATTACAAAACAACAACAGGAAAGCATTGCAATACCTTAATCTCGCCGATACTATCTGTCATAAAAAGCATGGTGACTGCGGCAATGATCTCATCAACTGCGAGAGCTATGTGTCCTTAAGTTTTGCAGACCACTATATTCGCACCGGCGATACTGTCAAAGCTATTTCACGTCTGGTGCAATATTTTTTAGCAGGAGAGCACTATAGCTATGAAGCAGCAAAAAAATTAAAACAGGTACTGCATTATAAATACAGTATAAAAGAAATAAAACAGGAAATAGACCGTGGCATTGCATCATCTATAGTCCGTGATGGCGGGAAAAATGAGCCGCGTAAAGTATTTTGCTTTACTATTTTTGGATGCACCATATGCAAAAATGCCACGCATACAGATCGTGAGGCATGGATAAAAATTTTGAAACAAAGTGATTACCTCGTTGCGCAGCTAATACAGCCCTAAAAAACAATTTCACCATATGCCCACCGAACCTATCTTCATTCTTTATTCCCTGGGGAGATATTATCGCCGTGGAAAGTAAAATTGTACAGGTTTCCCGTGAGCCCGAAGCAGCAGTTTGTAGCTATATCACTGCGCAATCCCGAAGAATACATTGCCCGCGAAACAAATGCATTCAAACGAAAAGCCATGAGCATCGGTCTGCAGCATTCCAACTCACCGGTAAATATTTCGGCCAACGGGCTGAAAATAAATTACGACGACCTGTTACAGTTGCTGCAGGATAAATACAGGGAAAATAAACATTAACCTCCGCTCAAATTCTTTATTCACAGGCTGTTTATTTGTCTTTTACAAAAAAGGCTTTATCTTATATTTTATTTATAGTCAACTACATACCCTACAAAGAAATGACGCGATATATTCACACCATTAGTGATGTTGCCGTTTACAGCAACCATTCCGAATCATCCCAGGTCATACAAACCATACCCGCGGGCCAAATAGTGCCTTATAACCGGGAAAAACGCAGGGAAGGCATCAACTGGATGGAAATATACCTGGACAATGGCGAAAAAGCCTATGTCAAAAAGGACAAAAAAGAAATTTTCATTTGTAAATATGCCCAGCTCGACGATGATGAAGTACAGGGCTTTAACTACAAACTGGAGAACGGCCGCGAACTTGATTTTTACGAAGTGTTTACACCCATACTACCTGCACAGGCGCCGCGCATGGCCGGTAGTAAACTGTGGATAGAACTGAAAAGAATTAAAGACCGTACAAAAAATCAGACTGAATCCATCACGCTGGAATATGACCCGGCTGAAGTAGAGATCACACCTTTCCGGCTGCTGAAAAAAGAATATTTCTACGTTACCCGCCACGACGAGTTTTCCAAAAATCCGTTTATGGAAGTGAACGGTCTCGATTTCAATAAAGGTATATTGCTCAGCAAAACGAGTTATACAGACACAAAAGACAAGTGGATGCTGCCGATCATATATACGATAATGATCGTAACGCTCATCGCTACTTTCCTTGCCATACTGGCTACCGGCTGGATCGTCATCGGCCCTATATTGCTGATACCGGCCATTATTGTAGCTGCTATTGCTGTGCTGGCGCTGAAGATCGTTGTTTCCATAATAGCTGGTATCTTCGGGCAGATAAGGAAAAGGCTTTAACCAGAAAATAGTTTTAACCATGTCATTCCAGGCTTATCTCGACAATATAAAAGGAAAGACCGGCAAAGGTCCGGACGACTTCCGGAAGCTGGCGGAGCAAAAAGGATTTACCAAAAAAGGAGCGCTTACTGCAAAAGCCGGAGACATCGTTGCCTGGCTGAAAGAAGATTTTGAGCTCGGGCACGGGCATGCAATGGCGATATTTGCATTGCTGAAGGGCGTAAAGAAAGAAGGAGACCAATAAAGCAATCAGGGAATTAGAGAAATTAAAGGAATTGGTGTAATGAGATGTAATAATATAGCATCGCTCATTACACCAATTACTCTCATTACACCACATTACACACATTACGCCATATTTCTTCATTACCTTAGTCCTTATGGAAACTAACGGCATCAAACCGCAATCCGGCAAAAAACTACATACTGCCTGGGCTATGTACGACTGGGCCAACAGCGCGTACAACCTCGTCATTACTTCTACTATATTTCCCGCATATTACGCAGCTGTTGCTGTTACAAAGATCGACAATAAAGAAAGCGACCAGGTGATGTTCTTCGGGCACAAATTCCTGAACACAGCCCTGTTTGATTATGCGCTGGCAGCGGCTTATCTTATCATCGCACTGCTGTCACCCATATTGTCGTCCATAGCCGATTATAAGGGCAATAAAAAAGCCTTTATGCAACTATTTTGCTATCTCGGTTCACTCGCCTGCTGCGGTCTGTATTTTTTCGACAGCAGTACGCTCGAAATGGGCATTATTTTCTTTATACTGGCAGCTATCGGCTATTGCGGCAGTCTTGTTTTTTATAACGCATATCTGCCCGAAATAGCCGTGGAAGCTGATCGCGACCGTGTAAGCGCAAAAGGATTTTCGTACGGATACATAGGCAGTGTATTGCTGCAGCTCATTTGTTTTGCCTTTGTACTGAAGCCCGAATGGTTTGGCATAAAAGACGCAACATTCGCTCCACGCCTTTCTTTCCTGCTGGTGGGCCTGTGGTGGATGGGCTTCGCACAGATACCTTTCTTCAAACTGCCGAAAGGCATGCCTGCGGAGAAAAAAACAGACCACAACCTGCTTTCCAATGGCTTTCATGAGCTGAATAAAGTATGGCAGCAGATAAAACGCATGCCGGTGCTCAAAAGTTACCTGGGTGCATTTTTCTTTTACAGCATGGGCGTACAGACCGTGATGCTGGCTGCTACACTATTTGGCAGTAAAGTACTGAACCTGGAAACTTCACAGTTGATAGCCACCATACTCGTGATACAACTGGTAGCCATTGCCGGTGCCATACTCATGTCGCGGCTGTCTGAAAAATTTGGCAACCTGAAAGTATTGCTGCTTGTCGTGTTCATATGGATCGGCGTATGTATTGCCGCTTATTATACCACTACTGCCACAGAGTTTTATATCATAGCAGCTGTAGTAGGCCTCATTATGGGTGGTATACAATCACTGAGCCGCTCCACATATTCTAAACTCATGCCCGAAACACGCGACACAGCTTCGTTCTTCAGCTTTTATGATGTAACGGAAAAACTGGCCATCGTGATCGGCATGTTCTCTTTCGGCTTTATAGAACAGATAACCGGCAGCATGCGCAATTCTATTATTTCGCTCATCGGCTTTTTTGCCGTTGGTGCATTAATACTGATGGTGGCTATAGGCCGTGAAAAAACAAAACTACATGCAGGTATAGCAGATGTATAGCCATGGCATGTTTTTAGTGAAACAAGTGAAAGGTCAAAAGTGAAGAAGCAGTTCTGTATTTTTTGTGAAACAACAATCCGAAATCCTAATTCCTAATTCCGAAATACTTCCAACATGAAACTATATACAGTCAACGCGGGATACTTTAAGCTGGACGGCGGTGCTATGCATGGCGTGGTGCCCAAAAGCATGTGGAACAAAGTGAATCCCGCCGATGAAAACAATATGTGCTCCTGGGCTATGCGCTGCCTGCTGGTAGAAACCGGCAATTACCGCATACTCATCGACAATGGCATGGGCGACAAGCAGGATGAAAAGTTCTTCGGCCACTACTACCCGTTTGGCGATACGCTGGAAACATCGCTTGCTGCGCACGGCTTCACTACCGACGATATTACCGATGTGTTTCTCACGCACCTGCATTTCGACCATTGCGGTGGTTCTATAAAAATGGAAAATGGTGTACTGGCACCCGCATTTAAAAACGCATTGTACTGGAGTAATCACAAACACTGGGAAGCGGCAGTAAAGCCTAATGAGCGCGAAAGAGCATCTTTCCTGAAAGAAAACATCCTGCCGATAGAAGAAAGTGGCCAGTTGCGCTTTATAGAAACACCCGACGGCGGCGAATGGATAGACGATATACGCATCCGCTATGTAAACGGCCATACCGACACGATGATGCTGCCGCAGATAAAATATAACGATCGCACGATACTGTATTGTGCCGACCTGCTGCCCAGCACGGCACATATATCAATGCCCTGGGTAATGGCTTATGATATGCGCCCACTCGATACGCTGAAAGAAAAAAGACAATTGCTTACAGAAGCGGTGGCCAATAACTGGGTACTGTTTTTCGAGCACGATTTCAAGACCGAATGCTGTACCCTGCAGCAAACGGATAAAGGTATCCGTATAAAAGAAGTTTTCCCGCTGAGTGAAATAGATCAGCGCCAGTAAGAAAAAACGGCCGGAATTAAATCCCGGCCGTTTTTATATCATTTTATTCCTTCCAGGCATATCGCGGCAGCCGCTCTGTATACATACCGGCATTGTTGTTTATCGTGCCGTCGGCATATTCGTAATAAGTATAACCAGCACAGTCTACAACGGTATTGTCTCCTGTTGCGCCCTCGTGCAGGAAAGAAAGAGCTTTTGTTTTCCCTTCGCCAATATTATAGGCATAAGTGATAAAATAGTTTCCGTTCCTGTTGTCGCTTACAATGGTTGCTTTGGAAATACGACATGCTTTATGCCTGGCTTTTGATTTTACATATTGCTGAAAAGAGGACAAAAACTGCACATTTACCTGCCCCTCAGGCAATGCCATGCTATCTGCCTTCGATACTACACCAGCTTCATCCGACTGACAGGTCACTAGCAACATAGGCCCCTCCAGCATGGTTCCGGAGCTTATTAAAGCTGCAGCCTTCCCGGATGTTTTTTCAAAACTGATGATCTCTGATATCTGGCAGCCTTTTTTACGGTTGTCTTCCGGCCTGTGGCATACTTTTCCCTTATTATCCTGCGCATACCCAATAACTGCCGAACCTGCAACAGCAGACATACATATTAAGGTTGCTATCTTATTCACGTTACGAATACTCATTAAGAAAAATATTTTACCATTAAAAGGATTTAGATTTATTCTTTACCGAAACTGATTTCATACCCCGGCACACTCATCGCAGCATCCATATCGGTAGCATCCCGGTTAGAAAAAACAACTTTGCCTTTGGTAACATTGGAGCCTTTAAACACAACGGTTGCCAGGTCCTTCACCTTACCGCTCATCTGCTGTTTTTCCGCTTCGGGCGCACCCGGCAACGACGGACCAATCAGTATCACGTTCAGTTTTTCATTGTCTTTCACCTCGATGGTGGT
>Ga0136846_1221239_pt1 | contig 11739 bp, 17 predicted proteins | sample HopSoiMetagenom2_FD_96841 | JGI IMG/M metagenome (GOLD analysis project Ga0136846, IMG submission 96841) | Grasslands soil microbial communities from Hopland, California, USA - 2 Assembly 2016 (version 4) | ecosystem: Environmental > Terrestrial > Soil > Grasslands | place: USA: Hopland... | reverse complement strand
GGGGCCGGGGGTGAGGCTTCGGAGGGCAGGTCGCATCAACGGGCAAGGAGTGTAGGTAGGGGAGGCCACGGTTGCCTGAAATTTGCGGCGGATGGTAGCATGCGCCGTCCGTGCAGCAACTTCCAACCACTGAGCACGATCACCGCGATCCAGACGGCAAGCCTTCCGTCCTCGTCTGCCTGCTCTACTACACGCCGCACCGCACCGGCCTGACGCTCTACGTGCAGCAGCTCGCCGAGCGGCTGGCGGCCCGCGGCCACCGGGTGACCGTGCTCTGCGCCCACCACTCGCCGCAGACGCCGCTGGGGGAGTCGATGGAGAACGGCGTCCGCGTCGTCCGCCTGAAGCCGCTCCCCATCGCCATCAGCCGCGGCATGGTGATGCCGGGCTATCCGCGGACGATCCTCCGCCTGATCCGCGAGCACGACGTGGTGAGCCTGCACACGCCCATGATGGAGACCGCCCTGGTCAGCCTGGCGGCGCGGCTCACGGGCCGCCGGATCGTGGTCACGCATCACGGCGACCTGGTCCTCCCGGCCGGGGCCCGCAACCGGCTGATCACCGCCGCCATGTACGGTCTCTATCGATTCATGGCGAGCGCCGCGCCGGCCCTGGTCTGCCATACGGAGGACTACGCCCGGCACTCCCGCTACCTCAGCCCGTATCTGGAAAAGGTGGTGGTCATTCCGCCGTTCGTGGACGTCCCCCGGCCGGACCCGCAGCGGGTGCGCGAGCTGCGCCGCGCCTGGTCGCCGGACGGCGGGCCGATCCTCGGCTTCGCCGGCCGCTTCGTCGAGGAGAAGCGGCCGGACCTGCTCATCCACTCCCTGGAGGTGGTCAACCGCACGTTCCCCAACGTCCGGGTCGTCTTCGCCGGCCAGCACCAGATCCCCTACGAGTCCTACTGGCCGCGTCACCAGTGGCTGGTGGACCGCTACCGCGATCAACTCGTCTTCCTCGGCGTCGTCCCCACGCCGCAGGAGATGGCCGACTTCTACGCCGCCTGCGACCTCGTGGCCCTGCCGAGCGACACCGAGTGCTTCGCCCTGGTGCAGGTGGAGGCTATGCTCTGCGGGACCCCGGTCGTGATGACCGACACCCCCGGCGGCCGCGTCCCCGTGCAGCTCACGGGGATGGGGAGGATCGTCCCCTGCGACGACTGGCAGGCCCTGGGCGGGGCGATCGTGGAGATCCTCCGCGACCGCCCGCGCTTCGTCAAGCCGGCGGCGGAGATCAGAAAGCATTTCTCGGTGGAGGAGACGATGGCGCGCTACGAGGAGCTCTTCGCGCGGTATGCGGCGCGGGAGGCTGTGGACGTGTCCCTCCCCTCTCTCACCCCTTCCGCGCCTTCAAACACAGATTGACCGTCGATCGTCCCGGCGGCTCGTTCATCGCGTTCCGGCGATCGATCCAGTTCAGCATTCGGAGGCCCACGTTCACGGGGTGGAAGGAGCTGCCGCCGTCGCGGTCGAAGCTCCCGCGGTCGGCCACGTCGGCGAGGCCGCGGCCGAGGAGACCGGATTCGAGGAGCGGCTTGCCCAGGCCGTAGAGGAGGTTGTGCACGAAGGGGAAGCTGTGGTGAGTGAACGAGCGCTCCTCCTCGACCTGGAAGCCCGCCGCCAGGACCGCCCGCCGCAGCTCCTCCGGCGTGTAGAGGCGGATGTGGAAGGCCCAGATCCCGGCCAGGGGTCCGCGGGCGACGTGGGTGCGGAAGAGGATCTCGAGGGTCTTGTTGATCGGGTCCCACCAGAAAGGATAATCGGCGTGGGGGACGGTGAGGAGGGCGAGCCCTCCGGGCTTGAGCACCCGCCGGACCTCGCCGAGGGCGTCGACGTCCCGGTCCACGTGCTCCAGGATCTCGGAGAGGAGGACGGCGTCGAAGGTCTCGTCCGGGAAGGGGAGATCGTGGATCGAGGCGTTGCTCACCAGCACGGCCGGCAGATCGGCCGTGTTGCGCCGGGCCTTTTGCAGATAGGGGAGCTCCAGATCGATCCCGAACAGCTCGGCGGTCCCCAGGTGGCGCAGCATCTTGAGATAGAACCCGCGTCCGCATCCGCAGTCGAGGATCGTCTGGCCGTCCGTGGGCCCCAGCCACTCGAAGATCGTCCACGCCCGCCGCTGAAAGGCCATGTCGGCCTCCTTGCGGGTGAGATGGCCGTAGACCTCGGCGGGGTCGGTCGCCGGTGGCGGGGAGGGGGCGGCCATGGGGCGGGATCTTACAGCGGGACCGCCCCAGGCCGTGTACAGAGAAGGTGCCGCGCCCGTCCATCCCTGGGACTGTGGTAGACTAAGGCATCTCTGGAGGGTAAGGATCACCCCATGGCGGATACCAGGATCGGAAACCAGTCGCGGCCAGGAGCAATCCGCGTCTTCGAGATGGCCTTAGGAGGGTCTGATGGGAATTACCTACCTCGATGGTGAGGTGAAAGGTCCCACCGGCAACACGGCGAGTGTCCATTTCCTGGTCGATAGCGGTGCGACCTATTCGCTTCTGGCCAAGTCGACCTGGCAGGCTCTGGAGCTCCAGCCCAAGCGGTCCGCCTCCTTCTCGCTCGCCGACGGAACGCAGATCGAGCGGAAGATCTCCGAATGCCATGTCACCCTGCCCCAGGGAGAGGGATACACTCCCGTGATCCTCGGCGAGGAGGGAGATGAGCCGCTCCTCGGCGCCGTGACGCTGGAGATCCTTGGACTGGTGCTGAACCCGTTCAACCGTACACTGCAGCCGATGCGGATGATGCTGGTCTGAGTCGGTATGGAGGCGGCATGGTCAGAGCGATTTTCAAAGACGGGTTGATTCAGCCTATCGAAGATCTTCCGGAGACCTGGTCGGAGGGCCAGCCGTTGGTCATCGATGCCGCGGAGGCACCTGTTGCCGCCGAAGACATCGAGGCGTGGTCGCGGGAGATCGCCGCCGCTGCCGAAAAGATCCCTGAGGAGGAGCACGAACGGTTCCTTGCGGCCCTCGAAGAAGAGAAGAAGGAGTCGAAGGAGCAGGTGCGAAGGGCGTGGGGGCTTGCTTGAAGGACGGTTTTCTTCTCGACGCCAATCATCTGGGCAGTGCTGTCAGACGCAACTCTCCCGTACGATTGAAAATCGAACAGGCCCGGATCGCCGGAGCGAGATTCGGCACCTGTATCCCGGTGCTCTGCGAGGTCGAGACCGGCATTCAGCAGGTTCGTCGTCCCGACGAATACCGTGAGAATCTGCGGCGCCTGTTCCGGTATGTGAGCATCTGGCCTCTGGACCAAGAAACGGCCCGCCTCTACGGTGAGCTTCGTCAAAAACTTCGTAAAAAGGGTCGAGTCCTTTCTCAAGTAGACACGATGATTGCCGCTCTGGCTTACCAGATGGGGCTGAAAGTGTTGACCACGGATCGCGACTTCGAAGCCCTCCCCGAGATCCACAAGGAGAACTGGCTGGCAGCCTAGCCTCGACCGCAAGAGCGCCTGAATCGACTAGGATCAACGGCGAGTCCACTCTCGCTGCCGAGTTGTTAGGACCCATTCCGAGCTGTCTGCCATGTCCTCCCGGTCGCGCCACATTCCGACGAACGGTTCATCCTTCAGAGATTTCCGCTTCGGTTTCGTGGCTTGAGCCTCAGGAGTTGCCCGCCGGATTCGCACGGTATTGCCCTCGACTTCCAGGATGACCTCGGAGTTGGGCATCAACCCAAGCTGCTCGCGGATCTCGCGCGGAATGGTGATCTGGCCTTTCGAGGTGATTCGCATGGCGCCTCCCGATGTACGAAGAACATTCTACATGGTAGGCTATGACACCGGTAGGAGCAAGGAGAAACCCGATGGAGGATACCGAGATCGGAAACCCGTTGTGGCCTGGCAGGCAGCGCACCTTCGGAAAGCCTTGACCTCCCTCCCCCTCTTCGGCCTCATCCCCGCCGCCGGCCGGGCCGTGCGACTGGGGCCTCTGCCGTGCAGCAAGGAGCTGCTGCCCATCGGGTTCCGGGAGACCCCCGCCGGGCCGGCGCCCAAGGTGGCGGGGCACTATCTGCTGGAGCGGTTCCGGGCCGGCGGCGTGCGCCGGGTTTTCATGGTGCTCCATGAGTCGAAGTGGGACGTCCCCCGCTACTTCGGCAGCGGCGAGATGGCGGACGTGGACCTCGCCTATCTCTCCATCCCGGGCTCCCGCAGCGTCCCCGAGACCCTGGACCGGGCCTTCCCGTTCGTTCAGGACGCGATCGTCGCCCTCGGATTCCCGGACGTGATCTTTCAGCCGGTCGACGCCTATGCCCGGCTGATCGAGCGGCAGGCGGCGACCGGGGCCGATCTCGTCCTCGGCCTCTTCCCCACGGAGCGCTGCCAGACCACGGACATGGTCGAGCTGGCGCCGGACGGCCGGGTGCGCCGCGTGGAGGTCCGCCCCGCGAGCACGACGTTGCGTTACAACTGGCTGATCGCCGTCTGGAGCCCGGCGTTCACCCGCTTCCTCCATGCAGCCGTGCGCGACGCGGCGGCGGACGAGCGCGAGCTCCAGATCGGGACGGTGGTTCAGTCGGCGGCCGCCACCGGTCTCCACGTCGAGGGCGTCGAGCTCCCGGCGGGCTCCTACCGCGACGTCGGAACGCCCGCCGAGCTGGCGGCGGCTGTACGCGAGCACGCCGTGATCCCTCCCGAGCGTTCGTGAGCCTCTCCCGAGAGGAGGGCAGCGTTGGCCCCGATGAGGGCAGCCGCTGCCCCGATGAGGGCCGCCGCAGCCCAAGTGAGGGCAGTGTCAGCCCAAGTGGGGGCAGTGCTGGCCCAAGCGAGGGCAGTGTTGGCCCAAGTGAGGCGGTGTCCTTACAGAATGTAGGTGGTGGGGTAGTCAGCGGTCCCAGGCGATCTTCCCGCCTGTAGTGATGCTCACCCGGTCACCTTCCATCAGCTCTCGCCCTTCGACCGTGATGGGGCCGCTTCCCAGGAGCGCGCAGCGAACGGCGCCGGAAGTGACCCGCGGAATGGAGGCGTTGCCTTGGAGGCGGGAATCTAGCTCAGCTAGGTCTAGCATGCCTCCTCCAGCGAACACACCCGCCACCCATCCCCCGATGGACAAAGTGACCTTGCCTGGAGCTCGACGGCATGTCAGCTCAATGGTGATGCTTGGCGGATGCTTGCGAGCCATGCCCACCATTCTACTCCCTTCTCACCCTCCCCGTAGCGTAGAATCCCCTCAAGCGCGGCTAGGCTGATCCCTGAACGCCGGTCCCCCGTAACCGGCCCGCCGCGCCCGTAGTTCTCTCCTGCGGGGCACCTGCGGGGGTGCAATGGCGGAGCGCGACCAGATCTCTGAGGATGAGGCTATCCGGCAAGCCAAGCGCGAGCTGGGAGCTGAGGCTATAGCCAAGCTCCAGGAGATGCCGCCAGAGGTGCGGAAAGCTCTGCTGAAGGCGCTCAACAAAGAGCCACAAGCGCCTAGCGTCCACAGGAACCCTGGCGGTCGTCCCAAGGGTTCAGGCCAAGATTACGCCACAGCCTTGCGCCGAATGGCGGAGCTACAAGTAGATGACTCCAGCTTGTCGCTTCGGGACCTCGCCGAACGGGTGAATGAGGAAATGAAGGCTGTCGGCCTCGGCTTCACAGCGGAAGCCCTGCGCAAGGAGTACAGGCCCGAGGCTAAGCGCGAGAAGCTTCGAGCGGCGATCCTGAAGCAACGCCAACCTAAGCGACCAGAAGTCACGATTCGTCCTGTTAACAGCGCAAAGCTTCCCGCGTCAGCTTATGACAGCGTGAACGCTACCGTTCGCCAATTGTACGAGGCACTAACCGAAAGCATGCGCCCCTTAATTGACCAGACGGCGGCCAAGCTAGCCGCCCAAGCTGCGGTGACTAAGCAGGCGCAGGAACTTTCTCAATTCTCCGCCATATCTGAAGCTCTGAGGCTTAAGATCGAAGGAGACTACGCGAGCCTCAAGGCGAAAAGCATGGCCGACGTCTTCAGTGCCCGGATAGATGAGCAGGTGAAAAAGCTTCGGAATTCTATTTCCGAGGAAGCATCCCGTGGCCTTGCCATCCTTCTGGGGAAAAAACCCTATTAGGTGAGTTTCATCCCCATCGATGGTGGGGAAAAAACCTACTTTCTCCCCCGCACCATGGGGCGAAAACCGGTTTCCTCCCCAATTCCTTTGGGGAAAATACCTCGCGTCATTTTCGGGCGTGAAATCACCCCAACAAAATCTATAAATTCCAGGGTTGGGTGTGGTAAAAAAATGAATGCCCTAGCGATCGTGCTAGAGCATTCATGATCCGGTAGGGTTGGCCCCGTCCGGGATTGGGACCTTCAGCAAGTCCAATCCTACCACACGGGGCGGCCCTCCGGATCGGAAGGAGCTTCACCCCAAAATGATTACCCTACTCCGGAGGTGGAACTCTGGGATCGGGCACCTGCGGGAATTGCTGCGCCCCTGTTGGCCTCGATCCCGGATATTGCCAGGAGGGCGGTGAGGGGTCTACCGCTTCCCCTTGCCGTTCTCCCCTAACTCCGCCCTAGCGGCCTTCAAGACAGAGGCCCGGAGCCACGAGGTGCGATTCAGCCCCGCGTGCTCCGCGGCCTTGTCGATCATCTCCAGGTGTTCTGGCTCAAACCGCAGGAGGATGCTTTGCGAGTGCTTCCGTTCTTCGCTCATCGCGCCATCATATCCCCGGGATATCTTTCCTGTCCAGACCCTATTGACAAATGGATATCCAGCGGATATAGTACGCAGCATGATGACCGAGACGAACAACGCCGCTCCTCAGCCCTCTCCCGCCCCCGTCTGCCGCTCCTGCTACGGGCCGGTCATCCGGTGGGGCAAGGACGCCCACGGCAACCCCCGGCGCTACTGCAAAGCATGCAAGGTGTCCTTCAGCATCGTACCGCCTAAGCCCTTGGGGACGATGCGCCTGGACATGGAGAAGGCCGTCCTCTGCGTCTCGCTGCTGGCGGAAGGCTCCTCGATTCGCAGCACGGAGCGCGTCTCAGGCGTTCACCGCGACACGATCATGCGGCTCCTCCGGCTGACGGGTGAGAAGTGCGACACGCTACTGTCTACCTTGGTTCGCAACGTTGAAGTAAAAGACGTACAGTGCGACGAGCTTTGGTGCTTCGTCGGCATGAAAGAGAAGACCAAGGTGCGGAAGGCTGAGACGAATCCGGAGATCGGCGATGCGTACACATTTTTAGCGGTTGAGCGGGACTCGAAATTATTGCTTGCCCACCACGTCGGACGGCGTACCTCTGAGGATGCGAACATGTTCGCGGCGAAGCTCTCCGGCGCCGTTGGCGCGGGCCGGTTCCAAGTGTCGACGGACGGATTCGACGGATACCCTGCCGCTTTAGAATCCCACTTCGGCGGCCAGATTGATTACGCCATGCTCATTAAATCTTACTCGGGAGAGGGACTGGACAGCGAACGGCGGTATTCTCCGCCGTCCATAATAGCCACCGAGAAGCGGGTTATCTCCGGAAGCCCGGAGGAGTCCAAGGTTTGCACGTCGCACGTTGAAAGACTCAATCTTCACGTGCGCATGATGTCCCGCCGGTTTACGCGGCTGACAACGGGCTTCAGCAAGAAACGCGACAACCTGCGCGCGGCGGTTTCGCTCTTCGTGGCGTCCTACAACCTGACCTGGAGTCACCGCACGCTGAAGGGTTGCACTCCTGCGATGGCCGCCGGAGTCTGCCGGAAGCCCTGGAGTGTGCGGGAGCTGCTGACGGCGGCTTAGGAATCACGGTAGACGGCGCGGACGAAATCCTCTACTTCGGCTTCAATGTTAGCGGAATCAACTTTGTCAAAATCAAAAAATCTCACCGCCGTTTCGCGGGTACTTGTTCGTATTACCTGAAGGCCCTTGCGATCTAGATTGAATCCAAGCTTGTCTTCTAGTCGCGTCAAGGATAAGCCGTCACCATTGGAGTCTTTGAATTTAACGCCGAGCAAAACATTCTCCGCCTGCCTTAAGACCAGAGAAATAATCTCGCGGGCTACCTTCCATTGCGCGTCTACCTGCGCCTTGTGGGCCATCGCTTCCTTCATAAGCTCCGCAATTTTTGCCTGGAAAGGGTTGTGCATTTCCATTTCACTCCTAGTGGTATGGTAAAATTCACATCGGCCGGAGGTCGGACGATCTACTGTAACGGAGACAGTGAGGCCCCACATAGACTAAGCATATCACGGAGCGCAACAGCAAAAGGGCCGATCCCCTTGCGGAACCGGCCCCGGTGCTTACGTCGCTTCCCTCTGGTGTCTATCTATCAGCGGTCCCGCCCGGATGTCCCCGTCCTCCCCGCCACTCCGCGCCCACACGCCCGCCAGCTCGGCGGCGAGCGCCCGGCAGTGGCGGGCGTAGCGGAACGAGGCCACGATCCGCCGGGCCGGGAGATAGGCGAGTGTGTAGGTGTGGCAACCGTGGTATCCCGGCCCCGCCTCATTCCCCCGGAAGATGCCGAACGGCCGAGCGATCCAGCCCCGGACCTCCGGCTCCGCCCCGTCTTCAAGCCGCACGGAGAACCGTCCCAGGTGCCAAGCCAGGGGCAAGGGAATGCCGGCCTTCACCCGGAGCCGCAAGTAGGCGTCCAGGGCGTTGCCGGCCCACGCCCCGACCGAAGCAAAGCCTTCCGCTCCCGCCGCCCGTTTCCAGGCGATGGACTGCGGCATGGAGGCCCGAACCGTGAAGGCGGCGACCTTCACGGGGCCTCCCTCCTCTCCCGCTCCCGCGCTCGCTCCTCCTTTCGCTTACCCTCCTCTGCGAACCCTTCGGGGTGCAGGGCGTCGTAGTGCACGTGGCTCTGGTCTTCGTAGGCCCGTTGCAGGGCGAGCACCATGTCGCCCGCCCATGCCAGGAAGGCCCCGGCCGTCGCCAACCCCTTGAGGCGGGCGGCGGTCTCCCAGCGGCCTTTCTGGTACGTCGTCGCCTTCACGGAGACTCTGCAATCCGCGTTCTGGGGGTAGGAAGGTTGCGAATCCCAGAAGCCCACTACGACACCCCTCCCTCGCGCCACGAATTCAGCTCCACCTCCAGGCGGTACGCCTGATCGCCGATCCGGCGGGCGACGTCGGCGCCCACTTCGGCCAGCCGCCGCTCGTGCTCGCCGTCCACGGGGTTGGCGGGGCCGGTCCACTCCTGGAGGCACCCCTGGACTTGGCGGAGATCGGCTACGGCGGCCCGCAGTTCGGCTGGGAACAGCCCCTCCGGATGGTCGGGCCAGTGGCCCCAGAACTCCAGGACCAGCTCGTGCAGGAGCTTGCCGACCTCCCGCATGGCGGCGTTGGCCCTGGCATCGGTGAAGAGCAGCAGGAAGACCTCGCGGAAGGCGGGGAACTCCTCAAAGTCCTCCGGGCGGATGACCGGCGGTGAGACCGCCGGGCCGGACGGCGGGGGCGGGGCGGGCGTGGACGGGTTAGACTTGGACAGCTCGTGCATGGACTTATCCTCCGTGCTCGGGTCAGGTCCGGCGGAAGTGTCCTACCACCCCGCCGGGCCGCTTGCTGGTAGAATGGAGGGAACGCTCCCCCCTTCGGAGGGAGACGCTACAGCGGAATCAAGGCGGAAGGCCGGTCCCGCACCACCTACATTTTATTAGGACACCACCCCAAGTGAGGGCAGTGCTGGCCCAACTGAGGGCCATCGTGGCCCAAGTGAGGGCAATAGCGGCCCCAACCAGGGCCGTCGTGGCCCAAGTGAGGGCAGCCATTGCCCAACTGAGGGCCAACGCGGCCCTCATCGGGGCCAACGCTGCCCTCAGGTCGGGGATTTCACCTGTCTCCTAGGAAGAGCAGCGTAAGGAGTTGACCTTCATCCACGTCGTAGTCTCGAGCTGAAAGCTGGACAGGTAGTCGCCGGGAAGCGGCGCGGAGATGAACGCGTTGACGATCTGGCCCGTCACCTGGATGCAGTCGTCGACCGCCAGCACCGCTGAGCAGTTCGCTCCGCTGGATTCGGTGATGTCGGCCGCGATGTGGATGGCGATCGGGTCGCCGCTCACGGGCGTGATCACGAGATAGCAGCCGTGCGGGATGATGTAGCTGCACGCCGAGCAGTCCGCGTACGCCTCGGACACCGTGGCGAGCACCGTGCCGGTGTTGATGGCCTCGGCGCCGCCCGGGATTGCTCCGGCTAAAACGGCCAACGCTGCGGCGAACACGACTAACCTGACTGGGCTGTTCATGACGGTCCCCTCTCCTGTTTTCAGTCTTCTCCCTCCGTCAGTGGAGGGGAAACATTCCAATGGGCTACACCCATCCTATCGAGGTTGACACCCTCCGGCTGTGCAGTGATTCACGGCGGAGCCCGCGGGGTGCTCTGGTAACATGCCCGCCACCGCCGGCCGCGCGCCGGGCGCGGAACCCGAACGAATGGAAACCAACGATCGCAAGCTGCGCCTTGCCGTGGTGGGCTGCGGCGCTGTCGCCGCCATCCACCACCTGCCGGCGATCTCCCTGTGCCGGAGCGCCGAGGCCGCGGTGCTCGTGGACGCCGATGCCGGACGGGCGCGCGATCTCGCGGCCCGCTTCGGCGTCGCCGAGACGGCCACCGACCACCGGTCGCTGGCCGGCCGGGTGGACGCGGCCATCGTGGCCGTGCCCAACAGCCTGCACGCGGCGGTGACGATCGAGCTGCTGCGCCAGGGCGTCCACGTCCTGGTGGAGAAGCCCATGGCCGTGACCGTCCCGGAGTGCGACGCCATGATCGCCGCCGCCGAGGCGGCCCGGGCCGTGCTCGCCGTGGGCCTGGAGTTCCGCTTCTTCGACTTCTCCCTGCTGGTGAGGAACCTCCTGCGCGACGGCCTCCTGGGCAAGATCCGCCGCTTCGAGATGCACCTCGGCGTGATCCCCCGCTGGCCCTTCGCCACCGATTTCCTGCTCCGGAAGGAGACGGCCGGCGGCGGCGTGCTGGCGGATCTGGGCGTCCACGTCCTCGACCTCCTCCTGTGGTGGCTGGGGGACTGGGCCGACGTCGAGTACCGGGACGACGCCCAGGGCGGCCTCGAGTCCGACTGCGAGCTGCTCCTCGCCTGCCGCTCCGGGGAGACGGGGACGGTGAGGGGGACCGTCGAGATCAGCCGCACCCACAACCTCTCCAACTCCTGCTTCTTCGAGGGCGAGCGGGCCAGCCTGGAGGTGGGGATCTGGGACCCGGACCCGGAGATCCGCCTGCTCCTGGCGGACCGCGAGGTCGTCCTCGCCGGCCGCGCCCGGCGCCCGGGGGGCTCGGGGATCAGCTTCCGCGACGCCTTCGTGCGCCAGATCGAGGATTTCGCGGCGGCCGTCCGCGAGCGCCGCGAGCCCTTCGTGCCCGGCCGCGAGGGGCGCCGGATCCAGGCCCTGATCGCGGCCTGCTACGACCGGCGGCAGCTCCTGGAGCTGCCGTGGTCGGTGATCCCCACCTGCGGGGAGCCGGTGTCGTGAGCCTTCCTGCCATCGTCGGCGCCCTGGCGGGGCGGACGGTGCTGGTGACCGGCGGCTCCGGCTTCATCGGCGGCCGGCTCGCCGAGCGGCTGGTGCTCGAGCACGGCGTCCACGTCCGCGCCCTGGTGCGCAACGTCGCGGCCGCCTCGCGCCTCGTCCGCTTCCCGGTGACGGTGGTCCGCGGCGACGTCACGAACCCTGCGGACCTCGCGGCCGCCGCCCAGGGGTGCGACCTCGTCTTCCACTGCGCCTATGGCACCTCCGGCAGCCAGAAGCATCGCGCCCGGGTGAACCGGGAGGGCACCCGCCGGGTCCTGGAGGCGGCCCGGAACGCCAAGGCCGGCCGGGCGATCGTCCTC